>Ga0207706_10004286_pt1 | contig 13406 bp, 12 predicted proteins | sample KBSC53metaG_FD_184318 | JGI IMG/M metagenome (GOLD analysis project Ga0207706, IMG submission 184318) | Corn rhizosphere microbial communities from Kellogg Biological Station, Michigan, USA - KBS C5-3 metaG (SPAdes) (version 2) | ecosystem: Host-associated > Plants > Roots > Rhizosphere > Soil ... | reverse complement strand
GCGATCGCCGCGCGGTCCACGGTCGCCGCCTTCACGCGGCTCGCGCGGGGGACGGGTGTCGGGCAGCTCCTCGCCGGTTTCCTGGTCGACCAGGCGCATCGACAGGCGGACCTTGCCGCGCTGGTCGACCTCGAGCAGCTTGACCTTCACTTCCTGGCCTTCGCTCAGCACGTCGCGGACGTTCTCGACCCGCTCGTTCTTGATCTCGGACACGTGGACGAGCCCGTCCTTGCCCGGCATGAAGGTCACGAACGCGCCGAAATCGACGATGCTGGCGACCTTGCCGGTGTAGATCGTGCCGGGCTCGGGCTCGGCGACGATGCCGCGGATCCACTGGCGCGCGGCCTCGATCTGCGACAAATCGGACGAGCTGATCTTGATCACGCCTTCGTCGTCGATGTCGACCTTGGCGCCGGTCTCGGCGACGATCTCGCGGATCACCTTGCCGCCGGTGCCGATCACTTCGCGGATCTTGTCCTTGGGGATCTGCATGGTCTCGATGCGCGGGGCATGGACCGACAGCTCGCCGCGGACCTCGCCGAGCGCCTTGGCCATTTCGCCGAGGATGTGGGCACGGCCGTCCTTCGCCTGGGCGAGGGCCTGCTTCATGATCTCCTCGGTGATGCCGGCGACCTTGATGTCCATCTGCAGCGAGGTCACGCCTTCCGACGTTCCGGCGACCTTGAAGTCCATGTCGCCGAGGTGGTCCTCGTCGCCGAGGATGTCGCTGATCACCGCGAAGTCCTTGCCCTCGAGGATCAGGCCCATGGCGATGCCCGAGACCGGACGCTTCAGCGGAACGCCGGCGTCCATCATGCTGAGCGAGCCGCCGCACACCGTCGCCATCGAACTCGAGCCGTTGGACTCGGTGATGTCGGAGAGGACTCGGATCGTGTACGGGAACTCCTCGATCGACGGCAGCATCGGGTGCAGCGCGCGCCAGGCGAGCTTGCCGTGGCCGACTTCGCGCCGTCCGGGGGCGCCGAAGCGGCCGACTTCGCCGACCGAGTAGGGCGGGAAGTTATAGTGCAGCATGAAGCGCTGGTAGGAGAGGCCCTCCAGCCCGTCGATCATCTGCTCCGCTTCCTTGGTGCCGAGCGTGGTGGTGCAGATAGCCTGCGTTTCGCCACGCGTGAACAGCGCCGAGCCGTGGGTGCGCGGCAGGAAGCCGACGATCGCCTCGATCGGGCGCACTGTCTTGGTGTCGCGGCCGTCGATGCGGCGGCCTTCCTTGAGGATCGCGCCGCGGACAATGTCGGCCTCGAGGCTCTTGACTGCCTTGGATGCCGCCATCTGCTCCTGCGGGTCGGCGTCGGCGAAGGCCTCGGCCGCCTTGGCGCGGATCTCGTTGAGCTTGCTCGAGCGCGCGGACTTGTCGGTCAGCTTGTAGGCCGCCTCGATGTCCTTGCCGACAAGGGTCTTGAGCTTGGCCTTGGCCGCGGTCTTGGCGTCGCTGGTGGCGAGCTCCCAGGGGTCCTTGGCGGCCTTCTCGGCGAGGCTGATGATCGCCTTGCACACCTGCTGCGAGGCCTTGTGGGCGAACATCACCGCGCCGAGCATGACCTCTTCCGACAGCTCCTTGGCTTCGGATTCGACCATCATCACCGCGTTGGGCGTGCCGGCGACGACGAGGTCGAGCTCGCCCGCCTTGATCTGCTCCTGGGTCGGGTTGAGGATATACTCACCGTCGATGTAGCCGACGCGCGCTGCGCCGATCGGGCCCATGAAGGGCACGCCGGACAGCGTGAGTGCGGCGGAGGCGGCGATCATCGCGACGATGTCCGGCTCGTTCTCGCCGTCGTAGCTCAGCACCTGCGCGATCACGAGAACCTCGTTGTAGAAGCCTTCGGGGAACAGCGGGCGGATCGGGCGGTCGATGAGGCGGCTGGTCAGCGTTTCCTTTTCGGTCGCTCCGCGCTCGCGCTTGAAGAAGCCGCCCGGAATGCGGCCGGCGGCCGAGAATTTTTCCTGGTAGTGGACGGTCAGCGGGAAGAAGTCCTGGCCGGGCTTGACCGACTTGGCGGCGGTGACCGCGCAGAGGACGACGGTTTCGCCGAGGGTCGCGAGCACCGCGCCGTCGGCCTGGCGGGCAACGCGGCCCGTTTCGAGCTTCAGCGTCTTTCCGCCAAGCTCGATTTCTACAGTTTTGATATTGAACATCTTTGTTCCTTCAGTCCCGGGCGGCCGGATGCCGACCGGTTCAGCAATTGCAGGCTAGCCGGCCTGCTGCGGTTCGGGGCGCTTATCCGGCCCCAACTGCGCCCCGCCGAATTGCGGGACTTGGTCTTCGTCATGCTGAACTTGGTTCAGCATCCATCCCCGAGACCAGACCAGGGATGGAAAAATGGATCCCGGATCAAGTCCGGGATGACAAAAGAGCGCGGAAAGCCGCGCTCTCGGGTCACTTGCGAAGGCCGAGCTTCGCGATGATGTCGGTGTAACGCTGCGCGTCTTTCTTGCGCAGGTAATCGAGCAGCGACCGGCGCTGGTTGACCAGCATCAGGAGGCCGCGGCGCGAATGGTTGTCCTTCGCGTGGGTCTTGAAATGCTGGGTGAGGTTCTGGATGCGTTCGGTGAGGATCGCGACCTGCACTTCCGGCGAACCCGTATCGCCCTTGGTCTGGGCATGTTCCTTGATCAGCGCTTCCTTGCGCTCGGCGGTAATCGACATCGTCTGGCACTCCTGTCTCTCAAAGGTTGAACCCCCGGACGACCCGAAGGCCATCGGCCGAAGCTTCCACCAGCGCGACCGGAGTTCCCTCCGTGCTCGCAAGCTGAAGCCCCGGCGTCGCGGGGAACCCGAAAAGCTTCTGTCCGTGACGGAGCAGCTGGGCTTGATCGGGGGTGACGGGGAGGGCCGGGATGTCGTCCAGCGCCGCTTGCAGCGGCAATACCGCCCGCGTCAGTTGGCGCGCCTTAGCGATTTCGGTGAGAAAGTCCAGCGAAACGGCCGTGTCGAGACCAAACGGGCCTGCGCGTGTCCTCCTAAGATAGGAAACATGACCCACGGTTCCAAGGGCGCGGGCGATGTCGCGGGCCAGAGAACGGATGTAGGTGCCCTTGGAAACCTCCGCTGACAGCGTCACCTCTTCATTCCCGCGCAAGCGGGAGTCCTGCTGTCCTTGAAGCGAAGCGGGACTCGCGCTTTCGCGGGGGTGACGAATTGAAAGCGAGTGGACGACCACGGTGCGAACCTGCATCTCCAGCTGTTCGCCTGCCCGCGCTCGGGAATAAGCGGCTTTGCCGCCGATCTTGAGCGCGGAATAGACGGGCGGGACCTGGTCGATTTCGCCGGTGAAATGGGGGAGGACGGCCTCGACCTGATCGAGCGTGGGCTGGACGTCGCTGCGGGCGACGACTTTGCCCTCTGCGTCCAGGGTATCGGTCTCCTCGCCGAACCTGATGGTGAAGTCGTAAGCCTTGGTCGCGTCGAGCATCCGGCCGCAGAGCTTGGTCGCCTCGCCGAGCGCGATCGGGAGCACTCCGCTCGCGAGCGGATCGAGCGTGCCGCCGTGGCCGACCTTCGTCTTCGGCTCGCCGCTCTCACGCAGCAACCGCTTGATCGCGCCGACCGCCTGCGTCGAGCCGAGGCCGACGGGTTTGTCGAGAATGATCCAGCCGTTGAGTGACATTGGCGGCCCTTTAGGGGCTCTGCGGCGGGTCCCCAACCCTGACGACCGTCCCCGGCCGGATGGCCTTCCGCGCGGCGTCCACCCAGCGTGAGAAATGCGCCACATCGGTGTAGACCGAGGGCGTGTCCTTGTCGCCGCAGCCCAGCGACCAGCTCGTGAGCCCCACCAGCTCTTCCTCGCCGCTACGGTAATTGCGCACCAGCGGTCCGCCGCTGTCGCCGCGGCAACTGAAGGTCGGCCGGCCGCCGCTCGCCGCGACCGATCTGGGTGTGACCAGGCACAGCATTCCAGCTTGCAGCTTCGCATTGACGCGCTTGCTGCAAGCGGTTGCGCCGATGACTTCCAGCTGCGCAACTTGCAGCATCTGGGGATTGTGCTGAACCTGGTTCGACTCGTTCAGATTGATATTCGCCCCCTGTGCGACCGATTGCGTGAAGCCCCAACCAAGCCCGGCGAGCGTCGAGCCTGATTTCGGCAATGTTGACGCTACTTTCAGGGAAGGAACGCCGAGCCGAACCGGCTCGTCGCTCTTAAGCAAAAGGAGGGCGATGTCATTGGGCAAGCCGGTTCCGAGCCCGGTGTAGCCCTGGTGGATCACCATGCCGACGATTGCGCGCGTTTCGCCACCTCGGCCGATGAGTAGTGAGCCGACACGGACGCGTCGATCGTCGAATACGCGGCTTTCATTAGGCGGCAGGAAGCGGCCGGTAGCCACGCAATGCGCCGCCGTAAGCACGAGATCGCGGCCGATTATCGTCCCGCCGCATGCGTGGGCCAGCTCTTCGGGACTTCGTTCGGCGAGATGCTGTTGCTGCAGCGCCGGAAGCTTCTTGTCGTCTTCGATCTGCTTCGCACTGTAGTCGTGGACCGCATAGAGCTCGACCATCCACTCGGCATCCCCCCGCGTGACCTGGTATCCGCCCCCCATCGCCGGGGGCGGCGCCTCTTCGGCATCGTACGCACGATCCTGATCGGCATAGGCGAAGGCTTTCCCGGACAAACCATCCATGGGGGTCGGTGGCGGGGCCGTTGCTACGCACTCGGGGTAGACGCGGACATAGCAAGTGACCGAAGAGCCGAGCGAACTCGGCTGCGCGAACCGCGATGGATCGAAGGGCGCGTCGGAAACGAGGACGACTTGATAGGATGTCCCCGTCGAGCCGAAACCCGAGGGCGGCACAAAGAGTCGCTCGCCCGGCTTCAGCCGAACGACGAAATCCGACCCGTGAAGAGCCCTCGCTTTAATCGCGAGGTCGGCCGAGGTTTCGACAATCGCGACAAATTTCGGCGCGGCCGAACGATTGCGAAACGCGGTTGATAGCCATCCCCCCTGCGCGCTCGCCTCTGTTTTCGGCAGGCATTTGTCGGGATGGTCCCGATCGACCCTGCAGATTTCGATACCGCCTGGCGGGGACCCCTTGGCTAAATCGATCAGCGCCTTCTGGCGCTGCAGAAGGGCGAGGACGCGAGGCAATGCCGATTGCGCTTCTCCTGAGGCGAATTTGCCGAGGCGAACGGTATTCAAACTGGAACCTTCGACCGGATCGAGTTCAGCATAGTCATTCAGCTCATCGCCAGTCGTGAGGAGCAAGTCGGCCGGTTCGGCGATCTCCGCAACGCCGCTCGCGGAAACGATGGAACGCAATAGCGGGTATTGCTGATCGAGCTCTGGCGCGATCCTCAACGCGACTTTCGTGGAAGGCGCGGCGCTAACGCCGGCGCTTCCCAACATAAGCAATGTTGCAAGGAACCGAGCTCGCATGCCGGAACCACCCCCGGCTTCGATTGCTGCGCCTCCGACAGGGGCGGAGTCAATCGGGCTCGGCGTCAGATCGCGATTCGAAAGATCCCCAGCATGAAGCGGGCAATTGCGTTGACGATCGGCGAGACGACCTGGCCAATCACGTCAGCCTTCGGCGAAAGCCTCGGCAGCACGAGCAGGAGCAGGACGAAGACCAGCAGGGAGTAGCGGCCGAGTTTGGCGAACTGCTGGCCGAACGCGGGTGGAAGCAATCCTTCAACCACATGCCCGCCGTCAAACGGGGGAACCGGGAGCAGGTTGAACACAGCGAGAAAGATGTTGATCAGCACAAAATTGAGGGCGTTCGCGGCAACGAACGCGGTCCCGCCTGAAATGTCGCCATGTGCCATTCGGATGGTCCCCGCGAGAATCACCGTCCCGACGAGCGCAAGCAGCAGGTTCATTCCCGGTCCCGCAAGGGCGACGAGCACCATGTCGCGGCGCGGATGCTTCAATCGCCGATAATTGACCGGTACCGGCTTGGCCCAACCGAACACCGGAGCATGGCTGACGACCAGGATCAACGGCAGGATGACGGTCCCGAACGGGTCGATGTGCCTGAGTGGATTGAGCGTCAGGCGTCCGCGTTCCGCAGCGGTCGGATCGCCGAGGCGCCGCGCAACGAGGCCGTGTGAGACCTCGTGGAACACGATCGCGATGACCAGCGGGATCAGCCAGACGGCAATTTCATAAACGATGTTCGGGCTCATTATGGGGGCGTGAGCGGGCGGCTCGTCCGGGTCAAGGCTACGGCTGTTGATGACAAGGGGGAAGCGTCGTCCTACGGTGCGGCACAACGTCAGTCCGACGCTGTCCGGGGGCACGCGCATGGACCAGGGCAAGGGACGCGGTACTCCATCCAGCGACGAGGACTATGTCTTCGTCAGCTACGCCCGTGCCGACGAAAAAGCCGCCAAGGCAATTATCCGCATCATCGAGCGCGCCGGTTACGGTGTGTGGTGGGACGGTCTGATCCCCGGCGGCGAGCGCTTCAGCGCACGAATTAGCGACGCGCTTGAGGGCGCGCGGGCCATTGCCGTTCTATGGTCGGCGCATTCGATGCAGTCGAATTGGGTGCAGGACGAGGCTGCGTTTGCCCGCGATCATCACCGGCTCGTGCCGATATCGATCGACGGCACCGAACCACCGCTCGGCTTCCGGCAACTGCAATGCATCGACATCTCGAAGGGCGGGCCGAGGGCGAGCAACCCGGCAATCCACCGCGCGTTGCAGGCCATCGCCGAAATGATGGACCGGCCGTTCGCGCCGGACGCGGTTCGCTTCGGCGGGCGCGGCATCAACCGGCGCGCGGCCATGCTTGGCGGCAGCGTTTTGGCGGTTGGCGCTGCGGCACTCGCAGGCTGGAGCTTCCTTCGCCCGACGGCAGCGGCCGCAAACACGATTGCCGTTCTTCCGTTCGATAATCTGAGCGGTGACGCGGGCAAGGAATATCTCTCCGACGGCCTCGCCGCCGAGCTTCGTTCGACACTCGCGCGCAACCCGATGCTGGAGGTGGTCGGCCAAGCCTCGTCGAATGAATTCCGCCATCGGGACGAAGGGAGCAAGAGCATCGCCAGGCAGCTCGGGGTCGCGAGCCTGGTCGACGGCAACGTCCTTGCGGCCGGCGGTACAATTCGGATCGGCATCGAGCTGGTCGACGGGAAGAGCGGATTCAGCCGCTGGTCGAACAAGTTTGAGTTGCCGATGGGTAATATCCTGGACGTGCAGGAGCTGATCGCCAACGCGGTCGGCGCAGCCCTTGCGGTCCGCCTTGCCGACAATGACGACAAGTCCCCGGTCCGAACTGGCGGCACCAGGAATGTCGCAGCCTTCGACGCCTACCTGCGGGGCAAGGACCTGTTCGATTCCCAGCGGGACGAAGACAGTGACCGCGGCGCTCTCGCGCAGTTCACCGATGCGGTGCAGCTCGACCCCAATTATGCAGCAGCGCGGGCGGCGCGCTCTCGAACGCTGGCGGTGATCGCCAACGCTTATGCCCAGGCAGCCGACCGGCGCCCGCTATATGACGAAGCGGTGGCCGAAGCGCGGCGCGCAGTCACGACCGCTGGCCAGTTTCCAGAGGCTTATGCCGCGCTCGGCTACGCTCTGTTCTACGGCAAGCTCGACATCAAGTCGGCCAACGGGCCGTACGAAAAGGCGCGCGAACTCGGCGGTGGAAGCGCGGACGTGCTTGGCCTTTACGCGACCTATCGTGCCCGGCGGCGGCAGTTCGACCAGGCGTTGTCGGCCATCCAGCGCGCGGCGTCGCTCGATCCTCTGAACCCCAACGTGTTCAAGAGCCGCGGGCGGATCAAGTTCGCGGCCGGCGACTATGACGCGGCGATCGAGGGGGCGCGGCGCGCGCTCGATCTCAATCCGAAAATCGGCGGCGCTCACGGCGACATCGGCAATGCGCTTTTGATGCAACGCAAAACTGAGGATGCTTCGGCCGAGTTCGCACAAGAGAAGGTCGGCCTACTGGCCATTCCCGGAAAGGCGATCGCCGCGATCTACGAAAAGGATGAAGCCCGAGCGCAGGCGGCCTTTGATGAGCTGGCGAAGAGCGAAGGAGACAACGGTCTCTACCAGCAGGCCCAGGTCCTCGCGCAATGGAACAAGGTGCCGCAGGCGCTGGATGTGCTCGAGAGAGCGCTCCACGAGCAGGACTCGGGATTGGTCTATCTTCTCAGCGACCCGTTCCTCCAGCCACTGCAGCAGGAGGCGCGATTCAATTCACTTCTTCAGCGGCTTCATTTCGTCTAAGCAACGGAGCCCCGCTTTGGGGCCTAAAGGGGGGTTCTATGCGCAAAGTGGTTACTCTCGTCGCGCTCGTCGGCGTGGCGCTGATGCTCGAGGCGTGTCCGAAGGCAGCCGAGACGAACAATGCCGAAAATGCGGCGGTGACGAACGAAGTCGTCCCGGCCGACAACACGGCCATGGACGTGAACAACGTTGCCAATGCAGCCGTGGACAACAATGCCGCAGCGACCAACAACGCGGCGACCAACAACGCGACCGACCAGGGGTCGACCGACCACTAATCGATTTGGCGGCGCGCCGTCATCAGGACGGGCGCCGCCGGATCAACATACGCCGCCGCTTGCCGGTTTGAACGAGCCGATGCGCACCGCGGCGGCTTTCTGCGGCCAGCTTTCGAGCGCCGGTTGGTTCTTCGCCGGAAGCCCGCAGGCACGCGCGGCCACGGCCTTGCCGTCGGAATCGATCAGCTCGGCCTTGAAGCTATAGCCCTGGTCGCTGTTGTTGCTGATGGTCATCATCGTTCCGAACAGCGAACGGACCGCGACCTTGACCTCGCCGCGCGCGGGCTTGGCGGCCGGATTGGTCTTGTGCGCCTGCGCCGGCTCGCCCTTATCGATGCGGAACAGCCATGTCTCGCCGGTGCGGACGGTGAGCGGCGCGGCAATCGCCGGAAGCGGCGCTGCGGCAAGCGCGAGAGCGAGGAGCACGCGGCTCATCGCCGCGCCAGCCCAAGGCTGAGCTGCCGTGCTTCGCTTTCGCGCAGTCGCTCGAAGAAATGCTTGCGGCACAGCGCGACATAGCGGTCGTTGCCGCCGATCTCTGTTTGGGCACCGGCCGCAACCGCGTGGCCGTCCTGATCGACGCGCAGATTCATCGTCGCCTTGCGCCCGCAGTCGCACACGGCTTTGAGCTCGATCAGCGAATCGGCCAGCGCCAGCAACGCCGCGGAGCCAGGGAAGAGCTTCCCCTGGAAATCGGTTCTGAGACCATAGCAAAGCACAGGGATGCTTAGCCGGTCCGCGATTTCGCAAAGCTGACGGACATGACGCTGCGACAGGAATTGCGCCTCGTCGACCAGGATACAGTCGAGCTTGCGCTTCTTGAGCTCGTTCCCGACCGCTTCGAACAGGTCGATGGTTTCGTCGTAGCTGTGCGCCGGCGCGGACAGGGCGATGCGCGAGCCGATGGTGGACGACCCGGCGCGATTGTCGAACGCGGCGGTCCACAGCATGGTCTCCATGCCGCGCTCGCGATAGTTGAAGTCGGCCTGCAGCAGGGTGGTCGATTTCCCCGCGTTCATCGCAGCATAATAGAAATAGAGCTTGGCCACTGCTGTTGCTTAGCGCGGCTCGCTCAGGCCTGCCACTTGGGTTCGCGCTTTTCGAGGAAGGCGCCGATACCTTCCTCGGCGTCTGCTGCAAGCATGTTCTCGACCATGACTTTGGAGGCGCGCTCGTAAGCGTCGGCGAGGTCCAGTCCGGCCTGCTCGCGGACGGCCTGCTTGCCCAGCTTCACGGCGGTGGGCGACTTCCCGGCGATCATCTCCGCGTACTCATTGACGGTCTGCTGGAGCAACTCGGCGGGCACGACGCGGTTGATGAGGCCGAACTCCAGCGCGGTCGCGGCGTCAACCATCGCGCCGGTGAGGAGCATTTCCATCGCTCGCTTGCGACTGATGGTGCGGGTCAGCGCCACCGCCGGGGTCGAGCAGAACAGACCGACGTCGATCCCATTGACCCCGAACCGCGAGCGATCGGAGGCAATCGCGAGGTCGCACGAGGCGACCAGCTGGCAGCCCGCAGCGGTCGCTATCCCGTCGACCTCCGCGATCACCGGCTTGGGGTGGCTCGCGATCATCTGCATCAGGCGCGAGCAGAGCGCGAACACCTGCTCGAAATAGGCCTTGCCACGATCCGCGTCGCTGCGGCGCGCCTGCATCTCCTTGAGGTCGTGCCCTGCGGAGAAGAGCTTGCCCGCAGCGGCGATGACGATCACGCGCACCGAACCGTCATTCGCCGCGGACTCGAGCTCGGCCAGCAGCCGCTCCATGACGGACAGCGACAGCAGGTTCGCTGGCGGGTTGTCGATGATCAGGCGTACGACCGGGCCGTGCCTTTGCGAGCGGACGGTCACCGAGCGCCCTCCCACTCATCACGCAGAATTGCGAACAGCACGGTGTCGCGGACGTGGCCGTTCCAGGTGATGCGGTCGGCGCGGAGCACGCCTTCGCGCACTGCGCCGAGCTTCTTCATCGCCGCCTGGCTGCGGCCGTTGCGCCGGTCGACGCGGAATTCGACGCGGCGGATGCCGCACTCGAAGGCGCGCTTCAGCATCATGTCTTTGACCCTGCGATTGAAGCCGGTGCCGCGCAGGTGCGGGCGGTAATAGGTGGCGCCGATTTCGAGCGTCTGGCGGCCTTCATCGATCCCGAGGAAGCTCGACATGCCCGCGAGCTCGTCCCCGTCGTAAAGCACGAACGTTTGGATGTTCGGCCGGCTCGAAAATGCATCGATGGTCGCATCGAAATCGGGCGGGCCGAAATTCATCGAATAGATCGCCCAGATGTCGCGGTCCTCGGCGCAGGCGGCGCGGAGCGCGTCGCGGTGCCGCTCCTCGAACAGCTCGGCGCGGCAGCCATCGCCAGCCATCGGCTGCCCGAGGTCTTCAAGCATCGGCCCGGCGGCTCAGGAGCGCGCGGATGACCAGCAGCTGCCACAGCAGCCACAAGGCGGCCCACGCCGCGATGATCACGAGGCCGGCGGCGCCGTTGACCTGCAAATAGAGGGGGAAGACGCCCGCTTCGGCGATGGTCCCTTTGATCAGCACGAAATCAGCGATGAGCGCGATCGCGGCGAGCGCGAACAACAGCATGCGCTGCTGCGGCTGCGCCTGGATCAGGTATAAGGTGGCGGGGAAGATGACCCACAGGATCACCGAAACGAACAGCGGCGTGTTCCAGCCGTGACCCGAGCCGGACAGGAAGATGCCCAAAATCGTTCCGATCGCGGCGAGGCCGAGGCCGAGGGCGACGCTCGAGCCCGGCGACCGGCCGAACCTAATCGTCACTCAGGTCCTGCGCGACCTTGTCCGAGCGGAGCAGCTTAGCGATGTGGCTGCTCTCGTCGAAGCTTTCGTCCGCGACAAACTTCAGCTTCGCCGCATATTTGGTGCGCACCCGGTGCGCGACCTCGCGCTGGAGGAAGGCGGTGTTCTGGCGCAGCGCCTTCAGCACCTTTTCCTCGTCCTGCCCGAGCAACGGTTTCACGAAGATTGTCGCGTGGCGAAGATCGGGCGACATGCGCACCTCGGTGATGCTGACCAGATGCTTCTGCAGCGTCTCATCATGCACGTCGCCGCGCTGGAGCAATTCGCTCAGCACATGGCGCACCTGCTCGCCAACTCGGAGCAGACGGACCGAACGGCCCTCGGGAGTTTCGACGCGGCGCATCACTGCCTTCCGTCATGCTGAACTTGTTTCAGCATCCATTTCTCTACGCGCACTGCGGGTCTCCACAATGGACCCTGAACCGAGTTCAGGGTGACGCTTAGAGGGTACGAGCCCGTTCCTCGACCTCGAACACTTCCAGGCTGTCGCCCGGCTTGATGTCGTTGGTGTCGGCCAGCAGCACGCCGCATTCGAGGCCCGAGGTGACTTCCGCCACGTCGTCCTTGAACCGCCGTAGCGAGCTGATCGTCGTCTTGGAGACGATGACGTCCTCGCGCGTCAGGCGGGCATTGAGGCCCTTGCGGATGACGCCTTCGAGGACCAGCAGGCCGGCGGCCTTGTCCTTCTTGCCCGCCGGGAAGACTTCCTGGACCCGGGCGCGGCCGACGACGGTCTCGATGATCTCGGGCCCGAGCTCGCCCGCCATCGCGCCCTTCACCCAGTCGGTGAGGTGGTAGATGACGTCGTAATAGCGGAACTCGACCTTGTTGCGGTCGGCGACTTCGCGCGCTTTGGCGTTGGGGCGGACGTTGAAGCCGATGATCGGCGCGCCGCTCGCGCTTGCGAGGGTGACGTCGCTCTCGGTGATCGCGCCGACCCCCGAGTGCAGGACGCGGACTTTGATCTCGTCGGTCGACAGGCGATTCAGCGCGTGGACGATTGCTTCGACCGAGCCCTGGACGTCGGCCTTGATGACCAGCGGCAGCTCCTTGGTCGTCGACGCGTGGCTCGCGAACATGTTCTCGAGGCTGACCGGCGCCGAAGTGGTGCGCTTCCGATCGAGAACGCTCTGGCGGTAGGTTGCGACTTCGCGCGCGCGGGCTTCGTTCTCGACGACCGTGAACGGATCGCCGGCGGACGGGACCGCGCTGAGACCGAGCACCTCCACCGGAACTGACGGCCCGGCTTCCTTCACCTGACGGCCATGGTCGTCGACCAGCGCACGGACCTTGCCGCTCGACGGGCCGGCGACGAACACGTCGCCGACGCGCAGCGTGCCGCGCTCGACGAGCACGGTTGCGAGCGGGCCGCGGCCCTTGTCGAGCTTGGCTTCGATCACGGTGCCTTCGGCAGCGCGGTCGGGGTTGGCCTTCAGTTCGAGGATTTCGGCCTGGAGCTGGATCGCGTCGAGCAGTTTGTCGAGGTTGGTCTTGCTCTTGGCCGATACTTCGACGTCCTGGACGTCGCCGCCCATGTCCTCGACGATGACCTCGTGCTGCAGCAGCTCCTCGCGGACCTTCTGCGGCTTGGCCTCGGGCTTGTCGACCTTGTTGATGGCGACGATCATCGGCACGCCGGCGGCCTTGGTGTGATTGATCGCCTCGATCGTCTGCGGGCGCAGGCCGTCGTCGGCGGCGACCACCAGGATCACGATATCCGTGACGTTCGCGCCCCGGGCACGCATCTCGCTGAAGGCCTCGTGGCCCGGCGTGTCGAGGAAGGTGACCTTCGACTTGTCGGGCAGCGTCACTTGATAGGCACCGATGTGCTGCGTGATCCCGCCCGCTTCATGCGCGACGACGTCGGCGCCGCGGATCGCGTCGAGCAGCGACGTCTTGCCGTGGTCGACGTGGCCCATGATTGTCACGACCGGCGGACGCGGCTTTAGGCTCTCGGGCGCATCCACGTCCTCGGAGGAGTCGATATCGACGTCGCTCTCGCTGACACGCTTGATGCGGTGCCCGAACTCGGTGACCAGCAGTTCGGCCGTGTCCTGGTCGATGGTCTGGGTGAGCGTGACCGGCATGCCCATCTTGAACAGCGCTTT
>Ga0207706_10004284_pt1 | contig 13415 bp, 9 predicted proteins | sample KBSC53metaG_FD_184318 | JGI IMG/M metagenome (GOLD analysis project Ga0207706, IMG submission 184318) | Corn rhizosphere microbial communities from Kellogg Biological Station, Michigan, USA - KBS C5-3 metaG (SPAdes) (version 2) | ecosystem: Host-associated > Plants > Roots > Rhizosphere > Soil ... | reverse complement strand
GCCGCGTCGGTCTTCTGCGCCGCCATACCGAGCACGAAGGACTTGTCGATCTTGATTTCCTCGACCGGGAGCTGCTTGAGCGTCAGCAGAGACAGGGCGCCGACACCGAAGTCGTCGATCGACAGGCGCACCCCGATGGTCCGGAGCTCCTCGAGCGTCGCGAGGGCGTCCAGCGGCTCGGCCATGAGGCTCTCCGTGATCTCGAGCATCAGAAGCTCCGGGGGCAGGCTGAGCTCGCGCAGGAGCGCGTGCACCCGCTCGGCAAAGCCCGTGTCGCGGAGGATCCGAATCGATGCGTTCACCGAGACGGGCAGCGTCAGGCCGTTCTCGCGCCACTGCTTCGCCTGGCCGAGCGCCGTCTCGAGGATCCAGTCCGTCAGCCGCCGGCTCAGCCCGATCCGTTCCGCGCCCGAGATGAACTCGTCGGGAAGAACGAGACCCCGCTCCGGATGGCGCCAGCGCACGAGAGCCTCGACGTGCGAGACCTCCCGCGTGCGCATGTCGACCTGCGGCTGATAGGCGAGAAAGAGCTCGCCGGTCTCGATCCCGCGGCGCAACCCTTCGAGCAGCACGAGATGGCGCCGCTGGAACGCGTCCTCACCTGGCGAATAGACCGAATACCCCCGGCTCGAGCGCTTGGCCATGTACATCGCCGCGTCGGCGGCGCGCAGAAGCTGGATGCCGTCGGCGCCGTGCTCGGGATACAGCGCGATTCCGATCGACGCCGAGATCTCGGACGAATGCCCCTCGACCCAGAAAGGCGCCTCCAGCGTTTCCAAGACCTTCTCCGCCGTCCGGACGACGTCCTCGGCGCGGCTCGCCGCCGGCAGCAGCACGACGAATTCGTCGCCGCCCACGCGCCCGATCGTATCGACCGAGCGGAGCACGCCCCGCAGGCGCGGGCCGACCTGGGCGAGCAGGGCGTCGCCCGCCGCGTGGCCGTAAGTGTCGTTGACGTCCTTGAAACGGTCGAGGTCGATCAGCAAGACCGCGAACGATCCGCCATCCCGTTCGCCCGTGCGGATCGCCTGGTCCAGGCGGTCGTCGAGGAGCAGCCGGTTTGGCAGCCCGGTCAACGCATCGTGCAGAGCCTGGTGCTCGAGCGCCGCGAGATGCCGCTGCCGCTCGCTGACGTCTCGCAGGATCGCCACCCAGTACGGCGAGGAGCCTCGGCGGGGAACCGGTATGACCTCCATCTCCAACGCGTACGTCGAGCCGTCCCGGCGCGTGGCGGACATCTCCTTCTCGAAGCTCTCCCCGATGGCGAACGCGCGTCTCGCCGAGGCCATCGCGTCGCGAGGAGAGACATCGAGCAGATCCAGCGTGCCTCCGAGGACCTCCTCCGCCGAGAGGCCCGTGAGCTTCCGGAAGCCTTCGTTCGTGAACGTGATGCGAGGGCGCGAGGGAGACGTTCCGCTCGCCAGGATCACGAGGCCCTCGGCGGCGTTGTCGACCGCGGACTCGAGGAGGGTGAGCGCATGGGTCACGCGGCGGCGCTCGGCCACGACGGCGGCGAGCGACGCGATCGTGAGCCCCAGCACGGCCGTGTAGGACTGCATCAGCAGCAGGGACTGATTCGGATCGAGCCGGTGGAACGGGCCAACGCCGCGGACCGTGCCCCAGATCGCGATGCCCGCGAGGAGCGCGTTCGCCGTGACCGCCTCGCGCACTCCGAAGCGGAAGGCAATCGCCACGAGAAAGGGAAGGCAGAGAAACTCGAGCGGGAGGTCCTGCGTCTGCTCGGCGCCGAACCCGCCGAAGACGAGGATCCCCGAGGCGAGCACGCCGACGAGGAGCAGGATCGCGTCCAGCCGCGGCTGGCGCTCTGCGGCCGCGGCGGGCTGCTGGAACCAGACCAGAAGAAGCGGGGCGAAGAGCAGCACTCCGGAGGCGTCCCCGAGCCACCACGTCAACCAGATCGGCCAGAAGTCTCCCCACCGCGCGAAGCCCGTGAGGCAGAGGCTGAGCGGGCCGATCGTGGCGCTGAGCAGCGTGCTCGCACCCGCCGCAAGAGCGGCGAAGCGGAAGATGTCGCGTGCGCGCTCGAAGACGCGGCTTCCTCCCGCAAAGCGTCGGACCAGCCAGGCGGCGACGACCGCCTCGAGCGTGTTCCCGATGGCGATTCCGAGGGAAGGCAGGGCGTGGCCCGACGTCCAGAAGTTGGCGACGAACGCACCCACCAGGATTCCGGGCCAGGCCCAGGGCCCCGCGAGCAGGAGCGCGGCGATCGAGATTCCGCTGGGCGGCCAGACGGGCGTTGCGCTCGGGTGCAGATACGCGAGCGAGAGCCCCAGCATGGCCGCGCCGACATAGATCGCGGCGAGAGCCGCGACGACCGCCAAACGAGAGGCGATCCGCTGAGGCACGATTCGATAGATTCTATACACCCCGCGCACCGCATTGGGACGCGTTCGGCGTGTGGTGAGGAGCGTCACAACTCCTCACACGAAACGACGGCGGGCGGCGTCGGCCGCCGCCCGCCCTCCCTGAAGACTCGCTAAGCGCGGGCCGGCGTCGCCACTCGAATCCGCTCATCGGCCTCGGCCAGTCGTGCGAGGGCGAAGGCGCCCATCGCGAGCCCGAGGTCGCGCAGCGCGACGTCGAGATATCCGCCCACGAGCACGAGGTTCACGATGATCCCGACGAGCCAGGCCGACACGAGATAGCCCCCGAAGCGCGGCCTCACGGCCACGAGCAGACCGGCGGCGATCTCGATCACGCCGACGATCATCATGAAGGTGTGGGGCGCGATCCCGAGGGTGGCGGGCACCGCGGGAGCCACGTACTTGTCCCAGTTGGTCAGAAGCTGCAGGAACTTGTCCAGCCCGGCGATGATCGGCGCCACCGTGAACCCGAGCCGCAGGATCTGAAAAGCCTGATGCGATCCGTTGTCCATCGACATTCCTCCTCGGGGCCAAACGAGCGGGAAAGATGCCTTTTTCGGCATCGCGCGGCACCTCCGGGGGGCCCGAAACACCCGGCGCCTGAGAAGATGGAGTCGCGCGAGCGCTCAGGGTGACGCCCTGACGGGATCCGGACTTCCGGCTCCAGGAATGCGGGGAGCGCTCCTTGCCGTTTATGCTCCTCGCAGAGGAGATCCGAATGAAAAGACTCGCCGCCGCCTTCGCCGTGTTCGCGCTTCCCCTGGCTCTGTCCGCCGCCGAGATCCGCGGCACGGTCAGCGAGGGAGGCAAGCCGGTCGCGTCCGGCGTCCCCCTGAAGCTCGACTGTGGCGGGACGACCGCGTCCGCCTCCACCGATGAGTTCGGCGGGTACAGCCTGAAGATCGCCGCCGGGGGCCAGTGCAAGCTGAGCATCGACTACAAGGGCGCGAGCGCGTCGCTCTCGGTCGCCGTGTTCGAAAAGCCCAGCCGCTACGACCTCGAGGTGCGGCAGGAGGGCGGCAAGCTCTCGCTCGCGCGGAAGTGACGCTTGTCCGCTGAGGATCGTGACGCCCCGCCGCCGCGGCGCGACACCTGGGACAAGGCCTCGATCGTCCTGCAGCCCGTGGGCGGGCTGCTCACGGCCGTCGCGGTCGCCCTCCTCGGTTTCTTTACGTCCTCGTACCTGCGCGAGAACGAGCGCATCGCCTCCGAGAGGCAGGAGCGCATGCAGACCGCCGATACCAACGCCCGCCTCTACTCCGAGCTGATCAGCCGCCGCGAGGAGTCCGAGAGCGCCCTGCGCAAGGACATGTTCACCTCGATCATCAACTCTTTCCTCGGCGCCGGCCCGCAGACGCTGGATCAGAGGATCCTGAACCTCGAGCTGCTCGTCTACAACTTCCACGAGTCGCTCAATCTCAAACCGCTCTTTCTCCACATCGAGAGGCAGATCCGGCAGAGCCGCGAACGCGCCGAGCTCGTGGCGCGCCTCGAGCGCGTGGCCGAGGAGGTCGCCAAGAAACAGATGCTGGTCATCGAGGAGGGCGGCGGGACGTTCGATGCCACCGTGAACTCGAAGACGCTCTCCTTCCCGCTCCCCGACGGGTCCGAAGCGCCCTTCATCGCGCGGGACCTCGTCGTCGACGGGATCAAGCGCAACTTCCGGCTCGAGGTCCTCGGGGCGCAGACGGATCCCGAGCAGCTCCAGCTCCGCATCACGGTGCGTACCGACGAAGGCGGCCGCACCGACACGACGGCCACCGAGTTCTGGCTGGGCCACTTCGATTTCCCGATGATCGACAACATCCGGCTGCCGCACGACCAGCGTCTCGCGGTCGTGTTGAACGCTTTCGATCCGGGCAGCGGCCTCGCGGACGTCACCGTCGCGTATTTCCCGGGCAAGTACGCGGGCCTGCGCGAGAAGCCGTACTACGACGAAGTGCTCGCCAAGCTCCTCGCCGCGAACCGCACCCCCACGCCGACGAAGGCGCCTTGAGCCGCCCGCGCTAGAATCCCGTGCCGCCGTGACCGGAAACCCCATCTCGATCGCCGGCGCTCCCGCGGCGCGTCGTCGCACAACGAAGCCGCGGGGAGGCGGTCTGCGCCTGCGCCGCCACGTCCCGCTGCGCGAAGGTCTCCTGAGTGCTTTTTCGGGGATCCTCCTCGTCGCCCGCCGTCACGCGACCGCGGCGTCGGTCGACCCGAAACGTGCCGTGCACGACTTTCGAAAGTCGATCCGCCGCGCGCGCAGCGTGGTCGCGCTCCTGCGACCGGCCCTTGGCCGGACGGCGGCGGACGGCCTGGCCGAGGAGCTCCGGCAAGCATTCCGGGACACGGGCGATCTGCGCGACAGCGACGTCCTGACGGCGACGCTCGCCGCGGTTTCGGGCGACGATCCGGAGTTGTTCGTGGAGGCCGCAGAGGTGGCCGCTCGCCTCGGTGCGAATCCAAAGTCTGCAGACTCCGGAAAGGTCGTGCGGAAGGCGCTCCCCATCCTCCGGCGACTGCCCGCCGCGCTCGAGGTGATCCTTCCCCGCGAGTACTCGACCCCGGATCTGGAGGGCGGACTCACACGAAGCTATCGGCGGTCCCACCGCGCCTGGATCCAGGCGCGAGACAGCCGGACGGACGCCGACTTCCACGAGTGGCGGAAGCGCGCCAAGGAGCTGCGGTACCAGGTCGAGCTTCTCGCTTCCACGGGAAGCCCGGCGCTCAAAGCGCGAGAGAAGGCTCTCGGCGCGTTGGCCCGCGAGCTCGGCGAGGTGACCGACATGTCGATGCTGTGCCGCCAGATCGAGACCCTCGCGGCCGAGGGCGGATCGGGGATCGCGAGCCGCCTCCTCGAACGAGGCCGCGCTCTCGTCCGTGAGCGCTCCGATGCGCTCCTGTCGCGAGGTGCAGAGTTCTTTTCCGAGCCTCCCCGCGATTTCGCGTTGAAGGTCCTGGCGGAGCGCGGCTAGCAGGGCGCCGTCCGCGGCCCGCGTCCAAGAATTCCCCGACCCGGCCCCTCAAAAATGGGCCCGATTTTTGCCTAAAACTACGGCGGGTACGGACCCGGGACTTTGCCGTGGTGAAAACGACATCGAAGGCTCTACTCCGCGGCGGTCTTGCCCTCGCCGGCAGCCTTGTCATTGCCGTCCTCGTCCGGAGGATCGGCTGGAGCGGTATTCGGGCGAACCTCCTCCTGATCGGGCCATGGCTGCCGGGACTGGTTGCGCTCAACCTCGTGACCCAGTCCGGGTTCGTGCTCGCGCTTCGCACCGTGCTGGATCCGAAGCCGCTGGAGCCGAAGCCGCGCTGGCGGGATTTCCGGCGGCTCTACGGGATCTACCTGATGGGCGACTCCGCGAACTACATCGTGCCCGGAATCGGTGAAGCGGCCAAGGTGCGCCTCCTGCGCGACCTCGCCGGAGGCGAAGCGGCGCTGGCCGCCGTCACCCTCCACAAACACGCCGACCTCATCGCGCAGAGTGTGTTCTCGATCGTCGGGGTGGGCGCCGCACTGCTCTGGTTCGACCTGCCCGGAGCGGTCGTGGCGGCCGCCCTGTTGGGCATCCTCCTGTTTCTGATCCTGCTTCTGCTGTTGACCTGGGCGCTCGGCCGCGGCGCTTTTTCACCGATCCTGCGGCGCCTCGCGGGCTGGAAATTTCTGGCGCCACGCCTGCAGCGATTCCAGCGGGCCGCCGAGGGAGTCGATGCGAAGATCATCCTTTTCCACGCGGTGAATCGCGGCCGGTTCCTCGGTGCCGCGGCGCTCTGTCTTCTGGGGTATTTCGGCGGCGTTCTGGAGACGTGGATCGTGCTTCGGTTGCTCGCCCCTTCCTCGGGCTGGTCGTCCTCACTCGTTCTGGGGATCCTTCCGATGGTGCTCAGCAACGCCGTCATCTTCGTGCCCGGGAAGCTCGGCGGAGCCGAAGGAATTCGCACGGGCGTTGCGGTTCTCATCGGGCTGACCGCGGCGCAGGGAGCCGCGTTCTCGCTCATCCGGCGAACCCGCGAGCTCCTCTGGGTTGTTCCGGGCTGGGCACTTCTCATCCGAGAGCGCCTGCGGTCGGGAGAGCGCGGCCTCGACCACTCGACCCTGAGAAAGAAGGCGATCAACGCATGACCTCGCGCTCGCGACAAGGCAAAGGCGAAGCCATGGCGGATCCGGCGACGGTCGAGACGTCGGTGCGCGCCGCGCGGCCGACGGCGCTTCGGCCGGAAATCGGCCCTCGACGGATGACCCGAGAAAGGCTGCGAATCGCCCTCGACGCGCGCAAGCTCACCCACGTCGACAGCGGCCTCGGCAACCACACGCTCAATCTCGTGAGCAGTCTCCTGAGCGAGGACCAGGACCTGGAGCTCCTGCTGGTTCGAAACGGACGGCGGAGGCGAAAGGTCTTCGACCTTCCGCGGGTCGAGGAAGTGCACGTCCCGTTCCCTCTGGATTCTCCGCTCACGCCGTTGATCCTGGGGCGCTTTCTCCGCGGGCAGCGGTTCGACGTCTTCCACTCTCCGTACCACCTCGTGCCCCGCGGGCTCTCCCGGCCCATGATCGTCACCATTCACGACATCAACTGGATCATCAACCCCCGATACAACTCCCACAACCCGTTCATGCGTTGGGCCGGCAGCATTCACTACCGCAACGGGCTCATCGCGTCCATGAAGGCGGCGCGCCGCATCATCGTCATCTCGAATGCCACGCGCAACGCGATCCTCGAGTTTGCGCCCTGGCACGAGAGCAAAATCCGGGTGGTCTACAACGGAGTCGACCGGAACCGCATCTTTCCCATGGACAAAGCCGAGGCGGCCCGCGTTCTGGAGTCCCTCATTCCCGCGGCCAACCCCTTCGTGCTGACCGTCGGCCAGGGCTCACCGTACAAGAACCATTTCAACGCCGTGCGCGGCTTCCTCCGGGCGTTTCGGAATCGGCCCGAGTACAGGATGATCCTCGTGCGGCGCAACTCGGTCTCGGACAGGGCGCTCGCGCGGCTGCTCGCGACCCCGCAGGCGAGGGCCCAGGTGATCGCGCTGGACTACCTGGCGCCGGAAATGCTCAATGCCCTCTACAACCGGGCCCGCATGGTCCTTCACCCGTCGTACTACGAGGGATTCGGGTTGCCGCTCGTCGAAGCCATGGCCGCCGGCGTCCCGATCGTGACTTCGAGCCTCTCCTCGATGCCGGAGGTCGCCGGACCGGCCGCGCTCCTGGTCAGTCCTTCCGACTGCGATGCCATTGCTCGGGCTCTGACGGCCCTCGACGAGGACGAAGTCCTGCGGGAGAGGCTCATCGCGGCGGGGCGCCAGCGCCTCGCGCGGTTCGATTGGGCCGAGTCCGCCCGGGCGACCCTCGATGTCTATCGCGAGGTGGCCCAAGCGGCCACGCGCGAGGCCGCCCGGGGAGCCTCCCGCCAGTCGACATAGCCGCGCTCAGGGAGTGAGCGCGGCACAGGGTGGCTCGGCGCCCAACAGCGCCGTGCCCAGCTCGCCTCGCAAAGACAGGAGATGGACCCGTTCGAGCAGCGACGTCAGGCTCGCCTGAGCGGCCTCGTCGTCGGCGTCGGCCAGGGCCATCTCCCGCTCGTCGAGCTCGACGAGCTCGCTTCGTCCCTCGCGGACGAGCAGCTCCTCGGCGCTTTTCCTGCGGTCGGCGATTCCCCGGGCCCGCCGGGAGATGCTCCGCTCCGCCATCGATCTCGCGACGGCGGCCTCTGCCCGCCGGACGGCCATCTCCACGTCGCTTTCGCGCGTGCGAAGGGCCGCCTCCGCGCGATCGAAGCGGGCCCGGGCCTCCCGTCTTTCGTCCTCGAAGCGCCCCCCGGTCCAGATCGGCACGACGATGGAGACACCGACCGCCACGGAGTCGGGCGTGAAGGTCAGGTAGTAGTCGTCGTAGTTGTTGAACTTCGCGAGCCGCCGGTAGGCGGCCGAAGCGACGACCGTCGGCATCCACCGTTTCGATTCGATGTCCGCGGACTTCGCGAGAAGCGTGACCTCCCGCTCGAGCGAGGCGAGCTCGGGATCCGCCGAGCGTACGGCGTCGACGTTCTCGTTCGCGGTGAGCTCGGGCACGACGGCTTCGGGATCGCCCGCGAGGTGCAGCGACGCGCTCCCCGGCCAGCCGATCAGGCGCTTCAATTCGAGCTCGCCGAGGTCCCGGTCCGACTCGGCGTTCAGAAGCTTCTGCCGGGCGCGCGCGGCCTGGAGCGTCGCGCTCTCGACTTCGAGCTCCGTCCGCCGGCCCTCCTCGAAGAGGGCTGTCATGCGGCGCGCGATGGCCTCGGCGGCCTCGAGCCGCCGCCGTGCCGCCTCGACCATCACCCCGTCGAGATACGAACGGCCGTAGGCGGAGACCGTGGCTTCGATCGTCGCGCGGCACGAGAGGGCGAGCGATGCATCGAGCGCCGAGGCCGATGCCTCCGCGCGGAGCGCGTCCGAGCGCCGCGCCGGATCAAAAAGGGGCTTCTGGATGTCGACCCCGAAGACGGACGGAACATGTCCCGCGATGAGGGTCGGCAGGCCGTAGGTATATCCCGGCGTCGTCGAGAAGTATGCCGAAGGACTGAAGGCGTCGCGGGCGAGCTCCGCCGATGCCGCGCCCTCCTCGCGCGCCGCCCGCGCGGCCGCAAGCCCGGGAGCGCGCGCGAGCGCGAGCTCCACGGCCCGGCCGAGCGTCAGCGGCTCCGAGGCGGGGGCCTGGGCCCCGACGGCGACCGGGACGGCAATGCAAAACAGGGCGATCCGGACGATCCGAATGCGAGTCCAGCGATTATTCATGGTGAAGCGCCTCCGACGGGTTCAAGAGGGACGCGCGGTACGCCGGTACCGCGCCGAAAACGACAGCCACGCCGCACGAAAACACGAACGCGAGGACGGCCGACAGGATCGAGACACGCACGTCGATGCCTTTGACGAGCAACCGCACGAGCAACGGGAGGCCCAGGCCCAACGCGACGCCGATCGAAGAGCCCGCGACGCCCAGGGAGAGCGCCTCGAAAAGGAACTGGCCCAGAATGTCGCGCCGCCGCGCACCGACGGACATCCGGACGCCGATCTCGCGGGTCCGCTGCTCGACCGACGCGAGCAGGATGTTCATGATGCCGACGCCGCCGACGACGACCGAGACGGCCGCCGCCAGGATGAAGACGACGATGAGGGCGACCGAGATCGCCCGCGCCAGCCGCACCACGGTCGTCATGCTCTCGACCTCGTAGACGGAGCCCGGGCGGTGGCGCTCCTTGAGGATCTCCTGGACGGCGCGGACGGCCGTCGGCAGCGACTCGAAGTTGCGCGCCTCGGCGAAGAGCGTCTTGAGCTGCCGCGTGGGCGTGTAATACCAGGCGACGGACGCCGGGATCAGGATCGTCTCGGGGACGACCTCGCCGCGCCCGAGCGTGTCCACGGGCTCCTCGAACTCGCCGATGACCTGGAAGGTCGTGCCGAGCGTTCGGATCGTCTTGTCCGTCGACTCGTCGTTCGCGAAGAGCTGCTCGTAGAGGTCGTGGTTGACGACGGCCACCCGCGCCCGCTCGAGCATGTCGTCGTCGTCGATGAAACGGCCGCGGAGGATCCGCATGTTCTTGCGGACCGCTCCGTAGTTGGGCATGACGCCCAGGATGGTCAGCGTCTTCGCCTGGGACTGCACGGCGATCGTGCCGCGGAGCGTGAGGATCCCGGTGACTCCCGAGAACAGGTCCGTGCGGCCGGCGATCGCCTGGATGTCGGTGTCCGTCATGACGTCGTCGGCGGAGCGCGACACACCCGTGGTCACCGTGCCCCGGTAATTCACCCAGACGAGCTTGGAGCCCACGCCCTCGATCTGTCGCAGCACGTACTCGCGCCCCGTCAGCCCGAGGCTCACGACGAGGATGATCGCGGCGGTGCCGACGACGAGACCGGCGAGCGTCAGCGAGGTCTGGACGGGGTGCTTCTTGAAGCGATCCACCGCCATCCCGAAAACTTCGCGATTGAACATCTTCGTCGGTGGTCCGAGTCGCGGCTCCGGTGCGCCCCTAGCCGCCCGGGCGCTCGTCGCCCGTTCCGAGGGGCCGGATGCGGAGGCCGTCGGACATCGCCGTCGAGCCCGGCAGGATGACGGTGTCCTTCTCCGACAGGCCGCCCACGATCTCGACCTCGGTCAGGCCCGAGAGCCCGACCTGGATCTCTCGACGGCGCGCCCGCCCGTTCTCGGCCACGTAGACGTGCCGCTTTTCGCCGTCGCGGAGCACGCTGGCGCGCGGCACGACGAGCGTGCCGCTCTTCTCGCCGGTCACGATCTCGACCTCCACCGCCGCGTTGGTGGGAAGCTTTCGCGAAGGATCCGAGACGTCCCCGAGAACCTCGCCGACTTCGCGCCCGGCGATCTGGGTGAGGCCCGGAGACACGAACGTGACCGTGCCTTCCCACTTCTCGCGCGGAAGGCCGTCGAAGCGGAGGACGAGCCGCTGCCCGACCGCGACGCGCGGAAGGTCCGGCTGATCCACACGTGCCCGTACGCTCCGCTTCTCCGGATCCACGACGCTCGCCACGACCTGGCCGGCGGTCACCGTCTCGCCGACTCGGCGCGGGAGGCCGTAGACGACGCCGGCGACCGGGGCCGTGAGGGTGAGAGCGGCAAGGCGGCGCTCGAGCTCCGAGGCGATCCGCTCGGCGAGCGCCAGTCGGGACCCCGGCCCGTCGAGGCCCGCGAGGCGGGCGCGAGTCGAGCGCGTCCGGTCCTCGGCCTGGCGGAGAGCCCTCTCGTCGGTCTCGGCGCTGGCGCGCGAGATCGCGCCGCTCGAAAGCAGGCGCGCGTCGGCTTCGACGACTTCGCGCTGGTGTTTCTCGGCTCGCTCCGCTTCGGCGAGGTCGGCTTCGGCGCTCGCGCGGTCGGCCCGCAAACGCAGGGCCTCGGATCGGGCGTCGAGCGCCTTCTGCGAGAGCTCGGCATTGTCGAGCCTCACGAGCGTCGTTCCAGCGACGACCCGGGCGCCCTCGCGGGCCGGGATCTCCGCCACGGTCGCCACGTCGGCCGCGCGCAACTCTCCGCCCGGCGGCGGCTCCAGCGTCCCGTCGCATTGGACCGGGACGACGAGGTCGCCACGCCGGACCTCGACGACCTGGACCGGCACTCCCCGCGGGCGGGTCAGCGCCATCAGGAGGATCGCCACCAGGGCCAGCCCGACGAGGACGGCCGCCAAGCGCCACCGCTTCATACCCCTCAATTCTAAGGGTTTCGGCGAGCCGACCTTCGAAGGCCCTCGCCGGCCCTAGCGGGGCGCGAGAACGCGGGGGGTGGGGCGAGGAGAGGGGTGGGCGGGCTCGAGCTCCCGCGGCGGCGCCTGTACGACGACGAACGCCGCTTTCTGGCGGTGGGCCTGGCCTCCGGAACCCGTCACGGTGAGGCGGACGTCGAAAGAGCCGCCGGAGGTATAGACGTGCACGGGCTCCCTCTCGTCGCTCGACGTGCCGTCGCCGAACTCCCAGTGCCACGCCGAGGCTTCGGGCACGTTCGACGCCTCGTGGAACCGAACGGTCAGCGGCGCGGCCCCGGCCCCGACGTCGCCGGTGAAGTCCACGGTGCCCGTCCAGAAGATCCGGAAGACACTCGCGCCGGCTTCCGTCGGGTTCGACGCTCCGAAATTCTTGTAGAGGTCGGAGAAGTAGAGGCCGTCGGGGCCTGCGGCGAGCGCCACCGCCGTCCCGCGACCCGCGCCGATGTACTCGACGAGTGCCTGAGGCCCGCTGACCAGATTGCCGGCACCGTCGAGGACGAACTCCGTGATCCGCTTGCCGAGCCCCGCGGGACCGGGCGCGTACGTCGGACCGGACTCGCTCACATAGGCGTGGTTGAGCTTCGCCGGCGGAAAGCCGCTGCCGCCGAATGTCGACAACTGCGTGAACGCGATGTTCACCGGGGCGTGCGAGGGAAACCAGTTGTAGGCGGCGTAGTTGCTCATGCTGCCGTCCGAGCCGTCCCAGCGGTAGTTGCGGCCGGCCTCGATCTTCGCGAGCCGATCCGTTCCCGGTCCGTTCTCGACTTCCCAATGGGCGCCGTCCGCCTCGCGCCACGCGCCTCCGAACGGATTCCGCAGGCCCCATGCGAATACGAAGTCTTTGGCCGTCAGCCCGTCGGCGCCGTCGTAGAACGGGTTGTCTGCGGGAGGAGCGCCGTCGAGCTCGACGCGGAGGATCTTGCCGCGCACGGAGTCGAGATTCTGGGCGGGCGAGGTGAGCAGCCCGTCGCCGATGTGCACGTACAGCTTGCCGTCCGGTCCGATCGAGACGTTCGACGACTGGTGCGACGCGCCCAGGGGCTCGTCGGGGAACTGGAGGATCGGAGTCTGGGTCGCCGCCGTCCGCCCGCCGTCGGTGCTGTGCAGGCGGCGCACTTCCGGAAAGTGGAAGTCGGTCTGGCCGGCCACGGCGAAAACGGAGCTGACGAAGACGTCGCCGCTGACCGGCTCGACGGCGATCCCCGCGAGCCCTTTTTCGCCGGAGCCCGGAAACGATCCCGTGGGGTCGAAGTTGAGGAGGTTCGTCGCGTAGTCCGAAACGGCGCCGGAGCGCGAGACGAGCTTGATCGTGCCGTAAAGCTCGGTGACGTAGAAGAAAGGATCGTCGGCGTTCGGCCCGGCATTCTGAGGCGGAACGAATGCGACGTTGACCGGAAGCCTGAGGCCCGTCGCAAACCTTTCGATGCGAAACCCGGGCGCCCGCACGGCCCAGGGGACCGGGGGCTCGTTCAAGGGGTCGCTGAAGACGGGCGTGGCATTGGGATCCCCGTCGGACGCGTCCAGGAAAGCCCCGCCGGCCTCGCCGATCCAGAACGCCGCAGTTTCCCCGGGCGCGAGGGCCACGGCCGGGAGGTAGACCTCACGGTCCTGGCCGCTTCCGTCGGTGAAGGACACGACCGACGGGGGCAGCTCCAGGCCGGCGTCGCCCGCTTCGAGGATGGCCCTGAGCGCCCCGTGGGCCGACAGCGGCTGTGCGTTCGTCACGACGTTCTCGATTCCGTCGACACCAGCGAACTCGAGCGCCGTCCCGCCGGCCGACACGTCGAGCCTC
>Ga0207706_10004283_pt1 | contig 13421 bp, 15 predicted proteins | sample KBSC53metaG_FD_184318 | JGI IMG/M metagenome (GOLD analysis project Ga0207706, IMG submission 184318) | Corn rhizosphere microbial communities from Kellogg Biological Station, Michigan, USA - KBS C5-3 metaG (SPAdes) (version 2) | ecosystem: Host-associated > Plants > Roots > Rhizosphere > Soil ... | reverse complement strand
TCGCTGGAGCCGGCGCCACTCGGGCCGCTCTCGCGTCTCTCGCGCGCGGCTCATCGCGGACGTTAGACCGCTGACGTAATTTGCGATGAAGACAACGATCTGATCGTTGGTTAGGAGAGACTGGTGAACACAACGCGAACGCTCGTCGCGACGGTGGTGGGAACCGCGTTGCTCGCCTCGGCTCTTCAGGCGCAGTGGCTCAAGCATCCCACTCCAGGAATCCCTCGCCGGCCGGATGGTACCCCCAACGTCGACGCATCGGCGCCGCGGATGGCGGATGGAAAGCCAGATCTATCGGGCATTTGGAGCGAGCCAACGGGAAAGTACGTGAGGAACCTCGCGGCGGAGGGCCCCGACGTGCTCGCGCAGGGGCAGATGAGCGGCTGACATCGACTCGTCGGCGACACTCACCGCAACCGCATTCGCTTTGCCTAATGAACTCAAGGGCCGGCTAACATCGAAAGGAGCCGACGCGCCGTGCGAGTCGGGCGCGGCTCATTCGCGACGTTAGCCTGCGACAATCGGCGGATTGAGCACCGCCAGCTGAGCGAAGATTTCAAGGTTCTGGAAAACAATCGTTGCGCCTGAAACAACTGAATGTTGAAAGCCGCTATGAGAACGAACTCGACCGACGACGCCGGAAGCCGAGCGAAGGACGAAGAGGCGAGTAGAAATCTCGCTTCCATCAGGCCGAACTTCATCGTGAAGGACCTGCAGGCCTCGATCACCTACTACCGCGAGCGCCTCGGCTTCCAGCTCGACTTCCAAGGTCCGGACGACGGCCCGTTCTGGGCCGGAGTGAGCCGGGATGGGATCGGCATCATGCTCAAGGCCGTCGCGCCCGACGTGCTGCCCTGTCCAAACCACACCCGCCACGAATGGGCCCCTGCGGACGCGAACATTTACAGCATGGACCCTGATGCGCTCTTCGACGAGTTCAGCCGGCGCGGTGCCTCGTTCGTAAAGAAGTTATCGTTCGTAGAAAAGGGGCTGTGGGGATTCGCGATCACCGATGCCGACGGGTATGTCCTCGTCTTCTTTCAGCTCCGCAACGAGTAGGGCTACCGCAGAGCATCGCAGGCAACCTCCAAACCTGCCGCAATCGTGAAAGGTAGGGACTCGTGATGTCACGCAATGAACCACACGTGAGCCGCAGAGACTTCGCGAGACTGCTCGCGCTGGGCGGCACGGTGTTTCTGCCCGGGCCCGTCGGTGCCTGGCCGGCGCCGCTGCAAGAGACACCAGAACGGCCGGATGAGAAATTCTGGCTGTCAGTCCGCGAACAGTTTCTGATGCCTCCCGAGCTCGGTGTCCTGAACGCGGCCAACCTGTGTCCGTCTCCGGCGCCAGTGCTGGAAGCCATGTATCGGAGCACGAAGGACATCGATGGCGACCCGTCGTTCGACAACCGCCAGAAGATGAGCGCCGGCAAAGAGAATACGCGACGGTTGGTCGCCAGCTTTCTGCGCGTCACGCCAGAAGAGATCGTGCTCACGCGCAATACAAGCGAATCCAACAATATCGTGTCGAGTGGGCTCGATCTCGCAGCGGGCGACTCGGTGATCGTCTTCGCCGACAACCACCCGAGCAACAACGAGGCATGGAAACAGAAGGCGGGGCGCTTCGGCTACACAGTCACGACCATCAGCCAGCCCAATCCGCATCCGGGCCCGGAGTACTACCTCGATGCGGTGACGAAAGCGATCACACAACAGACCCGCGTCATCGCGTTCACACACCACACGAGCACCGTCGGTGACGTCCTCCCGGCCGGGGAGCTGTGCCGCATCGCCCGCGAGCACGGGGTCATGACGCTGGTGGATGGTGCGTGCACACTGGGAATGCTCGATCTGGATCTGAGTGACGTCCAGCCGGACTTCTATACCGGCAGCTCGCACAAATGGCCGTGCGGTCCCAAAGAGGTCGGCGTCCTCTACGTCAACGCACGCGTGCATGGGCGCCTTCATCCGAGCATCATCAGCGCCTATCCTGGCGCAGTCGGCATCGCTCGGACGATGGAAGCGATGGGACAGCGGGACGAGCCCGCTATCATCGGGTTCGGTGAGGCACTGGATTTCCAGACGAAGATCGGCCGCAAGGCCATCGAAGAGCGGTCGCGCTCGCTTGGTCAGGCCTTGATGGCCGGACTCCGCCGCATCGACGGCGTGCGGCTCTGGACGCATCCCGATCCGTCGCGCTCCGGGGCAGTCGTCAGTTTCCGTCCGGGAAGCCTCGATGTAGCGAAACTCTCAGCCGCGCTCTACCGCAACGATCGCATCGGCTGTGCAACTCGAGGCGGATCAGATCGGCCGGGCATCCGTTTCTCGCCGCACATGTACAACACGATGGCGGAAGTCGATCGCGCCGTGGGAGCGATAGCCAAGTACATGCGGCAGGGTGTCTAAGAAAGTGACTCGTGCGGGCCGACGGGCCGACGGTGCGAGCGTGCGAGGGTCCGGTACGAAGGCGCGAGGGTCCGAAGGTCCTGCCGGATGCACATAACGACGGTGTTGCTCCGGACCGTCAATCCGGGACCGTCGCACCGTCGCACTGGACCGTCGCACCGTCGCACTGGACCGTCGCACCGTCGCACTGGACCGTCGCACCGTCGCACTCTCGAACCCTCGCACCGCATGAAGCTCTCAACGCTCACTTAGGGACGCCCGTCCCATCCTCGATACAAGGCACACCAAGTCCACCGCAACCGCAATAGCGCTTGCAGATCGCGGGAGGCACGTAGTCCTTTAGCTTCTTCCGGTACTCGGGATACATCGTCTCCGCGCCACCGAGAACGGCTGCTACCGGGATGTTATGCCTCTCGGTGAGCTCGTTGATGAACGGATTCTGTCCCGGCAGATAGTGCGGCACGATGTCCGCCGAATCGGCAACGGGAAGCTCCGCGATCGGCTCACACGGCGATGCCACACCGTTTCCCAGGTTCAGATTCCCGTCGGGATCCAGTGCCCAGACCCGGCTCCGCACCAGCGGCTCCGAGAAGTAGACAGGATCGTCCATGACCGCCCGAATCGTCAGGAGGTCGCCATGGCGAAACACATACATCGTCATCGTCGCCTGATCGCTGACGGGAGCGCCATTGCGCCGGATCTGAGTAGCCTTCATATGTGTCGTGGTGGTTACGAGCGTGTTGCCTTCCCACCGTCCAGTCGTGAAGCCGCCGTACGTCCGAGGAGCGTTGGGCGAGGGATGTGGACGCCCATCCATCCAGATCGTCGTCACGTCGCGATCGACCCACGCGCCGATCTTCCAGGCCACCAGCTTGGCAGAGACCGGATCGAATTCGTTCCAGATATGAAGACCGAATGGGCCGAGCACGATGTAGAACGGCGTGTGATAGCCGCACTGCCCGTCGGGCAGCGACAACATCGAGTAGTTGTAGCTCAGTGCCCGCGCACGTCCCTCGTCATTGAGCGGCAGTCCCAGGTAATCGACCGGATCGGGACCGGGTCCGCGCTCCTGCGCATCCTGGCTGGATCGCGACGCCCACTTTCCCGTGAGATCGAACTGCGCAAACGCCGGAACGCTGACGAGCATTCCTGCGAGGACGAGTGTTCCCACCCTATAGGGATTCATGAGTCCAGCTCCTGAGTCCGGCTACAGCCAGACACGACGGACGGAATCACCGGGCCGAACACGGCGTTGGATCCCACTTGGCGCCGTCGCCTTCCTTCTTGAAATTGAGCGCAGTCACCCAAGGCTCGCGGAGATATTTGTCGTCCTGCACCGTGCTGGTCAGCGTGATCCACTGATCGCCATTCGGATCAGCAGACACATCCCAGTATTCGGTCAGCACCGCGTCGGCGCCATAGGGCACTCCGTTCTTGCGCAGGTACCCCGGACGCAAATGCGACGTGACAACCTTCAACGATCCGGCTTTCGAGGCTGCACCTCGGGCCGCGGGTGGTCGTTCCCATCGGGCTGTCGATTCTCCCTGCCAGGTCGGCGCCCCGCGTGGCGGTCTCTTATCGCCAAAGTAGAACAGACGCGTTTGAGTGCCGGCGTCCGTCTCGACCTTGAGCGTGCTGGCGTCCTGCCAGGTGATCCGCAAACGGGTGGGAACGGCCATCAGCGCGGGGGCTCCGTACGACTTGCATTGCTCACCGGCCGCTTCGTCTCTAACCGGGTCCCAATTGTCGCCCACCTTCTTCGCTTCGAGCGTAATTGGAATGCTCGCGTAGTCGCCTTTCGCTGGCGTGACCATGCGCCATCGCCAGTCCTGCGTGACGACTGACACCCAGTACCCGGTCAGTTCGATCGGAGCATCGGCGCGAGCCGTCGAGAGCGGCGTTTGCGTAGCGCGGCCTTGCGCGCCGGCCGCGGCCGTCGCCAGGAGGCTTACCAGGAGCGCGGCGAAGGAGGACTTCATTTCTGGCCATTGAACCCGTTGAAAACAGCTTCGATGAACATGTCCGTAGTCCACGAGCCGGCCTCTGCGCCATACCGTCTTCGGAACCCCTTCGCAGGATCGGCTGCCTTCACCTGCTCGAGTGTCATGCCCCTGGCTGCCATGTCCGCGATTCGGTCGCGCACGATCGTCACCACGTTCCGGTACTCGACCACGTCGCCGTAGTCGGCGACGAATCCATGTCCAGGGACCACATAAGTACGCTCGTCCCGCCATCTGAGTGGGAAGGGCGGGATCATCATTTCCAGGAGACGATTCAAGGCGTCGAGCTCCCCCTGGATGCTGCCACCTTTCGCTACATCGATCATTGGAAAGCGGTTCGTATCAACGATGTCACCGCTCACGATCACATCGGCGCGCCTGAAGAAGACAATGCTGTCGCCGTCCGAGCGCGCAGCCGGCATGTGCATGACCTGAATGCCGTCGCCGTTGAGATACATGGGATAACTGCGACCCGAATAGGTTTTCGTGGGCAGCGCCGCAAAAGGAAAGGGCGATTGAGGCGCGCTCATCCTGGTGAACACGTTCTCGTGCGCGAGGACGCTGGCGGCCCCGCCGCTGGTGTAGACGTCCTCGCTGACGCCGCTGCTCCCTTGATGGCCGAGGATCGTCTGCCCTGCCTTCGAGAGTTTCTCGTTGCCGCCCACGTGATCGGCGTCGGCACTGGTGTTGATGACGTAGCGAATCGGACGGTCCGTCAGCCGCTTGACCGCAGCCACCACTGCATCCGCCATCGGTGCTGAACCGGTATCCACCAGCACGACACCCGCCGGACCGAGTTGCGCGGCCACGTTACCGCCGGCGCCGGCGATCATGTAGAAGTCGGGGCGGACCGCCACTAGGTCCAGTTCTCCGCTCGCGCTCGCGCGCGTCTGCTGCGACACCGCAGCCAGCAGTGCTTTGGCGCCCAGGCCCAGGCAGAAGACACCAGCGAACATCAGCGCGGCGAGTGGGTACGCAGAATGTCGGCGCATCATCTGCCTGGTCTATTCGACCCGGCGGAGTTCTATTTCGCGGGCGCCGCTGCTGGCGGCGCCCCTCCGCCCGTACCCAGCGTCTCGCCGTTCGCGAGGACGACACTCCGGATGCGCCCGACTGGCGCACCACTCTTCACCGGTTGAAGCGTGACGGTCACTTCGTCGCCCACCTTGAACGATAGTCGCGCCCAGCCGCGGCGCGACATGTCGGTCGGGTTCTGGGTCTCCACCACCCAGTTTCTCACCGTGCCGGTATCGTCCTTTGCGTCGAACTTCAGGAAGCAGTGCGGATTGGCCCAGATCCATTCCGTGACCGTCCCTTTGAGGGTGAGCTCCTTTTCAGTGTCGAAGCTGGCGGCACCGTGGTGCGCGGCCAGCGGCTGCGTCGCGCTCAGAAGACCGACGACTGCCAGAAATGCGAACGTGATTCTCACAAGACCCTCCGTAAGCGGCGTGCTACGGCTCCCGAAGCAGCGGAATCGACTGCGCGGCCGCCGGCGTCGCCCGACTCTGTACGTACGCATAGATGTTAGCCAGATCGGCGTCGCTGACAACCTTGGCCGTATACGGCGGCATCTGGCCCGTCGGCCGCCTCACGTAGCGGCTGAATGTCGTAAACGCAATCGGTCGCGGCCCCAGCCGCGGCCCCGTTGCGCTCGATCCTTGTGCTTCGCGGCCGTGACATTGGTAACAGCCGTAGCTGAGAAAGAGCTTCTTCCCTTCATCAGCGTTGCCCGAGGGCGTCGCTGCCGGCTGCGGCGAAGGCGTCTGGACCTGCGCAGCGGCCACGGATGCGACGGTCAGAAGCATCAGCGTTAACGCCCAACCTCCAACTCCCAACTCCCAAAAACTCTTCACAGACTCTCCGTTCCTTCGCTACCGCGGTTGCGTCACGACGTCGATGAGCGACGGCTCACCGCGTTTGACGACCTCCAGCGCTCGCGCGATCGCCGGCGCCAGATCATTCGGGTTGGTGATCGGTCCCTGCGCGTGGACGCCCATGCCCTGCGCGATCTTCGCGAAGTCGACGTTGGGGTCCTCGATCGTCGTGCCGATGTGCGCGCGCGTGATGCCGCGGTTGTGCCGATTGGCCATGCGCTGCACGTGCATGACCTCCTGGTGATAAGCGCGGTTGTTGTGCATCACGGCGAGCAGCGGAATCCGGTGATGCGCGGCGGTCCACCAGACGCCTGGCGCATAGAGGAAGTCGCCGTCACCCTGGATCGTGACTGACAGTCGTCCATGCTTCTTGTTGGCGAGCGCCGCGCCAATCGCGGCCGGCGCGCCGTAGCCAACGCCGGCGCCACCCGAACCGCCGAGCGACTGGTAGTGTTTGTCGCGACTCCAGAGGCGCGCCGTCCAGTCGCTCATGATGCCGCTCTCGGCAACCAGGGACCAGTCTTCCTTCTTGATCTGACCCCACAGTTCCATCGTCAACCGCGCGGTGCTGATTGGACTCGAGTCCCACGCGTACGACGCCTCAGCGCGGGCGCGATCGAGCGCGGTCGTGTGAGCCTCGGCCAGCCGCTTGCCGCGCTCTTGAAACACCGTGCGTTTGTCGGCGGGAATCAGCCGCTTGCACGCCTCGGTCAACGCGGGCAACGTGGCCTCGGCATCGGCCGCCATCGCCACGTCGACCTCCGGGTAACGCTGGAAGTCCTGGTAGTTGCCCTTGGTCGCGAGATCGAGCGCCGTAATGCTGATCAATTTCGTGCCTGGCTTCACCAGCGATCGCGATGTGCGGGTCAGCCCGTCGCGAACGGCGCCGACGGTTCCCCAGAAGTCGGTCAACTCGAGACCGAGCACGACGTCAGCGTCGGCGATCAATTGCCGGGCGTTGCCGGTCTGATTGAGAGGATGCCGCGACGGGAAGTTCATCCGCCCACCCTGATCGATGACCGGCGCCTGAAGCGCCTCGGCCAACTCGACGAGCCGCTGCATGCCAGCAGGCGTGCGCGCCGCGCGATCGGCCACGATCACCGGATTGCGTGCGCTGACCAGCAGTTGCGCCGCTTCGGCGACGGCGCCGGAATCGCCCTGCGGCGGCGTCGCCCGAGTGAGCTTCGGAATGCGAAGCCGCGAAGTGACCTCCGGCGAGATCGGATCCTCCTGCAGCCCTCCATCGAGCACGAGGAGCACCGGCATCGTCGGCGGCGTCATCGCGACCTTGTACGCGCGCATTGCCGACTCGGCGAAGTGCGGCAGCGAGATCGGCTGGTCGTCCCACTTGATGAAGTCGCGGACCATCGCGGCCGCATCCTGGACGCTGTGCGCCCATTCCACGCCCGGCCGGCGCAGTGTGGCATCGAGCGAGTTGCCCGCCATGATGTAGACCGGCACGCGGTCGCAGTACGCGTTGTAGATCGCCATCGCGGCGTGCTGCATGCCCACCGTTCCATGGCACAGCACCGCCATCGGCTTGCCCTCGGCCTTGTAGTAGCCATGGGCCATCGCGACCGCGGACTCTTCGTGACAGCACGTAATGAACTCGGGCTTCGAGTTGCCGCCGTAGTTAATGATCGATTCGTGGATGCCGCGGAAGCTCGATCCGGGATTCGACGCCACGAACTCGAAGTCGAGCGTCTTGAGGACGTCGACCATGAAGTCGCCGCCCGGACGATCGGTGGTGATGACTTCCCCGCCGTCGGAGGGGTCGACTTCGCGCGGTGCGACGGGGGCACTCGCCTGAGCAGGCGGCCCTGAAGGCCCGCCCCTGCCTGCCTGCTGGCCAGCCTGGCCGGACTGCCCTGTAACGGCGCCGGGCACGAGTGCGGCCGCTCCGGTGACGGCCGCGCTCTTGAGAAAGTCACGACGATCGACCGACAGCTTCTCTGACATCGTCGTCTCCTGTGTGGGGTCAGACCCCTTGAGTCTCCACATGTGAAGGGGTCTGACCCCATCTCTACTTGCGGGGTGCGGGTGCGGGCTTCGCGAATCGCGCGGCGTCGATTGCCACGTTCGGCTGCACGTTGCTCAACTCGAACACCGATCGTCCGCTCAACCAGCTCACGGTCCAGTGAAACGGCATCTTCACGCCGGCGACTTCACGGTAGTCCTGATAATCCACGCGCGTCACCAGTCTCCCCACGGGCGAGTCGCTGAAACGGATCAGACGCGTCAACAATCCTGACTCGGCGTCGAAGCACAACGTGACCGTCGCACCTGCAGCGGTCGTCCCCTGAACTGTGAGCGCTTCCTTGTCGTCGATGAGCGCCGACGGACCCACGCGCCACTTCGTCGCCACGCTCTTGATTCCACCGGGAAAGACCAGCGATGCCTCGAGCTTCACCCCGTCGAGATCCTGCCCCGTGATTTCGAGCAGCGGCACCGGCTTCTCCGCCTCGGGCGCTGCGATCCATGCATTGCGGCCGTCGATGACGGTCGTACTGTCGCCGTTCAATGTGTGGACGATCGTCGTGCGCTGGCCCGGCGCCCGCGCGTAGATGTCCATCGGGTTGCTGTCGGCATCATCGAACGCCTTGTAGGTACCCTTTGCGGCGAGGCTGGTGAGCTTCGCCAGGCGATCGGTGCCGCCGAGCGCCTTCAGATACTTGTCGAATACCTGATCGGCCGGAGGCTGGCCCGCCGTCGCTTCGAATGGATCGCCCGGCTCGTCGGGCGGTGGCGAGCCATAAAGCAGATTGAGACTCGGCATCACGTTCGGCTTCGTGCTGCCGCGATGGCAGGTATTGCATGTGACGACCTGCCTGCCGGCGAAATTGCCCTTGTTGATGCCCGCGACCATCTGCACCATGCGCCGCGCCGTGCGCTTCAGGTCGTTGTCATCGGCGTACTTCGCCCAGCTTCCCCCGCTTTCGTCGACGTGGCAGTCGGTGCAATTCATCCCAAGGGCCGCGGAGAAGAACCCCATCGTCCCCATGAATTGATCGACCGGCATGCCTTTCAAGACCTGGACGTTCTTGAAAACCTCCTCAGCGAGTGGCGGCCGTGCCGCCGCCTGGCCGCCAACCAGAGTGGCGCTCACGAGCCACAGCGCTGCCGTCGCGGCCACGCCAGCCCGAACCTGGAACCCGGAACCCGGAACCCGAACCCGGAACCTGGAACCTAGAATACGAACCTGGAACCCGAAACCTGGAACCTGGAACGACACTGACGTTCCTACTTCCAGCTATTCATCGCTTTGCGTTGCAGCGAGTCCGGAGTCAACTCAGCCAGCTCGATTCGGAGGCCATTGAGATCCGTCACGTTCGACAAGATCGCTTTCGAGAATCCGCTGGGTGGACCCGGTTCTGCCGCGGTGGCCCCACGTGCCTTGAAGGCCGCGACCGCCGTCTTCATGTTGTCCACGACAAGCCCGAAGTGGCTTACTCCCGCGGGCCGCTGCTCGTTGGCCTGCTGAATCTCCAGGAAGGTATCGCGACTGATCTGCATGTAGATCCCCGTCGGCTGTCCCTGCTGATTCGTGTTGCGGAACGCTTCCTTGAACCCCATCTTGTCCGTGTAATACGCCGCCGCCGCAGGAATGTCGGGAACGGCGATTCCCACATGGTTCAGCCACACGCCCGTCTTCTCGCTCTGCGCAACACCTGTCTGAACCCAGGCTCCAACGAGAATACCGGCAACGAATAGCGCGAGACCACGCATCATGCGCTCCTCTCAATCAGAAATCGCGAATCAACAACCAATCAACAATCAAAGATCCTGAAATCAACAATGCTCTATCGGGCTCCCCCGCTGGGCGGCTCCGCGGGCGGCGGACCTGCACTCCACGTCTTGAGGATGCTCTGCTGGTTGTCGCAGTACGAGTCGAGCAGCTCGGTGTCGGCGAGCAGCTCGAGAGGAATTGTGTTCGTCCAGGGCTTGAGATATGCCTTCGGATCGTCAATCGTCACGGTGACGTTGGCGTGGCCGAAGTCCGGCCGATTCCAGCGCTCGGTGACTTTCAACGCATCGCTGTTGGGCCACGCCTCGCGCGCGCTGAGCCACCCTCGATCGCGGAAGCCGGTGCTCTCCGCCACGAACGTGTCCCCTTCCCAGTGGCCCACCGAGTACCCGAGCCACGCCGGCTCGACCTCGCTCAGTTTCGGCAGCGGCCGTCCGTCCGTGAAGACCTGGCGGAACGTGTTCCCCACGATCGACTCGTGCAGGAAGATCATCATCTGCGGCGTGTAGACGATCTTGAACGGGCTGCGGGTATATTGACGCGGCACGCCGAGCGGCAGGCAGTAGCCGTACGGATCGTCGACGTGATTGCGGTCCATGCGCGACTTGCGGATCGCGGCCGCCCACGGTGTGAGCTGCACGGCGTCCGGCTTCAGTCCCTGCGCCAGGTTGTGGAAGTAGATCATGTTGCCGGCATCCCAGATGCCGGACAGATCGACATGACCGTCGGCCGTGCGCGGCGGCGGCGCCTTCATGTTCGGCTTGCCGTCAGCCGTGCGCGGGATATTCTTCGACGGATAGTTCACCCACTGCGCCGTCATCGTTCCCGTCAACAGCACAAGGAGCGTGATAGTGGCCAGTCCCGTGCGTGGTCTCATAGCGATCCTCCCGGGGTGTTTGACGGCACAGTCGATGCGCGAGTCGTGCGAGTTTCAGTCGATCGACGTCGCCACAGAGCGTCGAGGCTGAAGGCACCCGGCCCCGCAGCCCACAAGAACAGGAAAAGGTAGCAAAACAAAATCGAGGCTTCCATTCCAGGTTGCTGGAAGCTCAGCCAGAAACCGCGCGGCGCCCATGACCTGAAATACGCAACGGCCATCTCGCCTGACAGGATGAAGGCAACCGGTCTCGTGAACAACCCCAGAATAACAAGCGGACCGCCAAAAGACTCCAGCCATCCGGCCAGGCCGCGCATCGTCATGATGTCGCGGTCGATCCGGCCGCCGCCGACAGCAAAGAATTTCTCCAGGCCGTGCATGATGAACAGGCAGCCGGCGGCGATGCGCAAGACGCCGAGAGCGATCGGCGCCCATTTCTCGTCGTACGAGTCGCGCCCGCGCAGGCGATCCACGCTCCACGCGCCGCCACCAGCCGCGGCGAGGTACAGGAAGAAGAAGCCGTTCAGGAGAATCGGGTCGCCGCCGTTGCGATGCGGAAAGGGGCCCTGCGTGAGCGGACCGACGAAGAACAGGATGATGTAGCCGATCGCAAGCAGCAGCGCCGTCTGTCTGGTGAACCACCCGAGCATGATCAGCACGCCGGCAGGCAGCGCGATCAGTTCGATCACCCCTTCGAAGGACATCCGGGCCGCGGCGCTCGCCTCCGGGAACGCGAACGCCTGCTCCATCCCGTGGCGAAGCACGAGGAATCCGAAGACGATGCGGGCCACGCTCTGCAGATAGCGCGTGAGCCCTGCGGGGATCGCGATGGAGTTAGACGGCATGGTTTCCTACTTGCCCATGTTCTTCTTGTATTCCTGCGCCTCTGTCGCCGAGCAGATCATCTCCATCAGATCGACATTCGACGGGATCAGTCTCAACGGCAGCTTGTTACGGCCGACCCACGGCTTCGTGTAGGCCGTTGGATCGTCGATGGTGACGGTCAGCTCCATCGTGCCCTCGTTGATCCGCTGATACCGCTCGATGACCTTCATGTCGTTGCTGTGCGGATTGCCGGCGTTGTCGAGCCACGTCTTCTCATCGAGCCCGATAGTCTCGACGACGAAAGTGGTGTCGTCCTCCCACTTCCCAACCGAGTAGCCGTACCACCTTGGGTCCGGGTCTTTGGGCAGCGCACGGCCGTCGGTCCAGATCGTCCGGAATCGCTTCTCGAACATGTAGAGCATCAATACCTGGTTCGGTGTCTGAACGACCTGGAACGGGCGCAGCTCGAAGAGCAGGTTGCGCGGGAAGCCTGCGGGATCGCACATCGTGGAGAGCGGATCGTTGATCTCGCCAATTTGTGAGGCCCGCGGTCCATCGCCCGGTCGATGCGTGCTGACCTTCTTTTCGCCCCACGGCGTCAGGGAAGATGTCGGCGATCCGCGCGGCGCGATGCCGGCGCCGCCCGCGTCCCAGGTTCCGGTCAGGTCACGTTTCGGCGCCGGGCCAGTCTTCGGCGGCTGTTCGTTGCCGATCATGCCGTGGCTGTTCCAGACCTGTGCCTGCGGCACGGCCATTACCATCAAGCCAATTACCAACGCTGCCATCACACCAATCAGGTGCTTCAACATGTGGCTGGTCCTTTACCGTGGATAAGCGAGCACCAATTCTTCACGCCGGGATCGCGCTACGGCTGTGCAGGCCGTGGCGCCTGTGCCTGAGATCCTAATCTCAGGGATCGCGCTACGGCTGTGCAGGCCGTGGCGCGGCTGCCTGAGATCCTAATCTCTGGCCGTTCGGAAGCACCACGCTCCTAATACGACCCACGGGCGCCCCACTCTTGACCGGCTGCAGGGTGACGCTGACCATATCGCCGACTTTGAAGGACGTCCGAGCCCAGCCGCTGCGGGACATGTCCGTCGGGTTGCCGGTTTCCACGACCCAGTTACGGACTGTGCCCGTATCGTCTTTCGCGTCGAACTTCAGGAAGCAGTGCGGATTAGCCCAGATCCACTCCGTCACCGTTCCCGCCAACGTGATCTCTTTGCTCGTATCGAAGCTCGCCCCGCCGTGATGGGCATCGAGCCGCGCGGCAACGACGAGCAGACTGGCGGCCGCGACAACGACGCCGAATAGCCGGTATTTCATGGGCGCCCTCCGTTTGGCCGTTACTTAACCTTCCCTTGCGCCCGGCGTCAACTGGGAACTTGGGGACGGGTCGCGCCGAACGCCGCGCGTGAAAGTCGCCAGGCGTAGGCGGAAGAGTTGGGGAGTTGGTAATATCTGGCCCGCGTAGGAGGACTGTATGGCTCGACGCCTTTCCGTGTTCGCGCTGGGTTTCCTGGCGGCACTTGCGATCTCATACCTTGTCGACAACCAGACCGTCGCCGGTCAGGCGCCGAGCTCAGCGCGGTTCGGGGCTGTGCCGGGTCAAAAGGGCGGGCAGGACATTTTTGGCGCGTACGACGTCGTCGCCGACTGGCCCAAAGATCTCACGACCATCAAAGGGCACGAAGG
>Ga0207706_10004282_pt1 | contig 13421 bp, 15 predicted proteins | sample KBSC53metaG_FD_184318 | JGI IMG/M metagenome (GOLD analysis project Ga0207706, IMG submission 184318) | Corn rhizosphere microbial communities from Kellogg Biological Station, Michigan, USA - KBS C5-3 metaG (SPAdes) (version 2) | ecosystem: Host-associated > Plants > Roots > Rhizosphere > Soil ... | reverse complement strand
CCATGTCGACCAGTCGAACGAGACCGACATGAGCTTCATCACACGCCTGGAGAAAAAGTACGACGCGGTGGCCAAACCGTTCAACAACCTCTACGTGCTGGCTAAACCGGCGCAGTTGAAAAACCTCTCGGGCCAGGTGATACCGGACGTCAGGCTGTCGGTGACCAGCAACAATCGGCCGGGTGATCACGCCTTTATCAGCGCGACACTGGAAGAGACTGCCCGCACCCAGAATCAGGGTTGCAAGACCTGCTTCTGGGACGGTGCTTTTGGCAAGCTGCAGGAGGTGATCACCGGTTCCGCGCCCTACAAGGTCATTCGCCAGAAACAGGCGAGTGAAGAAGAAGCCAAGGCCATCGGCGAAGCCGAAGTGCGCAAGATGCTGCGCGAGAAATACAAGCTGAAGGTCACTTGCCCGGGCGACCCGCTACTGGCTGCCGAAGGCCTGTTGGTACTCGATGACACCTGGCCAGACTTCATGCGCGGTCGCTGGTCGATCGAAAAAGTCACCGCCAGCGGCAATCGCGAGAACAGCTATCGCTGCGTGATCGATGCCAGCGGCCTTGATCCCAAGGCGGGCGCCAAAGACTGATTCACTCTTTCTCAGAGCGACAACCCCCCCTGTGGGAGCGAGCCTGCTCGCGAAAGCGGTGGATCAATCAACACTGTTTTTGAATGTAAGTCCGCCTTCGCGAGCAGGCTCGCTCCCACATTGGTCCTGCGGTAACTCCCCCACACTCTGGAACACCACCATGAAGATCACCCCGATCCTCACGCAGCTGCGTGCGCAATGCCCAGGCCTTGCCAATCACATTGCGGTGGGTGTCGATCTGGCGTTGCTGCAAGGCAATGCCGATCTGCCGACACCCTCGGCCCATGTGCTGCCGCTGGCCGATCTGGCCAGCAACAGCACCGCACAAAACCTCACCGCCCAACCGATCCGCGACCGCTTCGAAATCGTCTTGGCGCTCGACGCCAGCGACAGCACAAAAGCGCTGGATCTGTTGCACGACCTGCGCGCCGAACTGTGGCGCGCGCTGGTGGGATTCAAGCCGGGAAATGACTACAGCGCCATCGTCTACGACGGCGGCGAGATGGTCTCGATCAACAGCAGCCGGGCCTTCTATCGGCTGCGCTTTTTTACCGAGTTCCAGCTCGGCCGCAATCTGCCGAGTCAGCCTGCGGAGAGTTGGCACGAACGTGAACTGGACGGTTTGTCGTCCTTTACCGGGGTCACCGTGCGGGTCGATGCGATCGACCCGGCCGACCCCAATCTGAAACACCCGGGCCCTGACGGGCGCGTGGAACTGACTTTCTCTGGAGACGTAACCCCATGAGCAATCGCATCACCGTACTGCCGGCCGCTGGCCGTGCCGTGCCTGACCCGGAAGCGGGCGATCTGCTGCCCAAAGAAGGCCGTGAAGTGCTGGACAGCGCCTGGTGGCGCCGACGTCTGGCCGACGGCGATATCACTCTCAAAACCGTAAAAGTCAAAGCACAGGGAGCCAAATAATGGCGATCGGATTCAGCAACATCCCTGCGGACATTCGTGTACCGCTGTTCTATGCCGAAATGGACAACTCGGCCGCCAATAGCGCGACTTCGGCCATGCGCCGTTTGATCGTCGCTCAGGTCAACGACAACATCGCCCCGACCGAAGTCGGCAAACTGGTGCTGGTCTCCAGCGTCGCGCTGGCAAAAAGCATCGGCGGTCAGGGCTCGATGCTCGCCTCGATGTACGAGACCTTCCGCAAGGCCGACCCGATCGGCGAGATCTGGTGCCTGCCGCTGCACAACACTGAAGGCGCCATCGCCAAAGGCGTGCTGACCCTGACTGGCACTGCGACTCAGGCTGGCGTGCTCAACCTGTACGTCGCTGGTGTGCGTGTGCAGGCCACCGTGGTCAACGGTGCCACCGCTGCTCAAGCGGCTACCGCACTGGCACAGAAAATCAACGCCACCGCCGATTTGCCGGTGAGCGCTGCGGCTGCCGAAGGTGTGGTCACCCTGACCGCCAAATGGACCGGCGACAGCGGTAACGACATCAGCCTGCAGTTCAATCGCCTGGGCAAGAGCAACGGCGAAGAAACCCCGGCCGGCCTGACCACTGCGATCACCGCCATGACCGGCGGCGCCGGTGTACCGGACCAGGTCGCAGCCGTGGCTGCACTGGGCGACGAGCCGTTCGAGTTCATCGCTCTGCCGTGGTCGGATCTGTCGACCCTCAATACCTGGCAAGCAGTGATGGATGACAGCACCGGTCGCTGGTCCTGGGCCAAGCAACTGTTCGGTCACGTCTACAGCGCCAAGCGCGGCACCGTCGGCACCCTGGTTGCTGCTGGCCAGGCACGCAACGATCAGCACATGACCATTCAGGCGCTGGAGCCGGGCGTACCGCAACCGTTCTGGGTCCAGGCGGCAGCACTGGCTGCGCGCACCGCGGTGTTCATCTCCGCCGATGCCAGCCGTCCGACCCAAAGCGGCAGCCTGCCGGGTGTTGATCCGGCGCCGGCCAGCGAGCGTTTCACCCTGACCGAGCGTCAGTCGCTGCTCAACTACGGCATCGCCACCGCGTACTACGAAGGCGGCTACGTGCGCATCCAGCGTTCGATCACCACCTACCAGAAGAACGCTTACGGTCAGGCCGACAACTCCTACCTGGACAGCGAAACCATGCACCAGTCGGCGTTCATCGTGCGTCGTCTGCAAAGCGTGATCACCAGCAAGTACGGGCGCCACAAACTGGCTTCCGACGGCACCCGTTTCGGCGCCGGCCAGCCGATCGTCACCCCGGCGACCATTCGCGGCGAGCTGATCGCGCAGTACGCCAAGCTGGAACTGGAAGGCCACGTGGAGAATGCCGAGCTGTTCGCCGAGCACCTGATCGTCGAGCGCGACGTACAGGATCCGAGCCGCGTGAACGTGCTGTTCCCGCCGGATTACATCAACGGTCTGCGCGTGTTCGCACTGCTCAACCAGTTCCGTCTGCAATACGACGACGCGGCCTGATCGCCGCGTTTGGCCGTAAGCATTCAGCCCACTCCGGTGGGCTTTTTTATTTGAAGGGAGTAACACCATGGGTCAAGTGATTGCAGGCACCTGCTACGTCAAAGTCGACGGTGCACAACTGACTATCAACGGCGGCTGCGAAGCCCCGCTGATGGCCGTCAAACGCGAAACCGTCGTACCGGGTTTCTACAAGGAAACCGACGTCGCGCCGTCCTTCAAAGTGACCGCGCTGCACACCGCCGACTTTCCGCTGAAGAAGCTGATCGAAGGCACCGACATCACCGTCACCTGCGAATTCAGCAACGGCAAAGTCTACGTGCTGGCCGGTGCCTATCTGGTCGAAGAGCCGGTTTCCAAGGGCGATGACGCCACCATCGAACTGAAATTCGAAGGCATCAAGGGGACCTGGCAATGAGCGGCGCCGTGAAGCTTCAGGTTGCGATCGAAGCTCACGGCGAGCCCCTGACCGAACTCGTCCTGCGCCGTCCGACGGTGCAGGAAGTGCGAGCGATCAAGGCGCTGCCGTACAAGATCGACAAAAGCGAAGAAGTCAGCCTCGACATGGACGTGGCGGCCAAATACATCGCCGTGTGCGCCGGTATTCCACCGTCGTCGGTCAACCAGCTCGATCTGGCTGACCTCAACGCGCTGAGCTGGGCCGTTGCGAGTTTTTTCATGAGTGCGGCGTCGGAGCCATCACCGACCTGATCGCAGTCGCCTATGACCTGGCCTGGTTCTGGAAGGTTGACCCCGAACAGATGATGGCCAGGCCACTGGATGTGCTCCGCGAATCGCTGGAGCACGCGCAACGGATCAATGCGATGCAGCAGGTGCAGTGATGGCGAATACAAATTTGAGCCTGATCCCGCAGAACTTTCCCGTCACGGTCAACATGCTCGTGGTGCTCAAGGGCGCCGAGAAAATGGAGACCGAGATGAAGGGGCTGCGCGGCAAGGTCGCAGCATTCAAGAAAAGCATGGAAGACAGCGGCCTCGAGCCGCTGGACGTGGCCGGCTTCATTGCCGAAGGTGGTTTGCTCAAGCCGTTTCAGGACGGCATCAAAAAAGCCATCGAAGCGCAGGATGCGCTGGCGAAGAAAGCCAGGGCACTCAAGGGCCTTAAAGTGCCGAAGGTGGTCCAGGGGGAAACCTCGGCCAACCTGGAAAAATTCAACAAGGCGCTGGATAACATTTCGCTGAAAATCGGTCAGGCGTTGTTGCCGGCGGTTAACGGCATCGTCACGGCGCTGACACCGGTGATGACTTCGATTGGCCAGTTTGTCGCCAACAATCCGTATCTGGTCGAAGGGCTGGCGGCCGCTGCCGTAGCGTTTACGGTGGTCACGGTCGGGGCGATGGGGCTGGTCGCGGTGCTGGGGATTCTGACCTCGCCCATCGGGCTGATTGCGGCAGCTATCGCGGCAGCGGTGGCCATCATCGTGATTGGCGCACGGTTGATTACCAATAACTGGGCGTCGATTTCCGGATTCTTCGGCAGGATGTGGGACTACGTTTCGACGAAATTCAACGCTGGAGTTGCGGCGACCACGCAGGCAATCGAATCGATGGGCGCATTGATCAGCAAAACGTGGGGAGAGATCAGCGCGGAATTTTTTGCCGGCGTCGACAGCGTCGTCAATATTTACAACGGCTTGGTATCGAAAGCGCAGGCAGCCACTGACAAGCTCGCGGCGGCCTTCGACTTCTCGCCGAGTGAGCTGTGGAACAAGGCGTTGGCGAAAGCCAGCAGCGTTGTCAGTGATTTCTTCGCCAGCACCATGGCGAATGCACAAGCAGGGATCGACAAGCTCAGGGCGAAGTTCGATTTCTCACCGCGTGAGGTGTGGAACAAGGCGTTGGCGAAGGCCAGTAGCGTTGTCAGTGATTTCTTCGCTGGCACCATGGCGGATGCGCAAGCGGGTATCGACAGGCTCAGGGCGAAATTCGATTTCTCGCCGAGTGAAGTGATGAGCAAGGCTTTTGCAACCGCGAGCAATGTCGTCAGTGATTTCTTCGCTGGCGCACAGGCCAAAGCTGCTGCCGGTGTGGACGCGCTCAAGGCGAAGTTCAGTTGGTCGCCAGTGCAGACGATTACTGACGCCTGGGGTTCGCTGAACAATGTGTTTGGCAATCTTGTTGGCGGTGTTGCCGATAACGCCGCGGCGCAGTGGGAGCAGGTTAAATCGATCTTCACGCAATCGCCGGTGGCGATGATTGAATCGGCATGGCAACCCTTGGCGCCGGTTTTTTCCGCGCTGTGGGACGTACTCAGGGCTGGAGCCCAGCCGTTGAAAGACGAGTTTCAAAACCTGTTTGGCAGCGCGCCTGTGGAAGCGGTCATGGCGAAGTGGAATGGCGTGAGCGCGTACTTCTCCGGTCTGTGGGCATCGTTGACCACGGATGCACAAGTGGTGAAGAGCTTCTTCGGCGATCTGTTCAGCCAGTCGCCGCTGGAGTCGATCCAGCAGAAATGGCAGCCGGTACTGACCTGGTTCAGCGACATGTGGAAAAACCTGCAAGGGATTTTCGGGCAGCTTAAAGAACTGTTCGGTGGCAATTTCTCCGGTGTCTTTGCAACCCTCACCGGTACCGCCCCGGCAGCGCCTGCCGGTGCCCCGAAGTTAAGCAGTTCGCTGCCACAAACCTCCAGCGCCCTGATCCAGCAAAGCGCGGCCAACAACCGTACGCAACTCGAAGGCGGCCTGACCGTGCGCTTCGAAAATGCACCGGCGGGGCTGCGCACCGATCAACCACAAACCAATCAACCGGGCCTGGCGCTGTCTTCGCGCATCGGCTATCGCTCGCTGTCGGCAGGAGGTTCCAATGAACTGGCGTGACCGTTTGTTGCCGGCATCGTTTCGCGGTGTCGGATTCTGGATCGATCAGGCGAAAACTCCGGTCGGTCGCAAAGGTCAGTTGCACGAATACCCGCAACGCGACCTGCCGTATTTCGAGGATCTCGGCCAGCAGGCCAAGACCCACGACATCACGGCGTTCATCATCGGCGCCGATTGCCTGGAGCAGCGCGACAAGCTGCTCAAGGCCTTGGAGGCGGGCAGTGGTGAACTGGTGCATCCGTGGCTCGGACGCCTGCAAGTCAAGGTCGGCGAATGCGACATGACCCACACCCGCCAGGACGGCGGGCTGGTGACGTTCAGTCTGAAGTTTTACCCGGACCGGCCGTTGCCGTTTCCGACCGCTACCGTCAGTACGCAAAAAGTTCTGTTGGCCAAGGCTGACACTTTGTTGGGTTCTGCGGTGGCGCGCTTTGAGCAGGCGATGACGTTGATCAAGGCTGCGCGGATCGGCATCGCCAATCTGCGCAACAGCCTGACCGGCGTGTATGAGGTGATCAAAGAGCAGCTCAAACCGCTGATCGAGCAGTATCGGCAGATCACCGAACTGGTCAAAGCGGTCAAGGAGTTGCCCAAGGAAGTGGCGGCGGAGTTCAAAGGCTTGCTCGGCGATATCAAGGAACTCAAGGCATTCGCGAAGGAGGGCTACCGTGGCGTGATTGCCGACGTGTCCCAACAACTCGAAGCCATCCGCAAGGCTGATGCGCCGAAGATCACCACCGGCAAGGACACCAACGCGGCGGCACAAGCCATGGCCGATCTGGTGCAGGACACCATGCTGGTGAAAGTGGCGCAGTGGGTAGCGTCGATGCCGGTGGCGACTCCGGCGGTGAAGCTGTCGTCGACACCTTCGGTGGCGCATCAGGCGGATCAACCGGTGACTCGTCAGGAAGTGCCGGTGACCGAAGAAATGAAAGCACTGCAGAAGGCGGTCGGGGTGGCAATTGACCCGATGCTGGACAAGGCCGATCCCAAACATCACCAGGCAATTAACGATGTGAAGGAAGCGCTGATTGCGCATCTCAAGGCAGTGGCGTCATCCGGTGTGCGCCAGGTCACCAAATCGTTTCAGGAAAGCCTGCCGGCGCTGGTGGTGGCCTACAAGCAATTTGCCGATGCCACACGGGTGACTCAAGTGACGCAGAGCAACGCGATGAACCATCCGGGCTTTTCTCCCAACGACGTAAAAGTGTCCAGGGAGTGAGCCATGAGCGAGATGGATAACCATGTCACGCTGACCGTCAACAACATGGAATACGGCGGCTGGAAAAGCGTGGAAATCACCGCCGATCTTGAGCGCCAGTTCCGCACCTTCAAACTCGACATCACCTGGCAGTGGCCGGGGCAGACGGTGGATCAACGGATCAAACCGGGTGACCCGTGCGAAGTGAAAATCGGCCAGGACCTGGTGCTCACCGGCTACGTGTTCAAGGCCCCGATCAGTTACGACGGACGCCAGATCAGCTTGAGTATCGAGGGCAGTTCCAAGACTCAGGATCTGGTCGATTGCGCAGCCACCAACCGGCCGAACCAATGGCAGGAGCAACCGCTGCTGAGCATCGTCCAGGCTCTGGCGGCGGAATACTCGCTGTACGTGGTCAACGAAATTCCCGAGACCGCGCGGCTCGCCAAACACACCATCGTGCCGGGCGAAACGGTGTTCCAGTCGATCGATCGTCTGCTCTCGCTGTTCCGGGTGTTTTCCACTGATGACGAGCAAGGCCGGCTGGTGCTGGCCAAGCCAGGTAGTGGTGGTCGGGCCAGTGACGCGCTGGAGTTGGGCAAGAACATTCTGTCGGCGAACGCGCCGATGGATCAGAGCCAGGTGTTTTCTGAATACCGAGTGATCGGTCAGCAGAAAGGCTCGGACAATAAGAGCGGGGCGGCCGTCAGCGAGGTTCAATCCAGCGCGGCTGATCTGAGCTTCAAGCGCCGCCGCACCACGATCATCAATGAGGGCACCGCGCTGACGTTCGAGTTGGCCCAGCAACGCGCCCAATGGGAAAGCGCCACCCGCATGGGCCGGGCGCAGACCACCACCTATCAGGTGCAGGGCTGGCGTCAGTCCAATGGCGATCTGTGGCGCCACAACACGCTGGTGAAGGTCACGGATCCGGTGCTCGGCTTTGACGGCGACATGCTGATCTCCAAAGTCACGTATTCGCTCTCGGCGCAGGGCTCGGTGACCACGCTGCAAGTGGCGCCACCGCATACCTTCGATCCTGATCCCACCCCCCCGAAAAAATCTTAGGCCTGACACCGCCCCTGTAGGAGTGAGCCTGCTCGCGATAGCGGTAGACCGGCCACTGAAAGGTCGACTGCACTGACGCCATCGCGAGCAGGCTCACTCCTACAGTTGACCGCGTCGTGCCCATCTTTTGAAGGACAATTCATGAGCCTACTGACACGCCTGCTGGCGCGCGGCACTGTCGTGCTCGCCCATTCGGCATCCAAGCTGCAATCGCTGCAAATGCGCCTCACCGCCGGCGAGGTGAACGACGACATGGAGCATTTCGAACCCTACGGTTTCACCAGCAACCCGCTGGCCGGCGCCGAAGGCATCGTCACGTTTCTCGGCGGTGACCGGTCTCACGCCATCGCCCTGGTGGTCGCCGACCGCCGCTATCGCTTGCAGTCGCTGGCCTCTGGCGAAGTGGCGATCTACACCGACGAGGGCGACAAAATTCACTTCAAGCGCGGGCGGATCATCGACATCGAAACCGCCACCCTGAACATCCGCGCCAGCAGCGCGGTGAACTTCGACACGCCGGTGATCAACCAGACCGGCAAGATCGTTTCCACCGGCGACCAACTCGCCGGCGGCATCAGCCAGATCAAACACGTGCACGTCGGCGTGCAGGCCGGTAGCGGCCAGACCGGTGCGCCGGCAGGAGGCAAATAATGCTTGTCAGCCAGAACCTCCACGCCGCACTGACCCGCGCCGTGCTCATCAGCCTGTTCACCTGGCGCCGCGCCGCCGATGACGACGCCCTCGACGACGAGGAGCGCTTCGGCTGGTGGGGCGACAGCTTTCCCACCGTCGCCGACGATCGCATCGGTTCACGGCTGTGGCTTTTGCGTCGGGTCAAGCTCACCCGACAGACCCAGATGGACGCCGAGTTCTATGCCCGCGAAGCCCTGCAATGGCTGATCGACGACGGCCACTGCAGCGCCATCGACATCATCAGCGAACGCCTCGACGCCCAGCGCCTGAACCTGCGCACGGTCCTGACCCTGGCCGATGGCGAACGTCTGGACATCAACCCCGATAACAGTTGGCAGGTGATCTATGCCGTTTGAAACCCCTTCGCTGCCGGTGCTGATCAAGCGCACCCAAAGCGACCTGGCCGGCGATTCGCTGCGCCAGTCCGATGCGCAAGTGCTGGCCCGCACCCTCGGTGGCGCCGCCTATGGCCTGTACGGTTATCTCGACTGGATTGCCGAGCAGATCCTGCCGGACAAGGCCGACGAATCGACCCTGGAACGCATCGCCGCGCTGCGCCTGAACCAGCCACGCAAACCGGCGCAAGTCGCCACCGGCAGCGTCAGTTTTACCGCGACCGCCGGTGCGGTGCTGGATGTCGACACGCTGCTGCAAGCGAGCGATGGCCGAACTTACAAAGTCACCGCCGCGCGCACCACCGTCAATGGCAGCAACACCACCACGATTGCTGCGCTCGACGCTGGCAGCCTCGGTAATGCCGACGCCGGTCTGGCGCTGAACCCGGTGCAGCCGATCGCCGGTGTAGTCGGCAACAGTTTTGTGGTGCTCGCGCCCGGCCTCAGTGGCGGCGTGGCGCGAGAAAGCCTGGAGTCGTTGCGCTCGCGGGTGATCCGTTCCTATCGCGTGATCCCCCACGGCGGTTCGGCCAGCGATTACGAGACCTGGGCGCTGGAAGTGCCGGGTGTGACGCGGGCCTGGTGCCGTGGCGGCCTGCTCGGGCCAGGCACAGTGACGGTGTTCATCATGCGTGACGAAGACCCGCAACCGGTGCCCAACGATGAGCAATTGGCGGAGGTTCAGGAGTACATCGAACCGCTGCGTCCGGTGACGGCGGAAGTACACGTGCAGCGGCCGATTCAGGTGCCGGTGGTGTATCGCTTCAAGAGCGTCAACCCGGACACCACTGCTGTGCGCGCCGCCGTTGAAGCGCAACTGCGCGACCTGCACAACCGCGAGGCCGATCTGGGTGTGCCGCTGCTGATCAGCCATATCCGCGAAGCCATCAGCAGCGCCGGCGGTGAGTACGATCACACGCTGACCGCGCCGGCCGCTGACGTGCCTGCCGGGCAAAGCGAACTGCTGACCTTCGGAGGTTGCGTATGGGGGGCATAAGAACCGCCGCGCAATATCAGGCGCAGCTGCGCGCCTTGCTGCCGAGCGGCCCGGCGTGGGACCCGGAACGCGTCCCGGAACTTGAGGAAGTGCTGCAAGGCGTGGCCGTCGAACTGGCGCGCCTCGACGCCCGCGCCGCCGACCTGCTCAACGAGATGGACCCGGCCGGCGTCAGCGAACTGGTGCCGGACTGGGAACGGGTGATGGAGCTGCCCGACCCGTGCCTGGGCGCCACGCCGCTGTTCGACGACCGCCGCCTCGCCGTACGCCGGCGCTTGCTCGCGGTCGGCAGCCAGGCTGTCGGTTACTACCTCGACATCGCCAAAAGCCAGGGCTACCCCAACGCCAGCATCACCGAACACGAAGCCCCACGCATGGGCCGCTCGCGTTTCGGCGCAGCGCACTGGGGCACCTGGGAAGCGCAGTTCATGTGGACCCTCAACACCGGCGGCCGCCTGCTGCTCGGCCGGCGCTTTGGCGCGAGCTACTGGGGCGAGCGTTTTGGCGTCAACCCCGGCTCGGCGCTTGAGTGCCTGATCCACCGCAGTGCGCCGGCGCATACCAAAGTGCACATCAATTATGACTAGGGAGGAATGACGGGATGGATTATCCGAAGAGTGTGCCCAGTGCCGGTCTGGTGAATGGGAAATTTGTCGATGAAAACCCGCTGACCGGGACGCCGGGGTCGCTGATTCCGGCGCGATGGGGCAACAGCGTTACCGATGAAATCATCAACGCGATCACTGCCGCCGGACTTGTGCCTGACGAGGGTAACAGCACGCAACTGAGATTGGCGATTTCGACGATTGTCGAGAAGAACAAAAATGATTCTTTGGCGAGCAAGGATGAGGCCGAAGCAGGTACCAGCAGCAGCCGTCTGATGACGCCGCAGCGCGTTTTCCAAGCGATCGAAAAGAAAGTGGTTCAAGCCACTGAAACGGTTTTAGGCTGGGCGCGGATCGCGACCCAAAGCCAAGTCAATGCGGGGACTGACGACACCGCCATCGTCACACCGAAAAAGCTCCGGTTTGGTGTTTCCTACAGCATTGGCGCGAACGGCTATATCGCCTTTCCGAGTTGGTTGGGGGGCTTCATGATCCAGTGGGTCCTGATCACCATTGCTGCAGATAAAACCTATGCTGCCCAACCTTGGCCGGTGGCTTTCAAGACCCAGTGTGCCGCTACTTGGGCGAGTTATTCGCACGGCGGAAACGCACCCTATTTCGATATCACCACTCCACCCTTGGTGACCTATTTTGATTCTAGCCAGGTGCAGGTTTTGAGTAATTCCGGTGGCACCGGTTTTGTCACTGTGCTGGGAGTGGGGAACTGAAATGAAACGTTTCTATAGCTGCACCACTGGCAACACTTATTTGTCGGGCTATCACACGAGCCTCCCGGGCGATGCCGTTGAAATTGACGACGAGCGTTACGAGTCGGTTATTGCTAACCCTGCAGCCGGAACCGAGCGGTCCCATGACGAGCAAGGTCTGCCGATACTGATCGAGTCGACGCCCCTTTCAGGCGAGCAAGCGCTGATCGAAGCAAAGGCATGGCGCGACAAGGAATTTGATCGCGTGGTCTGGTTGCGTGACCGCCATCGGGACGAAGTGGAATTGATAAAAGCCACCACGCTATCCGACTCTGAATATCTGACCCTGCTGAATTACCTGCAGGCGCTACGCAAGTGGCCCCAGGCGAAGAAATTCCCCTCCAAACGCTCTCGACCGAAAAAGCCTGCCTGGATGACTGCCGAGTGAATGGATGCTGCATTGTCGGCATCGCCCATCAATGTTCCAGGTAAAGGAAAGTTAACTATGGATTATCCAAAAAGCGTCCCCAGCGTCGGCCTGGTCGATGGCCGCTTTGTCGATGAAAACCCGGTGGCGGGAACCCCGGGTTCGTTGATTCCGGCGGTGTGGGGCAACAGCGTGACTCAGGAGATCCTGAGTGTGATTAACGGCGGCGGGTTGGTGGCTTCTGAAGCCGATACCGGGCAGTTGTACAAGGCGATTCAGTCGATCATCGGCAGAGCGAGCCCGATGCGTTCGGTCATCACCCGACTGGCCGCATCGAAAACCCTGACCGAAGCCGAGCTTGGCCTGGTGCTGATCGACGGCAGCCCGGGGCCAGTGACCTTGCTGCTGCCACCGGCCAACGCCGCCCTCGGTGTGCGCGACGTGATTGTTCGGCGGGTGGACAACAGCGGTAATCGCATGGTCATCCAGGCGTCCGGTACCGACGGGATTCGTTTTCACACCCATCTGTCGGCCAGCGGTTATCCGTTCTTCGTATTGATGGGCGGCGGTGACTGGTGGCATTTGCGCAGTGATGGGGCGGGGAGTTGGTGGCCGGTCGGTCGTTTCGACAATACGCCATTGGGGCGGCCGTTTTTCGAGACGACCCTGATGCTCAGTCCCGGCGGATACGGTGCATTGAACGGCACCGTGATGAAACGCGCGGAATGGCCGTGGCTGTGGGATCACGCACAGCAATCGGGAATGCTGGGGACTGAAGCCTTACGCGTGGGCTCCGAGGGGAAATGGACCACGGGTGACGGTGCGACGACCTTTCGTGGTCCCGAAGGGCGAGGGGAATTTCTGCGGGTTCTGGATGAAGGTCGTGGCGTGGATGCCGGGCGTGCCATGGGCACTTTTCAGACTGGATCGACGCATTCCTATGCACAAGGTGCCAATGGCGCAGGCGCTGTGGGCGCGTACTGGTCAGATAGCTTGACCAGTTTTGGCGCGGATACCCGGGAAGAACCGCAATACGTGACGGGATTGATCAATGGTGGTCCGACTTTTCCGGTGAATACCAGTTACCAGAGGGATACCGCAGCAACATTGCTCTACGCCTTCAAATCCCGCCCGCGCAACATCGCCTATCCCGGCCGCATCAAACTCATCTGAGGCACTTCATGTTCAATTATCTATTTGATGGCTCGGGCGCTCTGTCCGGGCCTGTCGAGTTCATTGTCACGCCGGGCATTGGCATCCAGTTACCCGGTAATGCTGTTGAGCTGGCGTACGAGTTGCCTGAGCCGGAAACCGGTCGTTGCTGGGCACTGATCAACGGTGTACCGCGTGAGGTGATCGATCGCCGTGGCATGGTTTATCGCAAGGACGGCGGCGCGCAACAGATATGGACCGAGCTGGGTGAGTTGCCGGACACCCTGACCGCGCAACCATGGCCAGGCGAGTTCCACATCTGGCGCGACAA
>Ga0207706_10004280_pt1 | contig 13424 bp, 8 predicted proteins | sample KBSC53metaG_FD_184318 | JGI IMG/M metagenome (GOLD analysis project Ga0207706, IMG submission 184318) | Corn rhizosphere microbial communities from Kellogg Biological Station, Michigan, USA - KBS C5-3 metaG (SPAdes) (version 2) | ecosystem: Host-associated > Plants > Roots > Rhizosphere > Soil ... | reverse complement strand
ATCGTACACGTAGGCAGATTAAGGATAGATGCTTCCTTCGTCAGCATGACAAGCTGAAGAATAAGTATAAGTTGAGAATAAAATTTCAGCTACATTAAAGAACTTAAGCTTGTCGTGGCGAAGAATGAAGCATCTACTCTTCGCTCTGTTCAACAGAATTACCAACAGTATAAGTGTGCGACGCAACAGGTGTTGAAAAGGATTACTGCAGTTGGGCTCATAAAAATAAAATCAAACTATTTGCTTGTTCTTTTGAAAAAGATCATTTTTAAAACATCGGCGGTAATAACATAAAAAATCAGAACGCCCAGCACGACAAATAATAATTTTAAAGGCGGAACAACTAATCCGAGCATTGTTGCAAAAGGCGTGAATGGTAACGCAAGTGTAATGAACAATGATATTAAACTGAGTGTGATCAATAATTTGCCGGGCCTGCTTTTGATAAGCGATTTTCGTGTGCGCATTACAAATAAAATAAGCAACTCTGTGCAAACAGATTCAATGAACCAGCCTGTGTGAAAAACAATTTCATCTGCATGAAATATTTTGTATAAAGAGAAAAATATAAGGAAATCAAAAAAGGAACTATGCAAGCCAAAAACTATCATGAAATTTTTTAGTTGTTTGATATTCCATTTTTGCGGACGACTTAATTGTTCTTCATCAACTTTATCTGCGGCGATTGTCATGTAAGGGAGATCGCTCAGGAAGTTTGTAAGTAAAATTTGTTGCGGAAGCATAGGAAGAAATGGCAATACCAAAGAAGCGCCTGCCATGCTGAACATGTTCCCAAACATTGCGCTGGATTGAATAAAAATATATTTAAGCGTATTTAAAAAAGTTTTTCTTCCTTCAATGATTGCTGCATTTATCACTTCAAGATTTTTTTCAAGCAATACTACATCTGCCGCTTCTCTTGCAATATCCACAGCATTGTTGATAGAGATACCAACATCTGCTGCATTGATAGCCGCAACATCATTAATGCCGTCGCCCATATAAGCAACCGCATTGCCTGCTTTGCGCAAAGCACGTATGATATTTTCTTTTTGCTGCGGTTCAATTTCTGCAAATACATTTGCATGCTGCACTTTGTGCACAAGCGCCTCAGGACTTATGTGAACGAGCTCGGAACCCGCAACGATGTGTACTTTTTTTAATCCTATTTTATTGGCGATATATCCTGCAACAAGTTTATTATCGCCTGTTATTATTTTCAGCTCTACCCCATTTTTTTTCAACGTGTGAATTATTTCTATAACACCTTCCTTCGGTGGATCGAATAACAAAACAAAACCTGCAAAGATCATTTGCTGTTCATCGCTTACCGTTAATTGCGTTTTTTTATCTGTTACTTTATAACACACACCGACCATTCTGAAACCTTGATTACTATAGTGATCATACAGTTCATCAATTTTATTTTTCTGCGTTGAAATATCGGCGATCGTGCCGTCGGGCATAAGCACACGTGTGCATACCTGGACAATATTTTTCACTGCACCTTTTGTAATAAGCAAGTGTTGTGATTCATGTTTCAAACATACACTTAAACGCTTGCGAATAAAATCGTAAGGTATCTCGCTTGTTTTTTCGTAACCTTCTGTCGAAATATTTTCAATGCTGCGCAACGCAGTGTCCATAGGATTGCGAAAACCGCTTTCAAAAAAAGCGTTGAGGCAAGCCATCTCTTTCACTTTTGTATTTTCATTTCCGCTGATATCAATCACTGAAGAAACTTTCAACACTCCTTCAGTAAGTGTTCCTGTTTTATCAGAACAAAAAAGATTGATCTCTCCGAGATTTTGGATAGATGATAATTTTTTTACGATCACTTTTTGCTTACACATTCTCTTTGCACCTGAAGACATTGCAATAGTCATGATAGCAGGTAATAATTCCGGAGCCATGCCAACAGCAAGCGCTAAACCAAACAGCAATGATTCAACCAATGGTCTGCCGAAATAAACATTTACCGCAAGAATGATGATAGATAAAATAATGGTGATCTGCATCAGCAGGTATCCAAACTTTTTTATACCATGTTCAAATGCTGTTTCTGCGGGAGGTGTAGCAATGCTTGCTGCTATATTTCCAAACACTGTATCTCCGCCCGTAAGCACTGCAATAACTTTGCCTGTGCCGCTTACAACGCTTGTTCCTTCGAATAAAACATTTTTTCTTTTTGATAAAACTGCATCTGCAGGTACACTGCCAACCGCTTTTGATGCAGGATAAGTTTCTCCTGTAAGAGCTGCTTCGTTTGTGTGCAAATCATTAGATTCAATTAGGAAACAATCTGCAGGAATCATATCTCCGGCTGTAAGAGTTAAAACATCGCCGGGAACAATTTCTTCCGTATAAACTTCCTTTTCTTTTTTGTCGCGAAGCACTTTTACTTTAGTGCGAATAAGTGATTTCAATTTTTCCACCGCCTTTCCTGCATGACGTTCCTGGATAAAACTTAAAATGCCGGTCGATAATAAGATGAAGAGAATAATAAATACATCAGATGTTTCACCGACAAAACCTGCGAGGATAACAGCGGCTACCAAAAGCAGTACCAGCGGGCTTTTGAACTGATTGAGAAAAAGAAAAATATCTTTTATAACCTGGCTTCTATGTTTTTGATGTGATGTATTTTCTTTTAATCTTTTTGAAGCTTCAGCGGATGATAAACCTTCAGGCGATGATTTGAGTTGATCAAATATTTGTTGAGACTCATATTGCCAAAAGGTTTTAATATCCATAGAGGAGTGATTGTAAGCAGCAAGGTTTAAGAGAGCTATTGAAGGTAAGTATAAATAAAAAAACCTCATTCAATGTTGAACGAGGTTTTATCTAACAATTTATAGCTCCTTTGGGGAATGTGTTAAACTTCCAGAATAATATTACTTTTCTTTTCTCCCTGCATTAACTCAACACTTCTATTGATAAAGCTTGTCAAATCATTTCCTTTCAACAATCCCTGCGAAAGCAATGCAAGATCAGCAAGATTTCTTGCTTGTTTCTCTTGCTTGCTTTTATCATTTTCTTTCAGCAACGTTTGATAGATTGGATGATTGCCATTCACTGTTAACGTTACTTCATCCGGCATTTGTCCGTAGAATGCGGTCATGCCTCCGCCCATAGCAGCCATATCTTTCATGCGACGCATAAACTCAGGGCGCGTCGCAACAACCGGTGGAGTTTCAGGATTCAATCCTTTTACTTCAACCGTTACATGCAAATCAGGAATTTGAAAACCGAATAATCCTTTCAACGTTTCTTCTTCTTCTTTGCCCAACACAGTGTCATTATGTTCCTGCTTGTCGATAATGTTATCAGCAATATCTGCATCCACTCTTGTGAAATGAATATTCTCCCATTTCATTTCCATTTGGTTGATAAAAGCCGCGTCTATCAAGGTTTCCAGCTTCACCACTTTATAACCTTTTGCAATGCACGCTTGTATATATGCATCTTGCTGAACAGGATCAGTTGTATAAATAACTACCAGTTTTCCGTCTTTATTTTTTTGGAATGCTTCAGTCGCCGTTCTATATTCATCAATTGTCAAAAACTTTTGGGCAGATGTTTCTTGCCCCTCTTCTTTGGAGAGAGGTTGGGGTGAGGTCAGTTCCATTATCAAAAACTTGTTTGCTTTCTCGAAAAACTTATCATCAGTCATCATTCCATACTTCACAAACAAGCCAAGGCTTTCCCATTTCTCTTCGAATTCTTGCCGATTATTTCGGAAAATTTCATCAAGCTTATCAGCAACTTTTTTTGTGATGTATCCATTGATCTTTTTTACATTCGGATCACCCTGCAAATAACTTCTGCTTACATTCAAAGGAATATCAGGACTATCGATTACACCATGCAACAACATCAAAAATTCAGGAACAATATCTTTTACCTCATCAGTTACAAAAACCTGGTTACTGTACAATTGAATTTTATCTTTCTGAATTTCGTAGCTCTGCTTGATCTTCGGAAAATATAAAACACCTGTTAAGTTGAAAGGATAATCCACATTCAAGTGAATCCAAAACAAAGGAAGATCACCAAACGGGTACAACTCTTTATAAAAATTTTGATAGTCCTGTGATGTAAGTTCAGAAGGTTTTTTCGTCCATATCGGATTCGGATTATTTATTTGCTTGTCTTCAAAATAAATCGGCACCGGCAAAAAGCGACAGAACTTTTCCAGTATTCCGCGAATGCGATCAGCCTCTAAAAATTCTTTGCTGTCTTCATTCAAATGCAAAACAATTTTCGTTCCGCGATCTTCTTTATCTATTTCATACAACTCAAATTCGGGGCTGCCATCACAACTCCAATAAACAGCCTTCGCATCTTCTTTATAACTCTTCGTATAAATCTCCACCTTATCACTCACCATAAAGGCGCTGTAAAAACCCAAACCAAAATGCCCGATAATATTCGCGTCTTTATATTTATCCAAAAATTCTTCCGCGCTGCTAAACGCAACCTGGTTAATATATTTATCGACTTCTTCAGCAGTCATTCCAACGCCGCGATCAATAATGTTCAGCGTTTTATCTTCTTTATCGATCACCACATCAATACGCATGTCACCGATCTCACCTTTCACATCACCGATCGATGCAAGTGTTTTTAATTTCTGCGAAGCATCAACAGCATTACTCACCAATTCGCGAAGAAAAATTTCATGTTCGCTGTAAAGAAATTTTTTAATGATCGGAAAAATATTTTCCGTATGAACTCTAATCTGTCCTTTTTGCATAATGATTATTTTTTTGTAGTCAGCTTTTGTATAAATGTCATCGTCTGTTGTGTCACTCACTTGTACTGTAACAAATAATTCAATAGTAGAAAGTCAAAATCCAAAATCTTTTTACTTTTTAATTTTTCCTTTTGACTTTTCAAAGAAAATACCAAAGCTCAAAAATATGACATGATGACAAGGAAAATAAAAAAGAGGAACACATCATTCCTCTTTTAAAATATTTTTAAAATAAATTATTATTTGGGTGCGGTAGGTGGGGGAAGCAACACAGCCTCGGGTTGAACGTTTTTAATTGGTGGTATTGTTTTAAGATATGCAAAAATGGCTTTCAGTTCATCGTCAGTCATGATGGTTGCTGACATCATTGACATCGGTGGCATCAGCGGTCTTGTACCATCAAGACCCATCCATTTTTTTTCTTTCAGGGCTTTGAGAAATTGAGCTTCTGTCCAATTGCCTAACCCCGATGAATCAGGAGTAAGATTTGCCGCAAAAGTTGTTCCCCACGGTCCGGTCCATGATGTAAAAGTTTGAGTAACGACAAGCCCCTTTTTTGCAGCTTCTTTCGCGTCAAACGTGACAGGAGGTTGTTGAGCTGGATGTCCTGAAAGCATTAAGCTCATGTCATCCTCTGGACCGTTCGGTCCCATTTTCTTTGGTGTGTGGCAATCGTTACATCCGCCAACTTTAACAAGATGCTCGCCCCATTTTACCTGGCTTTCAAAGCCGCTGTACTGCATTTTTGCAGCCATTAATGAATCAGCATTTGAAGTGTTGTTTGCACTTTCAGCTTTCTCCGTGCAGGCAACGAAAGCTACAATACCGGAGAAAAGTATGCAGCTCGCAATCGTTAATTGTTTCAACATAAGAAGTTGTTTTGGGTGACGAATTGGTTTAATAAAAAAGTCACGATAAGGTAATAATTTATTTACACATTATCGTGACTTTCTTTTAAGGCTTTAAAAAATTATTTCAGTGCTGTTACAGGTGGCTGTGCCTGGGGAACAACATTCTTTATTGGCGGAATTGATTTCAAATAAAGAAAGATTGCTTTTAGCTCATCGTCGCTCATTTGAGCAATACCTTGCCATGGCATAGGAGGTAATAATTGTCTTGTGTTATCAAGCCCCATCCATTTCCCTTCACGTAAGCACTTTATAAATTGCGCTTCTGTCCAATTGCCTAACCCTGATGAATCAGGAGTAAGATTCGCTGCATAAGAAACGCCCCACAGACCAACCCACGCTGTCAGTGTTTGCGTAGAAGCAATCCCTTTTTGTTCAGCCGCTTTGCGATCAACAGGTGGAATCGGCATTTGAGCAGGATGACCAGAAAGCATTAAACTCATGTCCGGTTCGGGACCTTGTGGTCCCATTTTTTTAGGTGTGTGGCAATCATTACAACCTGCAATTGTTACAAGATGTTCACCCCATTTTACCTGGCTTTCAAAGCTGCTGCCGTACTGTGTTTTGGCTGTGTTAGCAGAATCGGAATTTAAACCTGAATTTTCAGCAGACGTTTGGTTGCATGCAATAAGTGTTGCAACAGAAACTGTAAATGCTAAAGCGATAATCGTTAATTGTTTTCTCATACTATTGTTTTGTTGGTTCTTTAAAAAAATCGTGATAAGGTAATAAATTATTCAAAAATTTACATGCTTACAATTTATTTTTTAATCAAAATATTTTTTAAGAAAGATAGAATAATAAGGCTTGCCATGCAGTATAATTTTCTTGCCATGCAGTATAATTTTAATGAAAATAAGTTTGCACGCAGATAAATGAAGGGTTTAACCACACTATTACAAGCATTTTTGTAAGCATACAAAGTAGCTTTGCGAAGCTCTGTGTTTATCTGTTCAGTAAGGTTTTATATTTTGCTGAATAGAATTACGCAGAAATAAATGTGCGATGCGCCAAAGGAATCGCTTGAATAACAGACGATGCCAGCTGCACTACAGTCCGGACATAAAAATTTTTACCAAATCAGTAACCTTTACGGGTGTTGCCGCATCGCTAAAACTCCCGATTTCGAAATGTTATGCTCTTTGCACCGTTTACATTTGCAGGCTAAATAAGATTTTTGACGGGCTCATCAATTCATATCGCGTTAGTAGGAAACCCAAACAGCGGAAAGACCTCTTTATTCAATGCACTTACAGGACTTAACCAGAAAGTAGGAAATTTTCCAGGCGTTACGGTAGATAAAAAAATCGGTTTTTGTCATCTGGATGATAAGACCAGCGCTTCTATTATTGACCTTCCCGGAACATATAGTTTATATCCGCGCCGTACTGATGAGTGGGTTGCCTATAAAGTATTGATGGGCGCCGATAATGATGTGCATCCTGATGTGGTGTTGCTCATTGCAGATGCAAGCAATTTAAAACGCAACCTGCTTTTCTGCAGCCAGATCATCGACCTGAAATGTCCTGTGGTTGTATGTTTAACGATGATGGATATTGCCCGCAAAAAGGGAATTGAAATTGATGTGGCAGGTTTAGAAAGAGATCTTGGCGTTCCTGTTGTGCCGGTAAATCCGCGGAAAAATAAAGGCATCCCTCAACTGAAAAAAACGTTGGCGCAAACTTCACGACATAATTTCGTTGCTCCTAATTGGGATTTTATCCCTAACAAAGAACTTGCTGCAACTGCTGTGCATGGAGTGAAACAACATTATCCAAAGCTGAGCGATTATGCGGCGATACATTATCTCATCAACCACGAAAATTTTCCTTTGCCCGATGCGATGCAGGAAACCATCGAGCAGATAGAAATTGATAATAAATTCAATCATACCAAAACACAGGCGGAAGAAATATTGCAGCGATACAATCGCATTAAACAAATAATGCAACAAAATGTAGTGGAGCCGGATCCTTTGCAGCGCAAGCTTTTTACAGAAAATCTTGACAATATTTTCCTGCATCGTCTTTGGGGCTACATTATTTTATTGGGTGTTCTGTTTCTTTTGTTTCAAAGTATTTTCTGGCTTGCGCAATACCCGATGAATGCAATTGACTGGGGTTTCTCGCAACTAAGAAGCTGGCTGAGTGTTGGGCTTCCAACAGCATGGTGGAGTAATCTTTTAATAAATGGATTACTTGCGGGCTTGAATGGTATTCTTGTCTTTGTGCCACAGATAATGATATTGTTCGGGCTTATCACCATTCTTGAAGACACAGGTTACATGGCACGCATAAGTTTTCTGAGTGATAAACTTATGCGTAAAGTTGGATTGAATGGAAAGAGTGTAATGCCGATGATCAGTGGCTTTGCGTGTGCAGTGCCTGCGATAATGAGTGCAAGGAATATCGAGAACAAGAAAGAACGTTTGCTAACGATCATGGTCACGCCGTTGATGAGTTGCAGTGCACGTTTGCCGGTGTACACCATTCTTATCGCACTTGTTGTTCCTAATACTTACTACCTTGGATTTTTAAGTTTGCAAGGTTTGGTGATGATGGCTTTGTACTTGTTTGGCGTAGTAATGGCGTTGATCGTATCGAATGTAATGAAGTGGGCAGTAAAGCTTCACGAAAAAAGTTTTTTTATTCTTGAGTTGCCTGTGTATCGTTCTCCGCGATGGAAAAACGTTGGCATTACAATGGTTCAGAAAGCAAAAATTTTTGTTACGGATGCGGGACGTATCATTCTTATGATCAGCTTGCTGCTTTGGTTTCTCAGCAGTTTCGGACCATCACCAAGAATGAATGCAGTAGAAAAAAAATATGCAACGCTTCAGCAACAGGCAACAACGCCTAACCAAAGATCAACACTCGATAAACAATATAACTCAGAAAAACTTCAAAACTCTTATGCAGGGATACTTGGTAAATCAATCGAGCCGGCAATAAAGCCTTTGGGCTATGATTGGAAGATTGGCATTGCGCTCATTACTTCATTTGCAGCACGTGAAGTTTTTGTGGGAACCATGGCAACGCTTTACAGTGTGGAAGAAAACGACAACAGCACACTCAAACAAAAAATGGAAAGCGCAACGCGTGAAGACGGTACAAAAGTTTACACACTTCCCACAGCGTTATCGCTTATGGTTTTTTATTTGCTCGCCATGCAATGCATGAGCACTCTCGCTATCGTAAAAAGAGAAACGCGAAGCTGGAAATGGCCCACCATCCAACTTGCGTACATGACAGGGCTTGCCTACATCATGAGCTTTATTGTGTTTCATATTTTTCAGTGAATAATTTTTTTTGTGACGAGCTGCAGTAATTCTATTGATCGCCTGTTGTGTCACTCACTTCATCGTTCCGAGTTTATATCGGCAGAAAAAATTTGCTGTATAATTGTATTCCAATTAAAACAACCATGAAGAGTAGCAACAGCATTTTAAGACCTATAACATGGAGCATCCTTCTTTTAGCTGCGTTTTTTTCTTTAATGTATTTAAACGATCAAATACATAACAAACAAATTGAAAATGAAAAATCTTTATTAATTAAAATACAGGCAGAGGCGGAAAATGAAAAGAAGATGTATGGAAATGTAAGTGATTCAACTCAGCATAAACTTGACAGTCTTGGAAAAGATATATCAACGGTTGAACATGCACGCTAAAAATCATTAGCATCACTTCTTTATCGCCTCGTCTTTCCAGTTACTTTTCGGATTATAATATTTCCAAAGCAAGGCAGATAATTTTCTTGTAAGCACCCATGCTTCATTATTGTAACTCCAGCTTGTGTCTTTGTTGTTCTTTGTAAAAATGCTGAAGATGTAAGGATTGTTCTTGCTGTTTACATAAAGCACTTCATTGCGGTTTGCGTCGAGTGCGCCGTTTTTATCAGCAACAAAAATTCCGGGTGGAATTTGAGAGATCGCTTCCTCATCCCAATATTGTCTTCCAAGCAATCGCAACATTTTCCCGCTTGATGAATCACTCAACACTTTTCCATTCACAATGTTTTCCATAATAGTCGCAATCTCCCGCGGAGAAGTTTGCCCCCAGCCATACATGCTTCTAAAGTTTTCTCTTCCCGGTGTTCTGCTGTTTACTCTTGTTACTTTGTAACCGAGGCTGTCAAGAATTTGATTTATTCTTGTGCCGCCGCCCGCTAATCCCTGCAGCCAAAGGCTTGCGCAATTATCACTGATCGTAAGCATCAGCATCATTACTTTGCTCAATTCAATTGTAGAACTGTCTTTGAAGTTGGAGAGAATGTCATCGCCTTCGCTGTAATAAAGTGAATCAGTATAAGTGAGCCGCTGATGATAATCGAGTTCATGATCTTGAATTTTATTCATGATGCCGATGAGAATAGAAATTTTTACAATGCTCGCTGTTGGAAAAATTGTGTCGGCGTTGAGGGAAACAATTTTATCATGTTTGAGATCGTGAACATATATGCCAATATCGCCGTTAAAACCTTTGATGATATCTTCAATTTGTTTTTGAAGTTTGTTATCCGTTCTTTGTGCAAATGTTGTGAGTGAAATGAAAAGAAGCAAAGCAGTTAAATTTAAACGCATAGATTGTGAATTGAATTTTTGAAGGTAAAGATTTTTGAAGATTGCTTTTTATATGAAGGTGATAATTCGTTGAAGAGAAAACAGTAAGTACAAGAGTGCGACGCAACTAAAGCTAAATAGTAGCAATGGCGATCGGTCCATAATAATTCCTCCGAATAAAAAATTCTTGTTGCCAAACTGTTAAGATGATTTAAAAACAAAACAGATGTTTTTATTTTGAAGCAGATTGTATAAATAAAACTTTATGCAGAAATTTTTTTTATCGTTGCTGATTTTATTTCCGGGTTTCTTATACAGCCAATCACTAACACCGCAATCGGTTAAAACAAATATTGAACAATATGCTGCCGGTTTTCCGCAGGAGAAAATGTACTTGCAGTTTGATAAGCCTGTGTATGCGCCCGGCGAAACTATTTGGTTCAAGGCGTATCTGATGCAGGGAATTGATCCGTCTATGATCAGCACAAATTTGTATGTTGTTTTTGCTGATGAAAACGGCAACATATTGCAGCCTGTTGTAGCGCCTGTTGTTCAATCTTCTGCAAAAGGAAATTTTGATGTGCCACTATCCTTTACGGGGAAACGTATTCACGTGAGAGCTTACACAAAATGGATGTTGAATTTTGATACTTCATTTTTATATAACAAAGACATTCCCGTCATTCAGACAAAAGCAACTGCGACAAAAAATACTTCTTTACAAGCAAAACCTTCGGTGCAATTTTTTCCCGAAGGTGGCGATTGCATTTCGGGCATCAATAATAAAATTGCATTTAAGGCTGTTGCAGCAAACGGAAGACCACTCGACATAAAAGGAACTGTTTTAAATTCAAAAGGAGAAAATGTTGCAGATATAAAATGCATTCATGATGGCATGGGATTTTTTTATTTAGAGCCACATGCAGGTGAAACATACACAGCGAAATGGAAAGATGAACAAGGAGTAAATTATCAAACACCTTTACCTGCGATAAAAAATGATGGCGTTGGTTTGGAAGTTAAGATCGCAAACGGAACAAGAGGTTTTTTGATAAAAGTTCCTGAGAATACTTCTGCAAATTTTAAAGCGTTGCATATTGTTGCTACAATGCAACAGCAACTTGTGTACATGGCCGGCGTAAATCTTACTTCAACAAATGTTACCGGAGGCTCAATACCCGTATCAGCACTGCCATCCGGGATTTTGCAAATTACTTTGTTTGACTCCAATTGGATTGCAGTTGCTGAGCGCATTACATTTATCAATAACGATGATTATCATTTTGACCCCGAAGTCGGATTCTCAGCTCTTGGCACTTCAAAGCATGGAAAGAATACACTTGTAATTGATCTTCCTGATACCGTTGAATCAAATCTTTCTGTTGCTGTAACGGATGCAGGCGTAGGTGTTGACAGCAGCGATAATATCATTTCTCACCTGCTTCTTACAAGCGATCTTAAAGGAAACGTTTACAAACCTTTTTATTATTTCCAAAACAACAGTGATAGTTTGCAGCAGCAACTCGATCTTGTAATGCTTACCAACGGCTGGAGAAAAATAAAATGGGAAGACGTTGTGCAAGGAAAAATGCCGCAGATAAAATATCCGAACGATACGGCTTATCTTTCATTAACAGGCAAGGTGTATGGCTCGGCATCTGATATCCGAAGTACAGGTTTATTATTTATGGTGCTTGAACATTCAAAGGATACTTCAAGGCAAATGGTGCAATCGTTTCTTGATAAGGATGGAAATTTTTCAAACCCAAATCTAATTCTGTTTGATACAACAAAAGTTTATTACAAACTTGCAGGAACCGGAACTACAGGCAGTTCAGCAACAGTGACATTCAATCCCGGTCTCATTCAGACACCCTCGCATATTTACGCTAATAAAAATCCTTTGTTTTATCTCGATACTGCAGAAGAAAGTCGTAATCGCTTTTTTGCGGAACAGCAGGCGCAACTCGCTAAATTTTTGCAGGGCACAACATTGCAGGGTGTTACAGTGAAAGCAAAAACCAAAAGTCCGTTGCAGGTGTTGGATGAAAAATATGCGTCAGGGCTTTTTGCCGGAGGTGATGCAAAAGAATTTGATATTGCAAACGATCCATCTGCTCATGCATCACAAAGTGTATTCACTTATTTACAGGGAAGGGTTGCCGGTTTACAAATTTCCGTTTCGGGTGCAGCCGGTGGTCAACCTTCTGTTATTTACAGGGGCGGCACTCCTTCTTTCTTTCTTGATGAAATGCCGGTTGATGTTTCTCAATTACAAAATATGAGCATGAACAATGTTGCCTATGTAAAAGTTTTTGAGCCTCCGTTTTTTGGAGCATTTGGCGGTGGTGCAAACGGAGCAATTGCGGTATATACACAAAGAGGCGGCGGACAACCTGCGGAGAAAGGAAAGGGCTTGCCTTTTAAAATCGTAACAGGCTACACGGGGCAAAAAGAATTTTATTCACCCAACTACGGAACATTTGATGAAAGAAATGAACAGGCTGATATGCGCTCTACTTTATATTGGGATCCGATGATCATTACCACTAAAGAGAATCATATCATCAGGCTTACATTTTATAACAATGATATTTCAAACAGCTTTCATGTTATAGTGGAAGGCGTAAGTAAAGACGGAAAACTTACGCATGTTGAAAAAACAATTGAGTAATACGAAATGTGTAAATGCAAGAGTTTATTTTCAATTATGAAGTTTAGGTGGATGATAATTGATACAAAAGTATAAGTGTGCGACGCAACAGGTGATACCATGAAAACATAAGCCGGGCTCATAATAAAAATTAATGCACTGATAAGATGCTACGCATATTTTATTTTCTCTAAATACCTAAGCGCATAATATATTGTTGACATGTGCATAGCTTGCACGATTGCCCTTTCTTCTATGAGCTGCAAAACCTCGTCCATAGTAAGTTCCATCACTTCTATATCTTCATTGTGATCGAGCTGCTGCTCTTTTATTTTTTTACCACCGATTGCAATGTACATGTGCATGAGGTTCGTGTTTGTGGAAGGATTGGCAGAAATTTTTCCAAGATAATGCGCTTCTTTAAATACATAGCCTGTTTCTTCAAGCAGCTCGCGACGAATTCCATCTTCGTGCGATAAATCTTTCGGATCAACACAACCGCCGGGCAATTCAATACACACATCGCCAAGTGCGTGACGATACT
>Ga0207706_10004277_pt1 | contig 13433 bp, 12 predicted proteins | sample KBSC53metaG_FD_184318 | JGI IMG/M metagenome (GOLD analysis project Ga0207706, IMG submission 184318) | Corn rhizosphere microbial communities from Kellogg Biological Station, Michigan, USA - KBS C5-3 metaG (SPAdes) (version 2) | ecosystem: Host-associated > Plants > Roots > Rhizosphere > Soil ... | reverse complement strand
AGCCAATCCTGCGTTCGCAGCCGACGCGGTCCCGATCACGCGCGCGCCGGCGGCGCGGGCGAACTGCAGCGCGAACCCGCCGACGCCGCCTGCGGCACCGTGGATCAGGACGCGCTCGCCGGCGTCGAGCCGGCCGTGGTCGAACAGCCCCTGCCAGGCGCTGAGCGCCGGCAGCGGTATCGCTGCGCTCTCGGCGTGCGACGGCGCCCGCGGCCTGGGCACCAGCAGCTCGGCGGGCAGCGCCGTGTAGTCGGCTGCGACGCCGTCGCGGTCGAATGGCGTGAGCGCGAACACCTCGTCGCCCTCCGCGACGTCGGCAACGCCGGGGCCGACCTCCTCGACGACTCCGGAGAGCTCGTAGGACGGGATCGCGGGCAGGCGGTCAACCGGCCAGTCCAGCTCGCCGCGGGTGATCGCCGCCGCATGGACGCGCACCAGCGCCTCACCGGATGAGGCTCGCGGCCGGTCGGCCTCCTCGAGCGCAAGCTGCTCCGGACCGCCAGCTGCAAGTAGCCGGACGACGCGCATCACGTCGTCTCCAAGTCGAGCAGGACCGGGTCGCGGCCGCCGACCCCGAACTTCACGCTGCCGTCCATCCCTTAAACGTACGCGCCGGCCAGGGGCCGGGTGCGAGGTCCTGCACTGACCGATGATTTTCGAGGTCACCCGAGGTCACCTCTGACGCACCCGACGAAAGGAAGGACCGATGCAGACCCTGATGGTGGACTTCATCATCTCCCTCGATGGCTACGGGGCCGCCGAGGGCTGGCCCGGCTGGTGGGGCCTGGAAGGGCCCGAGTACCTCGCCTGGTTGGCAGACCACCCGGAAGCGGACTACACCGTCCTGATGGGCGCCAACACCTATCGGGTCATGTCCGGGCTGGCCACCGACGGTGAGCCGGGTACCGATGCCCTGGCGGGCCTGTCGAAGGTCGTCTTCTCGAGCACCCTGACCGAGCCGCTGGCGTGGCCGAACACCCAACTGGTCACCCAGGACCCCGTCGAGGCCGTGCGGGAGATGAAGGACCAAGGCACCAAGTCCATGCGGACCCTGGGCAGCCTCACCCTGTGCCGCTCGCTCCTGAAGGCCGGGCTCGTGGACCGGTTCCGCGTGGTCGTCTTCCCCGTCATCACCGGAGCTACCGGTAGCGACCGGATCTACGACGGGTACCCCGACGTCGCCCTCGACATGGTTACCAGCCGCACCTTCGACGGCCGGCTGCAGCTGCTCGAGTACGTCCCCACAGTTCTGGCCGGGCCGCCCGGCATCACCAAGGCCGACGCCTAACCACACGGGCACCTGCTATCGTGACTCGAACACCAGTTCGAGCGTCGGGAGTGCGAAGTGGGGCCGCACTGTTCCTTCTGCGGGACCTTCACCGGGACCTTCAGCGAGATCGAGGGCCTGTTCACGGTGCTGATCTGCATCCCGTGTCTGGAGGTCCGCCTCGCCCAGCCGGACACCCTGCATGGGTTCCACGACCCCGGCCAGCCCAGGGATCCAGGCTCAGGCGCTGCAGTAACTCGGTCACGTCTTGTCTTGGGGTTGTGGGGGCCATGCCGGCCAGCGCACGCTCCTGTGGGCACTCGTCGGATCGGAGGAGACCATGGATCGCCCTCAGGTCATCACGAGGCAGACGCTTGAGAACCCACCGGCCGAGCAGACCACCAACATCCAGCGCGGCCAGGCCTTCGCCCACGATGGGGTCTGGGCCGGCTTCGTCGACTTCCCCCGCTGGCGGCTCGACCGGCTGGCATCACCACGGGGACTATGCCACCTACGGCTATGTCACCAGCGGCGCGATGACGGTCGAGTTCGGGCCCAGGGGTAGCGAGCTGGTCGAGATCGGCGAAGGTGACTTCATCTACATCCCGCCGCACCTGGTCCACCGCGAGTCGGTCGCCCCCGACGGAGGCGCCGGTGTCATCGTCCGAGTCGGCGGAGCCGGTGCCACCGTGTTCAACGTCGAGGGACCAGACCCGGCAACATGACCTAAGCACGTCAGCTGGCGTCCCAGGAGCGGGGGTAAATGGTTCGGCCGCAGGCTTCTGGGTGATGCTAGGCAGCGGCTGTGACAGGTTCACCGACCGTTTCCTTGGCGGCGGGTGGATGGAGGAGATGGCGGCGCAGGTGCGGGAGGAGCCGCAGCTGGCCCAGGCCCGACGGGTGACGGAACGGACCTCCGCCAGGGTCATGCGTCAGCCGCTGGCGGCCCTCGGTGCTCGCGCCCCGGCCCAGGCGCCCAAGACCGGCCAGGGCGACCAGAACACGAGGTGGACAAGAAGGATGACCGGATGCACCGCGCCCAGGACGGCTGCCCTGGTCGAGTCGAGGTCGACGTGTTCGCCGTCGAGGACGCTGACATCGGGGGCGACGTGGTACCAGTGCGCCGCCTCGACCCCGTAGACCACGGCCACCGCAACCAGGGTCGTGAGTGCGGCCACGATGCCGGTCTCGAGCCCGAAACGCAGCGACCGCATGGAGCGGGCGCACAGATAGCCGATCGCGAACAGCATCACCGGCGGAAGGAGCAGGGTCACCGACCCGAGTCCGTCGTCGCCCAGCCCGACGCGCGAAACGCCCAGCAGACCCGCACCGAAGGCGACAGCCACAGCGGCCGCGATAACGAACGACCTGCGTGAATGTGGCCTGCCGAGCAGCGCGACGGCGGCGCCGACGGCGAACCGTCGCCGCTCACGCGGGACCGTGATGGTCGCGAGCTCGGCGCGCAACGCCGCACCCCAGTCCACCTGCTCGCCGTCCGACGACGTGCGCTCGCCGGTGACAGCCGCCAGGAGCCTCTCGGCAACATCCCGGTCCTCATGCCCGGTCGGACGCCGCCGGGTCAGGAGCGACCATATGATGGCGACGGGCACTGCAAGCACCAGGACGGCCCCGGGCGCAATCATCGACAGCACGAGGGCGACCGCCACGGCCCCCACGATCCAGCCGGTGCGTCGCGTGGTCATCGGACCGCCTCACCGGGTGCGGGCCGGATCACGCCGCCCGACCGACTGGCGCGGAGGATCTCAGCGGCCGCCGCCGCACGCAACTCCTCCGCGAACCGGGCCCCCTCGCCCGACAGCCGGTACAGGTGTCGGGCGGGGCGGCCCGACGGTGGATTGGTCTCCCACGCGGTCTCGACCTGACCGCGCTCGGTCAGCCGCATGAGGATCGGGTAGACCGTGCCGGCCTTGAGGCCGAGCTGCCTGCACAGGTGCTGACTACCCGACCAGGGCAGCCGGGGTCTCTGTCATCTGGGGCGACCGAGAACCCCAGCACCCCTGGTCCGCGGTTCCCGCCGGCGGCCAGCCGTAGCCCGACCAGCCGTTGTCACAATGCGGGCAGCCGCCGTCCAGCTCCAGGCCTTGGGGGCTGTGCCCGTAGGGCCCGCGATCGGCACTGGTCGGGCCAACGCTGTCGCCCTCCACCGGATAGCCGGCGTCCTCCCAGTCGGCCAGCCCGCCGGTGTAGCAGCAGACATTGCGGTAGCCGTGGGCCGTGAGGGCATCGAACGCGGCCGCCGAGTTCTGGAGGTGCTGGTCGGTCGAGTAGACGATGATGTCGTCGTCGCGCCCCAGCTCCCGCAGCGCACAACTGGGACTCGGGAACCCCAGCGAGCCAGGGATATGCCGGGCCCGGAAGGTCCACCCGCCAACCGCCATGACCAGCTTGATGTCCTCGCCGGCATCCAGCCTGGCCTTCAGCTCCTGCCTGGTGATCGTCCTCATCGGTGGCACCTCTCAGTCGGTACACCCACCGTCGATGATCCGCTCACCTCAGGCGCAGTCAGTGCCGCCGGTCACCTCCGAGCAGTGACAGGGATCACACTCGTTGTGCCGGTGGGCTGCTCGAGCCGCCACGACACCGACGCCCTCCGGCGGCGGAACGCGTGTCGTTCTGCTCTGTTGCCATGGTGGGGTAGGGGCCGTAGTGTCGCGGGGCGCTCCCTGTGGAGCGGCGGTCGTGGGTCGTTCAGGGTCGAGCCGACTGGAGGCCCTCATGCCATCGAAGGCGCGGACCGGTGGAGCGCTTCTCAGGCGCACCCACCGTGGACTTGCCGTTGTCCTGGCCGCCTTGGTGGTCCTGGCGATTGTGGTGCCTGTCGGCGCCGACGCCAGCACTCGGGGAGTGCCGTCGATCAGCTGGACGGCGTGTGGCCCGCGGCTGGAGTGTGCCAGCGTGGCGGTGCCGTTGGACTGGCGCCACCAGGGCGGGCCGACGATCACACTTGCGGTGGTCCGGCACCTGGCCAGCCGCCCCGACCGGCGGATCGGGTCGCTGTTCGTCAACCCGGGTGGACCGGGCGACTCCGGGGTGGCGATGGTCGCCGGCCGCGGCGATGCCCTGGACGCCCAGACCGGCGGCCGCTTCGACATCGTCGGCTGGGACCCTCGTGGCGCCGGGGGCAGCGCCCCGGTCAGCTGCTTTGCCGACCCGGCCGAGCGGGCCAGCTTCTGGCAGGACCAGCCCGTGCCCACCACCCGCCGGGACGAGCGGCGCTATCTGGCCAGGACCGTCGAGCTGGCGCAGCGGTGCGGCGCTCGCAACGGCGAGCTGCTGGCCCACATCTCCACCACCGACACGGTCCGGGACCTGGACCACCTGCGGCAGCTGGTGGGCGACCGCCGGCTCACCTTCCTGGGCGAGTCGACCGGGACGCTCATCGGCCTGACCTACGCCAACCTGTTCCCGCGCCGGGTGCGGGCCATGGCCCTGGACGGCGTCGAGGACCCGGTCCGCTTCCTGGCCGGGACCGCCTCGGCGCTGGCCCAGAGCTTCACCGACACCGACCCGACCTTCCGGCAGTTCCTGCGGCTGTGTGAGGCGGCCGGACCCGACCGGTGCGCGCTCGCCGGGCACGGCCCGGTCGCACCCTATGTCGAGGGAGTGCTCAGTCGGCTGCGCCACCACCCGATCCCGGCCCCGTCGGCCACGCCGCCCGGCGAGCTGACCTACGGCGAGGCCCTGACCCTGCTGAAGTTCGCCGTGCTGCCCGACCCGGCGATCTGGCCGCTGGCCGCCGCCCTGCTCGAGGCGGCCGCCCAGGGCGACGCCTCCGACATGGAGACCATCGCCAGGGGCTATGCCTCCGAGGAGTTCCATCGGGGGCTCGAGCCAGGCATCGCGATCCTGTGCGCCGACAGCCCGGCCCGGCAGGACGCCAGCGCCTGGCCGCGGGTCGTGCACCGGCTCCAGGCCATCAGCCGCGTCGGCGCCGCGCCCCAGGGCTGGGCGGTCGGCGCCCCCTGCGCGTCATGGCCGGCCCGCGTCGCCGACCGGTACACCGGACCGTGGAACGCCACCACCCCCAGCCCGATCCTGCTCGTCGGGACCCGCTTCGACCCGAACACCCCGCTGGTCAACGCCCGGCTGGCCGAGCGGCGGCTGGGCAACGCCGTGCTGGTGACCCACGACGGCTACGGCCACCTCAGCAAAGCCGACCCGAGCAGCTGCGTTGTCCAGACGACCGGCCGCTACCTGGTCGACCTCAGCACCCCACCACACGGGACCGTCTGTCCCTCCGACCGCCTCCCCTTCGATCCCGACTTCGGCCAGCCGACAGCCTCTGGGACGATGGGCTGAGCGGCCCCCCCGCATCGAAAGGCGGCGTCATGGAAGCAACCCGCAAGCTGTACCGCAGCCGCACCAACCGCAAGGTGGCCGGCGTGTGTGGAGGCCTGGCCCAGTACTTCAACACCGACGCGACCGTGATCCGGGTGCTCTTCGTCGTCCTCGCGGTGCTCGGAGGAGGAGGGCTCCTGATCTACCTGGCCATGTGGATCATCGTTCCCTCCGAGCCATGAGCCCTGCTGCCCTTCGAGGGTCCCGGTAGGATCGCGAGGTCTAGGAACTTCGTCCCGAACTGGCTGAAGGATGGCCGATCGTGGACGATGGCCCACTATGTTGCGGGATCGGGGGGGCTCAGAGCGGGGAAGCGTCGCCATCACGGTGGCGCTGTGCATGACCGTGCTGCTCGGGTTTGCGGCGCTGGTGGTGGACGTCGGGCTGAACTGGGCGACGCGGACGTCGGCGCAGACGGCGGCGGACGCTGCCGCCCTGGCCGGGGCGTCGCGGCTGCTGGTCGACGGGCCGGCGGCGGCCGTCCTCGAGGTCCAGTCGCTGCTCGCCGACAACGTCGACGGGCTGACCGGGGTCGCGGGCTGGGCGGACGACGGCGTGGAGGCGAACGGCGAGATCGTCTGCTGGACCCTTCCCGCCGGCCCGCCGGGGCCTGGGGCCGGCTGCCCTGACGGGTCGAACGCGCTCCAGGTCATCACGCCACCGATCCAGGTGAACTACGCGTTCGCGCCGGTGCTGGGGAAGGCCTCGAACAGCATCAAGGCGCTGGCCGCGGCCGGAGTCGGGCCGGCGGCACCCAACAACTGCGTGCTCTGCCTGCTCGACACGGGCGGGCCGAGCCGGCTGGCCGCCCTCGGCCCGGGGGCGATCACGGCGACCGGGGGTGGGATCGTGGTCAACTCCGACCATCCCACGGCCCTGGTCTCGGTCGGCGGCGACATCATCGCCGACCAGATCCGGGTTGTCGGGGGGTTCAACGACGGGCCCGGCGGAGGGGACCTGCTGCCGCCGCCCGAGGCCGGTGGGCCTCCGGCGATCGATCCGCTGGGCGACCTGCCCACCCCGGAGGGGCTGATCCCCCCGCCACCTCTTCGGTTCAATACGGCACAGACCGTCAGCGCCGACACCACCTTCCAGCCGGGCATCTACACCAGCGTCACCGTGAACAGCGGCGCCACTCTCACCCTCGAGCCGGGGGTGTACGTCTTCAGGACCACCACCGGGCTCACCATCCGGGACAACGCCACGGTGGTCGGCGACGGGGTCACCATCTACCTGGCCTGCACGAGTTACCCGGCGCCATGCTCCGGGTCCGGGGCCCGGTTCCGGGTGGAGGACAGCGGCCGGTTCCAGGCCACCCCGCCGACCAGCGGCGAGTACGCCGGGCTGTCGATCTTCGCCGACCAGGGCAACACCCGGTTCATGCGCCTTCAGAGCAGCCAGGACCTCAACCTGGCCGGGGCGCTCTACGGGGCCAGCATGGCGGTGCGGATCGAGGACTCCGGCGACCTGCGGGTCGACTCCCTGCTGGCGGTCGGCTCGCTGGCCACAAACCTCTTCAGCTCGGGGTCGGTCTCGGTCAGCTACGACCTCAGCACCGACATCCTCGGGCTGGCCCGGCCCGTGCTCATCCGCTGAGGTCCGAGCGCCGCCAACACGTGAGCGGTTCGTGAGGACCGGGTGGTTCGATGGGCTCCGAGCGTTCGACAGGCGCTGAGGGGCCGGCACCCCGGCTGCAGAAGTTGGGCCGGCCCCTCATCCAATTCCCGGGCACAGTCAGGGCCAGCCGGTCCGCCGCCGCAGCCACTCCACGGCCACCACCCTCTGCCCGTGCTGGAAGGCGCGAAGGGTGGGCAGGCCGGGCGGGGGCGGCAGGCGGGACCCGCCGACGAGGAACCCGGCCCAGGCGGCCAGGGCGGTGGTCACCGCCCGCGGGTCGGCTCCGGCGGCTGACGGGTGGGCGGCGAAGGTCGGCTCCGGGTCGGGGCCGCCCTGCATGGTCACGCTGGGCAGCAGCAGGAGCAGGTCGAACCAGGCGGCCCCGACCGACGCCCACGGCCAGTCGACGGCCACCACCCGGGTCGGGGTGAGCAGCAGGTTGTCGGCCCGCAGGTCGGAGTGGAGCAGGGTCGGGCTTCGACCTGCCGGGTGCTGAAGGGTCCCGGGGGGTCCGAGATGCGCGGGTATACTGGCCGCCGTTCTGTCAGTGGTCCGGGCGGGTTCGCCCGGGGGCCCGGGGGGCCACCGCCTCCCCGGGTCGCACACTTCCCGAGCTTGGTGCTCGGTTCAATCGTTCCCAACCCGGAGGCACCCGTGCGCAGCACCCTCGAGCCAGTCGAGCCAACCAAGGTGCGGATCAACGTCGTTGTGGAGCCCGACGAGCTCCGGCCGGCGATCGACCGCACGGCCAGGCGGCTGTCGCGGGAGGTCCGGGTGCCCGGGTTCCGCAAGGGCAAGGTCCCCCGGCAGGTCATCGAGGCCCGCATCGGCCGCGACGCCCTGCTGGCCGAGGCCATCGAGCAGGAGGCCGTGCCCGAGTTCTACGCCAAGGCGATCGAGGAGCTCGGCGTCCAGCCGCTGTCCAGGGCCCAGGTCGAGCCGCCCGACTACACCGACGGCGAGCCGCTCGAGTTCTCGGCCACCTTCGAGATCAAGCCCGAGCTCGACCTGCCCCCCTACCGCGGTGTCGAGGTCGAGCGGCCGGCCCTGGAGGTCACCGACGAGCACGTCGACGCCCAGCTGGAGCGGCTGCGCGAACGGTTCGCCCAGCTCGAGGTCATCGGGCGCCCCCTGGCCAAGGACGACTTCGCCCAGATCGACCTGCGGGCCACCCACCACACCGACGAGATCCCCGAGCTGACCCGCAGCGACTTCCTCTACGAGGTCGGCTCGGGCACGGCCGTGCCCGAGCTCGACACCGAGCTCGAGGGCAAGCGCAAGGGCGACATCCTCAAGTTCAACGCCACCCTCCCCGAGGAGGCCGGCGAGGAGCTGGGCGGCCGCGAGGTCACCTTCCAGGTCCTGGTCAAGGAGGCCAAGGCCAAGGTCCTGCCCAAGCTGGACGACGACTTCGCCCAGGAGGCCAGCGAGTTCGACACCCTGGACGAGCTCAGGGCCGACCTGCGCCAGCGGCTGGAGGGCGCGGCCGAGGCCCAGCGGGCCAGCGAGCTGGAGACCCGGGTCCTGCAGGCCTACCTCGACCAGGTCGAGGTGCCCCTGCCCGAGTCGCTGGTCCACGACGAGCTGCACTACCGGGCCAACCGGTTCGCCCAGCAGCTGGGCCGGATGGGGGCCAACCTGGAGCAGTACCTGGAGGCCATCGGCCAGACCAGCGACGACATCGAGGCCGATCTCAGATCCCAGTCGGAGCGGGCGGTCAAGGCCCAGCTGGTACTGGAGGCGGTGGCCAAGGCCGAGGGCCTTGAAGCCACCGACGAGGAGGTCGACGCCGAGCTCCGCCGCCAGGCCGAGCAGGTCGGCCGCACCCCCGAAGAGGTCCGCAAGGCCCTCGGCGACGGCCGGGTCGGGGTCATCTCCGGTGATATCCTGCGGAGCAAGGCCCTGGCGTTCATGGTCGAGCATGCCGAACAGCACGACCCGGCGCCCGACGACCCATCCGAGCCCAAGGAGTAAGCGGCGATGCAGCCACCTTCCAACTATCTGGTCCCGGTCGTCGTCGAGCAGACCAACCGCGGCGAGCGGTCGTTCGACATCTACTCGAGGCTGCTGAACGAGCGGATCATCTTCCTCGGCACCCCGATCGACGACACCGTGGCCAACCTGGTCATGGCCCAGCTCCTGCACCTGGAGAGCGAGGACCCGGACAAGGACATCCAGCTCTACATCAACTCGCCCGGCGGGTCGGTGACGGCCCTGCTGGCCATCTACGACACCATGCAGTACGTGAAGCCGGACGTGGCCACCACCTGCATGGGCCAGGCCGCCTCGGCCGCGGCCGTGCTGCTGGCCGCCGGGGCCCCGGGCAAGCGGCTCGGCCTGCCCCATTCCCGGGTCCTGATCCACCAGCCGTCCGGCGGGGCCGAGGGCCAGTCGGTCGACATCGAGATCCAGGCCCGCGAGATCATCCGCATGCGCCGGATGCTGGACGAGATCCTGGCCACCCACACCGGCCAGGACGTGGAGAAGATCGGCCGCGACACCGACCGCGACTTCATCATGACGGCCAGCCAGGCCAAGGAGTACGGGATCATCGACGAGATCATCGAGAGCCGGGAGGCCGCCGAGGAGCTTCTGGCTGTCGCGAGCGGCCAGTAGGCTCAAGAAGATGCTGGCGGCAGGCACCGGCGGGCAGGTACGCTCCAGCAGTCGACGACCGCAGCCCTGAGCGAGAGGACTCGACCAGATGGCCAAGTTCGGAGACGGCGGCGACCTGTTGAAGTGCTCGTTCTGCGGCAAGTCGCAGAAGCAGGTCAAGAAGCTGATCGCCGGCCCCGGGGTGTACATCTGCGACGAGTGCATCGACCTCTGCAACGAGATCATCGAAGAGGAGCTGTCGGAGACCTCCGAGCTCAAGTTCGACGAGCTGCCCAAGCCCAAGGAGATCTACGACTTCCTCAACGACTACGTGATCGGCCAGGACGACGCCAAGAAGGTCCTGTCGGTCGCGGTCTACAACCACTACAAGCGGATCCAGGTCGGGGCGGCCGCCGGGGGCGACGTCGAGCTCCAGAAGTCGAACATCATCCTGCTCGGCCCCACCGGCTGCGGGAAGACCCTGCTGGCCCAGACGCTGGCCCGGATGCTCAACGTGCCGTTCGCCATCGCCGACGCCACCGCCCTCACCGAGGCCGGCTACGTCGGTGAGGACGTCGAGAACATCCTGCTCAAGCTGATCCAGGCGGCCGACTACGACGTCAAGAAGGCCGAGACCGGGATCATCTACATCGACGAGATCGACAAGATCGCCCGCAAGAGCGAGAACCCGTCGATCACCCGCGACGTCTCCGGCGAGGGCGTGCAGCAGGCCCTGCTCAAGATCCTGGAGGGGACCACCGCCAGCGTGCCTCCACAGGGCGGCCGCAAGCACCCCCACCAGGAGTTCATCCAGATCGACACCACCAACGTGCTGTTCATCTGCGGTGGGGCGTTCGCCGGGCTGGAGAAGATCATCGAGTCCCGGATCGGGCGCAAGGGGGTCGGCTTCGGGGCCGACCTGCGCCGCATCGCCGACAAGGACGTCGGCGAGATCCTGGCCAAGGTGCTCCCCGAGGACCTGCTCAAGTTCGGGCTGATCCCCGAGTTCATCGGCCGCCTGCCGGTCATCTCCTCGGTCCACTCCCTGGACAAGCAGGCCCTGGTCCGGATCCTCATCGAGCCCAAGAACGCCCTGGTCAAGCAGTACCGCAAGTTCTTCGAGTTCGACGGGGTCGAGCTGGAGTTCTCCGACGACGCCCTGGAGGCGGTGGCCGACCAGGCGATCCTGCGGGGCACGGGCGCCCGGGGCCTGCGGGCGATCCTGGAGGAGGTCCTGCTCGACGTCCAGTACGACCTGCCGTCGCGCGACGACATCCGCCGCTGCGTGATCACCGCCGACGTGGTCTCCAGCGGGGTCAACCCCACCCTGGTCCCTCGGGACCGGGAGGCTCCCGAGCGGACGCGCCGGGAGCGCAGCGCCTGAGCGCGATGGACGGGATCCGGGTGAACAGGCTGATGGCCACGCTGGCGGCACAGACCGCCTCGGCCCTTCGAGTATCGGGCTAGGCTTCGCCTTCGCGCGCGGAACGGCGCGTGCCCGGTAGCCGATCGAGGAGCACATCACCCGTGACCACCCCACAAGGGCGCCCCGAGCTTCCCAAGACCTACGACCCCACGACGGTCGAGGGTCCCACCTACCAGCGCTGGCTCGACGCCGGCGTGTTCCAGGCCGACCCGGCCGCGGACCGGCCCCGCTTCAGCATGGCCCTGCCCCCGCCGAACGTGACCGGGTCGCTGCACATCGGCCACGCCCTCGACCACACCTACCAGGACTACCTCGCCCGGTTGCACCGCATGCGAGGGTTCGAGGTGCTGTGGCTGCCCGGCATGGACCACGCCGGCATCGCCACCCAGAACGTGGTCGAGCGGGAGCTCGCCAAGGAGGGCAAGACCCGCTTCGACCTGGGCCGCGAGGCGTTCGTGGAGCGGGTCTGGGCCTGGAAGGCCGAGTCGGGCGGCCGCATCCTCGGCCAGATGCAGCGCCTCGGCGACTCGGTCGACTGGTCGCGGGAGCGCTTCACCATGGACGAGGGCCTGTCCAGGGCCGTCCGCGAGGTGTTCGTCTCCCTGTACGAGCAGGGGCTGCTCTACCGGGGCCGGCGGATCATCAACTGGTGCCCCCGCTGCCTGACCGCCCTGTCCGACATCGAGGTCGAGCACGAGGAGGTCCCGGGCGAGCTCGCCCTCCTGCGCTACCCGCTGGCCGACGGGTCGGGCTTCATCAGGGTCGCGACCTCGCGGGCCGAGACGATGCTGGGCGACACCGCCGTGGCCGTCCACCCCGACGACCCCCGCTACCGCGACCTGGTCGGCAAGACCGTGCGCCTGCCACTGGTCGACCGGCTGATCCCGATCGTGGCCGACGCGGCCGTTGACCGCGAGTTCGGCACCGGGGCGGTCAAGGTCACCCCGGCCCACGACCCCAACGACTGGGAGATCGCCCAGCGCCACGACCTGCCGGCCGTCGACATCCTCAGCGAGGAGGCGGTGGTCAACGCCGAGGGCGGCCGGTTCGAGGGCCTGGACCGCTACGCCGCCCGCCGGGAGGTCAAGGCCGCCCTGGCCGAGCTGGGCCTGCTGGAGCGGGTCACCGAGGCGCCCCACTCGGTCGGGCACTGCTACCGCTGCCGGACCGAGGTCGAGCCGCGGCTGTCGCTCCAGTGGTTCGTGGCCACCAGGCCGCTGGCCGACAAGGCCATGGACACGGTCCACTCCGGACAGACCCGGTTCGAGCCGGTCCGCTACGAGAAGACCTTCTTCGGGTGGATGGAGCAGATCCGCGACTGGTGCGTCTCCCGCCAGCTCTGGTGGGGCCACCGCATCCCCGCCTGGTACTGCCCGGACGGGCACGTCACCGTGGCCCGCCAGGACCCCGCCGCCTGCGCCGAGTGCGGGGCCGGCGAGCTGGTCCAGGACGAGGACGTGCTCGACACCTGGTTCTCGAGCGGGCTGTGGCCGTTCTCGACCCTCGGCTGGCCCGGCCAGACCGACGACCTGAAGGCCTTCTACCCGACGTCGGTGCTGGTCACCGGGTACGACATCATCTTCTTCTGGGTGGCCCGGATGCTGATGTTCGGCTGCCACTTCCAGCCGCCGACCCCGTTCGAGGTGGTCGCCATCCACGGGATGGTCCGCGACGCCCAGGGCAAGAAGATGTCCAAGTCGTTCGGGAACGTCATCGACCCGATCGAGCTGATGGACCGCTACGGCACCGACGCCCTCCGGTTCGCCCTCATCCGCGGGGCCAACCCGGGCGGCGACGTGCCCATGGCCGAGGAGTGGGTGGAAGGCGCGCGGAACTTCGCCAACAAGCTCTGGAACCTGGGCCGGTTCGTGATCTCGTCCACTGCGGCGACTGGCGGCGCTCCGGCGGCCCCCGCCGCGCTCGCCGACCGCTGGCTGCTGTCCCGGCTCGAGGAGACCCGGGAGGCGGTGACGGCCGCCTACGACGGGTTCGACCCGGCCGAGGCGGCGCGGCTGCTGCACGGTTTCGCCTGGAGCGAGCTGGCCGACTGGGCGGTCGAGCTGGCCAAGCCGCGGCTGGCCGCTGGTGGCGAGGACGCCGAGCGGGCCGGGGCCACCCTGGCCTACGCCCTCGAGGTGACCCTGCGGCTTCTCCACCCGGTGATGCCGT
>Ga0207706_10004272_pt1 | contig 13439 bp, 14 predicted proteins | sample KBSC53metaG_FD_184318 | JGI IMG/M metagenome (GOLD analysis project Ga0207706, IMG submission 184318) | Corn rhizosphere microbial communities from Kellogg Biological Station, Michigan, USA - KBS C5-3 metaG (SPAdes) (version 2) | ecosystem: Host-associated > Plants > Roots > Rhizosphere > Soil ... | reverse complement strand
GATGAGGCCCGCCGACGTGTTGCGGCCGAACAATGTGCCTTGGGGTCCGCGAAGAACTTCGATGCGCTCGAGCGGGCCGAGCTCCGTCAGGCCCATGCCGACGCGCGAGCGATAGACTCCGTCGATGAAGACGCCGACCGAGCTTTCGAGGCCCGGGTTGTCGCCGACTGTCCCGACGCCGCGAATGCGCGCGACAGCCGCGCCGCCTTCGGACGATGTGGAAGACACGAAAAGCGACGGCGAGAGCTGGTTGAGCTGCCGGATGTCGTGGGCGCCCGAAAGTTCGAGATTTTCGGCGGTGACCGCGCTGACTGCGAGCGGCACGTCGGAAAGCGCCTGATTGCGGCGGGTGGCGGTGACGACGATGTCGCTGCTGTCCACCGGCTGCTGCGAGAGATCCGTGTTGTCGACCGCGCCTGGAGCGGCTGTGTTCGCAGGGTTGACCTGGGCCTCGCCGGAAGGTCCGGTCGGCTCGGTGGGCTGACCTGGGTCGGCCTGCTGGGCGTAGAGCGGTGCAGGAACGGCGAGAATAGCTGCGGAAAGCAGCCACACGGATTTGCGCATATTACCCTCCCAAGGCCCGCAACAGCGAAGCGTGCGGGGCGGGAGGCTAATGCAGGTCAAACATCGACGGAAGCTACGGCAGGCACCGCGACGCGAATCCCAAGTCGTTGCTGCATAATTGCAACAGCATTACTCACTTTGGATGGGGTCGTTACTTTGGCGCCAGGACCATCAGCATCTGGCGGCCTTCCATTCGCGGATGCGCCTCGATCTTGGCCATCTCGGCGGTCTGCTCCTGGACCCGGCGAAGCACCGCCATCCCGAGCTCGCCGTGCGCCATCTCGCGGCCGCGGAAGCGCATGGTGACCTTCACCTTGTCGCCTTCCTCGAGGAATTCGAACACCTTGCGCATCTTCACGTCATAGTCGTGATCGTCGATGTTCGGACGCATCTTGATCTCCTTGATCTCCTGCGTCTTCTGCTTCTTGCGCTGTTCGGCAGCTTTCTTCTGCGCCTCATACTTGTAGCGGCCGATGTCGAGGAACTTGGCCACTGGCGGGTCGGCGTTGGGCGAGATCTCGACGAGGTCGAGCCCGACTCCCTGCGCCTGTTCGAAAGCTTCCCGCGTAAACATCACGCCCAGGTTTTCGCCGTTTTCGTCGATCACCCGGACCTTCTGGCTCTGGATGAACTCATTGTAGCGAGGGCCGGAAAATTGCGGCGGCGTCTGCGGACGGCGCGGATAGGGCGGTGGTATATGCGGTCTCCAGTCAGTTGGTGTGTCGGATCATGAATTAGGCGCTCGGCCCGCCTTTGAAAAGGCTGGCCACGCCGGAACGCGACTCTTTTGCCTCAGGCTGTGGCGGCGTGGCGTCAGGCGCTCGGCCGAAGATCGGGCGGCACGATTTCCGCGGCGATGGCCTCAACCGCTTCGTCGAGGCCCATCATCTTCTGATGCTCGTCGGAGCCGAGCCTGCGGATCGCGACCGTATCTTCGTCCGCCTCGCGCTTGCCGACGACGAGGAGAAGCGGGACCTTGGCGAGGCTGTGCTCGCGCACCTTGTAGTTGATCTTCTCATTGCGACAGTCGGTTTCGACGCGGATACCGCGGGCCTCGAGCTTCGCCGCCACGTCGCGCGCATAATCGTCGGCGTCGGAAACAATCGTCGCCACGACCGCCTGCACAGGCGCAAGCCAAAGCGGGAACTTGCCCGCATAATGCTCGATCAGGATCCCGATGAAGCGCTCGTAGGAGCCGAAGATCGCCCGGTGGAGCATCACCGGCACGTGCTTCTCTCCGTCCTCGCCGACGAACGCCGCGTCGAGCAGCCCCGGCATCACCCGGTCTGCCTGGATCGTCCCGACCTGCCAGGTGCGGCCGATCGCGTCGGTCAGATGCCATTCCAGCTTGGGCGCATAGAAGGCGCCCTCGCCCGGTAGCTCCTCCCAGCCATATTGCTCGGTCGCGAAGCCCGCGGCCTTCACTGCGTCACGAAGCTCCTGCTCCGCTCGGTCCCATTGCTCGTCGGTCCCCGCCCGCTTGTCGGGACGAAGCGCGAGCTTGATCGCATAATTCTCGAAGCCGAGTTCGCGATAGACGCGGTCGGAGAGCAGGCAGAAATCCCGCACTTCTTCGACCAGCTGATCGTCGGTGCAGAAGATATGCGCATCGTCCTGCGTGAACTGGCGCACCCGCATCAGCCCGTGGAGCGCGCCGTGCGGCTCGTTCCGGTGGCAACAGCCGTTCTCGTAGATGCGAAGCGGCAGGTCGCGGTAGCTTTTGATGCCCTGCTTGAAGATCAGGATGTGGGCCGGGCAGTTCATCGGCTTCAAGGCCATCAGGTCGGCGTCGCCCGACAGGATCGCGGAATCGTCTTCGGTCGACGGGATTTCGTCCGGAACGACGAACATGTTCTCGCGATACTTGCCCCAGTGGCCGCTTTTCTCCCACTGGCGCGCGTCCATCAGCTGCGGCGTCTTCACCTCGTTGTAGCCGGCGGCGTCGATGGCGCGGCGCATATACGCCTCCAGCTCGCGCCAGATGACGTAGCCGTTCGGGTGCCAGAAGACGCTTCCATGCGCTTCGGCCTGGAGGTGGAAGAGGTCCATCTCCTGCCCGATCTTGCGATGGTCCCGCTTGCCCGCTTCCTCCAGCCGGACGAGATAGGCGTCGAGCTGCTTCTTGTTCAGCCAGGCGGTCCCGTAGATGCGCGAGAGCATCGGGTTCTTCGGGTCGCCGCGCCAATAGGCGCCGGAGACGCGCGTCAGCTTGAACGCCTGGGGATCGAGCTTGCCGGTCGAGGCAAGGTGCGGACCTCGGCACAGGTCGATCCAGTCGGCCTCTCCGTGCCCGGTCTTGTACATGGTGATCGGCTCGCCCTCGGGCAGCTCCATCACCCATTCCGCCTTGAACGCCTCGCCATGCTCGATGAAGAAGCGGCGAACCCTCTCACGGTCCCAGACCTCGCGCACGAGAGGCTTGTCGGCGGCAATGACGCGCCGCATCTCGTCCTCGATCGCCGGGAGCTCTTCCTCGGTAAAAGGGCCATGCTCCGCGGTGGGCGCGAAGTCGTAATAAAAGCCGTCGTCGGTCGCCGGGCCGAACGTGATCTGCGTTCCGGGATAGAGATTCTGCACCGCCTCCGCGAGAAGGTGGGCGAAGTCGTGCCGCACGAGCTCGAGCGCATCCTTTTCGTCGCGCGAGGTGATGAGCGCCAGGCTGGAATCGCCCTCGATCGGCCGATTGAGGTCGCGAAGCTCGCCGTCGACCTTCGCCGCAAGCGCAGCCTTCGCCAGCCCGGGCCCGATCGCCGCGGCGACGTCCGCCGGAGTCGAGCCTTCCGGCACTTCCCGGACCGAACCGTCCGGAAGCGAAATCTTGAACATCTTCGTCATTGGAATTGCGCCTTACCCGCGCCGCCCGACGGCCTCAAGCTGGTGAGTGGAGGCGCCAACAGCAAGGCTGAATGGAAAGGTAACTTGACACATTGCGGATTGCTGGTAAAGTGTCCTTGTCATATAGATAAGGACGCTTGACCGATGGCACATTCAACCGCTTGGAAACGATACAACTGGCGCTTGATCTGGCTGAGTCTGTCCTACGCCATTTTCCTCATCGCCGCGGTCTATGGCTTCAAGCATCAGCTGGTGCCGAACGGCCTCCGATACTTCGTCGCGGTCCTGCCCGCGCTTCCGATCATCGGCATTTTCGGAGCCATTGGGCGTTACCTTGTGGAAGAGCAGGATGAATATGTCCGGATGCTGATGGTCCGGCAGGTACTCTGGGCCAGCGCATTCTCGCTCAGCCTGGCGACTGTCTGGGGCTTTCTCGACAATTTCGAGCTCGTCGGTCACGCCGACGGCTATTGGATCGTAATCGCCTGGTTCTTCGGTCTTGGTCTCGGCGGGCTCTATAACAAGCTAACCCTGGGCGAGAGCGGCTGCTGATGGAAAACCGCCTGAGAGTCCTGCGCGCCACCCGCGCCTGGAGCCAGGCCGACTTGGCCGACAGGCTGGAAGTCTCCCGGCAGAGCGTCAACGCAATCGAGACCGGGAAGTACGATCCGTCGCTTCCACTGGCCTTCCGGATCGCCGAGCTGTTCGCCCTTCCGATCGAGGAAGTGTTCGTCAGCCCGAGCCGCCGAAGCTCGGGAGCCATCTAGGCGGGACTCGAACCGCTAGCGGTTGCCGCTCTTCCGGCCGCCAGTCCCACCCTGCGGCTGCATCCCCCTCCGCCGGTCGTCGATCTTCCGAAGCTCTTTCTCCGTGTATTTCTCGAGACCTTCCCATTCGGACTTGTGCCTGCAGACCGGCTTCGAGCGCATGTGCGAACCCGTAGCGAAGTCGTCTTCACGCCTGCAGATGACAGGATCGTCTGTCTTGGCGGTATCTGCAGTCGCTTCCGGAGCCAGCATGAGTGCCGCAAGCATCACCAACATCGGACCTTACTCCCCTGTGTCCACGACCAGTGCGTTCGCCATAACGCATTTTGTTCACCTGGTTGAGTCATCGCACAACGCTGGCTAACCGAGTCCGAATGCCTGTATTTGGCGCCGGCAGTGACTGAGCCGCTCTATCTCGATTTTAACGGCACTCGCCTGGCCTACCGGCTTCGCGACGGCCGCTCGCCGACCCTGATGTTCCTGCCGGGCTACGCGTCGGACATGGAGGGGACGAAGGCGCTGGCGATCGATGCCTTCGCCGAGCAGTCGGGGCTTGCGATGCTTCGCTTAGATTATTCGGGCACGGGCTCGTCCGAGGGGGAATTCGAGCAGGGAACGCTCGGGGGCTGGCTCGACGAGGCGCTGCACTTTCTGGACGCTTTGACGAGCGGTCCGGTCGTCCTCGTCGGGTCATCGATGGGCGGTTGGATCGCGCTGCATCTCGCCAAGGAACGGCCGGAGCGGGTGTCCTTCGTCGTCGGGATCGCGGCCGCGCCCGACTTCACCGACTGGGGCTTCACCGACGCCGAGAAAGAGGCACTTCGCGAGAATGGTCGGCTCGAACAGCCAAACCCGTACGGACCGAACCCGTACATTACGACTCGCGCCTTCTGGGGGTCGGGCGAGGCGCTTCGGCTTCTGGACGGGCCGATCGCGGTCGATTGCCCGGTCAGGCTGATTCACGGGGCTGCCGACGAGGAAGTCCCCGTCGATGTCGCGATGAAGACGCTTCGGATGGTGCGTTCAGGCGATGTCCACCTGACCGTCCTAAAGGGCGGCGGCCATCGGCTGTCGGAGCGGCATGAGATCGAGACGATCCTTCGCACCGTCGCCGGACTTGTTGGAGACGCTCTTTGATTTCGATCCTTGCCGCCGCCGCCTTGGCTGCGTCGGCTCCTTGCCCCGAAGTCGTCACACCGGACGCTTTCATCTGCCGCGCGGTCCAGGCAAGCGCGAACGAGAAACCGGATGAAGCCGCCCAGGCATTCGAGCAGGCCGCGCAGGGGCTCGATTCGTCGACCCCGCAGGCCGCCCGCCTCTATGCGGCAGCCGGGAACAGCTGGATTGCGGCTGGGCAGCCCGGCAAAGCGGCCCTCGATCTCGACAGGGCGCTGGCCGGCACCGGGCTACAGGCCGAGCAGCGCGGCGAGGCGCTCCTCGACCGGGCACGGGCCGCTGAAGCGCAGAACGACCTCAAGACGGCGCGCACCAAGCTCAACGAAGCTCAGCAGACGATCTCGAACGATCCGTTCCTCTGGTATTTTTCGGCGGCGCTCGCGATCCGCGAGAATGACTCGGCGACCGCCAAGTCCAGCATCGGGAAAGCCTTGACCCTGGCGCCGGCCGATCCGACGATCCTGTTTGAGGCGGGGCATGTCGCGCAGTTCACCGGCGACAATGTCGGCGCTCGCGATTACTGGAACCGGACCGTGGTCCGCGATCCGAACGGCGAAGCCGGCAAGGCAGCCCGCGAAGCGCTGAAACTGCTTCCGGCGCCTCTGACGGTGAAAGGACAGCCCAGGGAGTCTAATTAGGAAGCATGCACTTCCTCCACACGATGATCCGGGTGTCGGACCCCGAAGCCACGATAAGCTTCTTCAACCTGCTCGGGCTCGAGGAGCGTCGGCGCAGGGACGTGCCGGAGGGCAAGTTCACGCTCATCTTCCTCGGAGTCCCGGGCGACGACGCCGAAGTCGAGCTTACGCATAATTGGGACGAGTCCGGATATGGCGAAGGGCGCAACTTCGGCCACCTTGCCTACGCTGTCGACGATATTTACGCGACGTGCGGCCGCCTTATGGATTCAGGGGTGACCATCAACCGGCCGCCCCGCGACGGCCGAATGGCCTTCGTCCGAACTCCCGACAACATCTCGATCGAGTTGTTGCAGAAGGGCGAGGCGCTTCAGCCCGCCGAGCCGTGGTCCTCGATGCCGAACACGGGCGAATGGTGATGCTCGATATTGTCGCCGTTCCCGCATTCTCCGACAATTATCTCTGGCTGGTACACGACAGCGACAGCGGCGAGACCGCTGTTGTCGATCCCGGTGACGGCGAAGCCGTGCTTGCCGAGGCTGAGCGCCGCGGCTGGACCATAAGCCAGGTGTGGAATACGCATTGGCACCCCGACCACACTGGCGGAAATGTCGCAATCAAGGAGGCGACTGGAGCGAAAGTCTCGGGCCCGGCAAGCGAGCAGATTCCGGGCCGCGACGTCGCATTATCGGAAGGCGACACTGTCCGGCTCGGCAACCATAGCGGCCGGGTCATTGCCGTCCCGGGTCACACGCTCGGCCATATCGCGCTGATCTTCGACAAGGACCGAGTCGCCTTCGTCGGCGACACTTTGTTCGCGATGGGCTGCGGACGATTGTTCGAGGGTACTCCGGAGCAGATGTTCACGTCGCTCCGGCGCCTGTCGTCATTGCCGGAGGACACGCGCCTGTATTGCGCGCACGAATATACGCTCGCGAACGGCCGGTTCGCTGCGCACGCGGAGCCTGGTAACTCGGACATTGCCGACCGGCTTCGCGCGGTGGAGGCAATGCGCGAGCGAGGTGAGATTACCGTCCCGACAACGGTCGCTGCGGAACGGGCGACCAACCCCTTCGTTCGCTCCGGCGACTGGCAGGAGTTCGCACGTCTCCGGACCGGCAAAGACAGCTTCCGTTCATGATCGGAAGCGCCTTAAAAAAGGGGGCTGAAACGATGCGGACCAAGGAGCTTGCAATGCGCAGCATCACCCCTCTTCTCATCGTGACGGCGCTGGCAGGTTGCGCGCCCACGCCGCCTCAGCAGACCGCGCTCGTCGATACCCGGGCCCAGGAGAAGCTTAGCCGGCTGCTGACCGGCAAGGTCGCCGGAAGGCCGCAGTCGTGCCTTCCGAGCTACCGAAGCAACGAGATGATCGTGATCGACGAGAATACGATCGCCTTCCGCGACGGCACCGACCGAGTGTGGATCAATCATCCGAACGGCGGATGCAATTTGCTGGGATCGTCGCCCTATGCGCTCGTCACTCACAGCGTCGGAAGCATGGGCCTGTGCCGAGGCGACATCGGACACGTCACCGACACGCTGAATCACAGCACCGTCGGCAGCTGCTCGATGGGCGACTTCGTACCGTACACGACCCCCGGGCGCTCCTAGCGGCCGTACAGCGCGTCGAGGCGCTCTCCGTACGCGTGCTTGATCACGTGGCGGCGGATTTTCATCGACGGAGTCAGTTGCTCGTTCTCGACCGTGAACGGCTCGTCGGCGACGATGAACCGCCGCACCTTCTCGATGATCGAAACGTCTGAGTTCACGCGGTCGACCGCGGCCGACAGCCGCTGCTGAACGTCCGGCTTTCCTGCGATCTCCGGATCGGGAACCAGAAGCGCGACGAGGTGCGGCCGCCGGTCGCCATAAGCCATGGCCTGCGCGATCTCCGGCTGGAGCGTCAGCATCCCCTCGATCCGCTGCGGTGCGACGTTATCGCCCTTGTCGTTGACGATGATGTCCTTCTTGCGGTCGGTAATGACGATCCGGCCCTTGTTGTCGAAGTGGCCGATGTCGCCGGTTGCCAGCCACCCGTCCTTGAGCACGCGCGCAGTCTCTTCCGGGTTGCGCCAGTAACCGTGCATGACGAGTTCGCCGCGGACCATGATCTCTCCGTCCTCGGCGATTTTCACCTCAGTGTCCTTCACCGGCGGTCCAACCGTATCGAGCCGGATTCCGACGCTCGGCCGGTTGCAGCTGATGACCGGCGCGGCCTCGGTCTGGCCGTAGCCCTGGAGGAAGGTGATCCCGAGGGACTGGAAGAAAATGCCGACGTCGGGATTGAGCGGCGCTCCGCCCGATACCCACGCCTTCACCCGTCCGCCGACCTTGTTGCGCAGCTTGCGGCGGAGCGTGAGTTCCAGGAACCGGTCCATCGGAACGTTCCAGGGCTTCAGCTTGCCGTCCGACTTGTCCACGCCAATCTCTAACGCGCGCCGGAAAAGATATTTCGAAAGGCCGCCGCTTCCCTCCAGCCCCTTGAGGATGCGCGTCCGAAGCATCTCGAACAAACGCGGCACTACGATCATGATTGTCGGCCGGACCTCTTCGATGTTCGAGGCGAGCTTATCGAGGCTTTCGGCATAATAGATCTGTGCGCCAAGGCCGATCGGGAACAGCTGTCCGCCCGTATGCTCCAGCGCGTGGCTCGCCGGCAGGAAGGACAGGAAGACCTCGTCGTCCCAGCCGAAGTCGGACGAGATGACGTCCGCAGCTCCTGCGACATTGTGGAGGATCGCGCCGTGGTGGAGCATCACTCCGCGCGGCGCGCCGCCCGTTCCGCTGGTATAGATGATGCAGGCTAGGTCTTCGCGCTTCGTTTCCCTGGCGAGCTTCTCGACCTCGGCGGCGTCTCCGTCCCTGGCGACGAGCTCGGGCCAGCAATGAACGTTGATCCATTCGGGCACCTGCCCGGCACGGATCTCCTCGATCCCGATGACATGATGGCAGTCAGTCGACGTGAGCACCGCGGGAATGAGGTTCTTCGCCAGCTTCTGGGTCGAGACGATAACAGCCCGGGCTCCGGAATTGCCGAGGACATGCGAGTGATCGCGCGTCGTGTTGGTCGTGTAGGTCGGAACGGTGACGCAGCCGGCGGCCATGATCGCGAGATCGGAGATCAGCCATTCGGGCCGGTTCTCGCTCACCAGCATCACGCGGTCGCCGGGCTCGAGACCCATGGTCCTGAAGGCGGTCGCGAGGGCGATCACCTGCCGCCTGGCTTCCGCCCAGCTCGTGGATTTCCATTCGCCGCCGCGCTTGGCCCACAGGAATGGCGCGTCGCCCTTTTCCGCGGCGCGCGCCACGAACATCGCGACGAGATTGTCGAAATGTTCGAGCTGGCGCGCAGGCTTCATTGCGCGACCGCCGCCCCTTCGCTTCGCGGGTCGGCGGCTCCGAACCAGCGGCCCTCGACCTGCTCGATTGCGTTCGCCTTGAAGGTGGATGGAGGGAGGAAGGCGACGGTGTGGCCCATCGCCTGCAACTGAGGGGCCATGGCTTCGAGGAACGTCCCGCTCTCCACGTACAGGGTATCTCCGGGCGCGTAGATCATCGGCAGCGCGAGCGCCTGCTGCGCGCCAAGGTGGAAGTCAATGACTCCGATGATGGCCTTGACGACCTGCGCCGGGATCGTCGATCCGCCGGCCGCTCCGACCGCGAGCCGCACCTTGCCGTCCGGGCCGTAGACGATGGTCGGGCTCATCGAGCTTCGCGGCCGCTTGCCGCCCTCCACGCGGTTCGCCACCGGGCAGCCGTTTTCATCGGGACCGAAGCTGAAATCGGTAAGCTCGTTGTTGAGATAATAGCCATTGACCATGAGGCCCGAGCCGAAGCTGCTCTCGATGGTGGAGGTTTCGGAAACGACATTGCCCCACTGGTCGACGACGACGAAGTGCGACGTGCCGCGCTCGGGCTGCATCGCTTGCGGACACAATGCCGGAGCGCCTGACGGGGTACCCGCTTCGGCGTGGGCCATCGCCGTGTCGGCCGAAATCAACTTCGAGCGGCCGGCGAGATAGGCGGGATCCGCCATTCCAGCGATCGGTACGGAAACGAACTCGCTGTCGCCGACATATTTGTCACGGTCGGCATAAGCTAGCCGCTCGGACTCCGCGATCAAATGCCAGGCGGTCGGCGATCGCTGGCCTAGCCCCGACAGGTCGAACCGCTCGAGCTGTTTTAGTGCCGCGAAGACCGTGATTCCGCCTGACGAGGACGGTCCCATCCCGCAGATCCGGTAGGCGCGATATTCTCCGCACAATGGCGGCTGCTGTTTCGCATCGTAGGTCGAAAGGTCGCCGGCAATCATCTTCGAAGGATTGTGCTGCGCGCCATCGACAGCGTTCACGATCGACTGTGCATTCGGGCCCACGTAGAAACTGTCGGCGCCCTGCTTGGCGATCCGCTCCAGGAAATCGGCGAAGGCCGTGTTCCGGACCAGCGTGCCGACGGGTAGCGCACTTCCGTCGGGCGCATAGAACAAAGCACGCGCCTCGGCCGAAAGCGCTCCGGTCCGGCGATATTTTTCGAGCGAATTGTGGAGCCGCGGGCTGATCTTGAACCCGGCGCGAGCCAGCTTGACCGCGGGCTCGAACAATTTCGCCCAGGCCAGCTTGCCGTGCTCCTTGTGCGCCAGCGCGATCATCCGAAGATTGCCGGGCACTCCAACACTCTTTCCGCCGGGCTGGGCCTCGCTGAAGGGCATCGGCTGCCCGTCGACGAGAAACCAGTCGGGCATAGCCGCCGCGGGCGCGGTTTCGCGGCCGTCAAATGTCACAGGGGCACCGCCGCGCTGTGCGTAGACCAGATAGCCGCCGCCGCCGATTCCGGAGCTTTGCGGTTCGACCACGTTGAGGGCGAGCAGGGTCGCGATAGCGGCATCGACGGCGGTGCCGCCGGCTCGAAGCATTTCGGCGCCCGCCTCGGCAGCGCGCGGGTCGGCGGCGCTGACCATCCCGGTCTGCGAAGTTACCGCGACAGGGGCGGTCTGGGCGGAGTTGGCGGGACCGCAGGCAACGAGCAGCGCTGCAGCAATGGACAGGAACATTCGGCGCATGGGCGCGAAGGGCTAGCGGCTCCCTACCGCCTCGGCAATGCTGCCGAAGTCCGACCGGGCCAGCTTTCGCGCCAGGCCTTCGGCGATGCGCCGAGCGATGTGCGGGCCCTCATAGACCATCGCCGTGTAGAGCTGGACCAGTGAGGCGCCGGCGCAAATCCGCTCCCACGCATCGCCGGCGTCAGTGATCCCGCCGCAGCCGATCAGCGGGATCTGCCCGCCGCTCGCGCTTCGGAACTGCCGGAGTGCCTCGAGTGCAAGCGGTTTGAGTGGCGCTCCCGAAAGTCCGCCCTGTTCGCCCGAGTGAAGCGACGTGAGCGGCGGGCGGGATACCGTCGTGTTGGAGACGATGATCGCGTCCACCTTGTTGTCGATAGCCGCGCGGACGATGTGGAGCGGGTCGCGGGACTCCAGGTCCGGCGCCACCTTGAGGAACAGCGGCGGCCCCTCCCCCTGTCGAGCCTCGCGAACCGCCGACAACAAGGTAAACAGCGCGCCATGGTTCTGCAGCGCGCGGAGCCCGGGCGTGTTCGGCGAGCTGATGTTCACGGTGAGATAGTCGGCGACGCTGCTCATCGCCTTCACGCCCGCGACATAATCGCCGACGAAGTCGGGGCTGTCCTTGTTGGCGCCGATGTTCACGCCGATCGGCCCGCCCGCTCGGCTGCAGCTCTTGAGCCGCATGAACGCGGCCGCCTGGCCGGCGTTGTTGAAGCCCATCCGGTTGATCACGGCTTCGTCTGTAGCGAGGCGGAACAGTCTCGGCTTCGAATTTCCCGCCTGTGGTCTCGGGGTCAGCGTCCCCACCTCGACGAAGCCGAAACCGAGCGTGAGCATCTCGGCGGCCACCTCCGCATCCTTGTCGAAGCCTGCTGCAAGCCCCACCGGAGAGGGAAATTGAAGCCCGGCGACGCTTGTGCTCAGCGATTGGGGAAGATGCGCGGAGTGGAGGGGCAGGAACTTCAACGCGGCGATGGTCGCCCGATGCGCGGTCTCCGCGTCGAGCGCAAACAGGAACGGGCGCAGGTACGGATACAAACGCATGTTAAGAATCGCTTTAACCGGTTGAAAGGCCGTCGTCACCGGGAGGTTGAGTTTTTACCCGCTACCCACTAAATCGGACTGGAAAGCTCCGAATTAGACATGCGCCTTAGCCATCTTGCCGATTATGCGGTCGTGTTGATGACCGCCGCCGCCCGCCGCGAAGCGGGCGAAAGGCTCAGCGCGACCGAGCTTTCTGGGGAGACAGGCGTTCCGCTTCCGACCACGCAGAAGCTGATGGGCCAGCTTGCGGGAGCGGGCCTGCTGTCGAGCTCGCGCGGAGCGGCCGGAGGATTCTCGCTCAGCCGGCCGGCGACCGAGATCAGCCTCGCGGACATCGTCGAAGCGGTCGAGGGACCGATCGCAATGACGGTTTGCTCCGAAGGCCGCACCGACTGCGCCCTTGACGCCCATTGCCGCGTGAAGCCGCACATGGGCTTGGTCGGCAATGCTGTTCGCGGAGCGCTCGGTGCCGTCTCGCTCGTGGAGCTCGCGCGATGAACGAGGCCGTCAAAAACCGCGAGATCCGCGACAAGATCGCTCAGGACTATGAGTGGGGCTTTTCCAGCGACATCGAGCAGGAGTTTGCGCCCAAGGGCCTGAGCGAAGACACCGTCCGCTTCATCTCCGCCAAGAAGGAAGAGCCGGAGTGGATGCTCGACTGGCGCCTCAAGGCCTATCGCGCCTGGCTGGAGATGGAGGAGGTCAGCTGGGCCAAGCTCGACATCCCGCGGATCGATTACCAGGACGCTTATTATTACGCGGCGCCCAAGGCGAAGCCGAAGCTCGCGTCCCTGGACGAGCTCGATCCGGAAATCCGCCGAACCTACGAGAAGCTCGGAATCCCGATCGAGGAGCAGAAGGTTCTCGCCGGCGTCGAGGGCGCGGCCAAGGTCGCGGTCGACGCGGTGTTCGACAGCGTTTCGGTCGCCACCACGTTCCGCAAGGAGCTTGCCGCCGCCGGCGTCATCTTCATGTCGATCAGCGAGGCGATCCGCGAGCATCCGGAGTTGGTGAAGAAGTATCTCGGCAGCGTCGTGCCGCAGCGCGACAATTATTTCGCCTGCCTCAACAGCGCGGTCTTCTCCGACGGCACCTTCGTCTACGTGCCCGAAGGCGTGCGCTGCCCGATGGAGCTCTCGACCTATTTCCGCATCAATGCCGAGAATACCGGGCAGTTCGAGCGCACCCTGATCGTCGCCGACAAGGGCAGCTACGTCTCCTACCTCGAAGGCTGCACCGCGCCGATGCGCGACGAGAACCAGCTTCACGCGGCGGTGGTCGAGATCTTCGCGCACGAAGACGCCGAGGTGAAATACTCGACCGTCCAGAACTGGTATCCGGGCGATGCCGAGG
>Ga0207706_10004269_pt1 | contig 13444 bp, 27 predicted proteins | sample KBSC53metaG_FD_184318 | JGI IMG/M metagenome (GOLD analysis project Ga0207706, IMG submission 184318) | Corn rhizosphere microbial communities from Kellogg Biological Station, Michigan, USA - KBS C5-3 metaG (SPAdes) (version 2) | ecosystem: Host-associated > Plants > Roots > Rhizosphere > Soil ... | reverse complement strand
CATTGCGATGACGGTGACGCTGATTGCGCCGATCGCGATGGAGGAAGGGCTGCGGTTTGCGATTCGCGAAGGCGGCCGCACGGTCGGCGCCGGCGTCGTTTCGAAAGTGATCGAGTAAGCCATGCAAAACCAGAGAATCCGCATCAGATTGAAGGCGTTCGACTACAAGCTGATCGACCAGTCGGCGCTCGAGATCGTCGAGACGGCGAAACGCTCGGGCGCGGTCGTCAAAGGCCCCGTGCCGCTGCCGACGAAGATCGAGCGCTACGACGTCCTGCGCTCGCCGCACGTCAACAAGACGTCGCGCGACCAGTTCGAAATCCGCACGCACCTGCGGCTGATGGACATCATCGACCCGACCGACAAGACGGTCGACCAGTTGATGAAACTCGATCTGCCGGCCGGCGTGGATGTAGAAATCAAGCTGCAGTAGGAATGACCGCGAAAAGTAAAAACCTGCTTTTCGCGGAAGAGTCAGCGTCGAAGTTCGGGCATAGCCCCTACCTTCGACGGCGCAACGGCAAGGGGTAGAGCCGGCCAATTGCAGCCGGCACCGCAGCGATGCGGTCAACACAAAGAGAGAGAGTCATGAGTCTAGGATTGGTAGGCCGCAAAGTCGGCATGACGCGCGTCTTCGCCGACGACGGGACCGCGATTCCGGTCACCGTGCTCGACGTCGGCGGCAACCGCGTCACACAGGTGAAGACGCCGGATACCGACGGCTACGCCGCGGTGCAGGTCACGTTCGGCAAGCGCCGCGCGTCGCGTGTCGCGAAGCCGATGGCCGGCCACCTCGCGAAGGCGGGAGTGGAAGCCGGCGAAGTGCTGAAGGAGTTCACCGTCGGCGCGGACGAGCTCGCGAAGTTCAAGCCCGGCGACGTCGTAGGTGTCGACACGTTCGCGGCGGGCCAGCTCGTCGACGTCACCGGCACGACGAAGGGACGCGGCTTTTCCGGCGTCATCCGCCGTCACAATTTCAGCAGCAACCGCGCGTCACACGGCAATTCGCGCTCGCACAACACGCCGGGCTCGATCTCGATGGCGCAGGATCCCGGGCGCGTGTTCCCCGGCAAGCGCCTTCCGGGCCAGTACGGCAACGTGACGCGCACCGCGCAGACGCTCGCCGTCGTGCGCGTCGATGCCGAGCGCGGCCTGCTGCTCGTCAAGGGCGCGGTGCCCGGTGCCGACGGCGGTCATGTCGTCGTGCATCCCGCGGCGAAGACCCCGGCCAAGAAGGGGGCGTGACGATGGAACTGAATCTCATCGACGACAAGGGCCAGAAGGCCGCGACGGTGGCGGCCTCGGATACGCTGTTCGGCCACGACTACAACGAGGCGCTGATCCATCAACTCGTGACGGCGTACCAGGCCAACGCGCGCCGCGGCACGCGGGCGCAGAAGGGCCGCAGCGACATCAACAAATCGCACCGCAAGCCGTGGAACCAGAAGGGCACCGGCCGCGCGCGCGCGGGCCAGGCGAACAGCCCGCTGTGGCGCGGCGGCGGCAAGATCTTCCCGAGCTCGCCCGACGAGAACTTCTCGCAGAAGGTCAATCGCAAGATGTACCGCGCGGGCATCGCGTCGATCCTGTCGCAGCTCGTGCGCGAGAACCGGCTGTCGGTGATCGACGCGCTCGCGCTCGACACGCCGAAGACGAAGCTGTTCGCGCAGAAGATCAGGGGCTACGGCCTGGCCGGCACCGTGCTGGTCGTGACGGAGAAGCTCGACGAGAACGTTTTCCTCTCGTCGCGCAACCTGCCCGACGTGCTGGTGCTCGAAACGCGCGAGATCGACCCGGTGAGCCTCGTCCGTTTCAACCACGTGCTGCTCACCAAGGGCGCCGTATCCAAGCTCGAAGAGGCCTATTCATGAACGCGGCCGTCAAATACAACCCCGAACGCCTGATGACGGTGCTGCTCGCGCCGGTCGTGTCGGAGAAGAGCACGTTCATCGCGGACAAGCACGAGCAGGTGATCTTCCGCGTGCTGCAGAGCGCGACGAAGCCCGAGGTGAAGGCCGCGGTCGAGCTGATGTTCAAGGTGAACGTCGAGTCGGTGCAGATCGCCAACGTCAAGGGCAAGAAGAAGCGCTTCGGCACGCACATGGGCCGGCGCCGCAACTGGAAGAAGGCCTACGTGAGCCTGAAGCCGGGGCAGGAAATCAACTTCGCGGTGGAGGCCTGACATCATGGCACTCGTCAAGGTCAAGCCAACGTCGAACGGCCGCCGGTCGCTCGTCAAAGTCGTCAATGCGAGCCTGCACAAGGGCCCGCCGGTGGCGTCGCTCGTCGAAAGCCAGAAGCGCGGCTCGGGCCGCAACAACAACGGCCACATCACGGTGCGCCACAAGGGCGGCGGGCACAAGCAGCACTATCGCGTCGTCGATTTCCGCCGCAACAAGGACGGCGTGCCGGCGAAGGTCGAGCGGCTCGAGTACGACCCGAACCGCAGCGCGAATATCGCGCTGTTGCTCTACGCGGACGGCGAGCGTCGTTACATCATCGCGCCGCGCGGCGTCGCGGAAGGCACGCAACTCATGTCGGGCAGCGAGGCGGCGATCAAGCCGGGCAACACGCTGCCGCTGCGCAACATCCCGGTCGGCACGACGATCCACTGCATCGAGATGCAGCCGGGCAAGGGTGCGCAGATGGCGCGTTCGGCCGGCGCCGGCGTACAGTTTCTCGCCCGCGAAGGCATCTACGCGCAGCTGCGCCTGCGCTCGGGCGAGATCCGCAAGGTGCACGTCGACTGCCGCGCCACCATCGGCGAGGTGGGCAACGAGGAGCACAGCCTGCGCTCGATCGGCAAGGCGGGCGCCAACCGCTGGCGAGGCAAGCGCCCGACGGTGCGTGGGATCTCGATGAACCCGGTCGACCACCCGATGGGCGGTCGAACCAACGGTGGCGGCGGCTGGCATCACCCGATGTCGCCGTGGGGCACGCCGGCGAAGGGCTACAAGACGCGCAAGAACAAGCGCACCGACACGATGATCGTGCGGCGCCGCCAGGCCAAGAAGGGTTAACGCAACATGGCACGCTCAATCAAGAAGGGACCGTTCGTCGACGGGCATCTGCTGAAGAAGGTGGACGCGGCGCGCGCCGTCAACGACAAGAAGCCGATCAAGACCTGGTCGCGCCGCTCGACGATCACGCCCGAGTTCGTGGGGCTCACGATCGCGGTGCACAACGGCAAGCAGCACATCCCGGTCTACGTGTCCGAGAACATGGTCGGGCACAAGCTCGGCGAATTCGCGCTGACGCGCACGTTCAAGGGCCATTCGTCCGACAAGAAGGTCGCGGCGCCGACTACCGCGCCGAGGCGCAAGTAGAGGCTCACGATGCAAACCATTGCCACGCTTCGCGGCGTACGTCTGTCGGCCCAGAAGGGCCGGCTCGTCGCCGACATGATTCGCGGGTTGCCGGTCGACCGCGCGCTCAACGTCCTCGCGTTCAGCCCGAAGAAGGGCGCGCGGATCGTGAAGAAGGTGCTCGAGTCGGCGATCGCCAACGCCGAGCACAACGAGGGCGCGGACATCGACGAGCTCAAGGTCACGACGATCTACGTCGACAAGGCCGATACGCTGCGCCGCTTCACCGCGCGCGCGAAGGGCCGCGGCAACGTCATCGGCAAGCAGAGCTGCCACATCCGCGTCGTCGTCGGCGACGGGAAATAAGGAACCGACATGGGACAGAAAATTCATCCGACGGGATTCCGCCTCGCGGTCAACCGCAACTGGGGTTCGAAGTGGTTCGCCAACAAGAAGCACTACGGCCCCACGCTCGCCGAGGACCTGAAGGTGCGCGAATACCTGAAGAAGAAGCTCGCGCACGCATCGGTCGCCAAGGTCACGATCGAGCGGCCCGCGAAGAACGCGCGCATCACGATCCACAGCGCTCGTCCGGGCGTGGTCATCGGCAAGAAGGGCGAGGACATCGAGACGCTGCGCGGTGACCTGCGCAAGATGATGGGCAGCGACGTCGGCCTCAACATCGAGGAGATCCGCAAGCCCGAGATCGAGGCGCAGCTGATCGCCGACTCGATCGCGCAGCAGCTCGAGAAGCGGATCATGTTCCGCCGCGCGATGAAGCGTGCGATGCAGAACGCGATGCGCCTCGGCGCGCAGGGCATCAAGGTGATGAGCTCCGGCCGCCTGAACGGCGTCGAGATCGCACGCCGCGAGTGGTATCGCGAGGGCCGCGTGCCGCTGCATACGCTGCGTGCCGACATCGACTACGGCTTTTCGGAAGCGCGCACGACATACGGCGTGATCGGCATCAAGGTCTGGGTATTCAAGGGCGAGGTGATGGCGCACAACCAGGAGCCGGCGCAGGCGCCGGCGCCCGCGCCCGAAGCCACGAAGCGTCCGCGGCGCGCGCCGCGGGAAGCAGGAGCGAAGAATGCTGCAACCAGCTAGAAGGAAATACCGCAAGGAGCAGAAGGGCCGCAACAAGGGCGTCGCGACCGTCGGCAACAAGGTCAGCTTCGGCGAATTCGGCCTCAAGGCCACCGATCGCGGCCGCCTGACGGCGCGCCAGATCGAGGCCGCGCGGCGCGCGATGACGCGCCACATCAAGCGCGGTGGCCGCATCTGGATCCGCATCTTCCCGGACAAGCCCGTGTCGAAGAAGCCGGCGGAAGTCCGCATGGGCAACGGCAAGGGCAATCCCGAGTACTACGTCGCGGAAATCAAGCCCGGCAAGGTGCTCTACGAGATGGACGGCGTCGAGGAGGCGCTCGCTCGCGAGGCGTTCGCGCTCGCGGCGGCGAAGCTGCCGCTGCGCACGACGTTCGTGCACCGGCTGGTCGGCGGCTGACGGAGGCGGGGATGAAACGTACCGAACGCAAGAACGCGATCACGGGCAAGAACGCCGCCGAGCTGCAGACCGAGCTCGAGGCGCTGCTCAAGGAGCAGTTCGGCCTGCGCATGCAGCGCGCGACGCAACAGCTCACGAACACGGCGAAGCTCAAGGACGTCCGCCGCGGCATCGCCCGCGTGCGCACGCTGCTTGGGCAGAAGGCGCGAGAGGCCGGCGCAGCGAATCCGGCGGCGAAGGACAAGGCAGCGAGGATCCAATGAACGCGCAGGACACGAATCAAGCCGCAGCCGCGGGACAGCCGGCGGCACGCAAGCCGCTGATCCAGACGGTCACCGGCCGCGTCGTCAGCGACAAGATGGACAAGACCGTTACCGTGCTCGTCGAGCGGCGCGCCAAGCACCCGATCTACGACAAGGTGGTTATCAAGTCGAACAAGTACCACGCGCACGACGAAAGCAACGAGTGCAAGGCCGGCGACCTGGTCGAGATCCAGGCGTCCCGCAAGCTCTCGAAGACCAAGGCGTGGAAGGTCCTTCGCGTCGTCGAGAAGGCGAAGGAAGTGTGATGACGGGGCAAAGGTTCGCTCGCCGCTTCGCGGCTCTCACGATACTTTGCCCAGGTTCGGCCAGCGCAATCGGCTTGGGACGGCCCTGCGTCGATTGCGCAGTACGGGGGGCAGGAGTCGTTGGCGCGGGTATTGCAGAGGTCGTGAATACCTGACATAATCGTCGTTTTCCCCGCCGCGGCTTCGCTTCTCGCTGCCGCGGCCCATCCCAGCCGGATGCGTGCGCATTCGCGACGGGATCCAAAACTGGCCGCCGCTTTCGAGGCACCGGTAACCGGGTCGCTAACGGCCCGCTGCCTTCGGCGGTTCAAGTTGGAGAGCGTAAGTCATGATTCAAATGCAGACGGTGCTCGACGTCGCCGACAACACGGGCGCGCGCGAGGTGATGTGCATCAAGGTGCTGGGCGGCAGCAAGCGCCGGTACGCGCACATCGGCGACGTGATCAAGGTGTCGGTGAAGGAAGCCGCGCCCCGCGGGCGCGTGAAAAAGGGCGAGATCTACAACGCGGTCGTCGTGCGCACCCGTCAGGGCGTCCGCCGCGGCGACGGCGCGCGCGTCCGCTTCGACACCAACGCAGCCGTGCTGCTGAACAACAAGCTGGAGCCGATCGGCACCCGCATCTTCGGGCCGGTCACGCGCGAGCTGCGCACCGAGCGGTTCATGAAGATCGTCTCGCTGGCGCCGGAAGTGCTCTGACGCCGCGATTCGCGAAGAGACCACCATGCGCAAGATCAAGAAGGGCGACAACGTCGTCGTCATCGCCGGCCGCGACAAGGGCAAGCGGGGCGACGTCGCACGCATCGTCGATGACATGCACGTCATCGTCAACGGCGTCAACACGGTGAAGCGGCACACGAAGCCCAACCCGATGAAGAACCAGCCGGGCGGCATCGTGAGCAAGGAAGCGCCGATCCACGTCTCCAACGTCGCGATCTGGAACCCGGTGACGCAGAAGCCGGACCGGATTGGCTTCAAGCTGATGGAAGACGGCCGCAAGCTGCGCTTCTACAAGTCCAACGGCGAGCAGATCAATGGCTGACGACAAGCGCACCGACAAGAAGGCACCGAAGGCCGACAAGCCGGCGGCGCCCGCGGCCAAGCCGCAGGCCAAGGCGGCGAAGCCCGACAAGGCGGAAAAGGCGGCGAAGGCGGCCGAGATCGCGCACGCGGCCGACCAGCCGCACCAGCCGGCGCGGCTGCGGGACGTCTACCGCAAGGAGATCGTGCCGGCGCTGACGAAGCAGTTCGGCTACAAGACGCGCATGCAGGTGCCGCGGATCTCCAAGGTCGTCCTCAACATGGGCGTCGGCGAGGCGACGGCCGACCGGAAGATTCTCGACAACGCGGTCGCCGACATGACGAAGATCAGCGGCCAGAAACCGGTCGTCACGAAGGCGCGCAAGGCCATCGCCGGCTTCAAGATCCGCGAGGGCTATCCGATCGGCTGCATGGTCACGCTGCGCCAGGAGCGGATGTACGAGTTCCTCGACCGCCTCGTCACCGTCGCGCTGCCGCGCGTGCGCGACTTCCGTGGCATCTCGGCGCGCGGCTTCGACGGCCGCGGCAACTACAACATGGGAGTCAAGGAACAGATCATCTTCCCGGAGATCGAGTACGACAAGATCGACGTGATCCGGGGCATGAACATCACGATCACGACGACCGCGAAGAGCGACGCCGAAGCGAAGGCGCTGCTCGCCGCGTTCAAGTTTCCGTTCAGGAACTGACCATCATGTCGAAACTGGCACTGATCAACCGGCAGTACAAGCGCGAGAAGCTCGTCGCGAAGTACGCGAAGCGGCGCGCCGCGCTCGAGGCCATCGTCGTAGACGCGCGCGCGTCCGACGAGGACCGCTTCGCGGCACGGCTCAAGCTGCAGGCGCTGCCGCGCAACGCCAACCCGACCCGGCTGCGCAACCGGTGCGCGATTACCGGCCGCCCGCGCGGCGTGTACAGCAAGTTCGGGCTCGGCCGCAACAAGCTGCGCGAGTACGCGATGCGCGGGGAGATCCCCGGCATCGTCAAGGCGAGCTGGTGAAAGGCGAGGTGACGAGATGAGCATGACTGATCCCATCGCCGACATGCTGACGCGCATCCGCAACGCGCAGATGATCGAGCGCGCCGTCGTGTCGATGCCCGCGTCGAAGGTCAAGGTCGCGATCGCCCGCGTGCTGAAGGACGAGGGCTACATCGAAGGCTTCAAGATCGCGGGCGAGGACACCCGCAAGCCGGCGCTCGAGATCGCGCTGCGCTATCACGCCGGCCGCCCGGTGATCGAGAAGATCGAGCGCGTGTCGAAGCCCGGCCTGCGCATCTACAAGAGCAAGGACGACATTCCGCGCGTCATGAACGGCCTCGGCATCGCCATCGTGTCGACGTCGCACGGCGTGATGACCGACCGCAAGGCGCGCGCCACCGGCGTCGGCGGCGAAGTCCTTTGCATCGTGGCCTGACGGAGACACGCATGTCACGCATCGGTAACGCTCCGGTCAAGCTGCCGCCGAAGGTCGAGGTGACGCTCGCGGCGGGCGAGATCTCGGTCAAGGGCCCGCTGGGCACGCTTTCGCGCCGCTTCGGTTCGCAGATCACCGTCGAGAAGAATGGCGAAGAGCTCACGATCAAGGCGAACGGAGAGGAGTCGAACGCACTGCACGGCACCGCGCGCGCGCTCGTCGCCAACATGGTCAAGGGCGTCACGCAGGGCTTCGAGAGGCGGCTGGCGCTGGTCGGCGTCGGTTATCGCGCGCAGGCGACAGGCGACAAGGTGAGCCTGTCGCTCGGCTTCTCGCATCCCGTCGTGCACACGATGCCGAAGGGCGTCAAGGTCGAGACACCGCAGCAGACCGAGATCGTGGTCAAGGGCATCGACAAGCAGCAGGTCGGCCAGGTCGCGGCCGAGATCCGCGCCTACCGGCCACCGGAGCCCTACAAGGGCAAGGGCGTGCGCTACGTCGACGAGCAGGTGAAGCTCAAAGAGACCAAGAAAAAGTAATCGGAGATTTTGCAATGACGAAGAAAGAGGCTCGTGTCCGCCGCGCCCGCAAAACCCGGGTGCGCATTGCCGAGCAGCGGGCGACGCGACTGACCGTTGGCCGGTCGAACAGCCACATCTATGCGCAGATCATCGCGCCGACCGGCGACAAGGTGCTCGCGAGCGCCTCGACGCTCGAGGCGGACGTGCGCAAGGACATGAAGAACGGCGGCAACAAGGCGGCCGCCACGCTCGTCGGAAAGCGCATCGCCGAGCGCGCGAAGGCGCTCGGCATCGAGGCCGTGGCGTTCGACCGCGCCGGCTTCCGCTTCCACGGCCGCGTGAAGGCGCTGGCCGATGCCGCCCGCGAGGGCGGCCTCAAGTTCTGACCGGGGATTCCATTACATGGCACAGCAACGATCCAATCCGCGCCAGCCGCAACAGCAGGACGACCGCGGCGACGGCCTGCGCGAGAAGATGATCTCGATCAACCGCGTCACCAAGGTGGTGAAGGGCGGTCGGATCCTCGGCTTTGCGGCGCTGACGGTCGTCGGCGACGGCGACGGCCGCATCGGCATGGGCAAGGGCAAGGCGAAGGAAGTGCCGGTCGCCGTGCAGAAGGCGATGGAGGCGGCGCGGCGGAAGATGGTGAAGGTGCGCCTCAAGAAGGGCACGCTGCACCACGCGGTCGAAGGCCGCCACGGCTCGACGCGCGTCCACATGCAGCCGGCTTCCGAGGGCACGGGCGTAATCGCCGGCGGCGCGATGCGGGCGGTGTTCGACGTCGTAGGCGTGACGAACATTCTCGCCAAGTGCCACGGATCGACGAATCCGTACAACGTCGTGCGCGCGACGATCAACGGGCTGACGGCGGTCAATGCGCCGGCCGACATTGCCGCGAAGCGCGGCAAGACGGTCGAAGAGATCCTGGAGGCGTAGAGAGTCATGGCGACCGCTGGCAAGAAGATCAAGGTGACTCTCGTCAAGGGCACGAACGCCTGCCGCGCCGAGCATCGCGCGACGGTGCGCGGCCTGGGGCTGCGGCGCATCCGTCATACCGTCGAGGTCGAAGACACCAAGGCGGTTCGCGGGATGATCAACAAGGTGAGCTACCTCGTTTCGGTAGCCGAGTGAAATTTTCGGAGCAGGCGATGCGTCTTAATTCGATCAAGCCGGCGGCGGGCAGCCACAAGGCGCGGCGTCGCGTCGGCCGCGGCATCGGTTCGGGTCTTGGCAAGACGGCGGGCCGGGGACACAAGGGCCAGAAGTCGCGCTCGGGCGGATTCCACAAGGTGGGCTTCGAGGGCGGCCAGATGCCGTTGCAGCGCCGCTTGCCGAAGCGCGGTTTCGTGTCCCGCAGCCGGTTCGACACCGCCGAGGTGCGGCTGTCCGACCTCGCGCGCCTGCCGGTCGCGGACATCGACCTGCTCGCGCTGAAAGCCGCGGGCCTGGTTTCCGCGGCGGCGAAGTCGGCCAAGGTGATCAAGACGGGGAAGCTCGAGAAGGCGGTCAAGTTGACCGGGTTGACGGCGACCAAGGGTGCCAAGGCGGCCATCGAGGCCGCCGGCGGCAGCCTCGCCTGAACGCGCGCTTGAATAACGCGGCGCGCGATACAACGTAGGACAGTCCATTGGCAATCGCAAATCCGGCACTCAAGGGCGGCGACAGGTACGGCGATCTCAAGCGCCGCTTGTGGTTCCTGCTGGGTGCGCTCGTCGTCTACCGGATCGGCACTCACATTCCGGTGCCGGGCATCAACGCCTCGGTGCTGGAGGAACTGTTTCGTGGACAGCAGGGCGGAATCCTCGGCCTGCTGAACGTGTTCTCCGGTGGCGCGCTGTCGCGCTTCTCGATCTTCGCGCTCGGGATCATGCCTTACATCTCGGCGTCGATCATCATGCAGCTCTGCACGGTGATCGTCCCCTCGCTCGAGGCGCTCAAGAAGGAGGGGCAGGCGGGGCAGCGCAAGATCACGCAGTACACGCGCTACGCGACGCTCGGGCTGTCGTTCTTCCAGGCGTTCGCCATCTCGGCGGCGCTCGAGGCGCAGGCGGGCCTCGTGCTCGAGCCCGGGCTCACGTTTCGCCTCGTGTCGGCGGTCACGCTCGTCACGGGCACGATGTTCCTGATGTGGCTCGGCGAGCAGATCACCGAGCGGGGGCTCGGCAACGGGATCTCGCTGATCATCTTCGCCGGCATCGCGGCAGGCTTGCCGCGCGCGATCGGTCAGACGCTCGAGCAGGGACGCACGGGCGCGTACTCGTGGCTCCTGATCATCGGCATCGCGGCGCTGGTGGTCGTGGTCACCGCGTTCGTCGTGTTCATGGAGCGGGCGCTGCGCAAGATCCTCGTGAACTACGCGAAGCGCCAGGTCGGCAACAAGGTGTACCAGGGGCAAAGCTCGCACCTGCCGCTGAAGATCAACATGGCGGGCGTGATCCCGCCGATCTTCGCGTCGTCGATCATCCTGTTCCCGGCCACGCTCGCGCAGTGGGCGGGAACCGGCGAGCACACGATCTGGATACGCGATCTCGCGGCGACGCTGGCGCCGGGGCAGCCGGTGCACGAGATCCTGTACGCGGCGGCGATCATCTTCTTCTGCTTCTTCTACACGGCGCTGCAGTACAACCCGAAGGACACGGCAGACAACCTGAAGAAGGGCGGCGCGTTCATTCCCGGCTACCGGCCGGGCGAGCAGACGGCGAAGTACCTGGAGAAGATCACGCTGCGGCTCACGCTGATCGGCTCGCTGTACCTGGTGGTGGTGTGCTTCATCCCGAACTTCCTGATCGCGTGGAAGAACGTTCCGTTCTATTTCGGGGGCACGTCGCTCCTGATCATCGTGGTCGTGACGATGGACTTCATGACGCAGGTGCAGGCTTACCTGATGTCGCAGCAATACGAAAGCCTGTTGCGCAAGGCCAATTTCAAGGGCGGAGTGCCGACGCGCTGATGGCGAAGGAAGAAACGATCGCGATGCAGGGCGAGGTGGCGGAGATGCTGCCGAACGCCACGTTTCGCGTGAAGCTGGAAAACGGTCATGTGGTACTCGCGCACATCTCCGGAAAGATGCGCATGCACTACATCAAGATCCTGCCGGGCGACAAGGTGACGGTGGAGCTGACGCCGTACGACTTGTCCCGGGCCCGGATAACGTTCCGGGCGAAGTAGAGCGGGAAAGAGCGAACAGGAGCACGAGATGAAAGTTCTGGCATCGGTGAAGAAAATCTGCCGCAAGTGCAAGATCATCCGCCGCAACGGCGTCGTGCGCGTCATCTGCACGGCGGACGCGCGCCACAAGCAGCGGCAGGGCTAACGAGAGAACGAAGGACACGTAAACCATGGCCCGCATTGCAGGCGTCAACATTCCGAATCACCAGCACGCCGAGATCGCGCTGACGGCGATCTACGGCATCGGCCGCCCGCGCGCCAAGGCGATCTGCGTGGCGGCCGGCGTTCCGCCGGGCGCGAAGATCAAGGACCTGACCGACGCGCAGATGGACAAGCTGCGCGAGAACATTTCCAAGTTCACGGTCGAAGGCGACCTGCGGCGCGAAGTGACGATGAGCATCAAGCGCCTGATGGACCTGGGCTGCTACCGCGGCGTGCGCCACCGCAAGGGCCTGCCCGTCCGCGGGCAGCGCACGCGCACGAACGCGCGCACGCGCAAGGGTCCGAAGAAGGGACGCCAGGTCGCGCTCAACCGTCCGTCGCTCTCGAAGACGTAAACCGCATTCACAACGGAATCACACGATGGCACAGCAACCGTCGCAGAAGGCAGCCGCCGCGCGCACTCGCAAGAAGGTCAAGAAGAACGTGTCCGAAGGGATCGCGCACATTCACGCGTCCTTCAACAACACGATCATCACGATCACCGACCGGCAGGGCAACGCCCTGTCGTGGGCAACGTCGGGCGGCGCCGGTTTCAAGGGCTCGCGCAAGTCGACGCCGTTCGCCGCGCAGGTGGCCGCCGAATCGGCCGGGCGCGCTGCGCAGGAATACGGAGTCAAGAATCTCGAGGTGCGCATCAAGGGGCCCGGCCCCGGGCGCGAATCGGCGGTGCGCGCGCTCAATGCGCTCGGCCTCAAGATCAGCAGCATCTCCGACGTGACGCCGGTGCCGCACAACGGCTGCCGGCCGCCGAAGCGGCGTCGAATTTGATCCCCGGACGAAAGTGAAAACCGACTTTCGTCCGATTAGAAGGCCGGACGAAAGTGAAAACCTACTTTCGTCCGATTGATTACCGGGAAATCGCAGGCGGAGCCTGACGATTTCCCGAGGAAAAAGCAGGAGTAAAAAGTGGCTCGTTACAGCGGACCCAAATGCAAGCTCGCGCGCCGGGAAGGGACGGATCTCTTCCTGAAGAGCGCGCGCCGCTCGCTCGACTCCAAGTGCAAGCTCGACACCAAGCCCGGCCAGCACGGCGTGAAGTCCGGCATGCGCATGTCCGACTACGGCAAGCAGCTGCGCGAGAAGCAGAAGCTCCGCCGCATCTACGGCGTGCTCGAGCGGCAGTTCCGCCGCTATTTCGCCGAGGCGACGAAGGGCAAGAGCTCGACCGGCACGAACCTGCTGCAGCTGCTCGAATCCCGGCTCGACAACGTCGTCTACCGGATGGGCCTCGGCTCGACGCGCGCCGAGGCGCGGCAGCTCGTCTCGCACCGCGCGATCACGGTCAACGGCAAGGTCGTCAACGTGCCCTCGGCGGTGCTTCGGTCCGGCGACGTCGTCGCGACCACGGACAAGGCGAAGTCGCAGCTGCGCATCCAGGATGCGCTGCAGCTCGCCGAGAAGGTCGGCTTCCCGTCGTGGGTCGAGGTCGACGCGAAAAAGATGACCGGCACGTTCAAGGGCGCTCCCGACCGTTCGGAGTTCGGCCAGGACATCAACGAAAGCCTGGTGGTGGAGTTGTACTCCAAGTGATCGATATTCGACGGCGGCGGCGCAAGCCGCTCGCCGTCGTTTCCATCAGAAGTTTTCCGCATAAAGGTATCGCATGCAGAGCAACGTTCTGTTGAAACCCCGCATCATCGACGTGCAGAGCATGTCGCCGTTCCACGCCAAGGTGGTGATGGAGCCGTTCGAGCGCGGG
>Ga0207706_10004265_pt1 | contig 13456 bp, 6 predicted proteins | sample KBSC53metaG_FD_184318 | JGI IMG/M metagenome (GOLD analysis project Ga0207706, IMG submission 184318) | Corn rhizosphere microbial communities from Kellogg Biological Station, Michigan, USA - KBS C5-3 metaG (SPAdes) (version 2) | ecosystem: Host-associated > Plants > Roots > Rhizosphere > Soil ... | reverse complement strand
GAGATGCAATACCACTCTGTGCCCGATTTCCTACACCTCCGAGCCGACCTTTATTTTGGCGAAGTTACCGGTATCGCTGTGAATTCAAAAGGCCACGTCTTCGTCTTCTCACGCAGTAACACGACTGGTCCCGCATATGGCGCCGCAGCGGCGCAGTTGTTGGAATTCGACCGGGATGGAAAGTTTTTGCGCGAGATTGGCCACAACCTCTATGCATGGTCCTATGCACACACGGTCAAGATCGATCCGCAGGACAACATCTGGGTCACCGACAAGGGTTCGGATGTCATCGTCAAGTTCACTCCGGAAGGGCAAGTCTCCATGGTTTTCGGTCGCAAGCAGGAGGCGTCGGATGATGGGACTGGACCGCTGAAAGAAGTCCAGCCTCCTCTGCCGCCCGAAGATGGACTATTCAGACAGGTGACGGATGTGGCTTGGGATTCCGCGGGGAATACTTATATCAGTGATGGCTATATCAACTCACGAATTGCCAAAGTGGATAAGGATGGCAATTGGCTGAAGTCGTGGGGCGAACCCGGGAGCAAGCCCGGTCAATTCGACACTCCGCACAGCATCGCTGTTGACGCGGAGGACAATATTTATGTAGCCGACCGCGGAAATCATCGTATTCAAGTATTCGATCGAGAAGGCAAATTTCTGCGCCAGATCACGATCGACGTTCCCGTCCCATCAGATGCAAGGCCCGCGATTGGGAACAAGACAGATCATCCCTCGGGTTCGAGGACGCCAGGCTCTCCTTGGGCAATTTGCATTACCCCGCCGCCGCATCAAGTGCTGTTCAGCACCGATGCATTTCCGGGGAGAATCTACAAGCTCACCCTGGACGGAAAGGTTCTTGGCATGTTCGGCAAATCAGGAAAGCAGTTGGGCCAATTCGGTTGGATTCACGAGATTGCTTGTCCCTCTGAGAATGAGCTCTACGTCGCTGAACTCTTGAACTGGCGTGCCCAGAAGATCCTGTTAGAAACCGCACACTGATCTTGTTCTTCGGATGCGGTAACCGCAATTCTGGACGGTACAGTTGTAGTCAAATTACTGCCCACCGGAAACTAATCACCACTCACGACGATTGTTGCCAAATCTTGATCGCAGCGCGCATTTGCTCCTGCGTCAATTCTTCTTTAGCTTGGTAGAAAACGTTGAGGCCGTCACGATCCTGACCGCGTGCAATGGAACTTCCAGGGTCCTTGCTTTCTCCGTCGCCCAGTCATACACACCGGTTTCAAGGAAGACTTTACTGCTTGCTGGCAAGTCGATCTCAACCTCTTGAAAAGATCACAGGGGTGCACCTCAACACCCGTCAACCACCCACTCTGAGCTTTTCTCCGCATGTTCTTCTCCATCTGGCATTTGTCCAGCCTCAACGTTTGCATTTAATTTTCCGCCAATCCACTATCCTTGAATTCGAAGAGTGAAAAGTGCCACTCTGTTCGACAAACCCGAAAAGGCTCGTAAGCCCTTTCCTGAGAGGATTCTGCGTCTAAGTCTTTTCCCAATAAGACTTTGTAGCGAATCATCCTTGTAAACCATTGAAAGCAGCAAATTTCCATCCAGAGTATGGGTGGGGGGTACGTCGATTCCGGCAAAGTATGGACCGGGCACAAGCCGGCCTTCAGCCAGGCTACGTCGCAGACCACTGGCCGTCCCCATTCCACTTTTCTGTGCCATCGCAGCGCGACCGGTCTCGCTCCGCAACAGCCTCATCTTCACAAGCACCAAACATCCCCCATTCGGTGCCCGGAAACATTGACCTTCCCCTCCAAAGCCGGTAAACTACTCTAGTTTGGCGATTCCTGCCTGTCGCTGTGGAGCCAGACGTTCGCGCCCGAAACAGGGCGCTTGAGCGTACCGCAGCGCGGAAGTTTCCGCCCGAGCAATATCTCTAAGGTTGGCGCACCCGTGTGACGTGGACCGCGCTGGAGGATTTATGTACGCGGTTATTCGTACTGGTGGAAAACAATATCGAGTCGCTCCAGGCGACGTCGTCAAGATTGAGTCCGTTGCTTCTGAGAACAAGACCGTTGAATTCAGCGATGTTCTCCTCGTCAGCGGAGATTCCGGCGTGGCCCAGCCCTCTGCCGCCAAAGTCACAGCCGAAGTGCTCGGCGAAGGCCGCGGCGAAAAGATCCTGGTCTTCCACCTGAAGCGGAAGAAACAGTACAAGAAGCTCCAGGGACACCGTCAGAACTTTACCGAGGTTCGCATCAAGGCCATTGAGGCCGATGGCGTGACCTACACCGACGCCAAGTAAGGCGCGGCAAATCTAGAAGGGGATTCGGCAATGGCACATAAAAAAGGTGGAGGCAGCTCCACAAACGGACGCGATTCAAATGCACAGAGGCTGGGCGTCAAGGCCTTCGCCGGCCAGCTCATCACCGGCGGCTCCATCATCATGCGCCAGCGCGGCACCCGCATCAAGCCTGGCCTCAACGTCGGCATCGGCTCTGACGACACCCTCTTTGCCAAGGTGACCGGACGCGTAAAGTTTGTCGATCGCGGCAACCGCGGACGCTTTGCCTCCATCGAGCCCGCAACCGAATAATTCAAGACCATCTTCAAATGAAGGGCCACGGCATCCTGTCGTGGCCCTTTTGCATGCTCCTGATTCCGGGCAAATGCAGAAAGGGCCGAACCCAGAAGGTTCGGCCCTTTTCTGCTGCAAACTGTCAGATAAGCTTTGCTACTTCGATTCGTTCCCTTGCAGGTTCCGCGTCAGTACCTTCTCCACCACTCGTTCCACGTCGGTCAGGAAGAAGCTGTTCGCGGGCTGCTGCACCGCAACCTGTGTGCCGTGCCCGAGTGCCGCCGCAATCTCATTCCAGCGATAAATCGTCGAGTTCGCCGGCATCACCACGGGCTTCCTCGCAGGCTCAGGCAGAGCGCAGTACACGAGCCACGTTCCGAGCGACAGCAGAATGCCGGATTGATATGCAATCTGTAGTGGTGTATTCAGCGAAGATGACGCCGTATTCAATGCGGTAAAAATGAAGTCGTTCGCAGACATGAGTCCGAAACCGAGGCCGATTCCAAACGCCAGATCCCGCACCGAAAGTCTCAGCGCGTTTAGACAGAGGCAAAGGAAACCGAGCAGGCAAAGTTCCAGAATGCTCACTGACCGCATCAGCGCGTAGGCAACCTCGGGAATCAGCATCACGCTGATATGTGTATACGACACCGTGGCCAGGCTCGCGATCAATGAAACCAGTGCGGCCCAGCGAAACACCATCGTTCCTAGCCGAAGCAGTCCGGTAAATGCCGACAGAACTGAGCGGAAGATCTCAAACGTGACAAAAAACAACGTCACCGCGCTCGCTACGTAGACGGCCCAATATGAATAGAAGTAGAGAGGATAAAAAAACTCGGCGTTGCCGTTTGGCCTTCCCTGCAGATAGAGAAGCCCCATTAGCACGGGCATTGACGTGACTCGCAGAGCCAGATATCCACTCATCGCGGGGAAACGACGGTGAAGGCCTTTAGACCAGAAAACTACGCCGAGGGCGGTCCACAATACAAACTCCACCGCGCTCATCAGCGACATTGCAAAGTTCAAAGGCATACAAGGGCCTTTCCGTTCTGAGGGTCCTCTCAGAATAGCCCCTTGCGCCTTGAAATTCCAAATAAAAGATTGCCCGAATGTATAGCACTTTGGTGCTATAAATCACTTTACTTCGTGGTCGTCGAGCATCCCATGCCTGGGCCGCAACCCGGGACGGGCAGACCAGAGGTGGCGGATACGTGGCTGCTAAAGGTGTGTTTCGGAGTAGAAGAAACGGCAGCAGCAGCGACACCGCCAACGACAACAGAGAGAACCAAGACACGGAACGTGAGTTTCATAATTAGTTACCCCTTACAAAAGTTTTCGGTAGAACCTATTTGTTACCTAACACTTTCATGGTAGTGCAACTTCGTGACTAAGTCCAGCCTTTTCAGCTACATCAAAAGTATCGCACTAACTAGTGACTAAAGTCATATAATACATCGGTAATCTACCCATTGGTAACCATATCCGTTAATGCCCCGCGACGGTGCCCAATCGACTCAACTGCCCGGTTTTCCGCGTTCCCGCATGGTAAAATAGACCTAGTCAGATTTGCTCAAAGCCCTCGTCTTTCAAGCGGTTAATCCCTGAATCAGACCGTCGGAGCCGACCTCCGGCCACCCCGCATGATCCTGGGCCCGAGGCGAAGAATCTGCGAATGGAAATCTATGGCGACTGAAATCCCCAACGAAAGCTCTCTTCCGCAGGACAACGGCCATTACACCGGCGAAAACATTAAGATCCTTGAAGGCCTCGAGGCTGTACGCCTCCGCCCGGCCATGTACATCGGTTCAACCGGCGACATGGGCCTCCATCATCTTGTTTACGAAGTAGTGGACAACTCAGTCGACGAAGCCCTCGCCGGCTATGCCAAAAAGATTGAAGTCGTCATCCACGTCGACAACTCCATCACGGTGATCGACGACGGCCGCGGCATTCCAGTCGACATGATGCCCGTCGGCGACGGCAAAATGATGCCCGCCGTCCAGGTCGTGCTCACCAAGCTTCACGCCGGGGGAAAGTTTGATGCCTCCACCTACAAAGTTTCCGGCGGCCTCCATGGCGTCGGAGTCAGCTGCGTCAACGCTCTCTCGCAGGAGTTTAACGTTGAGATCTGGCGCGATGGCCACACATGGGAGATGGACTTCAGTTGCGGCCTTCCAACCAGTGAGTTGCGCAAGGCAGGCACCAGCAAGAAGCGCGGCACCAAGGTGCACTTCCTTCCCGACAAGACCATCTTTGCCACCACCGAATACAACTACGACACGCTCGCCCAGCGCCTCCGCGAAATGGCCTTCCTCAACAAAGGCCTTGAAATCACGCTGACCGACGAGCGCACCTCCGATCCCAAGACCGGCGAAGCCCGCCGCGCCGAGTTCCGTTACGCCGGTGGCATCGCCGAATTCGTGAAGCATCTCAACCGTGGCAAGTCTGTTCTGCACGAAAAACCCATCGTGATGGAAGCCTCGCGCGACAATGTCGAAATCGAGATCGCGCTGCAATACAACGACAGTTACTCCGAAACCGTCTTCAGCTTCGCAAATAACATCAACACCGTCGACGGCGGTACACACCTTTCTGGTTTCCGCACAGCGCTCACTCGAACCATCAACGCCATCGGCCAGTCTCTCGGCCTCTTCAAAGACGTGAAAGAGAATCTGAGCGGCGACGATGTCCGCGAGGGCCTCGTCGCAGTCATCAGCGTCAAGCTGTCACAGCCGCAGTTCGAAGGCCAGACCAAAGGCAAGCTAAACTCCGACATCGCGGGCATCGTACAGGCTTTTGTCAATGAACGCCTCGGCATGTTCCTTGAGCAGAACCCGCCCGTGGCACGCAAAATCATCAACAAGGCCATCGAAGCGGCGCGCGCGCGCGAAGCCGCCCGCAAAGCTCGCGACCTCACGCGCCGTAAGGGCGCCTTGGATGGCGGCGGTCTGCCCGGCAAGCTGGCCGATTGCTCCGAGCGCAATCCCGAGCGCTGCGAACTCTATCTTGTCGAAGGTGAGAGCGCCGGGGGCACTGCCAAGCAGGGTCGAGATCGCCGCTTTCAGGCCATCCTTCCCCTCAAGGGCAAGATCCTCAACGTCGAAAAAGCCCGCTACGACAAGATGCTGGGCCATGAAGAAATCCGCGCCATGATCACCGCGTTGGGCTGCGGCATCGGCAAAGACGACTTCGATCCCGCTAAGATTCGCTACAGCAAGATCATCCTCATGACCGACGCCGACGTCGACGGCTCGCACATTCGCACCCTGCTGTTGACCTTCTTCTTCCGCCACATGACGGAACTCATCAAGCGCGGCAACATTTATATCGCTCAGCCACCCCTCTTCAAAATCAAAAAGGGCCGTTCCGAGCAATACGTCAAAGACGAACGCGAACTCAACATTGTTGCCGTCAAGCGCGCTTCCGAAGGCATGATCGTTCGTCACGGCGAAAGCGCCAGCCGCATCGAAGGCGCCGAACTCACGCGATTCATGGGCTTCCTCAATGAATACCTTGGCTTCGTCGAAAAAGTCGACAAGCGCATCAGGAACGAAAAGCTCACCGAGCTTCTGGCTCGCGCCGAGCTCACCCATCGCGCTGATTTCGCCTCCAAGGCCGGAAGCGATCTTCCGCCCAAACTCGCCGAGCTTCATGCGCAGCTTCTCGAGCTTGCCGACGAATTCCAGTTCAAAGTCCACAAACCGGTAGAGGACGAAGAGCATCACACCTGGTCCATTTGCTTCACCGACAATCAGGGTGCCTCGCGTTGCATCGATTGGATGCTCGCTTCAAGCCCTGAGTTCCGCCAGATGATGTCCAAATACGCGCAGATCAAGGACTACCTCGAGCCTCCTTTCCTGATCGAATATGCCGCCAAGGCAGTCGCGAAAGCCGCTGCTGAAGTGCACGAAGAAGAAGAAGAGCCCGACGCCGAGGGAGCGCCATCCCCTGGAAGTCTCGAAACCCGCGCAGAAAACAAGGCGAGCCGCACCGCACGACTCACTCGCGAGCCTGTCGAAAAGCAAACCGCCCGCGAACTTTTTGCCTTCATCGTTGAACAGGGAAAGAAGGACTACCAGGTACAGCGCTACAAGGGCTTGGGCGAAATGACCTCTCCTCAACTCTGGGAGACGACCATGGACCCCGAACGCCGCACGCTCCTTCAGGTCAAGCTTGAAGACATCGTCGAGACTAACGAGATTTTCACCACACTCATGGGAGAAGACGTCGACAAGCGCCGGAAGTTCATCGAAGACAATGCGCTCGACGTCAAGAATCTCGACATCTAACTCAACCCGGCGATCCCACGGTATTGTCTTTCCGCGGGATCGCCAGTCTTGCAAGGGCAAAAACCGCCACTCAACTCAACGACGAAGCCAAGGCGGTTTCCATCTTGCCGTTGCTTGTTTCCTTGCCGAATGCCTGGCGCGTCAGGGTCACCACCGTGATGTCGTCATTCTGCCCAAACTGAATTGCCGCCTCTGTAGCCTGCGCAGCGGTTGGGCTGCCGCTGAAGAGATCCTGCATGCGACTGAAACCATAAAGTTCGCCGGTTGTATTACGCGCTTCCAGCAGTCCGTCTGTGTAGAGCGCGAAGTGATTGGCGATCTCGAGTCCGATTCGCGTTTCTTCATACGTTGCATCTATCGTCAGACCCACAGGCAGCGCGCCCGGCAACTCCAGTTCTCTGCCGTTCACAAAAGGTCCCGGGTGCCCCGCGCTCGCAACGACGCAACTTCCTCCGGGATCGAGCCGCACCGCAATGCAGGTAGCGAACCCGCCCTGCAAGCGCCCGCACAGATTGCGGTTCAGCCCGTGCAAAATCTCCGCCGGACTCGACGTCGTATCCGCCAATGTGCGAATCGCGCCCACAATCAGCGAAACCGCCATCGCCGCGCGCAGCCCCTTGCCGCTCACGTCTCCAAGCACGATCAACGTCGAGTTCCCTTCCAGCGCAATAATCTGGAAGAAGTCACCGCCCACCTCGCGATCCGGCTTGTACGCGCTCGTCAATGTGAATCCCGGAATAGCCGGAAACGTCTCTGGAACCAAGACCTGCTGCAGTTCCCGCGCATTCTCGAACTCCTGTTCTAACGCCGCCTGGCGACTGCGATGGTCGATCGCGTATCGCACCACGGCGTAGAGAATTGAGAGAAACAGCAGGGTTCGCAGCACTGTCTGAATCGGCATCACACTGCCGAAAAGAACGAAATGCGGAGTGTTCATCCTCGGCGCCAGCGTCCAGTGTGTAAACCGAATACCCTGCGCGGCGATATTTGAGATCGAGTAGAACACTCCGTTGATGAGGGCAACGCTCGCCACCAGCCAGCGTGCAAAGTCGAGCCGCTTTCTCCGCACCGCAGCGTAGACAACCAGAAATACCGGAATTAGCTCACCCGGCAAAATAAAAAAGGTGAGAATCGCATCCGTGATCTGAAACGTATGCTCGCCCATCTTCGAATAAAAGAATCCCAGTGATCCATCCAGCGTTCCAAAAAAACAAGTGACAATCGCGATCCCGCGGATATACCGCATCAGCCTTCCGTTCTCGTGCAGTTGCAGCAGCCAGAGAAGCAAGAACCATTGCGAGATTTCGCGTATCTGGATCGAAGCCTGAATCAGAAACGTTAGCGTTATGTAGGACACCGGCAAGCGAATGCCGTTCAGCAACAGTTCGAGCGGCGGCATGAAGGTGTACACCATCATCCAGAAGATGAGCCATTGCCTGCGATCGCGGAGCCACATCAACAAGCCAAGCAACGACGCCAGCGCGTAAAGCCCTGTCAGCCCGAATCGAAATTGCTGCCCGCGCAGCCAGTGGTAATCGAGCGCGTCCTTCTGTGCCGCAATCGCCTCCGGGCTCCCGATAATTGGCAGCCCCTCAAAGCCACCCGCGGTGCCATCGTCATTTGAGGCCAGCGGCAACTTGAACACGCGGAAGGCCAGAACTCCGCTCCGCACCGGACCAAGTCCGTAAGTCTGTGCGGGTACTCCTATGAAAGCGTTCAAATCAGGAGGGAACGAGCCCAGACGCCCCATCGGCTTCCCGTTCCAATAGAACTCGTAGACATCGTCGATAGCCGGAATCAACAGCGCCAGATCCTGCGAGGCTCCCGGAGCTGTCGTAATCTCGACGCGGCGTCGGTACCACGCATATCCGGTATAGTTCGCATGGCCCACGGTGCCCCATGGCCCGTCGACTGCGATCTGCTGCCATCCATCGTGCCCTGTCGCATCGTTCACGTCAGGTGCAGCCCACGCCGGATTGTCCCCCAAATGGAATTGCCAGGAGCCGTCCAGCGGCACCGATCCCTTGCCCAATCCTTCGATCTTCAGCACAGCAGAAGTACTCGGTGACCCGCCCGATGCAGCGACGGCGGCAAAAGCAGGCCCGGTAATTTCCGCACAAAGACCCCAAAAGACGAAGAGCGCAAACACACTGCGCCGGAACGCATGGCCATACACCCCCGACCGGGTATACGGCAGAATTGATTGATACATGAACAAGAGCATACCCCGCCGAAGTGCCCAGATAAAGAAAGTTCTGTGGATGAACCATTACGTACGACAGAGCCAATTGCTATTGACGGCGCGAGTTTCGCAATTCCACTCCGGGATTCCTCAAACTCGGCATCCAACCCACTTGACTATCCTTCTGGCAGGTGCCCGACCTCGATGACGAAGACAGCTTTGACCGACTGGCTGCTGGCGGACCTCAAACTGCCCAAAGGCGTGCACTCCAAGCCCGATCCCGTCCACCCTTGGTGGAGCGTCATGTGTCTCACTGGCGTCGACTATTTTTCTACCCTCGGCTATCAACCCGGCATTGCTTTCCTCGCTGCCGGTGTTCTGTCTCCATTCGCGACTCTAGTCCTCGTACTCGTCACCTTGTTCGGCGCACTCCCGATCTATCAACGCGTAGCCAAGGCCAGTCCCAACGGTCAGGGCAGCATCGCCATGCTGGAGCGCCTGTTTCCCGAATGGGGTGGCAAGATCTTTGTCCTCGTCCTCCTCGGATTCGCGACCACAGACTTCATCATCACCATGACCCTGTCTGCGGCCGACGCCGCCGCGCACTTCGTCCACAACCCGTTCGCGCCCGCCTGGCTCACCGGCCAGATGCTCGTCACCCTTTTGTTGTTGAGCGTCCTCGGCGTCATCTTTCTCAAGGGATTCAGAGAAGCTATCGGCATCGCCGTCATTCTCGTGGCCGCCTATCTCACCCTGAACGCCATCGTCACTGTCAGAGCCGTAATCGAGGTCATCCATCACCCTCATTACGTCTCAAACTGGAAGGCCGCACTTTTCACGCAGCATCCAAATTGGGTTGCGATGGTTGGCATCTGCCTTCTTCTCTTTCCGCGCCTGGCCTTGGGACTCTCCGGCTTTGAAACAGGCGTCGCGGTCATGCCGCTCATCTCCGGGGCCGATCAGGCCGCTCGCATCCGCAATACCCAGAAGCTCCTCATCAGTGCAGCCGGTCTCATGAGCGTCTTCCTCATCGCCACCAGCTTTGTCACCACCGTACTTATTCCATCTGAGGCATTCGCCGACAACGGCGATGCCAACGGCCGCGCCATCGCCTACCTCGCCCACCAGTACTTCGGCAACGCCTTCGGTTCCCTCTACGACATCAGCACCATCCTCATCCTCGCCTTTGCTGGCGCATCGGCCATGGCCGGGTTGCTGAACCTGATCCCGCGCTATCTCCCCAGATTTGGCATGGCGCCCGAATGGGCTCGTGCCTCCCGGCCTCTTGTGCTCGTGTTCATGGCCGTCGCCTTCTTTGTCACCGTCGCATTCCACGCCAATGTTGACGCGCAAGGCGGTGCTTACGCCACGGGCGTCCTCGTGCTCATCACCTCCGCCGCATGCGCCGTGACACTCTCTGTTTGGAACAACGGTGCACGATGGATATACCTCCTCATAACCCTGGTCTTCATCTACACCTCCGCTATGAATATCTGGGAACGCCCCGAAGGCTTGAAGATCTCCACCTTCTTCATTGTGTCAATTCTCTTCGTCTCATTCGTCTCCCGCGCTACACGTTCCACAGAACTCCGCATTACCGGCGTTCACCTCTCCAATGAGGCGGACGACATTCTGAAAAATTCGTGTGATGAGGTAATCCGCGTTATCCCGCGACGCCCTAAACCGACTACTCCGCAGGACCTCGACAGAATCGACAAATTGGTTCGCACCATCCATGGCCTTCCACCCCATGCGAAAATCGTCTTTCTCGAAATGAAACGAACCGACGCCTCCGAGTTCGATCAGCATCTTTCCGTTCAGGGCGAAAAAATAGCCAACCACTGCATCCTCCGCGCCAGCAGCCCCATCGTCGCCAACGCCATCGCGGCTTTTCTCATTCACGTTGAAAAAACCACGGGCCGCGCACCACACATCTACTTCAAGTGGAAAGAGGGCAACCCAGTCGCCAATATCATTGAATTCCTTTTCCTTGGTGAAGGCGATACAGCGCCGCTGACCCATGAAGTCCTTCGCAAAGCTGTCCCCGATATCGCACACCGCCCCATCGTTCACGTGAGCTGACAGATCGCCCCAACTTCCTCCACCCGTACTCCGCTCCTGTCCGCTCCCGAACATCCGTGCTCGATACTGAACACCCAACTCAACCCAGCCTCCTCGCCATCCGCTGATTCCACGACCATTCGCGAAGTATGGGAATGGAACCGGAAGTGCTCCTTCTAGTTCTGTGGAGGCGTCAATTGGCCCTAGTTCTGCAAAATCTGCGATACGCATTCAGGCGGCTGCTTAAGAGCCCCGGCTTCGCCCTGGTTGCCGTCCTCATCATGGCCCTCGGTATCGGTGCCAATACCGCCATCTTCAGCGTGGTTCACTCCGTCCTGCTGGAGCCCTTGCCCTTCCACGATGCCGATCGCCTCGTCCAGCTCTGGCATGTCCCGCCCCAGACAAGTTTCCCCGGAATGACGCGCTTCTCTGTCTCGGCAGCGAACTTCCTCGATTGGCAAAAACAAAATGATGTCTTTGAGCAGATGGCCCTCTACAGCGGCGGCGGTTTCGACATCACCGGCAACGGCAAACCCGAGGCGATCAGCGCGTCTCTCGTGAGTGATGGCTTCTTTTCGGTGCTCGGCGTTCAGCCTCTTCACGGACGCGTCTTCCGGCCCGACGAAGATCGCCCTGGCAGCAATCATGAAGTCATCCTCAGTTACAAACTGTGGCAGGCTCGTTACGGTTCAGATCCCAACGTCCTCGGTCGGTCCATCAACCTTGACGGGCAACCCTTTACGATCATCGGCGTGATGGGCCCCAAGATGACCAAGCCCGACTTCGCGCAGCTCTGGGCTCCTCTCGCCCTCACAAGCAAGGAAGCATCCATTCGCGGCGAACATCACTTTCAGGCGATAGCGCGCCTCAAGCCCGGCATCACTCTCCCCGTAGCACAGGCAGAGATGAACACCATCTCGCAACGACTCGAGCAAGCCTATCCCGATGACGACAAAGGATGGGGCGCGACCGTCAACACCATGCGCGAAGAAACAGTCGGCGAAGTTCGCCCCGCGCTGCTCATGATGCTTGGCGCAGTCGCATTCGTGCTCCTGATCGCATGTGCGAATGTCGCCAACCTGATCTTCGCGCGCACCTTTGCGCGCCGCAAAGAGATCGCCATTCGTGCCGCGCTCGGCGCAAGCCGACCTCGCGTTGTCTCTCAGTTGCTCAGCGAGTCCGTGATCATTTCTCTTTGCGGAGGCCTCCTCGGCCTCGTCGCGGCCCACTTTGGCATTGAACTTCTGCTCAAGTTCTTCGCAGACAAGTTGCCGCGCATGGGCGAAATCGGCCTCGATCCTCCGGTGCTCGCCTTCACATTTGCACTCTCCATTGCCACCGGCATCCTGTCAGGTTTGGTACCCGCTTTCTCCATGACCAGAGGCGACGTGAACGAAGCCTTGAAACAAGGCCTCGGCCGCATGGACGCCGATACGGGAAGCGGAAAGACCCGCTCCGCCCTCGTCGTCGTCGAGGTCGCGCTTTCCGTTGTTCTGCTCATCGGAGCGGGTCTCATGGTCCGCAGCCTCTGGAACCTGCAAACCATAAATCCTGGTTTTGACGAGAAAAATGTCCTCACCATGTCCGTAATGGTGCCCAAGCATCAATTCACCGAGCCCACGCAGGAATCGCAGTTCTTCGATCAGGTACTTCAGCGGGTTCGCGCACTGCCTGGCGTCAAATCCGCCGGAGCCATTGACGATCTGCCGCTCGCCGGCGGCTCCAACCAGCCGGTTGCGGTCGAGGGGCGTCCCGTTGGACCAATGTCCGAGCAGCCCGAAGTCTCCGTTCGAGTCATCACCCCCGGCTACCTCGAAGCCATGCACATCCCCGTCCTTCAGGGCCGCGACATCACCGCCAGCGACACAGCGGATTCCGGCTCCGTGGTAGTTGTCAGCCAGTCCATGGCAAAACAACTGTGGCCCAACCAAAGCCCGATCGGTCGCCACCTGAAGCTCACGTTCTTTCCCGACAAAGATCGCGAGGTCGTCGGGGTCGTAGGCGATGTCAAGCAGATCGGACTCGACAGCGCAGCCGGGGTCGCCACCCTCTATTGGCCGCTGTCGCAGGGCTCAGCCTCTCCGATGGGTCCCTGGCGGGCAAATCCTCTTACTCTCATCGTTCGCACCACCACCCCTCCGCAGAAACTCGCCGCCGCGGTCACAGGGGCCGTCAGCCAGGTGAATAAAGACATACCCGTAGACAACGTCATGTCCCTTGAAGACTTTGTCGGAGCGACCCTGACACAGCACAGCTTCAATATGCAGTTGCTCACAATCTTCGGTCTGCTTGCTCTCGTCATCTGCTCCATCGGCATCTACAGCGTGCTCGCATACTCTGTGAAACGCCGCATGAGAGAGATCGGCCTGCGCATTGCCT
>Ga0207706_10004262_pt1 | contig 13461 bp, 13 predicted proteins | sample KBSC53metaG_FD_184318 | JGI IMG/M metagenome (GOLD analysis project Ga0207706, IMG submission 184318) | Corn rhizosphere microbial communities from Kellogg Biological Station, Michigan, USA - KBS C5-3 metaG (SPAdes) (version 2) | ecosystem: Host-associated > Plants > Roots > Rhizosphere > Soil ... | reverse complement strand
AGCACCTGGTAAAGGCAGTGCCTTCGCGCACCAAACGATCAAGGTGCGGCGTATGCATCCAGTCGGCGCCCAATGCTGCAATCGTATCGGCACGCTGCTGGTCCGTAATAATGAGAATGATGTTGGGCAAGCTCATAGGCAGTTGCTTTCAGTTGAGGACGATGCCGGCCTTGTCGATCACTATTTTCCACTTTTCGAGTTCACTCTTCTGGAGTGCCAGGAAGCTGTCCGGTCCCTCGACACGGATCTCGTCGCCCTGCGCGCGCAGCTTTTCGACAAAGGCGGGGTCCTTTGCGGCGCGGGCCACCGCCGCAGAGAGCCGGCCGATTATTTCGCGCGGGGTTTTGGCGGGAGCAAACAGGCCAAACCAGGCGGAAGCCACGATGTCGTAACCGGACTCCCTGAGCGTCGGGACATCGGGCATCGCCAGCGCGCGGGTTGGGCCGGGCGTGGCGAGCACGCGAAATTTCCCTGCTTCCGTCTGCGGTTGGATCACCGGCAGGTGATTCAGCGTGACTTGCACCTGCCCTCCCAGTAGGGCCGTCACCGATTCATTGCCTCCGCGAAACGGGACGTGCACAAGCTCGATGCCTGCCGTCTGCTTCAGAAGCTCCATGGCAAGGTGAGGGTAGGTGCCGTGGCCGTTGCTGGCGTAGTTGCTGGACACGCCCTTGGCCTTCATCGTCCTGACGAAGCCGGCGACATCCTTGATATCAGAGTCCGCTGGCACGGTTAGCGCCAGATATCCTTCGGTGACCTGGGTGATCGGAGCGAAATCGGCGACGGGGTCATACGGGAGGGCCTTGAAAAGAGCAGGCGCGAACGCGTGCGTGGCGGCACCGCTGAGCAGGATCGTGTAGCCGTCAGGCTCGGCCTTGGCGACGAAGTTGGCACCGATCGTGCCTCCCGCACCGGCCTTGTTCTCCACGATGACGGTAGCATTCAGTTCCCTTTGCAGTTGATCGGCAAGCAGTCGGCCGGTGATATCGACAACGCCGCCAGCGGGGTACGGAACGACCAGCTTGATGACGCGGCTGGGGTAGGTTTGGCCGCTCGCCGCTGTTGCGCAAATGAACAGCGCACAAATCGATGCAATCACCTGACGCATGAGCAACATATCCGTCCCCCTCCATCGTGCTCGAGACCCGTGCGCTTTTAGATGCGCAAACGCATGCTATGGCGGCCTATCGTCCGGGTTGTTCCCAAGCCCGGCTGTCGATCAGCGTTGCCTGCTCGCTGAGTGCGACCGGTCAGGTAATCGTCTTGAGATAGAGACTGGGATCGAAGTACTTGCTTGCCGGCGTGAAATCCCTGACGCCGGCATTGGCCATGAAGAAGTCGGTCGACTGCTGCAGCCAGTTGGTGACCGTGCCGTCCGAATAATACTGCTTCCACTCGCGCGCGGTGAACATCTTCTGGGCCTTGAACGACTCGTTGATGTCGGCGAGCGGCGTCTGGCTGTAATGCGCCTTCTGCAGCTTTTCCATGGCCTCCGCACTGTTCGCCACGATGTAGTCGTTGGCTTCCGCCCATCCCCTGATCAGTTTTGCGAGGGTTTCCTTGTTTGGTTCGTAATAGTCGTTGGCGGCCGCCCAGCCGCCGATGATCGCGGCCTGGGGGTAATAGGCGGAAGCGTCAGCCAGCTTGACGGCGCCGGGCATCTTGTCGCGGACCGTCACGTTGAACGGCACCCACAGCGCTACGGCGGGAACGGCGCCGGAAATGAACGCCGTGACGGCCGCCGGCATGGTCTGGTTGACGAGTTCGACCTCTTTCGGGTCGATCTTGTTGGCGCGCAGCGCCTTGTCGAGGAAGACGTGCGCCGTGGTCCCGGTGGCCGTGGCGATCCGCTTGCCTTTCAGGTCATCGAACGACTTGATGCCCTGATCGGAGCGCACCCAGAGCTGCGCCGTCGCCACCTCGATGTCGTTGATGAGGAACACCTTGCCTTGGCCGCGCGCGGGGAAATTCGACAGCACGGCGCCGGTTGCCAGCACGTCGAGGCTGCCGCCGATCAGGGCCTGAAAGATTTCGAGGCCGGTGTTGAACTGGCGCAGTTCGAGATCGAGGCCCTGCTTGTCGAAGGTCCCGCGGTCCATGCCGGTCCAGATCTGGCCGTCGACGGCGACCGTGTGGAGATAGCCGACACGGACCTTGGTCTTCGCCTGGGCGATCGCGGGCGCGGAAGCCGCAAATCCGCCGAGCGCGAGGCCGGCAGTCGTGGTCAGGAATTGTCGTCGATCCATGGCGTTTCTCCTCCGCTTGTTTGTTGATTATTCCGAAAATGAAGCTGGCCGCATTTGCGCCTGCTGCGCCCGGTATTCGTTCATCACGAGTTCCCGGATATGGCTTCTCAACTCGCCGAACTCGGGTCGTTCCTGCAACGATTCATCGCGCGGATAGGCAAACGGGATGTCGATGATCTCCTTGATGCGTGCGGGGCGCGCGGTCACCACCACGATGCGGGAAGCGAGGTAGATGGCTTCCTCCACCGAATGCGTGATCAGCATGACGGTCTTGCCTTCGGTGGCGAGCACCTTGAGCAACAAATTCTGCATATTGGCCCGCGTCTGCGCGTCGAGCGCGCCGAACGGTTCGTCCATCAGGAGGAATTGCGGCTTCACCGCGTAGGCGCGCGCGATTGCCAGCCGCTGCCGCATCCCGCCGGACAGATGCTTTGGGTAGGAATTGGCGAAGTCCGCCAGCCCCATCAGTTCGAGATAATGGTTGCAGATCGCGTCGCGTTCGGAGGCGGCGACGCGGTTGGCCTTCAACTGCAGCCCGAAACCGATGTTCTGCCTTACCGTCAGCCACGGGAATACGCCGTACTCCTGGAAGATCACGCCCCGTTCCGGCCCCGGTCCCTTGACCGGATGGCCGTCGAACAGAACCTTGCCGGTCGTGGGCTTCTGAAAGCCGGCCAACATGCTCATCATCGTGGTCTTGCCGCATCCGGACGGTCCGATGACCGCGATGAAATCACCGTCATTGATGTCGTAGGAGACGTCCTCGACCACCTTGAGGCTGCCTTTCGGCGTCTCGAAGGTCAGCGACACATGGTCGAACCGGGCGCGCTTGATGGTGTCGGTCATGTGACGGCCCGTTCCTGCCATACCAACAGGCGGGCGCTGATCTTGCGCAGGATCAGGTCCATGATCAGCGCGATGAAGCCGATGCAGATGATCCCGACATAGATGACGTCGAGCAGGAAGTAGGTGGAGGCATTCTGGATCATCGCTCCGAGCCCGCGTTGCGCAGCTATCAGTTCTGAGGCGACCAGCGTTGCCCAGGCAACGCCCAGCGCGACGCGCAGCGCGGTCAGGATATGCGGCACCGTCAGGGGGATGATGACCTTGCGAAAGATTTCGAACTCGTGGGCGCCCAGCGTCTGCGCGACGCGGATGTAGAGCGGCGTGATCTGCGACACGCCTTCATACATCACGATCACGCCCGAGAAGAACGCGGCGTAGAACAGGATGACCAGCTTGGCGACTTCGTCGACCCCGAAATAGACGATGACCAGCGGGATCAGCGCGATCGGCGGCAGCGCGCGGAAGAAGTTGATCATCGGATCGGCAAAGGTGCGTGCAGGCCGGTACCAGCCGAGCAGGAAGCCAACGGGCACCGCGACCGTGATGCCGAGAATGACGCCCAGGAATACCCGGCGCGTCGACGTGTAGATATCGAGCAGCAAGTTCTCCCGTGTCAGCAGTTCGAAGAATTTCGCCGCAACCTGATGCGGGGCGGGGATCAGGGATGCGTTGACGAACCCGCTCCAGCGCACGGCGTACCACAGCAGGACGGCGCCGACCCACGGCGCAAGTCCCAGCAAAAAGCGTCTTGTGACACTGCCTTCCATTCGACGTTTCCAGCGGCGTTTGCAGTTGATCTTGGTGAAGTCATATTATAAATAGGATGACCATACAAGAGGCGTCAGTTCGGACCCAGACATGGCATCGGCGACATTCATCGTTCACAGCGTTCAGGCGTTCTGCTTTCGCTATCCGCTATCGACGCCGGTCGTGACGTCGTTCGGCAAGATGCTCAATCGTCCCGTCGTGTTCGTTCGCGTCGAGGATGAGGACGGCCATGTCGGCTGGGGCGAGGTCTGGTCGAATTTTCCATCGAACGGCGCCGAGCACCGCACCCGGCTCGTCAACGAAGTATTGGCGCCGGCAATCATCGGATTTGTGGCCAGCCAACCCGAGACGATCTTCGAAAAGCTGACGCAGGATACCGCGGTACTCGCGCTGCAATCGGGCGAGCCGGGCCCGTTCGCGCAGGCAATCGCGGGCATCGACCTCGCGATCTGGGACCTTTACGCGCGGCGGCGCCAGACGGCATTGTGGAAGTTGCTTGGCGGGCAACGCCGTGAGGTCAAGGTCTATGCCAGCGGAATCAACCCGACCGGATCGCGACAAATGGCCGAGGCCGCCTTGCGACGGGGGCATCGTGGGTTGAAGCTGAAGATCGGCTTCGAGCCCGCGGCCGACGATGCCAATCTGGTCGCGCTGCGTGATCTCGTTGGCGATGGCATGCTGGCCGCAGACGTCAACCAGGGCTGGTCGATCGAGCAGGCGCTGGAGCTTGGCCCTCGGCTGGCCAAATATAATCTGACCTGGCTCGAGGAGCCGATCCGCGCCGACCGGCCGTGGCAGGAGTGGCAACGCTTGCGTGAGCGCATCGGCGTGCCGCTTGCGGCCGGCGAAAACATCGCAAGCCCAGCCGGGTTCGCGCAGGCGCTCGGGGACGACGTGTTGCGGGTGGTTCAGCCCGATATCGCAAAATGGGGCGGGCTCAGTGCCTGCACCGGCATTGCGCGCGACATCATCGGTTCGGGCAAGATCTTTTGTCCGCATTATCTCGGCGGTGGCATTGGCTTGCTGGCATCGGCCCACCTGCTTGCCGGTGTTGGCGGCGACGGCCTGCTCGAGGTCGATGCCAATGACAATCCGCTGCGCGAGGGCTTCTGCGGCTCCGTTGCCGACGTGCGCGACGGCACCATCACGCTGAACGACAGCCCGGGGCTAGGGATCGAGCCGGAACTGTCGTCGATCGAACAGTACCGGACGGCCTGACATGGCTGCGCAGGGTTACGACTATATCGTCGTCGGTGCAGGCTCCGCCGGATGCGTGGTCGCAAACCGCTTGTCGGCTGACCCTTCGTGCCGTGTTTTGCTGTTGGAGGCTGGCGGGTCGGACCGGAATTTCTGGCTCAAGCTTCCCGTCGGCTACTACCGCACGATCTACGATGAGCGTTTCTCGCGTCTGTTCCGGACCGAGCCGTGCGAAGGCACCGGCGGGCGGGCGATTATCTGGCCCCGTGGCCGTGTGATCGGTGGGTCATCGTCGATCAACGGTCTGATCTTCATCCGCGGTCAGCATGAGGATTTCGACGATTGGGAACGGCTCGGCGCGACCGGGTGGAGCTATCGCGACGTGCTGCCGTATTTCCGCCGCTACGAACGCTACCGGGGTGGTGAAAGCCAGTATCATGGCGGCTTCGGCGAATTCGAGGTGTCGGAGTTGCGCAACGACAACCGCGCTTCAGCAGCATGGGTCGATGCCGGCGTCGAGTTCGGGCTGCCGCGCAATCCCGACTTCAACGCAGAGACGACCCTGGGCGTCGGCAGTTATCAACTCGGCATTGGCCGGCACTGGCGTTCCAGCTCCGCGTCGGCCTTCTTGCAGCCGGTTGCCGACCGCCCGAACCTGACCATCATGACCGGCGCGCAGGTCAGCAAGGTCGTATTCAAGGGAAGTGCGGCCTCCGGCGTCGAGTGGGTGAGGGCCGGGAAGATCGCCATGGCCTCCGCCGAGCGCGAAGTCATCCTGTCGGCCGGCGCGCTGCAGTCGCCGCAAATATTGCAGCTCTCGGGCATTGGCCCTGCCGGCTTGCTGCGGGATCTCGGCATTCCCGTGATCGCCGATGCCCCTGAAGTCGGACGCAACCTGCAGGACCACTATCAGGCGCGCCTGATTGTCCGGCTGAAGGAGAAAATCTCGCTCAACGACCAGGTCAGAAACCCCGTCGAACTCGCAAAGATGGGTCTGCAATGGATGCTTGACGGCAGCGGGCCATTGACCGTCGGCGCCGGGCAGGTCGGCGGCGCGGCATGCACCGAGCACGCGGTCGGCGGACGTCCCGATGTGCAATTCAACGTGATGCCGCTGTCGGTCGACAAGCCCGGCGACCCCTTGCATCACTATTCGGGATTTACCGCGTCGGTGTGGCAATGCCATGGGCAATCGCGCGGCCGGCTGGCGATCCGTTCGACCGATCCGTTCGATCAGCCGCTTATCGAGCCGAACTACTTTGCGGCGGAAATCGATCGAAAAACGATGGTCAGCGGACTCAAGATATTGCGGGAAATCTACCGGCAGAAATCCTTTCGACAGCTTTGGGATATCGAAATGGTCCCCGGCGAAGCCGTCGACAGCGACGCCGGCTTGTGGGATTTCGCGCGCACCACCGGTGGTACGGTGTTTCACTGCGTCGGCACCTGCCGGATGGGCAGCGATGATCAGTCAGTACTGGATCCGCAGCTGCGTGTCCGCGGCGTCGAGAAACTACGCGTGATCGACGCGTCGGTGATGCCGCAGATCACCTCCGCCAACACCAATGCCACGAGCCTGATGATCGGGGAGCGCGGCGCCGCCCTTGTCCTGTCCTGACCGGAAACCGTGCCATGGATTTGATCTCCGATAGTCACGTTCCGAAATATGCGCAGATCGCCGACATTTTCCGGCAACGGATCGCGCGCGGCATATGGGCCAAGGGCCTGCGGCTGCCGGCCAACGAATCGCTCGCAGCCGAATTTGGCGTCTCGCGCGTCACCATCCGCCAGGCGGTCGAACTATTGGCGCGCGACGGGGTGATCGAGGCTCAGCAGGGACGCGGAACTTTCGTGACGGGTACGCTGAAGCAGGATCGCTGGCTCAGGGTCGAGACCACGCTGTCCGATCTCGCCGAGGTCTACCGCGATACGTCGCCTGAAATCATAAATATCTCTGAGAGTCGAACCGACGCACCGTTGCTGGCCGGAGATGGCAAGGCGGCGGCGCATTACGTGTTCATGCGCCGGGTCCATTCGCGCAACGGCCGGCCTTACTGCGTGATCTCGATCTATCTCGATGAAAAGATCTTCCGGAAATACCCGAAGCGTTTCCGCAAGGAGACGGTAATTCCGATTTTGAAGGATATGCGCGATCCCGCGATCAGCAGCGCGTGGCAGACGCTGACGATCGGTACGGCCGATCTGGAAGCGGCGAGGCTGCTGCAGATACCGTTGAACTCACCGGTTGCCGAAGTCCGGCGAGTCTTCACCACGGCCGACCGCACGGTCATCTATCTCGGCGAAGTCACCTATCGCGGCGACTTTATCCGGATCGATATGGATTTGCGCCCCTGAACAGCGCCGCCGCCGAACGCGAGTCCGATCAACCGAGGCTCCGCATGAAGCTTCGTGGAGGCTTGCGCCGGAAAGTAGTTTGAATGCATGCTGGTCATTGGTCGGGCAATTGTTCGCCTATTGAACAAATCAGGATTGGCGCAAACAAACATGCGATACGCCAGGAAATTGTTGATCGTTGGAATTATCGCCGGCTGCGCGCTGTCGGAGCACGCGGCCGCCCAGCAGGCCGATTTGAATTCGCCAGACCTCGTCCTGGTGGGCGGGAGAATCCTCACCATGGACAGCCGGTCGTCGGTGGCTGAAGCGTTGGCTGTCCGTGACGGAAGGATACTGGCGGTCGGAAGCGATGCGGCGGTCAGGCCGATGGCCGGACCGCAGACACGCGTCATCGATCTTGCCGGAAAAACCGTCGTTCCCGGCTTGATTGACACCCATGCGCATTTCGGTGCGGCGGGTCTTAGCGATTACGTCGTCAATCTCGGTCCGGCAAAAAGCGTCGCAGGGGCGCTCGAACTGCTGAAGGCGTTCGTCGCCAGGAAAAAGCCCGGCGAGTGGATCATCACCGGCGGCTGGCATCCACCGTCACAGCTCGCGGAAAAGCGCTATCTGACCCGCCAGGAAATCGACAGCGTCGCGCCGAACAATCCGGTCTATCTGCGCACTGTTGGTCACTTTGCGATGGCCAACAGTCTTGCCCTGCAGAAGGCCGGGATCGACAAAACCTCGCCGAACCCGAGCGGTGGCTCGTTCGAAAAGGATGCGTCCGGCGAATTGACCGGCGTTCTCGTCGAGACGGCGATCCCGCTGGTCGAGAATCTCGTGCCTCCCTTTACCGAGGATGAGGAGATCCGGCAGTACAAGATCGCCGAAGGCGTGCTGAACAGCTACGGAATCACCAGCGTGGTGGAGGGCGCGACGTCGGCGCGTGATACGCGGACGTTGCAGAAGATCGCCCTGTCGAACGCCGCGACACTGCGCGTCGGCCTTATGTATCGCCCCGAACCGCCAGCCGAACTATCGGCTTGGGAAGCGATCATGAGCGGTAGCGGTGCGACATCCGGTTTCGGCGACGACTGGCTCAAATTCGGCGGCATCAAGATATTCTACGACGGCGGCATGACGCTGAGGACCGCGATGATGCGGGACGTCTATCCGGACTCCCACGATAACTATCGCGGCATCGCCCAGCAGACACCGGAACGGTTGAAGCAACTGGTTTCGATCGCCAACAAATCGAATTGGCGCGTCGGCGTTCACGTCGTCGGCGATCTCGGCGTCGATCAGGTGCTCGATGCCTTCGAAGCCGCCGACAAGGAAAAATCGATCCGGGATCGCAGATTCATCCTGATCCATGCGAGCCTGATCCGGCCGGAGCAGATGGACCGTGCGCGTGCATTGGGCGTTCGGGTCGACTTTCAAAACGTGTTCATGTGGGACAAGGCCGCTACCGTCGAACGCTTCCTCGGAAAGGCCACCGCCGACCGCGCGCTTCCCACCAAAACCCTGATCGACAGGATGGGCCTCGACAATTTGGGCGCGGGCACGGATTTCCCGGTCAATCCGATCAATCCCTTCCTCAACATCTACATCATGGTGACGCGGAAAGACCCGAATGGGAACGTCTACGGCGCCTCGGAAGCGATCAGCCGCGAGCAGGCTCTGCGCCTCTATACCAGCGCCGCATCACGATACATGTTCGACGAAGGACGCAAGGGCACGCTGGAAGCCGGAAAGCTGGCCGATCTTGCGGTCCTGTCCGCCGATATCATGAGTATCCCGGAGGACCAGATCAAGGATATCAAGGCCGATATGACGATGGTGGGCGGCAAGGTCGTGTTTCAACGTTAAGCGGCTGCGTCGTTCAGCGATCCTCGCAACGCGACCCGCATCATGATGACCCCATGATTGGGCGCGTTGACGATAATGGGCGCGAGGTTTCGGCCCCGCGCCCTAAAGTGGAGTTTTCAGCTTTGGCGCGACTGGTTTCTTGTGCTCGGTCACGTAGTGCCACACCACGTGGCTCATTGAGTGAGCGCTGTGCGCTATGCGCTGAACAACACCATCCCGGTTGGGTTCTAACCAAAGGGCGGTTGCGATCATGATAGCCGCGCCAACCACAAGGACCGTAATATCGAGCCTGAGCCAATTCGGTACGCGCTTCGCGGGTTCGGTCATGACGTGGTCCCTCCCACGCCCTGCATTCTCCGACCGGCACGGGCAAGGTGTTGTGATCTAGTTCACGTATTCGGGAAAAAGTGGCAATTGGCCGCAGGCGGAGTTTCTTGATAGCGGCGCGCTGCACCGGCGTATTCGTCGAGAGACCTCGCGTTCGCCGGCTCACGCTGCCGGGCCTTTCCCGTTTTTTGGTTCCCTGGATTTGTTCTCATTCCCGGCGCGACCAACGGGCCGCTTAAAACCAACCCGGCCGCGGCTTTTTCGTACTCGCCCGTTGAAACAAAGCAGCCATAGGGCTGTTCATGAACATTAATCCTCGCGCAAATGCGGGACTTCATGTGCAGCGACTGCATCCAGATCGACCGAAGGATTGAGCATCTGAGAACGCTCGCGTTGCGGGTATCGGATCAGCAAACGCTCAATGGCATTGCGGGTTTAATCGCAGAGTTGGAGGCCAAAAAGCTGGCTCTGCACCCTCAACAAAAAAACGGCCCCGGAACGGGGGAGGATCGGGGCCGTTAGTTTAGTTCGTCGCCTTGGAGCGAACAGTGCTCGTACATCCAACGTGCCTTGGCCGCCTTCGGTTCCTAAAACCTCATATTCGAAGGCCACGCCTTCCGACATGACGGTTCAACGCCTTCATGACCCCGATCCGCGCCAGCATGGGATCACCTCCGCGGCTGCACAGCATCAACACCTCGATCGCCGTTTGCCATTCCGGCAGGTCGGATTCCTTCTCCGGCAGCTTCGTAATGTAGTCGGCCGCGTCCTTCAGCGTGCGCAGCTTCCGGCCGTCGGGCAAAATGATGGGATCCACAAACGAGGTAGACCAGGGCAATGAAAGGGCTCTTTCAAATAAATTGTGGTGGCGCGGTGAGCCCGCGCTATCCGTAGCGGCTTGCCAAAATGTTCTGTTTTTGTTCTTATCGGGAAAAGTAAGCAAGTTCAGGGGATATAGCATGCCCGAGCCGCTCAAGTGGTACGACGAGAAGGCGCCAGACAACTCGACATGGCTCAATGCGCTCGCTGAGTTGCGGCGGCGGGCCGCGCGTGAGGGCCACTGCTTTCAACACGTCCAGGCGATCACCGTTGCAATCGACCAATACGCAGAGAAGGCGCTGGGCAACCGTGACTACTTTCTCAACAAGCCCTACGGCGTCGGATGACTGCGCCGCTGGAGCTTTCCCACAATGAGAACGGCGAGCACCGCGACTGTCAGCGCAAGGGCCGATGCGCAGGCCAATCTATCGGCCTGTCTCTCCGAGCGCGGCCTTCTTCCCGGAACGACTGCCAATTTTGGCTGCACCGCCAATTAGCAGCGCCGCCAGTTGTTTATGCCGCATCTCGGTTGCCAAAGCCATCACGGCAGCGACGCTGTTCGACAGCAGCACGAGTGCGGTAAAAACCATCCAGCCGCTTCCCGGCCAAAGCTGGAAAGCCACCCACATCACCGTGTGATGGACCAGGTAGAGGGTGAACGAGTATCCAGCGAGGAATCTTATCGCCGTGACGATGCGCGGCGATGTGATGATCCGGGTTTGCTGCGAGGCCGTGACGACGCCGAACACGAACAGCAGCAGCAGGGGATAGGTTGAGGGCCGGTATTCGGTGCCGGCCCGCACCACGGCCAGATAGGCGATCAGGGCAGAGCCTGAGATCGCAACCGCAATCCAGTAGGGCGGCCGAATTTTTCGGGCGATGAGGAGCAGATAGGCGCCGCCCAGCCACACCAGGAACAGGCTGGTGCCTAGCCCGTCGGGCTGCATCGCGCCGAACAGATAATGGCCCGGTACCTGTCCAGACAGCACGGCGACCGGAATCAGGAAGGGAATTGTCTTTGGCCGCGCACCCATGAAGAAGACGGCGCCGACGAACAGATAGATGTGCCATTCAATCACCAGCGTCCAGAGCGGAGCGGCGGTGCCGAACATGGGCCATTGCATGCTGTCGTGATTGGCGAACGCGCCCTGGTAGCCTTCCAGCATCATCAAATTGGCAAGGAACGTCCGCCAGCCATACGACGTCGACGGCATCTGCAGGTTCACGAACTGGCTGGCGATGGTATCCACCATGGCAACGAACAGCAGCGCCGGGACCAGCCCGGAATAGATCCGCGCGAACCGTTCAACGAAATACTGCAGGAAGCCGTAATTGGGGTCGCGGGACCGCTCGAGCAGCGTGGCGCTAATGAGAAACCCGGACAGGATGAAGAACAGCAGCACGCCGACGGTCTGCATGATGGGCAGGTGAGTGGCCCGCATTTGGGGCACGAAAAACACGATGCCATGGCCGATGCAGACCATCTGCGCGGCGATCGCGCGCAAAAGATCAAGGCAGATCGAAGTGTCGTTGTCAGACGTTTTGAGGCTGAACAAGATCGTTCCGCCATGGTTGACGGTAGGCGACCATACAATCAACAGGCGTTTGCGTAAATCGGAACAGCGCTGATCGGTCGGTATGCCCGTAGTGCACCGAGCCGCGCGCAGCGGCGCGTTGAACCGCCGGCTGAGCCGGTGAATAACCAGAGACCCGCCTGTTCACGCTGGCGGGCCTTTCTTGGGAAACGGCCCCGGCCTACCGCTAAACCGGGGCCGCAACTCTCGGCTGGGGCTTGGGGGCTAAACAGCCGAGAACCACGGCTAGACTCCTGCCGGGAGCATTGGTTCCAATGCCAGGATTAGGAGCACGTCTAGAGGGAATGCGTTGGGATTTATCACCGCTCGGTACGTGGCTTTTATCGGTGACGAGAACGCCAGTTGCGCTCCCGCCTTCCTCCAGGATCGGAGCAGCGCATGCAGAAGCGTCGCCGTGTCACACACACTTCCAGTCTTGAAGCGCGACTTGCCCAAGAGGCTGAAGAACTTCGCAAGGTGGCGGAAACGCTACCGCCAGGCACCGCGCGGGACCTGTTGCTGCGGAAGGCCCGGCAGGATGAAACGGCCATCCGAATGAATCAGTGGCTAAATTCACCCGGCCTGAAGCCGCCGACCTCGTTGTGCGCAAAGCCTTGATTGAGAAGTGCCGCAAGAGAGCGGAAGAATGCCGTACGAATGCGGACAACGCGCTAAGAGAGTTTGACGCCGCTGCGTGGTCGGGCCTCGCGGACGATTGGATAAAGCTGGCGGAAGCCCTGGAGCAAGAGGACCGCCCGAAGTGGAAGAACTAGGCCGCCTCACTTGGCGGCCTCTCTTGTGCGCACTGCAGGCTCGCCAAAGTGCGGACGGCCGGCGACAGCTCTGCCAGTAATTCTTTCGACGCGAAGGGAAGGAAAAAGGCGGCCAGTTCGGGCCGCCTTTGATCGCCGAATAAAAAGCTGGATTCAAAGCCGCTTCCTGAAACTTTCAACCCACGCGTCGGTTGCCCTCGGTCCCGTACATCGGGGCCATCAGGAGGAAACAAGCAAGGAGACACAGATGAACATCAAGCGATTGCTTCTCGCCGGCTGCTCTGTCGTTGTCTTAAGCGCCGGAACGGCGCTGGCTGGCCCGTGTGACACCACCGGCCGCAGTTCAAACTCAAGGGATGCGGGCTCCGGCCCGGCGTCGCTGTCCAGCATCACGACAAGCTCGGTGCGGGTCAGGCTGACGCCGAAGTTCTTCAGCTTGTAGTAAGTGAGGCCCGGCGCCGGCTGGAACTCGACGCGGGCTGCGCTCGCGAGCCGTGGCGCCGCTCGGTCGATCTCCCGACGGATGTCGTCGGCGCTGACCTTGCCGGGGTCGAACAGGTAGAGCACCCGCGCCGGCTCGCTCATGCGCTCGCGCTGGCGCTCGAGCTCGTCCTGCAGAGCCACGAGCGCCCGCCGCACCCAGACGTCTTCGACGTCCTGGGCGTTCTCCCATTCGATCAGGATGGTCACCGCCGGAAGCTTCGA
>Ga0207706_10004261_pt1 | contig 13463 bp, 12 predicted proteins | sample KBSC53metaG_FD_184318 | JGI IMG/M metagenome (GOLD analysis project Ga0207706, IMG submission 184318) | Corn rhizosphere microbial communities from Kellogg Biological Station, Michigan, USA - KBS C5-3 metaG (SPAdes) (version 2) | ecosystem: Host-associated > Plants > Roots > Rhizosphere > Soil ... | reverse complement strand
ATGCCTGGGATCAGTTCGACGCCTATTTCGGGCCCGAGCGGGTCGGCCCCGTCGCAAGCCGGGTGATGCGACCGGCGTCTTCGGCAGAGGGCATGGCGCATTAGAAATCGCTTGCCCGCAAGAGGCAAGCATCCTGTTCGGCCCCCTCTATTGCTTCACCGCTCCCGCCGTCAATCCCGACACCAGATACCGCTGCAGCGCGATCACCAGCGTCACGACCGGCAGCAGCTGAACCGTCGCGGCGGCGAAAATGACGCCCCATTGGACGCCTTCCACCGTCCCCAGCATCTCGCCGATCACGACCGGCGCCGTCCTCGCGTCGCGGGTGGTGAAGATCAGGGCGAAGACATACTCGTTCCACGCGAACACGACGACAAAGATCGCGACGGTGATGATTCCCGGCACGACCAGCGGCAGCACGACACGGCCGAGTATCGCGATCAACCCGGCGCCGTCGACGGCCGCGGCCTCCTCGAGCTCGATGGGAAGATTCGCGACGAAGGAGCGCATGATCCACGTGCCGAGGCTGACGTAGAACGCGGCGTAGAGCAATACGAGCAACAGGTGCGTGTCGTTCATCCGCAAGACGTTGAGAATCGGAAAGAGCGGCACCGTGATGATGATCGGCGGCAGCATGCGCGCCGCCAGCATTCCGAACGCCGTGCCGCTCAACAGCCGATTGCGATAGCGCGCGTAGACGTAGCCCGCAAGGGTGGAGGCGCAAATGGCCGTGAGCACCGCCCCGAGAGTCACGATGGCACTGCTCCCGAGCGCGCGAAAGAACTCAGGCCGGGCGGTCCAAAGGGTTCGATAGTTCTCGAGCGTCGGCCGGAAAATAAGCGTGAATGGCACTTCGAAGATCTGGCTTGCTTCCTTGAACGAGGACAGCACGACGAGCAGGATGGGAATTGCCGACCACGCCATTGCGAGTGCGATGAGCGCCCACCGCAAGACCTGCAACGAAGGGGATCGTCTACGCACTGCGCATCACCTCGCCGTACATCCGTCTCAGGTACGGCCACGCGATGACCAACGACATCACCAGCATGAAACAGCCCGTCGCCGAGGCCATTCCGAACTGGTGGTACTTGAACATTTCGCGGTACAGATAAATTGCCAGCACCTCGGACAAACGCGCTGGCCCGCCTTCCGTCAGCAGCCAAACCTCGGCGAACGTGCGGATGGCGAAGATATAGCGGAACAGCACGGCAATCAGCACCGCCGGCATGATCAGACGCAACGTAATGAGCCGAAACTGCTGCCACCTCGTCGCGCCGTCGATTTCGGACGCCTCGAGCACATCCCGCGGCACGGTGGTCAGCGCCGCATAAAGAATCAGGAAGGTAAACGGCAGGTGATGCCAAATCGCAATCGTGGATGCGAGCAGCAGCGTTTCGACGGGATTGGTGCTCCAGTCAAGCTGCCCCAGGCCGAGGCCGCCGAGAATGTGCGACACGAGGCCGATGTCGGGCTCGAACATATATCGCCACATGACGATGCCGCTGCTCTCGGTGATCGCGTACGGGGCGAGAACCACCGCGATGATGATCGCCTTGCCCGGAACCGGTCCCGACAGAAGCAGCGCGAGACCGAGTGCCAACAGCAACTCAACGTAGACGATGCCGTTGACGACGAAAAACGTATTCCAGAACGCGCGCCAGAAGATGCGGTCGGCGAACAACTGCGCATAATTGGCCAGGCCGACGAACGTCGAATCCTGACCGTAGGTCGACGTGTTGAAGCTGAGCCATCCGACATAGATCGCCGGCAGCACGAGGAATGCCAGCAACAGTACGAGTGTCGGGCACAGCATCGCGTAATGGACGAGCCGGGCCGAGCGCCGATCCTTCACGCGACCGGCAGTGGGCGCGCGCGGTCGCGACAAGACGCGGGCCGCGTCGACCATTCCCATGCTGGCCGCGCCTGCCTCGCGTTACGTCAGGCTGGCAGCAGCGGTTGCACGCGCTTCTTGACGTCGCTCATCGCAGTTTGCGGATCCTTTGTGCCGAGCATCGCGTTGCCCAACTCCTCGATGAAGATGTCCATCGCCTTCGCCGAATTCGGAAAGCCCGGAACCACGAGCCGTGCACTCGCGAGCGCCTGCTTTTCGGCCGCCGCGTAAGGAATGAGCGCTTTCACTTTCGCATCCTCGTACGCCGATGGCCGCACAGGACCATTCCCGTTCAGCGTCTCGGCAATCGTGCTGTCCGGCTGGGACAGCAGCTTGACGAAGCTCCACGCGCGTTCCTTGTTGCGGCCGTTGCGAGGGATCGCCATCGCCCACACCGACGTCTTCGCCGGCGTCGCCTTGCCGTCGACGCCGAGCGGAAGTGCGACCACCGCGATCTTTCCCGGATATTTGCTCGCTTTCGGATCGTTGTAATTGATGTAACGGTTGAACGGATTGTTCGTCATCGCGGCGCGGCCTTGCTGCATGAACGTCGTCACGTCCTCGGTCTTGAGGTTCATCGAGTTCTTGGGCAGGACGCCTTTCTTGTAGAGATCCACCAGTGCGGTGACCCCGCGCATCGCCGCAGGCTGGTCGATCACGACCTTGTAGTCCGCGGTGATGAAGTCTCCGCCAAAGGCGCGAATCCAGTCGATCGGCGTGGCCGGGTCGTCGAAGTTCATGACGAGGCCGTACACCTGGACGCCGTCCGCCCGTTTGAACGTCAGTTTTTCTGCAAGCGCGACGGCCTCGACCACCGTCTTCGGTGGTTCCGTCACACCCTTTTCGGCGAAGAATTCGGTGTTGTAGTGCAGCCCGTGCGTCGCGTGCCGAAACGGAATCGCCGTGAGTTTGCCGCCGAAGGTGTGCGCCGCGAGCATCCCAGCTGGGATCTCCGCGAAATCGGGGATCGGGTCGTTCGCCTGCCACGCCCGCAGGTCCTCGAACAGGCCGGCAAACTGCGGACCGGTGTATCGGTCCAGGATGAACACGATGTCGGCACTGCCCTCGGCAAGGCTTGCTTCCTTGAACGCACGCTCGTTCGCGGCCTCGACGCCGAAGGTCAACCATTCGACTTCCACACCCTGCTTGGCCCGCCAGGGCGCCGTTACGTCGCCACCCGCCCCCGTCGTCGCTGCGGCCTTGTGGACCGCGTGCCCGATAACAGTCAAGCGATCGGCGGCGTATGCCCGCGTCGCCGCGAACGGACCGGCCACCGCGGCGGCAACTGCCGCGACCAGCGCCTTCAAAATGCCTCTGCGTCCTTGCATCGTCATCCTCCTTCGATCGACAGCGAGTCGCCCCTGGCGATGGGGACGGTGAATGCTACCTGCGCCGCGCGCGCACGGCCTCGTCGGGTGCGGCAATCTCCTGGCGCTCGAGGACGAAATCGCGCGCCGCGGCGATGTGACCTTCCATATTTCTTATCGCTTCGTCGGCGTCGCGACGGCGGATTGCCTCGAAAACGGCGACGTGCTCGGTGTGGATGCGACGTGCGCGGTCAGGCAGGTCTTTGTCGCCGAACGTCGTGACGTCGAGGCGCTCGGCGCCGATGAAGTTCGGAATCATCTCTACCGTCTTGAGATAGAAGGGGTTATGGGTCGCCCGCGCCACCGCGCGATGAAACTCGAAATTGAGATCCGCCAGCAAGTGGTACATGCCATCGTCCAGCGCCGTCGCCGCACGATCGACGGTGTGTGCCAGGTCGACAAGATCATTCGGCTCGCGGCGGTGCGCTGCCATACCCGCAGTCGCGGATTCCACGGTAATGCGGAATTCGTAGGATCGCAGCAGGTCCGATACCGTGCGAATCGGCGGGTACGCGTGCAGCCCCGGAGACTCGCCCCGGACGACGATGTTGCCGGAGCCGCGCTGCGAACGGACGAACCCTTCCTGCTTCAGCCTGCCGAGCGCGTCGCGAATCACGGGCCGCGAGACGCCGAACCGCGTGCTGAGCGCTCCTTCCGGCGGCAGCTTGCATCCCTTCGGAAATTCGCCGCGCGTGATCAGGCGAAAAAGCTGTTCATGGACGATGTCCGCCAGCTTCCGCGGCGCGGCAGCGCTTGCGCGAGCTTTTGCGTGGGTGCGAACCGATGCTGCTTCGATCATCACTGCGGCCGCTCGCCAAGCGTGGTCAGGCGATGCATTCGACGACGGCCGAATCCGGCGAATGCATCGCGACGATGCATCGTGCAGCGATTGTCCCAGACGATGAGATCGCCGACTTTCCACTCCTGTGTCCACACGTCCTCGGGACGACCGGCGCTCGACCACAGGAGATCCAGCAACGCTTCGCTCTCCGCAAGCGGCAAACCGGGAATGTAGGCGCCGAATCGGCGGCCCAGATAGAGTGCCTTGCGCTTCGATTCGGGATGCGTGCGGACCAGTGGATGTTGCGGACCTGGCAGCTCGCGCGGATCGCTGGTGTTGATGTCCCGGTATCCGGGCCGCGGAATCCCTTGCGCCGTGTGACTTTCCTGATGCTTGAGCTTGAGGCGGGCAATCTTGCACTTGACCTCGTCCGAGAGGCGCTCGTAAGCGCGGTACATGTTGGCGAAGCTCGTATTGCCGCCGGTGGAAGGCGTCTCGCGCGCAAGCAGAAAGGTATAGCCCGACGGTCGCTCGACGAAGCCCTGATCCGTGTGCCAGTTGAGCTCACCGTCTCCGTGGTCGCCGACGGGCTTTCCGTCTTCCGTCACATTCGACACGACCGTCATCTTCGGGGACTCGGGCACGTACACCGCGCGTGAACGACTGAAATCCGGAGACCCTTCCAACTCTCCGAATTGCTCGGCCAGGCGCGTGAATGCAACATCGTCCAGCGTATGACCGCGCAGCCGGACGACCAGGTGATCACGGAGTGCGTCGCGGATGACGGAAATGTCCCGACTCGACGGCGATTGAAGATTGACGCCCAGGACGTCGGCGCACAGGGCCGCCTCGGTCGGTCGGATCGTGGACGGAGCGACGAAGGTCTCGGTCATGGGCACCTCGGCATCGGCGGTCGTGATCGGCGGCGCCAGACAGGTCGCCGCGGACCCGAGTATCGGGTGCCCTGCCTCGAATTGTCAACGTTGTCAAATTTTGTCTATGGTAGAAAGGCCGGCGACTTGCAGGAGCCGTCGCTGAGACTGAGCGCCTTCAAAATTCAGGTATGGCTCGCGCATTACAGCGTTGTCTGCACGATCGCGATTACGAAAGCGCTTGCCTACGGTATAGACTCACGTCCGTGCAAAAGCGCGTCGCGATTCGACTTGATCTGCGAGTGCGCGCTTGTCTTGCCGGCGATGAGCAGCCGAGCGCCGATAACGCCAACAACAGGGAGGCATTGGAAATGTGCAATGTGTGCGGTGATCCGCAGCATGAACTGGAAGTGACGAGGAGGGATTTCTTGCGCTCAGGTGCACTCGCGACGCTCGCACCGTGGACCATCGGTGGCGCCTTTGCTGCAGCGCCGCCGGCGCCCGGCGCGGCTCCCCCGCAGAACGCGATCGCGCCCGCGGACGCGCTGAAGCGAATCATGGAAGGGAACGCGCGTTACGCCGCGAACACGCCGAACGAGCGTGACTTCTCGGTGGAACGGGCCGCCCGGGCCCAGGGCCAATATCCGATCGCAGCGATCCTGAGCTGCGCGGACTCGCGGGTGTCGCCCGAGCTCGCGTTCGACCAGGCACCGGGGGATCTCTTCGTCGTGCGTGTCGCCGGCAACGTCGTCAACAATGACCTGCTGGCCTCCATCGAGTACGGCCTGCAGTTCCTCGGCGCGCCGCTCATTGTCGTGCTCGGCCACTCCTCGTGCGGCGCTGTCGACGCAGCGATCAAAGTGGTGAAAGACAAGGCCGTTCTTCCTGGCCATCTGCCTGAGCTCATCAGCGCCCTCAAGCCATCCGTCGAGATCGCCCGGACGGAGAAGAGCGGCGAGCTGCTCGAAAACGCGACGCGGGAGAACGTAAAGCGGCAGGTGGCGCGGCTCAAGAACTCGCCACCGATCGTGCAGAAGCTCTACGCAGGCAAGAAGATCGACATCGCGGGCGGCGTGTACGACATCGCCACCGGAAAGGTGACGCTCGTCTAGATCGGGGAACGAGCAGGACCCCGCGCTGCCTACTCCACCGTCACCGATTTCGCGAGGTTCCGCGGCTTGTCGACGTCCGTTCCGCGCAGTACCGCCGTGTGATACGCCAATAACTGCAGCGGAATCGTGTGCACCACCGGTGACAGCAAGCCCGCGTGCTCGGGCAGCCGGATCACGTGGATGCCTTCGCTCGCCTGCAGATGGCTGTCGAGATCGGCGACGACATAGAGCTCGCCGCCGCGGGCACGCACTTCCTGCAAGTTCGACTTGAGCTTCTCGAGCAGCGCATCGTTCGGCGCGATCGCGACGACGGGCATGTCCGAGTCGACGAGCGCGAGCGGACCGTGCTTCAGCTCGCCGGCGGGATACGCTTCGGCGTGGATGTAGGAGATTTCCTTGAGCTTGAGCGCGCCTTCGAGCGCGATCGGGTAGTGCAGGCCGCGGCCGAGGAAGAGCGCGTGCTGCTTCTTCGCGAACTGATCGGCCCACGCGATCACTTGCGGTTCCAGCGCGAGCGCCGCTCGCAGCGCCGACGGAAGGTGGCGCAGTCCTCGCACCCAATACGCTTCCTGCTCGACGCTCAGCCGACCGCGGAGCTTCGCGAGCGTCAGCGCCAACAGGAAGTGTGCGACGAGCTGTGTGGTGAACGCCTTCGTCGACGCGACCCCGATCTCGGCGCCGGCGCGGGTCAGATAGGTGAGCTTCGTCTGGCGCACCATCGAGCTCGTGGGAACGTTGCAGATCGCGAGCGTATGCGCATGGCCCAGCGACTGCGCGTGCTTCAGCGCGGCGAGCGTGTCGGCGGTCTCGCCCGACTGCGACACGACGACGACGAGCGCGTTGGGGTTGGGCACGCTGTCGCGGTAGCGGTATTCGCTCGCGATCTCGACGCTGCATGGGATGCCGGCGAGCGACTCAATCCACTGCTTTGCGACGAGCGCCGAATAGTAGCTGGTGCCGCACGCCAGCACGAGCACCCTGTCGACCTTCTTGAGGATGTCCTTCGCATTGGCGCCGAACAGGTTCGCATCGACCACGCCGACGGCTTCCAGCGTATCGGCCACCGCCCGCGGCTGCTCGAAGATCTCCTTCTGCATGAAGTGTCGGTACGGTCCGAGCTCGACGGTATCGCTCGACGCCTCGACGTTGACGACGGCGCGTCGCACCGGATTGCCGTGGGCGTCGTGAATGGTGTACGACTCGAGACGCACATCGGCGATGTCGCCCTCGTCGAGGTAGACGACGCGCTTGGTCACCGACAAGAGCGCCGCGGCGTCGGACGCGAGGAAGTGATCGCCATCGCCGATGCCGACGACGAGCGGGCTGCCCGCGCGCGCACCGACGACCCGACCGGGCTCGCGCGTCGAGATCACGGCGATCGCATACGCGCCGTGAAACTCCGCAACGGCGGTACGGACGGCGCGCAGAAGGTCACCGCCGCCGTCCGCATGCCAGTGCGAGTGGACGAGATGCGCGATGACTTCGGTATCCGTCTGCGTGGTGAACACGTAGCCGGCGGCCTTGAGCCGCTCGCGCAACGCTTCGTAGTTTTCGATGATGCCGTTGTGCACGACGGCAATCTCGGACCCCGACACGTGCGGATGCGCATTGGCGGGCGTGGGCGCGCCGTGCGTCGCCCAGCGAGTGTGCGAGATGCCTGTAAAAGCTTTCAGCGAGCGCGAGTCTGCCTGGGCGGCGAGATCCGCCACGCGCGCCGTGCTGACGAGCCGCTCGAGTCGCGGCTGCGCCGGTGTGCCGTTGATGACCGCGAGGCCGGTTGAGTCGTAACCGCGGTATTCGAGCCGCTTGATCCCGTCGATCAGAAGGGGAACGATGTTGCGCGTCGAAGACGCGCCGACGATGCCGCACATGACGTCATCCTTTCGGTGTTTTCGCTTTCTTGACCGGCCGTTTCCAGCCAGGGACCGTCAGCTGTCGAGGCCGCGCCACCGTCAGCGTTTCGGCGGGGGCATCGCGGGCAATCGTACTCCCGCCCCCGATCGTCGCACCACGCGCGACCACGATGGGCGCGACCAGCACGCAGTTCGAGCCGATGGACGCCTCGTCCTCGATGACCGTTCGATGCTTGTTCGCCCCGTCGTAGTTGGCCGTGATCGATCCTGCGCCGAAGTTGACCCCTGCGCCCATCGACGTGTCGCCGATATACGCAAGGTGATTCGCCTTGGAGCCGCGCCCGATCGTGCTTGCCTTGACCTCGACGAAATTACCCACGTGAACGTCGGAAGCAAGATCCGCGCCCGGACGCAGCCGGGTATACGGTCCGATCCGCGCATTGGCGCCGACCGTGGCCCCCTCGAGGTGGCAGAACGGCAGGACCTGCGTGCCTTCATCGAGCGTCACGTCCTTGAGGACGCAATTCGAGCCGATGGATACACCGTTGCCGAGGTGCACCTTGCCCTCGAACACGCAGCCGACGTCGATGAACACATCGGTGCCGCACGCGAGCGTGCCGCGGATGTCGATTCGCGCCGGATCGGCGAGGGTGACGCCGGCATCGAGCAGCGCGTCCGCTTGGGCGCGCTGGTACAGGCGCTCCAGGAGTGCAAGCTCGCGCATCGTGTTGACGCCGAGCGTCTCGATCACGCTGCCCGCCTGCGACGCCTTGATCGGCACGCCTTCCTTGCGGGCCATCGCGATCACGTCGGTCAGGTAGTACTCGCCACTCGCATTCTTGTTGTCGACAGCCTTGAGCCAGCGCGCGAAATGCTGCGTCGGCGCGGCCATCACGCCCGTGTTGATCTCGCGAATCTTGCGCTGCTCCGGCGTCGCGTCCTTGTGCTCGACGATCGCCGTGACCTTGCGATCGGCGTCGCGGACGATGCGACCGTATCCCGTCGGATCGTCGAGCTCGATCGTGAGCAGCGACAACGCGCCGTCGTGCGCGTGGCCAATGACTTTTTCCAGCGTCTCGGGTCGCGCCAGCGGATCGGCCCCGAACAGAACCAGCGTCACTCCATCCGCGCCAAGATGGGGCAGCGCCTGGGCCAGCGCGTGGCCGGTTCCAAGCGGGGGGTCCTGTAGCGCCCAATGGAGATCGGAGTCGGGAAAGCGCCCCCGCACCTGATCGCCGCCGTGGCCATAGACCACGCATATGCGGCCGGCGCCGAGCTTGCGCGAGGTCTCGATCACGTGCGCGAGCAGCGGCCTGCCACCCAGCGGATGGAGGACTTTCGGAAGCCCGGAGCGCATCCTCTTGCCGATGCCGGCGGCGAGAATCGCGATGTTGAGGGGTGTCGGCGTGGAAGTCGCCATGGGGAGCGGAATTTTACGCGAATCCCAGGGCGCCCTCTAACGCGCCCGCAGCCGTACCGAACACACATCCGGCGAAGCGCACATGCGTACGAGCGCATGCACGAATCGTGCTATCGCAATCGCTTGCCACGATTCGACGCCGGACGCTACTGCGTGCCGGTCTTGTGGCGCTCGGTGGCAGTCGGAAGGCGCGTGACCGTGGCGCGCCTTGCAGTCAAATCACCGCGCGCATGGACGTTTTGTTCGCGGCGCGCGAGGATCTCGCACTGCGTATACATCTGCCGCAACCGACGCTCGGCGTCAGTGAGCGACGCGGCAAGGATGAGAATATTGTCGACGCGCTGGCCCGTCCGCGTGCGGATGTTGAAACCGAATCGAACCATTGCGTGCCTGCTCGCGATCGCCAGCGGACCTTTGGCGTGTCAGGGGTTTAGCGCTGTTGATTGCTATGATAGATCAACTCCCGCATGCAAATATGCGAAGACAGTCATTTGAACATTGATCCGCCTGGCACCAGTACCACGTCGGTCCAACCGGATCCCATCCCCGCCGAGCTTGCGCGCGCGATCGGGCGGATGCTGCCAGTGAGCGCTCACATTGAGCCATACATGTCGCCCTTGGCGGGAGGCGTGTCGTCGGAGATCTTTCGCGTCGAGTTGCCTGGGGGGCCCATATGCGTCAAGCGGGCGCTCCCGAAGCTCAAGGTGGTCGCGGACTGGCGCGTGCCCGTCGAGCGCAATCGATCGGAGGTGGACTGGATGCGCGTCGCCTCCGAGATCCTTCCTGCCGCGGTTCCGAAGATTCTGGGCGAGGATCGCGCGAGCGGGTGTTTCGCGATGGAATATCTGGAAGCGAGCTCCCATCCAGTCTGGAAGGATCAGCTTCGTGACGGCGTCGTCGAACTGCCGACGGCCGCGGCGATTGGCGATGCGCTCGGCCGTATCCACTCTGCCACAAGCGATCGCCCGGAAGTGGCCGCTCGCTTCGCCACGGATGCGCTGTTCGAGGCGCTTCGGCTGCAGCCGTATTTGGAGGCGACCGCTCACGAACATCCGCGACTCGCCGCCCGCCTCACGAATTTAGCCGCAACCACGCGTACGACAAAGCGCGCGCTCGTTCATGGCGACTTCAGTCCGAAGAATCTGTTGATCGGCCCCGCCGGACCGGTGATCCTTGACGCCGAATGCGCGTGGTACGGCGATCCGGCGTTCGATCTCGCGTTTGTGCTCAATCACCTGCTGCTCAAAGGCGCGTGGCAGCCGCAGTGGCGGGCGCGCTACGTGGAGGCGTTCTCTGCGCTCGCGGCGGCCTATTTGGCGCATGTAACCTGGGAGCCGCCCGTCTACTGCGAGGCACGCGCTGCCGCCCTCCTGCCGGGACTCATGCTCGCGCGCATCGACGGCAAGTCCCCTGTCGAGTATCTGACGGACGCATCGACAAAAGACGCCGTGCGAGCGTTTGCGAGCTCGTTGCTGGTTGATCCGGTCGGGCGGCTCGAGACGATCGCGCAGCATTGGGTGGAAGAGGGGTCGGCATGAGCGCGAATGTTCCGAAGCGCGAAGCGCGGAGGACGGTCCAGTGACCGCCGCGATTGCACGCGTACATGGCCGCCGGGTCTGGGATTCACGCGGGCGGCCGACGATCGAAGCCGAAGTCGTGCTGGCAACCGGCGCCGTCGGCCGAGCCATTGCGCCAGCGGGAGCCTCACGCGGCTCGCGCGAAGCGATCGATCTGCGCGACGGCGGCCCGCGCTTCGGCGGAATGGATGTGATGCGGGCCATCGCCAACATCCAAAACGTTGCCGGACCGGCGCTCGCCGGACACGACGCCCTCGACCAGCCAACGGTCGATGCGGCGCTGATCGCGCTCGACGGGACCCCGAACAAGGCAAAGCTCGGCGGCAATGCAACCGTCGCGGTGTCACTCGCCGTCGCGCACGCAGCCGCCGCTGCGCGCGGCTGCCCGCTCTGGCGCTCCTTGGGGGGCGGGGATCCGGTGACGCTTCCACTACCCGAGATCCAGATCTTCGGCGGAGGCGCGCACGCCGGGCGCCGCATCGACATCCAGGACCTGATGGTGATGCCGATCGGCGCGGCCTCGTTCGCGCACGCGCTCGAGATGACCGCCGAAGTCTATCGGGCGGCAGGCGAGCTGATGAGCGACGCCGGCAAGCTCGCGGGTGTCGCGGACGAAGGGGGATGGTGGCCTGCGTTCGAGACGAACGAGGAAGCGCTCGCGATGCTGGTGCGCGCGATCGAGCGGGCGGGCTACGCGGCGGGCAACGACGTCGCGATCTCGCTCGACATCGCCGCCTCCGAATTCGGGCGCGATGGCCGGTATCGGCTGGGGCTCGAGCGTCGGGAGCTCGACCGCGACGGCATGATCGAGATGCTCCTCGGATGGATGGATCGCTATCCGATCGTCTCGATCGAGGATCCGTTGGCCGAGGATGACCGCGACGGCTGGATCGAGTTCGCGCGCGCCGCCGCATCGCGCGTTCAGATCATCGGCGACGACTACCTCACGACAAATGCCGCGCGCGTTCGCGAGGCGGCGGCCGACCGCGCGTGCAATGCGGTTCTCATCAAGCCGAACCAGGCGGGCACCGTGACTGAAACGCTCGCGGCGGTGTCCGCGGCCCGCGCAGCGGGTTTCGGCACGATCGTGTCGGCTCGCTCCGGCGAAACGGAAGACGTCTCGATCGTCCATCTCGCAGTCGGCTGGAACGCAGGACAGCTCAAGGTCGGCTCATTCGCGCGCTCGGAGCGAATGGCAAAGTGGAACGAGGGCGTGCGGATCGAGGAAGCGCTGGGGTCGAGCGCGCGCTATGCGGGACGGACGGCGCTTCCGCAGTTGCGCCCGAGGACGTAGCCGCCGCTACGCAAGCAGAAAGCTCGCGAGCTCCGCGAAGCCTGCGCCGGATTCTGCCTGCGTGACGTATGCCGGCAGCGTCGCGATCCGGTCGGCAAACCGACGCACGTTCGCCACGCCCACGGCGTTCGGAAAGTACGCGAACATCGGCGCGTCGTTCGGCGAATCGCCCGCAAAGACGAACGTGTCGCGATCGGGGTCGGCATCGATCGCGAACACCTCGCTCAACAGGCGCTTGGTCATCGTGAGCTTGCTGTACGTGCCGAACCAGCCGTTGACGTGGATCGAGCTTACCTTCGCGGTCATGCCCTCAGCCTCCATCATCGCGACGATCCGGTCGATTGCCGCGCGGTCCAGCGGGGGCACGTCCTCGCAGAAGTCGATCGCGACGTCGGCCTCGCGGTAGCGCTGGTCCGACGCGAGCGCGCTGCCGGGCACGGAGGCAACGATCCGGTCGGCGATGGCGGTCAGCCTCTCGCGATGGCGCCGCCGCGTCGGTTCGTCGTCGACGAAGCGGCGCACGAGCTTGTGCGCGTTCGCGTCGTAGCGCATGTAGAAAGCGCCATTCTCGCCGACCACCGCGTCCACGGGCCACATTCGCGCGATGTGATCGCACCATCCCGCCGGCCGGCCGGTGATCGGGATGACGAGCTTGCCGGCGTTGCGCAGCCGCTGCATCGCCGCATACGCTTCGGCGGTGAGGCGGCCGTGGGTCGAGAGCGTCTCGTCGATGTCGGTGAGCACGCCGCGGATCGCGCGACGCGTCGGGTCGGGCATGCTTGCGAGCGGCTGCATCAGGCGGGCACGGGTAAAGTGCGCGCGACACGCGCGACGTAGGCAGCCACGCGATCGCGATTCGCTTCCGACATGCCGAGGCCGCACTTGGTCCGCCGCCAGAGCACATCATCTCCCGTGCGCGCCCATTCCTCGTCGACAAGGTAGTCGATCTCGGCGGCGGTCAGTCCCTGACCGAAGTCCTCGCCGAGATCGGACGGCGCCATCGCATCGCCGAGGATCGACATTGCCGCCGTGCCGTGCCGGTGGGCGAGGCCGCGCACCACTTCCCCCGGGAGTCTTGAATAGCGGCCGGTGAGCTCTCCCAGCAATTCGTCGAACCCTCCCGGCGGCAAATCTCCACCCGGCAACACCGCGTTCGCGGTCCAGCGCGCGGACATCGACGGCAGGTGCGGCGCGAGCTCTTGCAACGCGTGCTCGGCGAGCTTTCGATACGTCGTGATCTTGCCGCCGTAAATCGATAGCGCCGCGGCGCCCCGCCCGTCGTCGGTGTCGAGCTTG
>Ga0207706_10004259_pt1 | contig 13464 bp, 7 predicted proteins | sample KBSC53metaG_FD_184318 | JGI IMG/M metagenome (GOLD analysis project Ga0207706, IMG submission 184318) | Corn rhizosphere microbial communities from Kellogg Biological Station, Michigan, USA - KBS C5-3 metaG (SPAdes) (version 2) | ecosystem: Host-associated > Plants > Roots > Rhizosphere > Soil ... | reverse complement strand
GATCTCCGCTCCGCACGCATCGGAAAAGCGCGCCAGCTTGGTGAAGCTCGCGATCGGCATCACGCCGGGCACGATCGGCACGTCGATGCCAAGCGCGGCGGCCTCGTCGACGAAGTGATAGTAGCTGTCGGCATTGAAGAAATACTGGGTGATGGCCGAGTCTGCGCCGGCATCGAGCTTGCGCTTGAAATTCGCAATGTCCTCGCCCGGACTCCGGGCCTGCGGGTGGTATTCCGGATAACAGGCGACGTCGATGTGGAACCAGTCGCCGGTGGTCTCGCGGATGAACGCGACCAGCTCGTTCGCATAGCGGAATTCACCGACGTCGGCGCTGCCGGACGGCAGGTCGCCGCGCAGCGCCACCAGATGCCCGATGCCGTGCTCGCGATAGGTGGCCAGCGTCGCGCGCACGGTGTCCCGGGTCGAACCGATGCATGAGATGTGCGGCGCCGCGCGCTGGCCACTCGCCTGGATGTCGAGCACCGCCGCGAGCGTGCGGTCGCGCGTCGAGCCGCCGGCTCCGTAGGTCACTGAAAAGAATTTCGGACCGAGCTGCGCGAGCTGATCTCGCGTTGCGGAAAGCTTCGTCGCGCCCTCCGGCGTCGCCGGCGGGAAGAACTCGAAGCTGAAAATCCGATCGCTGCTTCCGCTCATCGCCGGGCACCCGCTACGCTTTTTTCGGCAGCAGCAGAGCCGACAGCGCCCAGGAGATGATGCTGTACAGGATTGCGCCGAGCACTGCCGACCAGAAGCCGGCGACGTGGAAGCCTTCGATGAATGACGCGACGAACCAGAACAACAGGCCGTTGATCACGAAGATGAACAGTCCCAGGGTCAGCAAGGTCGCCGGCAAGGTCAGCAGCACCAGCACCGGACGGATGAAGGTATTGATCAGCCCCAGCACCAGCGCGGCAATCAACGCCGTAACGGGCGAGTCGACCTTGATCGACGACATCAGATACGGCAGCGCGAACAGCGCCGCGGCATTGATCAGCCACACGATCAGAAGGCGCATGCTTGGTTCTCCCAGTTCGAAGCGTTAGGACGCGGCAAAAGCAAACTCGTCCGCGATGCCCGGCGGGTTGAACGTCACTGCAAGTGACGGTCGAATCCGCCGGCACGCGACAACGTGCCTAATATCGATACGTCTCCGGTTTGTAGGGGCCTTGGACATCCACCCCGATGTAGCGCGCCTGCTTGTCGGACAATTCAGTCAGCATCGCGCCCAGCTTTTTGAGCTGCAGCCGCGCCACCTTTTCGTCCAGATGCTTGGGCAAAACATAAACGCCGATCGGATATCTGCCGCTCCTGCTCCTGGCGTCGGTCCACAGCTCGATCTGCGCCATCACCTGATTGGCGAACGAGCTCGACATCACATAGCTCGGATGCCCGGTTCCGCAGCCCAGGTTCACCAGCCTTCCCTCGGCCAGCAGGATGATGCGCTTGCCGTCCGGAAAGATGACGTGGTCCACCTGGGGCTTGATGTTGTCCCACGTGTATTGCTTGAGCCCCGCGACGTCGATTTCGTTGTCGAAGTGGCCGATGTTGCACACGATCGCGTTGTGCTTCATGCGCTTCATGTGCGCGAGCGTGATGACATCGATGTTGCCGGTCGCGCTGACGAAGATATCCGCCTTGTCGGCGGCGTAATCCATCGTCACCACGCGGTAGCCTTCCATCGCCGCCTGCAGCGCGCAGATCGGATCGACTTCGGTGACCCAGACCTGCGCCGACAATGCACGCAGCGCCTGTGCCGAGCCCTTGCCGACGTCGCCGTACCCGGCGACGAGCGCGATCTTGCCGGCGATCATCACGTCGGTCGCGCGCTTGATGCCGTCGACAAGCGATTCGCGGCAGCCGTAAAGGTTGTCGAATTTGCTCTTGGTCACCGAATCGTTGACGTTGATCGCCGGAAAGGCCAGCCGGCCCTCCTTGTGCATCGTGTACAGGCGCTTGACGCCGGTCGTCGTTTCCTCGGTGACTCCCTTGATGCTGGCTTTGATGCGCGAATAGAAATGCGCGTCCTGCGCCAGCCGCCGCGCGATCGCGGCGAACAGCGCGAACTCCTCCTCGTTCGACGGATGGCCGATCAGCGATCGGTCCGACTCGGCCTGCGCGCCCAGGTGCACCAGCAGGGTCGCGTCGCCGCCGTCGTCCAGGATCATGTTCGGCGCGCCGTCGGCCGATCCCGGGCCACCCCATTCGAAAATGCGATGGGTGAACTCCCAGTACTCGTCGAGCGTCTCGCCCTTGTAGGCAAATACGGGGACTCCGCTGGCGGCGACCGCTGCCGCCGCGTGATCCTGCGTCGAGTAAATATTACAAGATGCCCAGCGCACTTCGGCGCCGAGCGCCTTCAAGGTTTCGATCAGCACCGCCGTCTGGATCGTCATGTGCAGGCTGCCGGCGATACGTGCGCCGCGAAGCGGCTGCTCGGGCGCGAACTCCTCGCGGATCGCCATCAACCCGGGCATTTCGGTCTCGGCGATGGCGATTTCCTTGCGGCCCCAGGCGGCGAGCTCCAGGTCGGCCACCCGGAAGTCGGTGAATTGCTGGATATCGGTTGGTGCGTTCATGCGTCACTCCATAGAGCGACAGCCGAGGGGGAAAGGAAGGGATTCCTGCTCGTTCCCCCGCGCGCGAGTCGCGGTTCAACGAGCGCCGTTCCCATGGGAATGCCCCGAGCCTGGCAGCCGACCTGACCTGCAGCGGCTGTTGCAACGCTCCTCGGGGACGGTGATTTTAGCCTAAACACGGCCTCCTGTGGACCCCGGTCCAGGCCGCCTGAGCGACGCCGCCGGCCGTCCGCGGGCTCGGCGGGCCCAATAACTGCTTACAACTTAGGGCCCGGGCCCAAATACCTGGTTACAACTCACAGTGCAACGAACCGGGCAAAAGCCGGACAATCCAAAGATTGTGCCCATCGGGCGTGGTGTCCATAAGCGATGAATGATCAAACGCGCGACCCGGGGAAGCCCGAGCATCCGGCAGCTGCCGAGCGGAGGTCGCCGGCAGAAACCGTCGAACAGCCCGCGCTGACCCGGCCCGGTCCGCGCTCGCGCTCGCGCCACTGGCCCTGGTTGCTGGCTGCGATCGCGCTTGCCGCGGCCGCGCTGGCCGCTTGGTACTGGTTCGGACATGGCAGCGGCGACCAGGCCAAGGCGGGCGGCAAGGGCGATGCCGCCTCGCGCCCGATGCCCGTCGTGGCCGCGCCGGCGCGCAAGGGCAATATCGACGTCTACATCGACGCGCTGGGCACGGTCACGCCCCTCAACAATGTCGTCGTCCACACCCGCGTCGACGGACAGCTGATGAGCGTCGCCTTCCGCGAGGGCCAGAATGTCAAGGCGGGCGACCTACTCGCGCAGATCGATCCACGGCCGTTCGAAGTGATGTTGACGCAGGCGAACGGACAGATGGCGCGCGACCAGGCGCAGCTGAAAAACGCGCAGCTCGATCTCGAGCGTTACCAGACGCTGCTCGCCCAGGACTCGATCTCCAGGCAACAGGTCGACACGCAAGCTGCTCTGGTTCGCCAGTATCAGGGGGCCGTCGAGACCGACAAGGGCGCTGTCGACAACGCCAAGCTGCAGCTCGCCTATGCCCGCATCATCGCGCCGATCAGCGGCCGGGTTGGATTGCGGCAGGTCGATCCGGGAAATATCGTGCATGCCGGCGACAGCAATGGACTGGTGACGATCACTCAAGTGCAGCCGGTCACCGTCATCTACCCGGTGCCGGAGGACAATGTGCCGCGCATCGTCAAGCGCATGCAAAGTACACAGTCGGTCGCAGTCGATGCATTCGACCGCAGCGGCAAGACCCGGCTCGCGACCGGCCGCCTGCTGACGATCGACAATCAGATCGACACGACTACCGGGACGGTCAAGGTCAAGGCCGAATTTCCCAATACCGACAGCGCGCTGTTTCCCAACCAGTTCGTCAACGTCCGCATGGTGGTCGAAACGCATGAGGACGCGACGCTGGTTCCGACGGCCGCCATCCAGCGCGGCGCGCCGGGCACGTTCGTCTTCCTGGTGAAGGAGGACAAGACCGTCGCGGTGACCCCGGTGCAGCTCGGAGCGGTCTCCGGCGAGACGACAGAGGTAAACAAAGGGCTCGCTCCAGGGAATCTGGTCGTCGTCGACGGCGCCGACAAGCTTCGTGACGGCTCGAGCGTCGAATTGATCGACGCCGCCGCACGGGCGACGCAACAGGCGGCGCCGCCGCGCCAGAATGCGCCGGGCGCCGGCAAGGGGGCAAACGGCCAGGGCCGGCGCAGCAAGGGCAGCGGCTGACGCGCCGCCGGCGCAGAGCCGCGAACCCGATGAAAGCGTTTCGATGAACCCGTCTCGCCCGTTCATCCTGCGCCCGGTCGCGACCTCGCTGTTGATGCTGGCGATCCTGCTCGCCGGCGTCATTGCGTACCGCGTGCTGCCGATTTCGGCGCTGCCGGAGGTCGACTATCCGACGATACAGGTGGTGACGCTGTATCCGGGGGCAAGTCCCGACGTCACGACCTCGTCGATCACCGCGCCGCTCGAGCGGCAGTTCGGACAGATGCCGGGATTGAAGCAGATGTCGTCGACCAGCTCGGGCGGCGCGTCGGTCATCACGTTGCAGTTCGACCTGAATCTTTCTCTGGACATCGCCGAGCAGGAAGTGCAGGCGGCGATCAACGCGTCCGGCAGCTTCCTCCCGGCCGACCTTCCGACGCCGCCGATCTACAACAAGGTCAATCCGGCCGACACGCCGATCATGACCCTGGCGCTGACGTCCAAGACGATGCCGCTGCCGAAGATCGAGGATCTCGCCGACACGCGGCTCGCAACCAAGCTGTCGCAGCTGCCGGGGGTGGGGCTGGTTTCGTTGAGCGGCGGCCAGCGGCCGGCGGTGCGGATCCAGGCCAATCCGACCGCGCTTGCCGCCTACGGCCTCTCGCTCGACGACGTGCGCACCGCGATCAGCAACGCCAACACCAGCCAGGCCAAGGGCAGCTTCGACGGGCCGACGCGGGCGTCGACGATCGACGCCAACGATCAGCTGAAGAGCGCCGACGAATACAAGAGCATGATCATCGCCTACCGCAACGGCTCGCCGGTGCGACTCACCGACGTTGCCGACATCGTCGACGGAGCGGAGAACACGCGACTCGCTGCCTGGGCCAATCAACAGCCGGCGATCATCGTCAACATCCAGCGCCAGCCCGGCGCCAACGTGATCGAGGTCGTCGACCGGATCAAGCAGCTGCTGCCTCAGCTGCAGGCCTCGCTGCCCGCCGCCGTCGATGTCACGATGCTTACCGACCGCACGATCACGATACGAGCGTCGGTGCACGACGTGCAGTTCGAGCTCTTCCTCGCGGTCGCTCTGGTCGTGATGGTCATTTTCCTGTTCCTGCGCAGCCTCTCCGCAACGGTGATTCCGAGCGTTGCCGTGCCGCTGTCGCTGATCGGCACGTTCGGCGTGATGTATCTGGCCGGCTTCTCGATCAACAATCTGACCCTGATGGCGCTGACGATCGCAACAGGCTTCGTCGTCGACGACGCCATCGTGATGATCGAGAACATCGCCCGCTACATCGAGGCCGGCGAAAAGCCGCTGGCGGCTGCGCTCAAAGGTGCCGAGCAGATCGGGTTCACGATCATCTCGCTGACGATCTCGCTGATCGCGGTGCTGATCCCGCTGCTGTTCATGGGTGATGTCGTCGGCCGCCTGTTCCGCGAATTCGCGATCACGCTGGCAATATCGATCCTTATTTCGGCGGTCGTGTCGCTGACCCTGACGCCGATGATGTCGGCGCGCTTCCTTCGGCACACCGAAAAGGAAAAGCAGGGCAGGCTTTACCGGCGAAGCGGCGAGATCTTCGAGCGCTTGATCGAGCGCTATGGCCGGATGCTCAATTGGGTGCTCGACCGGCAGGGAGCGACTCTGGTCGTCGCCATCATCACGCTGCTGCTGACAGTCATCCTGTACGTATTCATTCCGAAAGGCTTCTTTCCCATCCAGGACACCGGGGCGATCCAGGGCATCACCGAGGCGCCGCAAACGGTCTCGTTCGCCGCGATGGCGGAACGGCAGCAGGCACTCGCCGCCGTGATCCTGCAGGACCCCGCGGTCGAGAGCCTGTCGTCGTTCATCGGCGTCGACGGAACCAACGCGACCTTGAACAGCGGCCGGATGCTGATCAACCTGAAGCCGCTCTCGCAGCGGCACGGGCGCGCCACCGACGTGATCCGCGATCTGCAAGCGCGTGTCGCCAGCGTCGAAGGCATCGCGCTGTACATGCAGCCGGTGCAGGATCTGACGATCGAGGACCGGGTCAGCCGGACGCAATACCAGTTCACGATCGAGGACACGAACCCGGACGAATTGAGCGTCTGGGTTCCGCGCGTCGTCGAGCGTCTGCGTCGGATTCCGCAGCTGGCCGACGTTGCCAGCGACCTGCAGGACGGCGGCCTGCAGGCTTATGTGGACATCGACCGCGCGACGGCGAGCCGCTACGGGATTACTCCGGCCGCGATCGACAACGCGCTGTACAACGCGTTCGGACAGCGATTGGTGTCGACGATATTCACCCAGACGAACCAGTACCGCGTCGTGCTGGAAGTAAAGCCCGAGTTCCAGCTCGGCCCGGAAGCGCTGTCGCAGATCTATGTCCCGGTCGGCAACGTCTCGTCGGCGCCGGCGTCGGTCGGGGCCAACGCCTCGGCGTCGCTGGCCGCGCCGGGCGCGGGCGCCAGTCCAGCCGGCGCGAGCCAGCAATCGCCGCAACAGGTGCCGCTGACGTCGATCGCGCGGATCAGCGAGCACGCGACGGCGCTAGTCGTCACTCACATCGGCCAGTTTCCGGCAGCGACAATCTCGTTCAACCTCGCGCCCGGAGCGTCGCTCGGCAACGCTGTCGAGGAAATCCAGAAAGCGCAGCAGGAGCTCGGGCTGCCGGCCAGCGCGCAATTGCGTTTTCAGGGCGCCGCCGCGGCATTTCGCGGCTCGCTGGCCAACGAGCTCTGGCTGATCCTCGCCGCGATAGTCACGATGTACATCGTGCTGGGCGTGCTGTACGAAAGCTACATCCATCCGATCACGATCCTGTCGACGCTGCCTTCCGCCGGCGTCGGCGCGCTGCTGGGCTTGATGATCTTCGGCAAGGATCTCGACGTCATCGCCATCATCGGCATCGTGCTTCTGATCGGCATCGTCAAGAAAAACGCGATCATGATGATCGACTTTGCGCTCGACGCCGAGCGCAAGGATGGCAAGCCGCCCCGCGAGGCGATTTACCAGGCGTGCCTGCTGCGCTTTCGCCCGATCATGATGACCACGATGGCGGCGCTGCTCGCCGCGCTGCCGCTGATGCTGGGCTGGGGCGTGGGCTCCGAATTGCGCCATCCGCTGGGTATCACGATGGTTGGCGGACTGGTCGTCAGCCAGATGCTGACCTTGTTCACCACGCCGGTCATCTACCTCGCGTTCGACCGCCTCGCTCGCCGCGTCGAAGGGCGCGGCGGCCGGAAGGCCGGAGCCGAGCCGGCGCCTCGGGCCGGCGATTGAAATGGCCGACGACGAATCCGTCGCGCCGCCCGGACAGGTCAACCTGTCGGCGCCCTTCATCGCGCGGCCGGTCGCGACGACGCTGCTGACGATCGGCTTGGCGCTCGCCGGCGTCGCGGCGTTTCGCCTGCTGCCGGTTTCGCCGCTTCCGCAAGTCGACTTTCCGACGATCTCGGTGTCGGCGGCGCTGCCGGGCGCGAGCCCGGAAACGATGGCCGCGACCGTCGCCACACCGCTCGAGCGCTCGCTCGGCCGCATCGCCGGCGTGACCGCGATGACGTCGAACAGCTCGCTGGGTTCGTCGCGTGTCACCCTGCAATTAGAGCTTTCACGCGACATCGATGGCGCAGCGCGCGACGTCCAGGCCGCGCTCAACGCGGCGCGCAGCCTCTTGCCGACCGGGCTCCCGGGCAATCCGACCTATCGCAAGGTCAATCCGGCCGACGCACCGATCATGATCCTGGCGCTGACGTCCGACACGATGACCCAGGGGCAGATGTACGACGCCGGCTCGACGATCATTGCGCAGAAGCTCTCGCAATTGTCCGGCGTCGGAGACGTTCAGGTCGGCGGCAGCTCACTCCCGGCGGTGCGGGTCGAGCTCGATCCGCCGAAGCTCAACAAGTACGGCATCGGCTTCGAGGACGTGCGCACGGTGCTCGCCGCGACCAATGCCAACCGCCCGAAGGGATCGCTCGAGGGCGGCGATCGCCATTGGCAGATTCAGGCGAACGACCAGGCGAAAAAAGCCGTCGACTATCTGCCGCTGATCGTTGCCTACCGCAACGGCGCCGCGGTCCGGCTCACCGACCTCGGCCAGGTGGTCGACTCGGTGCAGGACCTGCGTAACGCCGGATCGTCGAACGGCAAGCCTTCGGTGCTGATCATCATCAGCCGGCAGCCGAACGCGAACATCATCGAGACGGTCGACAGCGTGACCGAAATGCTGCCCCAGATCCGCGCCTCGATCCCGAGTGCGATCAAGCTCGACGTCGTGATGGAGCGTACGACGACGATACGAGCGTCGCTGCGCGACGTCGAGCGCACGCTGATCGTCGCGGTATGCCTGGTAGTGATCGTCGTGTTCGTTTTTTTGCGCCATTGGCGGGCGACGCTGATCCCGAGCGTTGCAGTGCCGGTGTCGCTGGTCGCGACTTTCGCGGCGATGTACCTTTTTGGTTTCAGCCTGAACAACCTTTCGCTGATGGCGCTAACCATCGCCACCGGCTTCGTGGTCGACGATGCGATCGTCGTCCTGGAAAACGTCTCGCGGCACATCGAGCGCGGGGTCGCGCCATTCCAGGCCGCGCTGAAAGGTGCGCGCGAAGTCGGTTTCACCGTCCTGTCGATGAGCCTGTCGCTGATCGCGGTGTTCATACCCATTTTGTTGATGGGCGGCATCGTCGGCCGCTATTTCCGCGAGTTCGCCGTGACGCTGTCGGTGGCGATCCTGATTTCTCTGGCGCTGTCGCTGACGATGACACCGATGATGTGTTCGCGGCTGCTGCTTCCGGCGAGCGAGCGGCGGCACGGTCGGCTGTACGACTGGAGCGAACGGGGTTTCGAGGGGCTGCGCCGCGGCTACGAGAAGAGCCTCGCCTGGGTGCTGACGCACGGGGTCCTGATGATGCTGATCCTGCTGGCGGTCGTCTGCCTGAACGTCTACCTGTACGTGATCATTCCGAAGGGCTTCTTTCCGACCCAAGACACCGGCCGCCTGATCGGCTTTATCCAGGCCGACCAGAGCATCTCGTTCCAGGCGATGCAGCCAAAGCTCGCCGGCTTCATAGATATCGTGCGCGCCGATCCGGCGGTCGAAAACGTCGTCGCGTTCACCGGCGGCGCGCAGCGCAACACGGGCAGGATGTTCGTCCAGTTGAAGCCGCTGGCCGAGCGCAAGGAGTCGGCCGACAAGATCATCGCGCGCTTGCGCATCAAGCTCGCCAACGAGCCCGGCGCGAACCTGTTTCTCAACCCGGTGCAGGACATCCGCGTCGGGGGCAGGCAGGCGAATGCGACCTACCAGTACACGCTGCAGGCGGACGACCTGGATGAGCTTCGCACCTGGGAGCCGCGCATACGCGCGGCGCTGTCACGCCTGCCGCAACTGGTCGACGTCAACACCGACCAGCAGGACAAGGGGCTCCAGACTTCGCTGGTGATCGATCGCGACGCCGCGGCGCGGCTCGGGGTCTCGCCGAGGCTTATCGACACCACCCTGAACGACGCGTTCGGGCAGCGACAGGTATCGACGATCTATTCGGCGCTCAACCAGTACCACGTCGTTATGGAGGCGGCGCCCGAATACTGGCAGTCCCCAGGCGCGCTCGACGACGTGTACATCAGTGTCGCGAAGGGCGCCCAAGTGCCGCTGTCGGCGATCGCTCACTACGCCCCGACCAACACCGCGCTGGGCGTGAACCACCAGTCGCAGTTCGTCGCTTCGACAATCTCGTTCAATCTCCCCGAGGGAACGTCGCTGGGCCAGGCGACGATCGCCATCGACAGGGCACTCGCCGAGCTCGGGGTCCCAGCGACGATACGCGGCAGCTTCCAGGGAACCGCACAGGCGTTCCAGGCTTCTCTGAACAGCCAGCCCTGGCTGATCCTGGCTGCCTTGCTGACCGTCTATATCGTGCTGGGCATCCTTTATGAAAGCTACGTGCACCCGCTCACGATCCTGTCCACGCTGCCGTCTGCCGGCGTCGGGGCGCTGCTCGCGCTGCTGCTGTTCAAGACCGAGTTCAGCGTCATCGCGCTGATCGGCGTCATATTGCTGATCGGCATCGTCAAGAAGAACGCCATCATGATGATCGACTTCGCGCTCGATGCAGAGCGCCACCGGGGCAAGAACTCGCGCGACGCCATATTCGAGGCCTGCCTGCTGCGCTTCCGTCCGATCATGATGACGACGATGGCCGCGCTGCTTGCCGCGATACCGCTCGCACTGGGCAATGGCGATGGCGCGGAGCTGCGCCGGCCGCTGGGCATCTCGATCGTCGGCGGACTGATCGTCAGCCAGATGCTGACCTTGTACACGACGCCGGTCGTGTATCTCTATCTCGACCGTTTCAGCCTGTGGACCCGCCGGCTGCGGCAGCGCCGACATCCGGCGGCGAGTCCCGCCGCGGCGGCCGCCGAGTGATGAGGACGGTGCCAACGATGCACAAGCTCTCCGAATTCCGCGTAAGCCTCGTCGCCGCGATCATCGCGGGCGCGGCGACGCTGCTTTTCGGCTGCACGCTCGGCCCGGACTACGCGCGGCCCGAGACCGAGGCGCCCGCGGCGTACAAGGAAGCGCAGGGCTGGAAGACGGCGCAACCGCGCGAGACCGAGCCTCGCGGTCCCTGGTGGACAGTCTTCAACGATCCGCAGCTCGATGCGCTGCTCGGGCAGGTCGAAGTGAGCAACCAGACGATCAAGGCGGCGGAAGCGCGCGTTCGCGAAGCGCGAGCGCTGACGCAGCAAGCGCAGGCGGCCTATTTTCCGATCGTGACCGCGAACGCCAGCGCGACCCGTGGCGGCGGCCGCGCCACCATCGGCGGCAGCAACGACGTCAGCGGCGGCGGCGTGGGTGGAGCGGTGCGCAACAGCTACAACGTCTCGCTCGACGTCAACTGGGAGATCGACCTGTGGGGCCGCGTGCGCAGGACCGTCGAGGCAGGCGAAGCGACGGCGCAGGCAAGCGTGGCCGACCTGGAAGCGGCCAAGCTGTCGGCGCAGGCACAGCTCGCCGAAGACTATTTCCTGCTGCGCGCGCAGGACGCCCAGATTCGTCTGCTCACCGAAACGGTCGACGCCTATCAGAAATCGCTGCAGCTGACTCGCAACCAGTATGCGGTCGGTGTCGCTGCCCGCGCCGACGTCGCGCAGGCCGAGACGCAGCTCAAGTCGACGCAGGCGCAGGCGCTCGATGCCGGCGTGCAGCGCGCGCAGCTCGAACATGCGATCGCCGTGCTGCTCGGGAAGGCTCCAGCGAATTTCTCGATCGCTCCGGAGCCCGTGGCCACGACTTTTCCGCCGATTCCCCTCGGCCTGCCTTCGGAGCTCCTCGAGCGACGGCCGGATATCGCGGCGGCCGAGCGTCGCACGGCCGCGGCGAACGCGCAGGTTGGCGTCGCCGAAGCCGCGTTCTTCCCGTCGCTGACCTTATCGGCGACCGGCGGCTTCCAGAGCTCGGTGCTGTCGCAGCTGTTTACCTTGCCCAGCCGCTACTGGTCGCTCGGTCCGGCGCTCGCGGCGACGATATTCGATGCGGGATTGCGCCGCGCACAGACGGCGCAGGCGATGGCGACCTACGACGAGAATGTCGCCAATTATCGGCAGACGGTCCTCGCCGGGTTTCAGGAGGTCGAAGACAATCTGGCGGCCCTACGCATTCTCGAACAGGAGGCCGCGGTCCAGGACGAGGCGGTGAAATCGGCGCGCGAATCGCTGACGATCACGCTCAACCAGTATCGCGCCGGCACGGCGAACTATCTCGCGGTCGTCGTCGCGCAGGCAGTGGCGCTGTCGAACCAGCGCACGGCGCTGACGATCCTCGGTCGCCGCTTGACGGCGAGCGTCACGCTGATCAAGGCGCTGGGTGGAGGCTGGGACGCGGCACAATTGCCGCCGAGCTAGACGCAGCAGGGCTATGGACCCGGCGGACTCGCCTGCGCGCCAAACTGCTCCAGCAGCGCGCCGGCGAGGCTCGACTCGCGCTTGTAGAATCCCTCGGTGTGGAAGGTCTCTTCGAGCGCAAACAGTTCATAGTCGAGATGATGGCAGAGCTCGTGGATCAGCGTGCGCAGGAATGTCTTGAATGCCACGACCTGCTTTTTCTGCGCGGTGCGCATCCACACGGTGATGCGCGCGGTCTCCCCCTCGTCCTCGGGCTCGTACAGCCCATGGAGCTCGCCGTAGCCGTCGGCCGGGCGGCGCGCCAGCACGCGGACACGAACCGGCGGCACGTGATAGCCACGCGCCAGCGCGCTGATCAGCGCCTGACAGCCGGCTTGAACCGCAGTGCGCTCTTCGGCGCGCAGACCCGCGGCGATCCGCGCGACGACGCCGCCGAGCTCGATGCCCGGCGGCAAACCGAGCGATTCGATCGCATCGCTGCGCAGGTAGATTCGTTGGCGGGTTCGGGAGAGCTTGTCGAAATAGGCAAAGCGCATCGGTCTTTAGTCTACCGAACTCGCCGCGACTCGCAAGCACCGCAAATGTCGGCTGCGGCGCGGCGATGAAAGCCGAGCGGCCGGTGCAGCGCATCGTGCCGGCGACGCTCGCCTTCGATGAGAGCGGTAATCCATTCGCGCCGCAGTTCTCCGACGTTTACCATAGCGCCGACTCGGCGGCGGGCCAGGCGCACCATGTGTTCCTGCGCGGCAACGATCTGCCGGCGCGCTGGGCCGGCGCGCGCACGTTCACCATTGTCGAGACCGGGTTCGGCGTGGGCGTCAATTTTCTGGCGACCTGGCAGGCCTGGCGCGACGATCCGCACCGCTGCTCGCGCCTGCATTTCGTGTCGATTGAACGCTGGCCGTTTGACCGAGCCGATCTTGCGACTTTGCACGGGCGTCATCCGGAATGGGCGGTGCTGTCGTCACAACTGCGCGCCGCATGGCCCCCGCTGGTGCCTGGCATGCACCGGCTGCATTTCGACGATGACCAGGTCACGCTGACGCTCGTCTTCGACGAGGCGATCGAAGCGGTGCGGGCCTTGAGCCTCGCCGCCGACGCCTTTTATCTCGATGGGTTCGCGCCGGACCGCAATCCGGCGATGTGGTCGGCGCCGCTGTTGAAAGCGCTGGCGCGGCTCGCCGCGTCCGGCGCGACGGTGGCGACCTACAGTGCGGCGGGCATGGTGCGCGACGGCTTGATCGCGGCCGGATTCGCCGTCGAAAAACGCGCCGGCTTTGGACGCAA
>Ga0207706_10004258_pt1 | contig 13468 bp, 13 predicted proteins | sample KBSC53metaG_FD_184318 | JGI IMG/M metagenome (GOLD analysis project Ga0207706, IMG submission 184318) | Corn rhizosphere microbial communities from Kellogg Biological Station, Michigan, USA - KBS C5-3 metaG (SPAdes) (version 2) | ecosystem: Host-associated > Plants > Roots > Rhizosphere > Soil ... | reverse complement strand
AGCCGCACAATCCTCGGCGAGCAGGGGGCGGAGCAGCTGCTCGGCAAGGGCGACATGCTCTACATGCCAGGCGGCAAGCAGATCATCCGGGTCCACGGCCCCTTCGTCAGCGACGAGGAAGTGCGCGCGGTCGCCGAGCATTGGCGCAAGCAGGGCTCGCCGGATTATGTCCAGGCGGTCACCGAGGAACCCGAGGACGGCGGATATCTGTTCGACGGCCAGCCGACCGGGGAGGACGATGCCGAGACCCAGCTCTACCGCAAGGCGGTGCAGATCGTGGCGGAGAGCCAGAAGGCCTCGACCTCCTACCTCCAGCGCCAGCTGCGCGTCGGCTACAACAGCGCCGCGCGCCTGATCGAGCGGATGGAGAAGGACGGCCTCGTCGGCCAGCCCGACCACGTCGGCCGCCGCGAGGTGCTGATCGACCCCGACGGGCACCCGATCTGAGGCTGAACGCTACGGAACCGCTGGGTTCAGTGCGCATTCAATGGGCGAACGCCAGTTTCCGGCCCAAACCTCCAGGAGCTTCCTGCATGACTTTTCCGACGAAATTCGCGCGCGCTCTGGTGCCGGCTGCAATCGTCCTCGCAGCACCCGCCGCAGCTTCCGATTCGGCGGACATGGCGAAACTCAAGGCGCACATCGGCGGCGTTCATACCATGACCGCCAACTTCACCCAGACCGATTCCCGCGGCCGCTCGTCGGCGGGCAAGATGATCCTGGAGCGGCCGGGCAAGGTGCGATTCGAATATGGCAGCGGCGACCTTCTGCTTGTCGCCAACGGCAAGACCCTGACCCTGATCGATTATCAGGTGGGGCAGAAGTCGAGCTGGCCGCTCAACCGGACGCCGCTCGGGGTGCTTCTGTCCAGCTCCCCGGACCTCAAGGGCCGGGCCCAGATCGTTCCAAGCAGCAATTCGAACGTAGTCTCGGTTCGCGCGCGCGATCCAACCCAGTACGGCTCGCTGACGCTGGTCTTCCTGCGCAGCGGTTCCGCGCCTGGAGGATTGCAGCTCTACGGGTGGACGGCGATCGACGGGCAGAACCGGAGGACGACGGTCAAGCTGTCGAATGTGCGCTACAACGTGAGCGTGCCGGCAAGCGCATTCACTTACCGCGAGCCGAAGAAAAAATAGGATGTAACAAGTTTCATTTTGCGACTTGTTCATCCCCCCGTCAGCCTAAGGGGCTTAGATAGAAGCTCGATTCTGCAATGCCCGGGGTTTCCCCCTGTTACCCGGGGTCTGCTGAATCCCTTGCGTGACGAACGCTTGGTTGGCCCTCGCTCCATGCCCCCGGAGCGAGGGCCTTTTTCCTGGTCTCGTTCGAGGTTGCGTGCGCGCGAGGTGCTCGCTTCGCTCGCAAAGCGAAAAGAGGGTGGCTACATCCACTTCCGTGACGACCATCAAGATCGCATCCTGGAACATCAATTCCGTGCGCGCGCGCGCCGCGCTGGTCGAGCGTCTGATCGCCGAGCAGCAGCCGGACATCCTGTGCCTTCAGGAAACCAAGGTTCTGGACGACATTTTTCCCGCCGAGCTGTTCGAGCGCAACGGCTATGTCCATCGCCAGCTCAACGGCCAGAGGATGCACCACGGAGTAGCGATTCTGAGCCGGCTGCCGCTCAAGGACCCGGGCAAGCACGACTGGCAGGATAACGGCGAGGCCCGGCATATCGGAGTCCGGCTCGAATGCGGGATCCGGCTGGAGAACGTCTACGTGCCCGCCGGTGGCGACACGCCGGACCGGACGGTGAACCCGAAGTTCGGGCAGAAGCTGGACTTCATCGAGCGCATGACGCGCTGGTCGGAGGCCTTGTCCGAACCGACGGTCATCGTCGGCGACTTCAATGTCGCTCCGCTCGAATGCGACGTGTGGAGCCACAAGGCGCTCCTGACGGTGGTCAGCCACACGCCGGTCGAGGTCGACGCGCTGAGCCGGCTGCAGCAGGCGCACGAGTGGGTCGACATCGGCCGCCGCTTCGTGCCCGCACCGGAGCGCTGCTTCACCTGGTGGAGCTACCGATCGCCCGACTGGACGAGGAACGACCGCGGACGCCGGCTCGACCATATGTGGTGCTCGCCCGAGCTGGCGGGGCACCTCAGCGCCCACGAGGTGCTCGAGCCGTGCCGCAACTGGGAGCGGCCGTCCGACCATGTGCCTCTGATCTGCGAGATCGACGTTTGAGCGATGGGGGCGCGGTCCGGCTCGCGATTGCGATGCTGCGCTCGGGGCGGCCGGTGCGCATTTGCGGTGGTGGGGACCTCACGGTCGCGGCAGTCGAAACCACAACCGCGGAGCTGCTCGCCATCCGCGATCCGAAGCGGCTGGCGCGGCTGGTAATCAGCGGGCAGCGCGCAGCAGCGCTAAAGCTCGCCAACGAACGCGAAGCCGCCGATCCGAATGCGCCGGTCGTCATCGAACGTGCCGACTGGCTGGATGCGGAAACGGCGCTCGCGCTGGCTGATCCCGGCCGAGACCTCGATCGTGGCCCGTCGGGGCCGCTGCATGCGGTCGGCTCGAGCTACGGGGAGGCCGCAACCGCCGCTTTGGCGCTGGCGCGTTCCGCCGGGCTTCTGCCCGCGCTGTGGATCGTCGCGCCCGCCGAATCGGACAGCGAAGTCGTCCTAGACGACATCGTTCGTGAGCGCCGCCAGCCTTCGGTCGAAATGGTCGCGCGGGCAAAGCTTCCGCTCGGCGACATGCCGCCGACGCAGATCGTCGCCTTTCGCGCCTCGGACGACGGGCAGGAGCATGTCGCGCTCGTGGTCGGCGCGTTCGGAGGCAGGCCGCCGCTGGTGCGGCTGCACAGCGAGTGCCTGACCGGCGATGTGTTCGGCTCGCTCAAATGCGATTGCGGGCCGCAGCTCAGGGAAGCGCTCCAGATCATCGGCCGCGAGGGCGGCGGCGTGCTTCTCTATCTCCGCCAGGAGGGACGCGGGATCGGGCTCGCGAACAAGGTCCGCGCTTACGCGCTCCAGGACCGCGGGCTCGACACGGTCGATTCGAACCGCCGGCTCGGCTTCGCCGACGACGAGCGCGATTACAGCCACGCAGCGGCCATGCTCCTCGCGCTGGGAATCGACCGTGTGCGGCTGCTCACCAACAACCCCGCCAAGGTCCAAGGACTGGAAGCCGCCGGCATCACCGTCATCGAGCGCGTCGCGCACCAGATGCCCGCGAACCCGCACAACGCCGACTATCTCGCGACCAAGCGCAAGAAGAGCGGTCATTTGCTCGCCTGATCGAGGCCGAGGAAGTGGGCGACCGCGTCGAAATCGTGCGCCACATAGGCGATCCCGGTTGCGCGAAGCATCTCGTCATGCCCGTCGAAACAGTGGCGGCCGGCGGCCAGGCCGATGACCATCGCGCCCGAGGCCAGCGCGCCTCTGGCGCCAACTTCCGAATCCTCGAGGATCACCGAGCACGCGATCTCCACCCCGAGCCGGTCGGCGGCGTGAAGGTAGATGTCGGGCTCGGGCTTCCCGCGGCTGACATGCTCGCGGCCGCTATAGACGTGCTCGCCGAAGGCGTCGCCGAGGCCGAGATGCTCAAGATGCCCGCGAATCCACTTCGTGGAGCTGGATGAGGCGACCGCCTTTGGGAGCTCCCGCGGAAGCGCGCGGACGAACTCGACCGCTCCCGCGACGGCTTCGATGCCCTCCCTCAGCGCGCGGATGCTCTCCGCCTTCAGCCGATCGTGGAACTCGCTCGGAAGCGGCTCGCCAATGCGGGCTTCTACGGCCGCGATGAAATCGGGGCCGGCGAGGCCGGTGTAATTGCGGATCGCGTCGCCCGGCGTGTGGCGGTGGCCGAGGTCGGTGAGCAGCTCGGCGAGCTGGACGTTGGCCTCGAACTCGCTTTCCAGGAGCACGCCGTCGAAATCGAAGATGATCGCGTCGAACTTCATTCAATCCTCGAACAATGCGCTGCCGATTCGCACCGCAGTCGCGCCGAGCATTACCGCCGCTTCGAAATCGCCTGACATTCCAATGCTCAAGCCCGTGACTTCATGGCGTCGCCCTAGTTTGGCGAGCAGCGCGAAATAGGGCGACGGCTCGACGCCCAGAGGCGGGATCGCCATCAGGCCGGCGAGCGGGAGCCGCGACGCGCGCACGGCTTCGACCAGCTCGCTAACCTCCGTAATCGCGCAGCCGCCCTTCTGCTCTTCCTCGCCGATATTGACCTGGACGTAGACGCCCGGCGCGCGGCCAGCCTTTTCCGCTTCCTTGACAAGCGCTTCGAGCAACGAGGAGCGGTCGACGGAGTGGATCGTGTCGAACAGCTTCACCGCCTCGGCCGCCTTGTTCGATTGGAGCCGGCCGATGCCGTGCAGCCGCACATCGGGAAAGCGCGCGAACAGCCCCGGCCATTTGGCGAGCGCCTCCTGGACGCGATTCTCGCCGAAATTGCGCTGGCCGGCGTCGATCAGCGGCTCGATCTCGTCGGCTGGACGGCCCTTGCTGACGGCGATCAGCTGCACGCCGGCGGGGTCGCGCTTTGCCAGGGCCGCCGCCTTTGCGATCCGTTCGAGGATTTGCTCGCGTCTCCGTGCTGCGCTGCTCACCGGGCGGGCTATAGGAAGCGCCATGCCCCGCCGCCAGAGAGTCCCGCGCCAGTGGCCGATCATCGGCGACGCCACCGACTTCGGCGCACTCGGCGGCGCGATCGAGCGTCCAGGATTTCAGTGCTCGGCCGGAATTTAGACGTTTAGAACTTGAACGCGGTCCCGATGTAGACGGCCTGGCTGTCGCGGCGGTCGTCCTGGAGGGCGGAGAGGCGGTCACGCTCGATATTGTAGCGGACGCCGCCGGTCACCGCGACGCGCTTCGAAAGCGAGTAGGAGCCTCCGACGTCGAGCGAGTAGGTGTCGCCGCGCTTGAGCGCTGCCAGCGCTTTGCCGTCCGGACGCTCGGCCCCGACTGCAACACGGCCCGTGAACTTCTTGAGCGAGTAGCTCACTCCGACAACCGCGCTCTCGCGGCCGCCGATCGCGGGATCGGGCTGCTTGGTCTTGGCGACGTCGCCGGAGACGGCGAAACGGCGCCAGCCCACCGCGACCCCAAGATTGTAGCTGGTCGGGGTCAGCGCATTGACGGCCGCGGTCGGTGCGCTCGCCTGCGCGAGCTCGGCCCGGGCCGGCGTATCCACGCGGGCGCGGATGGCGACGCGCACCTGCGACGGACGGCCCTTCGCGGGAGCAGGCGTAAACTTGAAATCGGTCAGCGACAGCGACTTGCCGGCAAGCGCGGCGGCGAGCTTCGGGTCGGCATTGGCCGGAGTGAAGGAGGACAGGCTATCGAAGCTGAGCGACACCGCCGGCGGCCGCTTCTTTGAGCCGGTCGCCGCGAATGCGGGGGTCAGCACCATGCCGGCCGCGGCAAGTGCCGCAGCCCACCGGGCTTTCCTGCTTCGGGCGAGACTCAACAAAAGACCATCTCCCTGTTCGCGAGTCGATATAGTCGTTCGAAGCTGAAGGTTCCATGAGCGGAGTCGATTCGTTCATCCCCTGTTGCCGAGGAAGCACATAACCGTTGGACCACGGGCAGCGCTTGCGGGAGAAACGCCAGCACTATAACGCCCGCACAACGCTTCGCTTGACCCGAGGACCCTCGATGAATCGCCTGCACACGACCGCTGCCGCTCTCCTGGTGTTCGCACTCGCCGGCTCCGGCTGTGCTCGCAACGCCAATCTTCCCTCGCGGCTCGCGCCGTCGCAAGTGACGACGATCGCGGTCAACACCTATCTCTGGAAAGCCGCCATCGACACCGTCTCGTTCGCGCCACTGCTCCAGGCCAACCCCAACAGCGGGGTGATCATCACCGACTGGTACACCAATCCCAAGGCGCCGGGCGAGCGGGTCAAGCTGACCGTGGCGGTCCTCGACCCCGATCTTCGCGCGGACGCTCTTCGCGTGTCGGCGGCGCGCCAGGTCAACCAGAACGGCGCCTGGGTCGACGCGCCCGTGGCGGCGGCCACGGTCCAGAAGCTCGAGGACATCATCCTCACCAGGGCCCGCGACCTGCGCCGCGCCTCCGTCCGGGGATAGTCCGCCGCAATGACGAACGGGCGCTTCGACCCGAGCGAGGCCGACCGGCGCTGGCAGGCGCGGTGGGACCAGGAAGGCTGTTTCGCGGCCGACAGCGACAGCAACAAGCCCAAGACCTACGTGCTGGAGATGTTTCCCTACCCGTCGGGACGGCTTCACGTCGGGCATGCGCGCAACTACACGATGGGCGACGTGCTTGCCCGCTACCGCCGGATGCAGGGCCACGAGGTGCTTCACCCGATGGGCTGGGACGCGTTCGGAATGCCGGCCGAGAATGCGGCAATGGAGCGCGGGATCCATCCCGGCACCTGGACCCGGTCGAACATCGCGGCGATGCGCGACCAGCTCAAGCGGCTCGGCTTCGCGCTCGACTGGAGCCGCGAGCTCGCGACCTGCGAGCCCGACTATTACGGCCACGAGCAGGCGCTGTTCCTCGATCTGTTCGACGCCGGCCTCGTCTATCGCAAGGAGAGCGAGGTCAATTGGGACCCGGTCGACATGACTGTGCTCGCCAACGAGCAGGTGATCGACGGCCGCGGCTGGCGCTCGGGCGCACCGGTCGAGCGGAGGAAGCTCTCCCAATGGTTCCTGAAGATCACCGAGTTTGCCGATGACCTGCTCGAGGGGCTGAAGACCCTCGACGACTGGCCGGAGAAGGTTCGGGTCATGCAGGAGAACTGGATCGGCAGGAGCAATGGCCTCGATTTCCGCTTCCGCCTCGCTGAGCCGGTCGATTCCATTGACTCGGTCGAAGTGTTCACGACCCGGCCCGACACCATCTTCGGCGCGAGCTTCGTGGCGGTTGCTGCGGGACATCCGATCGCGCAGGCGGTCGCGGCGCGGGATCCGCAGGCCGCCGCCTTCATCGCCGAGTGCCAGCGCGGCGGGACCAGCCTGGCCGAGATCGAGACCCAGGCGAAGAAGGGATTCCGGACCTCGGTCGAAGTCGTGCACCCGCTTGATCCGGAGTGGCGCCTCCCGGTGTTCATCGCGAACTTCGTCCTGATGGATTATGGCACGGGGGCGATTTTCGGCGTGCCCGGTCACGATCAGCGCGATTTCGAGTTTGCGAAGCAATATCATCTGCCGACCCGGCGGGTCGTGGCGGCGAGCACCGAAGTCGGTTCGGAGCCCATCGGCCACGAAGCGGAGAATGCGCCCGGAATAGCGGTAAACTCGCAATTCCTCGACGGCCTGCCGACCGAGCAGGCCGCGGCCGAAGTGATCCGCCGCGCGGAAGCGGCCGGATGGGGCAAGGGCACCGTCCAGTATCGCCTGCGCGACTGGGGCGTGTCCCGCCAGCGCTATTGGGGCACCCCGATCCCGATCATCCATTGCGCAAGGTGCGGCGCCGTCCCAGTCACGCGCGAGCAGCTGCCGGTGGTCCTTCCCGAGGACGTCAGCTTCGATGTTCCCGGCAACCCGCTCGACCGCCATCCGACCTGGAAGCATGTCGATTGCCCGAGCTGTGGCGGTCCGGCGACGCGCGAGACCGACACGTTCGACACCTTCGTCGATTCGAGCTGGTATTTCATCCGTTTCGCGAGCCAGCCGGCCGACAAGCCGTTCGACCGCGCCGAGGCCGAGAAATGGCTTCCGGTCGCGCAATATATCGGCGGGGTGGAGCATGCGATCCTGCACCTGCTTTACGCCCGGTTCTGGACCCGCGCGCTCCAGCGGATCGGCAAGCTCGACATGGCCGAGCCGTTCAAGGGCCTGTTCACGCAGGGCATGGTCACGCACGAGACCTACCGCTTCGGCGACGGCAGCTGGCTCAGCCCCGACGAGGTCAGGCGCGACGGCGACGACTGGGTGCGGATCGAGGACGGTGCGCCGGTCACTCCGGGGCGCGTCGAGAAGATGTCCAAGTCGAAGCGCAACGTCATCGATTCGGACACAATCGTCGATCGTTACGGCGCGGATGCGGCGCGCTGGTTCCTCCTCTCCGACAGCCCCCCCGAGCGCGACCTCGAATGGTCCGAGGGCGGGATCGAGGGCGCCGCTCGCTTCGTCCAGCGCGTGTGGAAGCTGGCCAACGCCCCGGACGGGGAAGGCGTGGACGAGAGCCTGAAGCGCAAGCTGCATCGCACCGTGGCCGCGGTCGGCGAAGCGATCGAAGGCCTCCAGTTCAACAAGGCGGTGGCGCAGCTCTACGAGCTCACCAGCGCGATCGAGAAGGCCAAGCCGTCCGCGACGCGGTCTGAAGCCGTGCGCTCGCTCGTGCTGCTGATCGCACCGATGGCGCCGCACCTAGCCGAGGAATGCTGGGCGCTTTTCGGCGAACAGGGCATGATCGCCGATGCCGCGTGGCCGTCGTTCGATCCGGCGCTTCTCTTGGACGACCAGGTGACGCTCGCGGTTCAGGTCAACGGCAAGCTTCGCGACACGCTGACCGCGGCGCGGGGCCTCGACAAAGCGGCGATCGAGGCGCTGGCGCTCGCGTCCGACAACGTCCAGCGCCAGCTCGCCGGTGCCAGCCCGCGCAAGATCATTGTCGTTCCCGACCGGCTGGTGAATATCGTCGCATGATGCGGCGGCTCTCCTTCCTGCCTCTCCTTCTGCTGCTTTCGGCGTGCGGACTTCACTCGCTCTACGGCGGCGGTTCCGGAAGCCCGGTCTCGGGGTTGCTTCGCTCGGTCCAGGTCGGGCCGATCGCCGGGCAGCCGGGGTGGCTGGTCCGGACCAAGCTGATCGACCGGCTCGGCGATGCGGATAGCGCGCAGGCGCAGTATCGGCTCGACGTCACGCTCGACGACAACATCACGTCCTACGGGCTGCGCGCGGACCGCGCCGCGACCCAGGAACGCCGCACGCTGCGCGCCCGCTACCAGCTCGTCGACCTTTCGAACGGCGCCGTCGTCCTCGACGAGACCGCGGGCTCCGACGCCAGCGTGGACGTGGTCAGCAGCGAATATGCGACCGTCGCCGCCGAGCAGACCTCGCTCGCCAACCTTTCCGCGATCGTCGCCGACCAGATCGTCGCCCGCCTCGCGATCTACGCGGCGCGGACGACCCACGGCAAGTGAAGGCGAGCAAGGCGTCGATCGGCCGCTCGGTCGACCAGCCTGATCCGAAGATCCGCTTCTATCTGTTTCTCGGGCCCGACGAGGCGCAGTCGCGCGCGCTCGCGGCTCGCCTGCTCACCGCGCTCGGGGCGGCGAAGTTCGTGTTGGCGGCTGGGACCTTGAAATCGAATCCCGGGCTGCTTGTGGATGAAGCCGCCGCGCTGAGCCTGTTCGGCGAGAAGAGGCTGATCTGGATCGAGCCCGCCAGCAACGACATTGCGGAAGGAGTCGAGGGGCTGCTTGCAGCGGAAAGCGTCGAAAATGCGGTTGCGGCCATCGCCGGCGCGCTTCCCAAGTCGTCGGCGCTGCTCAAGCTCGCGGAATCGTCGAAGACCGCGCTCGCCTTCACCGCTTTCTTGCCCGAGGGCGACGAAGCGGCGCGCATGGTCGCCGACGTCGGGCGCCGGTTCGGCCTGAAGATCAGCCCTCCTGTGGCCGCGCGGATCGCCGATACCTGCGGCAACGACCAGGCGATCGTCGCGCAGGAACTGGACAAGCTCGCACTCTATTTGGGCGCATCGCCCCACTCACCGCGGGAGCTCGAGCATGAGGCCGTTGACGCGGTGGGCGCGGACACCAGCGAAGGCGACTTCCTGCGGCTCGCCGATCTCGCTCTGCTCGGGGAGATTTCAGAGCTGGGCGACGCCGTCGCGCGCCTGTCGGCGGGCGGGTCGGAAGCGATTCCGGCCATTCGTTCGCTTCAGCGTCGGCTGCTGATGCTTGCGCCTGCGCGCGCTCGGATCGAGCGCGGGGAGCGCGTCGACGGCGTCATGGCGTCGTTCGGCAAAGCCCTGTTCTGGAAGGACAAACCCGCAGTCGAAAAGATGCTGCGAACATGGTCGGCGGCCGACCTTGCGACGGTTGCCGAGCGCGCCGGCGAGCTCGAACGCAATCTGATGTTCTCCGAAATGCCCGAGCGCGATGCGCTGGGCGAGGAGCTGCTCGCGATCGCCCGCAAGGCGCGCAGCCGCTCCTAGGTCGTCATTGCGAGGAGCCTAAGGCGACGTGGCGATCCAGCACCTCCGGATTGCTTCGCTTCGCTCGCAACGACGAATTCTCGAGGCGCTCTAGATCGGCTCTCCCGACAGCCGCTGGCAGATCATGTCGAGCTGATCGAGGCTTGAATAATGGAGCGTGACCGATCCGCCCTGACCCTTGTGCGCGACCTGGACCTTGAGTCCGAGGATGTCGCCGAGCTGCCGCTCGAGCGCTTCGAGGTCGGCGTCCATCGCCTTGGCGGCATTGCGGGCGCTTGCACGGCCGATGGCGGCGCCCGGTCCGGGCTTGAGCTTCTCACGCCGGACCTGCTCTTCCGCCTGGCGCACGGAAAGCCCCTTGCGGACGATCTCGCGGGTCAAAGCCTCCGGATCGGGCGCGGTCGCAACGGCGCGCGCATGGCCCATGCTGATATCGCCATTCAATAGCGATTGCTTCACGAACTCAGGAAGATTTAGCAATCTCAGCAGGTTAGCGACGTGGCTCCGTGACTTGTGGACGATCTCCGAGACACCGTCCTGCGTATGGCCGTGCTTCTTGATCAGCTGCCGGTAGCCTTCGGCTTCCTCGAGCGGGTTCAAGTCCTCGCGCTGGATATTCTCGATGAGCGCAAGCTCGGCGGTCGCGGATTCGTCGATGTCGCGCACGATCGCGGGAATGCTGTGCAGTTGCGCCTTCTGCGCGGCCCGCCAGCGCCGCTCCCCGGCGACGATCATGTAATTCTCGCCGTCGGCCCGCAGGAGGATCGGCTGAAGCACGCCGCGCTCGCGGATCGATTGGGCGAGCTCGTCGAGCGCGGTTTCGTCGAACTGCACGCGCGGCTGGTCGGGATTGCGGCGAATCCGCGATATGTCGATCTCCCGAACGCCCGCGCGGCCCTCCGCCTGCTGGCCTTCCGGCGCGGGCGTCCGGCCCGCTTCGCCGAGCAGCGCCTGGAGGCCCATTCCGAGCCCCTTGGCCGGCCGGTCCGCGCTCATGCCGCCTCCGCCAGCTGCGGCAAGCGTCCGATCAGCTCGCGCGCCAGCCGGACATAGGCTTCCGAGCCCGGGCAGCGCAGGTCGTAGATCAAGGCGGGCAGGCCATGGCTTGGGGCCTCGGAAAGCCGCACGTTGCGCGGCACGACCGTGTCGAACACCGCCGGACCGAGACAGGCGCGGACGTCCTCCGCGACCGCCTGCGAGAGATTGTTGCGCCGGTCGAACATGGTCAGCGCGACGCCGAGGATCGCCAATTCCGGATTGAAGGCGACGCGGATCCGCTCGACCGTCTGGAGCAGCTGGCTCAGCCCTTCGAGCGCGAAGAACTCGCACTGCAGCGGGACCAGCAGGTGCCGGGCGGCCACCAGCGCGTTGACCGTCAGCAGCCCGAGCGAGGGCGGGCAATCGATCAGGCAGATGTCCCAGCGCCCGGGAGGCGCGGCGTCGAACGCCTTGTGAAGCCGGTGCGCGCGGTCCTCGAGCCCGACCATCTCGACCTCGGCGCCGGAAAGATCGACCGTCGCCGGAAGTAGATCGAGCCGCGGCACGCGCGTCGGAACCGCGGCCTCGGTCGCCAGAGCGCTTCCGATCAGGACGTCATAGCTCGATAGCTTGCGTTGCGAGGCAGCGACCCCGATGCCGGTCGAGGCGTTGCCCTGTGGATCGAGATCGACGAGCAGCACCCGCCAGCCGATCGCGGCGAGCGCCGTCGCGAGGTTGATGCAGGTCGTGGTCTTGCCGACGCCGCCCTTTTGGTTGGCCACTGCGATGCGGATCATTTCTTCGCCCTCACCCCGGTCCCGACGACGATATAGCTCTCGGCGTCGGTAACACTCGGCTCCACACGGAAGTCACCTTGCCACGCCCGACGCGCTTCGGCCAGTTCGGCGGAGGCGCTCTGCCCCTTCGGAAGCGCCCAAACGGTTTTTCTTGTGGACAGATGTGCGGATATCTTGAGCAAATTCGTCAATGACGCGACCGCGCGTGCGGTGATCATGTCGAAGCGTCCAGCGACGCGCTCCGCCTTCGCGAACTGAACCGTCGCGCGCAAATCCAGGGTCTCGGAGAGCTTGTGGAGAAATTCCGCCCGCAAACGCCTGGGTTCGATCAGTGTAACCGGCCCTTCGACGAGGCAGGCGACGATGATTCCGGGCAACCCTGCGCCCGATCCGATATCGACCCACGACGCTGCTGGATGCGATTCGTAACGCGCGAGCTGGGCCGAATCGAGAATGTGTCGGTCCCAGACCTGGTCGAGAGTCGCCGCCGAAACGAGGTTCTGCCGGTCATTTTCCTCGCGCAGCAGGGCGATGTAGCGCTCCAGCTTTTCGAATGTTTCACGTGAAACAGGCCTGGCCGCGGCCTGCTCCAGCCGTTCGATCACGCAGCGGCCCTTCGGCTTGCCGCCACGTAGAGCGCCGACAATGCGGCCGGCGTGACCCCGGGGATGCGCGAAGCCTGGTCGAGCGTCTCCGGCCGGACGCCGTTCAGGCGCTCCACCATCTCGCCAGAGAGGCCGGGCACCCGCGCGAAATCGAGCTCGCGTGGAATCCAGACCCGCGAGTCGCGCTGGACGGCTTCCCATTCGCGCTGCTGGCGCTCGACATAGGGCCGGTAAAGCGCATCCGCGCGCCCTTCGTCCGTGTCCGCCCAGACCGCGCTCGAGCGGAGTCGGAGATGCTCGGCGATTGCCTGTGCGCGCCGCTCCGATACGCACCCGGCGGCGAGCGCTGCCTCGCCGAGACGGGTCGTCGCATTGTCGGCGCGCAACGATAGCCGATACTCCGCGCGGGCGGTCATCATTCGGTACGGCTCACTCACGCCCTGCAAGGTGAGGTCGTCGATCATGACTCCGATGTAGGAAGTGCGCCGGTCGAATCGCACCTCGTCGAGATCGAGCGCCGCCGCGGCTGCGTTGAGCCCCGCCGCAAGCCCCTGCGCCGCCGCCTCCTCATAGCCCGTCGTGCCGTTGATCTGCCCCGCGAGGAACAGTCCAGGGACGTCGCGCACCTCGAGAGTCTGGTTCAGCCGGCGCGGATCGACGAACTCATATTCGACCGCATAGCCGGGTCGGACGATCTCCGCGCGCTCCAGGCCCTCGACGCTGCGCACGAATTCCTTCTGAACATCTGCCGGCAGCGAGGTCGAAATGCCGTTGGGATAGACGAGCCCATCGTCCAGCCCCTCCGGCTCAAGGAAGATCTGGTGGGTGTCGCGGTCGGCAAAGCGCTTCACCTTGTCCTCGATCGAGGGGCAGTAACGCGGGCCCCTGCCCTCGATCGCGCCGGCGAAGAGCGGCGAACGCGCGAAGCTCGCTTCGATGATCGCATGCGTGCGAGCGTTGGTGCGGGCGATCGCACAGCACAGCTGCGGCGGCCGA
>Ga0207706_10004253_pt1 | contig 13474 bp, 12 predicted proteins | sample KBSC53metaG_FD_184318 | JGI IMG/M metagenome (GOLD analysis project Ga0207706, IMG submission 184318) | Corn rhizosphere microbial communities from Kellogg Biological Station, Michigan, USA - KBS C5-3 metaG (SPAdes) (version 2) | ecosystem: Host-associated > Plants > Roots > Rhizosphere > Soil ... | reverse complement strand
CCAAACTGCTGGGCGACAACCCGCAGGGCAATCTCTCCCCGGAGCAGGTGAAGTTCGCGGAGTCGATCTACTCGTCGGGCAACGATCTGCTGGTGCTCATCAACGACATCCTCGACATCGCGAAGGTCGAGGCCGGCAAGCTCGAAGTGGTGCCCGAAGACGTCACGCTCGCCAAGCTGGGCCGCAGCCTGGAGAGCACGTTCAGTCCGCTTGCGATGCAGAAGAACCTGAGCTTCAAGCTCGAAGTGCGGCCCGATGCACCGGCCTCGCTGGTCACCGACCGGCAGCGCGTCGAGCAGATCCTGAAGAACCTGCTGTCGAACGCGATCAAGTTCACCGAGCGCGGCGAAGTGGCGCTGACCGTCTCGCCGACCGCGGACGGTGGCGCCGCTTTTGCGGTGTCCGACTCGGGCATCGGCATCGATTCGCAGCAGCACGAGCTGATCTTCGAAGCCTTTCGCCAGGCCGACGGCACCACCAGCCGGCGCTACGGCGGCACCGGGCTGGGCCTGTCGATCTCGCGCGACCTCACGCAGCTGCTGGGCGGCACGCTCACGGTGCAGAGCGAGCCGGGCCGGGGCAGCACCTTCACGCTGCAACTGCCGGCGAAGGCGCCGCAGGCTTCGCCGGGGCTGCCGCAACAGTCGTCGTCGGTCTACACGCCCCGGCCTGCACCTGCACCTGCACCGTCCGTGCCTTCCGCTGCGCCGCCGGCGCCAAAGCCCCCTCCCCCGGTGCCCGCACCGCAGTTCGCCGACGACCGCAGCCTCCCGCGCGACCAGGTGCGCCGCGTGCTCGTGATCGAGGACGAGCCGCAGTTCGCGCACATCCTCTACGACCTGGCGCACGAGCTGGGCTACCGCTGCCTGGTGGCGCATGGCGCGGCCGACGGCTTCGAGCTGGCCACGCAGTTCCTGCCCGACGCGATCCTGCTCGACATGCGCCTGCCCGACAGCACCGGGCTCGGCCTGCTGCAGCGGCTGAAAGACTCGCCGCACACGCGCCACATTCCGATCCACGTGGTGTCCGCCGCCGAGAACGCGCAGAGCGCGGCGCTGCAGATGGGCGCCATCGGCTATGCGCTGAAGCCGGCCACGCGCGACGAGCTGAGGAAGGTGTTCGGCCGGCTGGAGGAAAAGCTCACGCAGAAGGTCAAGGTCGTGCTGCTGGTGGAAGACGACGAGCTGCAGCGCGAGAGCGTCATCCGGCTCATCGGCGACGAGGACATCGAGATCGTTGCCGTCGGCTCCGGCGAGGAAGCGCTGGAGCTGCTGCGCACCCGCGTGTTCGACTGCATGATCACCGACCTGAAGCTGCCCGACATGCAGGGCAGCGAGCTGCTCAAGGCCATGGCAGCTGAAGAGATCGTGTCGTTCCCGCCGGTCATCGTCTACACCGGGCGCAACCTTACGCGCGACGAGGAAGCCGAGCTGCAGCGCTATTCGCGCTCGATCATCATCAAGGGCGCCCGCTCGCCGGAGCGCCTGCTCGACGAGGTGACGCTGTTCCTGCACAAGGTGGAGGCAGAGCTGTCCAGCGAGCGCCGGGGCATGCTGAAGACGGCGCGCGGGCGCGACCGCATCTTCGAGGGCCGCACCATCCTGCTGGTGGACGACGACGTGCGCAACATCTTCGCGCTGACCAGCGCGCTGGAGCAACGCGGCGCCATCGTGGAGATCGGCCGCAACGGCCGCGAGGCGCTGGAGCGGCTCGACCAGGTCAGCGAGATCGACCTCGTGCTGATGGACGTGATGATGCCGGAGATGGACGGCCTCGAAGCCACGCGCCGCCTGCGCGGCGACCCGCGCTTCGAGAAGATGCCGGTGATCGCCATCACCGCCAAGGCCACCAAGGACGACCGCGAGCAATGCCTGGCTGCCGGCGCCAACGACTACCTCGCCAAGCCGGTGGACCTGGAACGCCTGTTCTCGCTGCTGCGCGTGTGGATGCCGAAGATGGAGCGCCTGTGACCACACGCCCCGGCACATCGCAGGCTGCGCAGACGCCGCCGCTGCATCCGCTGAGCGACACGGAGATCGAGCTGCGCCTGCTGATGGAAGCCATTTACCTGAAGTACAGCTACGACTTCCGCAACTACACCGTGGCCTCGCAGAAGCGCCGCGTGCTGCATGCGCTCGAGCAACTCGGGCTGCCGAGCATCTCGGCGCTGCAGGAACGGGTGCTGCGCGAGCCATTGCTGTTCGGCCGGCTGCTGCAGTTCCTGACGATCCCGGTGAGCGAGATGTTCCGCGACCCGGCCTACTTCCTGGCCTTGCGCGAGCATGTGGTGCCGATCCTGCACACCTACCCTTCCGTCAAGGTCTGGGTGGCGGGTTGCAGCACGGGCGAGGAAGTGTTCTCGCTGGCCATCCTGCTGCGCGAGGAAGGCCTGCTCTCGCGCACGCAGATCTACGCCACCGACATCAACCCCGCTTCGCTGGAGAAGGCGCGGCTGGGCATCTTTCCGCTGGAGGCGATCCGCGGCTACACCGCAAACTATCAGCGCGCGGGCGGACGCAGCGCGTTCTCCGACTACTACACCGCCGCCTACGACGCCGCGCGCTTCGACCCTTCGCTGTGCGCCGACGTGATCTTTGCCGACCACAGCCTGGCCACCGACAGCGTGTTCGCCGAAACCCAGCTGGTGTCGTGCCGCAACGTGCTGATCTACTTCAACCGGGAGCTGCAGGACAGGGCGCTGGGCCTGTTCCACGAGTCGCTGTCGCATCGCGGCTTTCTCGGGCTGGGCTCGAAGGAAAGCATCGACTTCTCGGGCTACTCCAACCGTTTCGACACGCATGCGCGTGCCGAGCGCATCTACCGCAAGGCCACATGAACCGCCACCTTCGCTCACCCGTTCGCAAGCGCGTGGACGCCGTGGTGCTCGGCGCCTCGGCCGGCGGCATCGATGCGCTCTCCGCGCTGCTTCATGGCCTGCCCGCTGGTTGGCATACTCCGATGGCGGTGGTCCTTCACCTGCCCGAGGGGCACGAGAGCCACCTCGCCGAGATCTTCGCGCAGCGCCTGCCTATTCCGGTTCACGAGGCCGCCGACAAGATGCCGCTGGCGGCCGGCAGCCTTTACTTCGCGCCGCCCGGCTATCACCTGTCGATCGAGCGCGAGCGCACCTTCTCGCTGAGCTGCGAGCCGCCGGTGCTGTTCTCGCGGCCGTCCATCGACGTGCTGATGGCCTCCGCCGCCGACGCCTACGGCCCTGCCCTCGCCGGCTTTCTGCTGACCGGCGCGAACGAAGACGGCGCCGAGGGCCTGCGCCGCATCCATCTGGCCGGTGGACTTACCGCCGTCCAGGAACCGAAAGAAGCACAGATTCCCACCATGCCCCAAGCCGCCATAGCGCGCCACGCTCCCGACTACGTGCTTCCCCTGCGCGAACTGCGCAACTTGCTGCTTCAACTGGAGGCCGCCCATGAACATTGACGTCCAGAGCAAGCTGCTCATCGTCGATGACCTGCCGGAAAACCTGCTGGCGCTGGAGGCGCTGATCCGCGCGCCGGGGCGCATCGTGTACCGCGCCGCCTCGGCCGACGCCGCTCTCGCGCTGCTGCTGGAGCATGAATTCGCGCTCGCCATCGTCGACGTGCAGATGCCGGGCATGAACGGCTTCGAGCTGGCCGAGCTGATGCGCGGCACCGAGCGCACGCGGCACATTCCCATCATCTTCGTGAGCGCCGCCGGGCGCGAGCTGAACTACGCCTTCCAGGGCTACGAGAGCGGCGCAGTCGACTTCCTGCACAAGCCGCTCGATCCGCACGCGGTGGTCAGCAAGGTGAACGTGTTCGTCGACCTGTACCAGCACCGCAAGGCGCTGCGCCACGAAATGGAATCGCTCGCGGCCGCGCACAAGAAGCAGGAAGAGCTGGTGCAGCAGCTGCAGCAGACGCAGCACGAGCTGGAACGCGCCGTGCGCATGCGCGACGACTTCATGTCGATGGTGTCGCACGAGCTGCGCACGCCGCTCAACACGCTCTACCTCGAAGCGCAGCTGCGGCAGCTGCACCTGTCGAAAGGCAACCTCGCCAACTTCACGCCCGAGCGGCTGCCCACGATGATCGAGCGCGACCAGCGGCAGATCCGCAACATGGTGCGGCTGATCGACGACATGCTCGACGTCACCCGCATGCGGCGCGACGCGCTGTCGATCAAGACCACACCGGTGGACCTCGCGACGCTGGCGCAGGCGGTGGTCGAGAGCCTGCGGCACCAGGCCGAGGCCGCGGGCTCGGTCATCACGCTCGCGGCGCCGGCCGAACTGCGCGGCGAATGGGACGAGTTCCGCATCGAACAGGTGCTGACCAACCTGCTGACCAATGCCCTGCGCTACGGCGGCGGCAAGCCGGTCGAGATGGTGGTGCAGCAGATGGGAGGCACCGCCCGGGCGGCCGTGCGCGACCAGGGCATCGGCATTGCGCCCGAAGACCAGGAGCGCATCTTCAAGCAGTTCGAGCGCACCAAGGACAGCCGCAAGCACGCGGCCGGGCTGGGCCTGGGCCTGTACATCACGCACAAGATCGTGAGCCTGCATGGCGGACAGATCGGAGTGGAAAGCGCGCCGGGCGAAGGCTCGCGCTTCGTGGTCGACCTGCCGCTCGAGCCGCCGGCCATACTTCCCTCTTCAACCTGAAGGAAAGAAACCCCTCGTGAACGTGCTGATCGTCGACGACAACAAGGCAGCGGCTGACCTGCTGCAGGAACTGCTGGGCCTGTTCGGCCACACCGCGCGCTGCACCTACACGGCGCAGCAGGCGCTGGACACGGCCGCCGCCGAGAGCTTCGATGCCGCGCTCATCGACCTCACGCTGCCCGATTTCCCGGGCACCGAGGTGGCGCGGCGGCTGCGCGCCAGCACCACCCAAGGCACGCCGAAGCTGTTGATCGCGATCTCGGGTTTTTCGGCGGAGGACGCGGGCAGCGAGGCGGCCGAAGGGCTGTTCGACCACCACCTGCAGAAGCCGATCGACATCGACAGGCTCGGCGGCCTCCTGGCGCAGGGCTGAGCGCGGCCGGCAGCCGGCAGCCGGCAGCCGGCTAGTGGTAAACCACTATCGGTAAATTGGTGAACCACTTTTAGACTGGCTCACCACATGGCGACCATTCACGAACTCCCCCGCCTGCCTGCGACCGAGCCGGATTCCGACCGCTCCTACCAGAAGCTCGCAGCCAGCATCGCCGCCCTCATCACCGAAGGCGAATTCAAGGTGGGCGACCGCCTGCCGTCCGAGCGCGCACTGGCCGACCGCTTCGGCGTGAGCCGCACGCTGGTGCGCGAGGCCATCATCGTGCTGGAGATCCAGGGCAACGTCGAAGTGCGCGGCGGCTCGGGCATCTATGTCTGTGCGCCGGCACCCGGTGCAGTGGCGCCGGCCTCGGCCTACACCCTGTCGCCCGGTCCGGGCCCCTTCGAGCTGCTGCGCGCGCGCTGCCTGATCGAGGCCGAGATCGCGGCGGTGGCCGCCGAGAGCCGCAAGGACAGCGACCTCGACCGCATCTACAGCGCGCTGGCCGAGATGCGCGAGAACATGCACGACAAGGAGGCCAACGAAGCGGCCGACCGCCTGTTCCACCTGCGCATTGCCGAGTCGACCGGCAACAGCGTGCTGCTGCAGATGGTGACCGCGGTGTGGGACCACACCAAGGCCCCGATCTGGTCGCAGCTGGAGGCCCACTTCCACACCCCGGCGTTGCGCCGCGCGTCACAGGACGACCACCAGCGCGTGTTCACCGCCCTGCTGGAGCGCGATGCAGACGCGGCCCGCAAGGCCATGCGCGCGCACATCGAGCGCGTGATCAGCGAATTCGCGCAAGCCTGGCGCTGAGCAGGCACCCGGCGTCCGGCCTGCCGGCCGGCGCCACCCGAACCACGGAGACAAGACCATGAGATCCACCGTCCTTCGGCGATGCCGCATCGCCGCGCATTGCTTCGCCCTGACATTGCTGGCCGCTACCGCGGGTGGCGCGTCCGCCCAGCCGGCGCCCGGCGCCAGTCCACGCATCGACGCCATCCGCAAGGCCGGCGAACTGCGCGTGGGCGTGCTGCAGAACGCCCCCTGGCTGATGGAAAACACCACCGGCCAGGGCGAACCGTGGAGCGGCCCGGCCTGGCTGCTGGCCACCGAATATGCGCGGCAGCTCGGCGTGAAGCTGCGCACCGTGCCGGTGTCGCACGAAACCAAGGTGCCGGTGCTCGCGGCCAACCAGGTCGACATGACCATCAGCCCCCTGGGCGAAACGCCCGAGCGGCTCAAGGTGGTCGACTTCGTCATCTACTCCGCCACCAGCGTGTGCATGTTCGGTCGCGCCGACAACGCGAAGCTGGCCAAGGCCGCCTCTGTGGACGACCTCAACCAGCCCGACGTGACGATCGCCTATTTCACCGGCGGCGCCGAGGAAGGCTGGGTCAAGGAGCGCTTCCCGAAGGCGAAGCTGCGCGCCGTCGCCAGTTCGGGCGCCACCGCCCCCATCGAGGAAATCATGGCGCGCCGCGCCGACGCCGCGCCGATCAACCGCGTGCCATGGGTCGGCCTGCAGCAGAAGGTCAAGGGACTGGCCGTGCTGCCGAAGGACAACAACTGCCAGTCGAGCACCGAGAAGGCCTCGCCCGTCGGGCTCGCGGTGGACAAGAACCAGCCGGCGTACCTGAACTGGCTGCGCGAGGTCGCCAAGGCGCAGAAGGCGCGCCTGGACGCGGACGAGGCCCGCATCGTCGGCACGCTCAAGTGAGCATGAATCCCAGCAACATCAGGAGACAGACAGCATGACGAAGATCAAGACCTTCCTGGCGCGCGCATCGCGCGGTGCCGTGTTCGCTGCAGCACTCGCGGCCCTGGGCTCGACGGCCCTGGCGCAGACCCCGCCCGCGCCGGGTGCCAGCCCCCGCATCGACGCCATCCGCAAGGCCGGCGTGCTGCGCGTCGGCGTGGTCAACAACCCGCCCTGGCTGGTGCAGAACACCAGCGGCGACGGCGAAGACTGGGCCGGCCCGTCGTGGATGCTGGGCAAGGAATTCGCCAAGCTGCTCGGCGTGAAGATGATGCCGGTGGCGGTGAGCCACGAAACCAAGGTGCCGGCGCTGGTGGCCAACCAGATGGACATCATGATCGGCCCGCTGAACCAGACGGCCGAGCGCGCGAAGATCATCGACTTCGTCACCTTCTCCAGCACCGGCGTGTGCATGTTCGGACGCGCCGACAACCCGAAGTTCACCGGCGCGAAGACGCTCGAGGACTTCAACAGGCCCGAAGTCACCATCGCCTATTTCTCGGGTGCCGGCGAAGAGCCGCTGGTGCGCCAGCAGTTCCCGAAGGCCAAGCTGCGCGGGGTGGCCAATTCAGGCTCGGTCGCGCCCATCGAGGAAGTGATGGCCGGGCGCTCCGACGTGGCGCCGCTCAACCGCATGCTGTGGCCCAACATCAGCAAGAAGGTGAAGGGGCTGGCCGCGTTCCCGAAGGAAAACGACTGCCAGGACAGCAAGATCTTCGAGATCCAGTCCGGCATGGGCGTGGCCAAGGAACAGCAGGTGTACCTCGACTGGCTGCGATCGGTGGCGCAGCGCATGCAGCCCGCGCTGACCGCGGAAGAGCGGCGCATGACGCAGAACCTCAAGTAAGTCGAGCGCCTTCGGGCGCTTCCTCCACCTCCCATCGAAGTCTTTCGGGCCGCCGCCATCAGAGTGGCCCGCGGGGACTCCCTTGCTCATCATTTCCAGATCTTCATCATGTTGAATTGCCAGATCCACGGTGCCCGCGACCTGCGCGTGGAAGACGTGCCCACGGAAACGCTCTCGCCCACGCAGGTGCGCGTCGGCGTCAAGGCCGTGGGCATCTGCGGCTCCGACCTGCACTACTACCAGCACGGCCGCGTCGGCGACTTCCTGATCCGCGCCCCGCTCACGCCGGGCCACGAAGCCTCGGGCCAGGTGCTGGAAGTGGGCGCGCAAGTGACCTCGGTGCGCGCCGGCGACCGCGTGGCGCTCAACCCCTCGCGCACCTGCGGCCACTGCCGCTTCTGCCGCATGGGTGCTTCCAACCACTGCGAGAACGTGCACTTCTTCGGCAGCGCGAGCAAGTGGCCCCACATGCAGGGCGCGATGCGCGAGCAGGTGGTGGTGGAAGCGAGCCAGTGCGTGCCCGTACCCGACGGCCTGTCGTTCGAACTGGCCGCCTTCGGCGAGCCGCTGGCGGTGGCGCTGCATGCGGTGCAGGAGGCCGGCTCGCTGCTGGGCAAGACCGTGATGGTGATCGGCACCGGCCCCATCGGGGCCCTGATCCTCATGGCCGCGAAGCTGGCGGGCGCGAGCCGGCTGATCGCGGTGGACATCCAGGACCAGACGCTGGCCGCCTGCACCCGCGTGGGCGCCACGCAGACCATCAACGCCGCGAAGGACCCGGCGGCACTGGACGCGCTGGCCGAGGGCAAGGGCCAGGTCGACGTGAGCTTCGAGGTGTCGGGCAACTACGCAGGGCTGGCCAACTGCATCCGCCTCACGCGCCCGCGCGGCACCGTCGTGCAGGTGGGCACACTCAACGGCAGCAGCGAGGGCTGCCCGTTCAACCAGGTCATGGTGAAGAGCCTCACCTACGTGGGCACCTTCCGCTTCATCGGCGAGTACGCATGGGCGGTCGACTACCTGAGCCGCGGCGTGCTCGACGTGTCGCCGCTGCTGACCGACGCACTGCCGGTGTCGCGCGTGCACGAGGCCTTCGCGCTGGCCGCCGACCGGCAGCGCGCCATGAAGGTGATGGTCACGTTCTGAAGAACGCGCCCGCCCTTCCCTTCATCACCTCACGGGGATTCTTCCCATGAACTTCGATTTCTCGCCGATCGCGGACAACTGGCGCTTCTTCGCCAGCGGCCTGGGCATGACCGTGCTGCTGAGCATCGTCAGCGCGGCCACGAGCCTGCTGGCCGGGCTCGTGATTGCGCTGTTGCGCCTGTACGGCCCGCGCTGGCTGCGGCCGCTGCTGGTCTTCTACATCGACTCGATGCGCGCCATTCCGGTGCTGGTGGTGCTGATCTGGATCTACTTCGCGTTCCCGATCATCGCGAACGTGACCTTCCCGCCCTTCTGGGCGGCGCTGGTCGCGCTCACGCTGCACATCGCGGCCTACGCGGCGGAGGTGATCCGCGCAGGCATCGAGTCGATCCGGCCGGGCCAGACGCGCGCCGCACTGGCGCTAGGCATGTCGCGCGCGCAGATTTTGCGCAAGGTGCTGCTGCCGCAGGCCATCGTGCGGATGCTGCCGGCCTTCGGTTCGATCCTCACCATCGCGATCAAGGACACGGCCATCGCCACCGTGATCGCGGTGCCCGAGCTGATGCACCGCGCCGAAACCGTGGCCGGCCAGAGCTACCGGCCGGTGGAGGTGTTCACCGCGGTGATGGTGGCGTACTTCTGCATCCTGTTTCCCGTCACGCGGGGCGTGGACCGGCTCTATCGCCGCTTCGCGCACCTTGGCCGCTCGTAGGAAAGACACAGCCATGACATTCGATTGGTCCGTGATCTGGACGCACCGCGCCGCGCTGCTCGAAGGCGCCGCCCTCACCGTGGGCCTGACCGTGCTCACGATGCTGCTGGCAGTGCCCGGCGGCATCGTGCTCGCGCTGATGCGCCTGTCGCCCAACAAGCTGCTGCAGTCGGTTTCGCTCGGCTTCGTGGAGTTCTTCCGCAACCTGCCGCTGATCCTCGTCATCTACTGGGCCTTCTACGTGATGCCCATGGCCTTCGACGTGCAGTTCTCGGCCATCACCACCGCGCTCGTGGCGCTGGTGCTGAACGTCGCGGCCTACAACGCCGAGACCTTCCGCGCAGGCATCAACTCGATCCGCAAGGGGCAGATGGAGGCCGCGCTCGCCATGGGCATGTCGCGCCGCCAGGCGATGTTCAAGGTGGTGATCCCGCAGGCCGCGCGCCGCATCCTGCCGGTGATCGCGAGCACCTGGATCTCGCTGTTCAAGGACACCTCGCTGGTCTCGGTCATCGCCGTCAGCGAGCTGGCCTACACCTCGATGCAGATTCGTGCGCAGACCTTCCGCGTACTGGAGATGCTCACCGCCATGGCCGTCATCTACTGGCTCATGGGCTACCCGCAAGCCAAGCTGGTGGACTGGATCCACCGCAAATACGGAGTCAAGGAATGAACGCAACCACCCCAACCGCTCTTTCCCCGGCGCGCAAGAATGCCGACCAGCCGCCCGTGCTGGTGTACGAGAACGTCCGCAAGCTGTACGGCGACTTCGTGGCGCTGCGCGGCGTGTCGCTGCAGGTGCACAAGGGCGAGGTGATGTGCCTGATCGGTCCCTCGGGCTCGGGCAAGTCCACGCTGCTTCGCTGCACCAACGCGCTGGAGACCATCGACGGCGGGCGCGTGCTGGTCGACGGCGTGGCGCTGCCCTCGCAGGAGTCGCAGGTGCGCAAGGTGCGCCAGCGCATGGGCATGGTGTTCCAGAGCTTCGAGCTGTTCCCGCACAAGTCGGCGCTCGACAACGTGGCGATGGGCCCGGTCACAGTGCTGGGCATGCCCGAGGACAAGGCCCGCGCCCGCGCGATGGTGCTGCTGGAAAAGGTGGGCCTGGCGAACAAGGCCGGCAACTTCCCGGCCAACCTCTCGGGCGGCCAGCAGCAGCGCGTGGCCATTGCCCGCGCGCTGGCGATGGAGCCCGAGGTGATGCTGTTCGACGAGCCCACCTCGGCGCTCGACCCCGAGACCGTCGGCGAAGTGCTGAGCGTGATGCAGAAGCTCGCGCAGGAAGGCATGACCATGATCGTGGTGACGCACGAGATGGGCTTCGCGCGGCGCGTGGCCGACTGGGTGGTGGTGTTCGAAGCCGGCGCCATCATCGAACAGGGCCCGCCCACGCAGATCTTCGACAACCCGACGGTGGAGCGCACCCGCGACTTCCTCGGTCACCTCGGCTGGAACGGCTGAACCACTCACCCCCTGAAGCCACGCATCATGAAAATCACCAACGCGCGCGTCATCGTCTGCAGCCCCGGGCGCAACTTCGTCACCCTCAAGATCGAAACCGACGAGGGCCTCACCGGCATCGGCGATGCCACGCTCAACGGACGCGAGCTGGCCGTGGCGGCCTACCTCACCGAGCACGTCATTCCCTGCCTGATCGGGCGCGACGCGCAGCAGATCGAGGACATCTGGCAATACCTCTACAAGGGCGCCTACTGGCGCCGCGGCCCGGTCACCATGACCGCCATCGCCGCGGTCGACACCGCGCTGTGGGACATCAAGGCCAAGGCCGCGAACATGCCGCTGTACCAGCTGCTCGGCGGCAAGAGCCGCACCGGCGTGATGGTGTACGGCCACGCCAACGGCCGCGACATCGAACAGACGGTGGACGAGGTGCTTCGCTACAGGGACGAAGGCTACCTGGCCATCCGCGCGCAGAGCGGCGTGCCGGGCCTGGAAAAGGTGTACGGCGTGGGCCGCGGCACCATGTTCTACGAGCCGGCCGACGCTGACCTGCCCAGCGAGCACGACTGGTCGACCGCCAAGTACCTGGAGCACACGCCGAAGCTCTTCGACGCAGTGCGTAGCGCCGTGGGCCCCGACATCCACCTGCTGCACGACGTGCACCATCGCCTGACGCCCATCGAGGCCGGGCGGCTGGGCAAGTCGCTCGAACCCTTCAACCTGTTCTGGATGGAAGACGCCACGCCGGCCGAGAACCAGGAAGCCTTCAGGCTCATCCGCCAGCACACGACCACGCCGCTGGCCGTGGGTGAGATCTTCAACAGCATCTGGGACTGCAAGGACCTGATCGAAAACCAGCTGATCGACTTCATCCGCACCACGGTGGTCCACGCGGGCGGCATCACCCAGCTGCGCCGCATCGCCGACCTGGCTTCGCTCTACCAGGTGCGCACCGGCTGCCATGGCGCGACCGACCTGTCGCCGGCCTGCATGGGCGCGGCGCTGCACTTCGACATGTGGGTGCCCAACTTCGGCATCCAGGAATACATGCGCCACACCGATGAAACCGATGCAGTGTTCCCTCATGCCTACAGCTTCGCCAACGGCATGCTGCATCCAGGCGAGGCACCGGGCCATGGCGTGGACATCGACGAGAAGCTCGCCGCCAAGTACCCGTACCAGCGCGCCTACCTGCCGGTGAACCGGCTTCAGCACGACGGCACGCTGTGGAACTGGTGAACGGGGAAAGCGCCATGGCACGTCTGCATCCCGGCACCCTGCCCTCGCTGCCCGCCGACGTGGCAAAACCGCGCTATGTGCGCGATGCGCTGCAGGCCGGCATCGTCCACCTCGGCGTGGGCGCCTTCCATCGCGCGCACCTTGCGGTCGTCAACGAGGCCGCGCTGCATGCCAGCGGCGACCTGCGCTGGGGCACGGTGGGCGTGTCGCTGCGCGCGGCCGATACGCGCGATGCGCTGCAGCCGCAAGGCGGCCTCTACACGCTGGCACTGCGCGATGCGGCCGACGACGGCAGCCCGCGCGAGGCGCTGCAGGTGGTGGGCAACCTGCTCGACGTGCTCGTGGCGCCGGAAGACCCGCTGGCCGTGCTCGAACGCCTCGCCCATCCGGACACGCGCATCGTCACCCTGACGATCACCGAGAAGGGCTACCACCACGACCCGGCCACCGGCGCGCTGCGGCTGGACGACGCCGGCATCGTGCACGACCTCGCGCACCCGCAAGCGCCGCGCACGATGCCCGGCTTCGTCGTGCACGCGCTGAACCTGCGCCGCCAACGCGGGCTGCCGCCCGTGACGCTGCTGTCCTGCGACAACCTGCCCGCGAACGGCGACACGCTGCGCGGCATCGTGCTGGCCTTTGCGCAGCAGGTCGACGGCGCATTGCACGGCTGGATCGGCGCGCACTGCACCTTCCCCAATTCGATGGTCGATCGCATCGTGCCGCGCACCACCGACGCCGATCGCGAACGCATCTCCGCGCGCCTCGGCGCCGAAGATGCATGGCCGGTGATCGGCGAGCCCTTTCTCGAATGGGTGGTGGAAGACCGCTTCGCCAACGGGCGCCCCGGCTGGGCCGCGGGAGGCGCGCGCTTCGTCGAGCATGCGGAACCCTTCGAGCGGCTGAAGCTGCGCATGGTCAACGGCAGCCATTCGGCGCTCGCCTACCTGGGTACGATGGCGGGCTTTCGCACGGTGGACCGCGCGATGGCGGAGCCGGCCTTGCGCAACTTCATCGATGCGTTGATGCGCGAAGAGATCGCCCCCACGCTGCCGGCCATGCAGGGCCTCGACCTGGACAGCTATCGCGCGCGGCTGCTGCAGCGCTTCTCGAATCCCGCGCTGCAGCACCAGACGAAGCAGATCGCAATGGACGGCTCGCAGAAGCTGCCGCAGCGCCTGCTCGGCACCGTGCGCGACCGGCTCGCTGCCGGACAGCCCATCGACCGGCTCGCGCTCGCCATCGCCGCATGGATTCACTACCTGCGCGGCGTGGACGAGAACGGTGCCACG
>Ga0207706_10004252_pt1 | contig 13477 bp, 13 predicted proteins | sample KBSC53metaG_FD_184318 | JGI IMG/M metagenome (GOLD analysis project Ga0207706, IMG submission 184318) | Corn rhizosphere microbial communities from Kellogg Biological Station, Michigan, USA - KBS C5-3 metaG (SPAdes) (version 2) | ecosystem: Host-associated > Plants > Roots > Rhizosphere > Soil ... | reverse complement strand
CTCGGCGGCGGAGGAACCAGAATTGGCGAACTGAACGCCTTTGTTCTCGGTGGTGGTGGAACGAGGATCGGCGAGCCGGCAACAAACTTCGTTCTCGGTGGCGGAGGTACCAATATAGGTGAACTTGCCATCTTGGTTCTCGGCGGAGGCGGAACAAGGATTGGCGAGTTTGCAACCAACTTCGTCCTCGGCGGCGGAGGAACGAGGATTGGCGAACTGGCCAACATTGAAGGGGCTACAACCCCATTTCCGGAAGATAGTGACTGCGAAGGAGTTGGTGAAGCTACCGCAAATGCGGAAATAACAAAGCAGGACCCGATTACGACGCCGCAAGCTTTCAACGAAGTCATTTATGTACACCTCTGGTAGAACAATTGGAACCGTACTCGAAAGACTAACGCAAAAGGTGCAAATTCGTACAACAAAAGTACTGAAAAAACATAAAATAATTTTCGGGAAACGTTTTCTCAACCCCCAAAGCGGGAAAAACGATTTTTCAAGCCCAGATTTAGTGGCTTGCCACACCTTCAGCCGGTCACAGTTCAGGTCATTTACAATCCGCCGTGGGATGCCGCACGCGGAAGAATAACGGCCTAGCACTGCAAGTGAGAGCTGCGAAACCGGAGGATTCTGTTGATTCCAAAGCTACGTAGCCAATTCAACGAACGGTTTAGCTCCGAAAAATATGCGTGGCTGCTTTCGCAGTTGCATGCGCGAAGCGGTGCTAGCGTTGAATTTCGTGTTGCGGAAACACCAATCTTTGTGCCCCTCTCGCTCTTGCATTCCATGGCAAAAGAGGGAAGTGAGATCACCCACGCATTGCTCTCGGATCCCGCCTACTTGGCGGAGGCTCGCAAAGCCATCCCCCGGGGGTACTGCGTTGCCGACGAGACGCCACATCCGCACTTCCTGACCGCTGACTTCGCTCTTATCAAGGATGTGGGGGGTGATCTGGTCCCAAGACTCGTTGAGATTCAAGCATTTCCCTCAGTCTTTGGATACCAGTCGGTGCTCTGCTCCGTTTATCGCGAGGTGTTTGATTTGCCTCGCGAATTGGGCGTTTATCTCGGTGGGCTCAACGAACAAGGTTATTGGGATTTGCTTAGGCGAACGGTCCTCGGCGAACACTCTGCGGAAAACGTGGTGCTGACAGAAGTGGACCCAATTCACCAGAAAACGTTCCCTGATTTCTATATCACCGCCCAGAACCTGGGAATACCGGTGATAGACATCAAAGACTTGCAGTCTATCGGCAACAAGCTGCATTATCGGAGCACTTCCGGGACGCCAACGCCGATTCACAGGATTTATAACCGTGCCATCGCGGATGAACTCATCGCTCGCGAGATAGATTTGCCATTCGACTTAACACGTTCCTGGGATGTCGAGTGGGCAGGGCATCCCAATTGGTATTTCCTTATCAGCAAGTTCTCGATTCCCTGGCTCTCACGCCCGCCGGGAGCCAGAAGCTCGATTCCGCCCGCAGCTTTTCTCGGTGATTTTCTTGAGGGATCGGGCCGAATTGCCCTGGCCGAAGCCGGCGTTCCTCTGCCGCCAGAAGCCGAACCAAATTCGGTCTACAAGGACTTGATTCTTAAGCCGCTGTTCTCATTTGCGGGAAAGGGTATCCAATTTGATCCGACACGGAAGGATTTGGAATCCATTCCCCCGGAGCGGCGAGCGGACTATCTTGTGCAGCAACGAATGCGCTTCGAAGCCACGATTGAGACGCCCTTTGGCATGACTCAAGCTGAGATTCGCATTTTGTATTTGTGGCCAGACGGCGGTAATCTCACGCCGGCTATTTCCCTTGTTCGACTTGGCAGGGGAAAAATGATGGGGGTTGACCACAATAAGGATCAGGAATGGGTGGGAGGGTCGGCCGCCTTTTATTCCGAAAACGAGGACGAATCACTTTGAGATGCCAGTCCTCACGGTAGAGTTACCTGGTCGATTACTACAAGAAAACTTTCGTGCTCTAGGTTTTACAGCGAAAGTTGTATACAGTTTCCACAGGATCCTAAAGGCGGAGAAGGACGCGTATGGAAATCACGAAGTCAGATTCATCCCCTGACCATACGAAAGCTGCTTCCGGCAGTTTTCTCAAAGAGGTAAGGTGCGCGGTGCGCTTTCCGCTTTCCCTTCCAGTAGAACTCACCGATCACCTTCGCGAACTGCCCGGTGTCACTCGAAACGTCTCGTCCAACGGCGTGCTATTCGAGGTCAACGGCCCTCTGAGTGTGGGAGAGGACATTCACTTCTCGTTGAGGATGCCCGGAAGTGTACTTGGCACTCCCCAGGATGTGTTAGTTCACTGTCGCGGACGTGTGGTACGCTGCTCCATAAGCCAAAGTCAATATCAGGCCGCCGCCACGATCGATGAATACCGATTTGTGGAGCAATAACGGCAGGGATTGACGGCATCGCAGCCTCTTATGGAACTTTTGGACGAATCAAATGAAGGCGAACTTCTAGACGGTCCGGTCAGGCCCGGCACGATCCGCATTATCCTGGCGGACTCACAGGCCATATACCGCGTCGGTATCCGCAAGATTTTTGCGCTCGAAGATGACATTCGCGTGGTAGCTCAGGCAGACTCGCTCGACAACCTGCGTTCCGCGCTCGAGCGCCACCCGGCAGACGTAGTCCTGCTTGAGGGTGGTCTTCTCAGCGGCACTGCCAATGTGATTCCTGAGCTGTTGCGTATGGCTCCGGACGTCAAGCTGATAGTGCAAAGCCTCGCGAGCGACGAAAGCCAGACTGTTGATCTGTATCGCCGCGGTGTTCGAGGAATTATCTCCCGCTCGATTTCACCTGACCTGCTGGTGCGATGTGTTCGCCGTATCGCAACGGGCGAGACTTGGATCGACAACCAGGCAGTGAACTGGGTCATAGATGCATATCGCGCCCAGGCAGCGGCACTCGTGAGTCCGCGCACACAACCACGGCTTTCGCCCAAAGAAACAGCAATCATCACCTGCATTACGCAGGGCAAGCGCAACAAGGAGATTGCATTTCAGCTGGGTACGACTGAGCAGGTGATTAAGAATTATCTGCGAAAGATCTACGACAAGCTGGGTGTTTCTGATCGCCTCGAACTGGCTCTCTATTGCCTGCACAACAAGATTATCAAGACCGATGCGGATGAAGTGACAATCGCTCAAAAAGTGTTGGCGCGATAGTCCACGCAATTCATCGATCCGTCTGTGAGACTCGCAGGAAACCGTCGCAGCGTCTGCCTGCTTTTGAATTCCCTCAGAATTCAACGATCATGAAGACTGGCTTGAGGCGCTGTTTCACATTCCGGGTTGCCGGTGCAACTTACTGGAGCCTGGGCGTCGAGGCATTTCTTCCGCGCAAGTTCTAAAAGCCTGACAAACTCCGACAACTCCTCTCTGTTCAAGTGGCCCAGCAAATCTTTCGGAGTCTGCAAAATCTCCGGATCCATTTGCTTCAGAAGTTCAAGACCCGAGGCGGATACCTGTGTCCAAAGCACACGCCGATCATGCCTGTCCCGCTGTTGCCGGATCAGCTTGAGAGTTTTCATTCGCGCGAGAAGTCGCGTGATGTCAGGCTCGGCAGTGATCATTCGATCCCCGATCGCTGAGCACGTCAGGCCCTGTGGTTTAGCTCCTCGCAAAATCCGGAGCACGTTGTATTGCGTTGAGGTCACGCCCCAGTGTCGCGCTCTCTTCTGGAAGGCGCGGTTCACACAGTCAGAGGTGCGCATCAGGTTAAGAAGCGCCTCTTCTTCCAAGCTCGAGAAGGGGCGCTCCTGTGCGATTTCATGTCTCAATGCCGCCATTGAATCGGCTCCGGACTGTTCTACACGTTGAGTGACGACCTTAATGATGCATCCTTCGGCGCGATTACTGTTTGGCAACATCCAGATCGATCGTGAGTTTCACTTCGTCACCAAGCACTGCGGCAGGGAATTTTGAAGCAATGCCAAAGTCGGTACGTTTAATGGTGGTTGTTGCCGAAAAGCCCGAGTGTGGCTTTTTATCCATGCCGGGGACGGGGCCCGTGGGACCCTCTACGTCCAGAACGACGGGCTTGCTGACGCCATGCAGAGTAAGGTTGCCATTCACCGTCAAGCCATCTCCGTGCTTCGCGACGTTGGTGCTGACAAATGTTGCGGTCGGGAACTGCGCGACGTCGAAGAAGTTGGCACTTTTCAGATCGTTATCGCGCATGCTGTTGCCCGAATCAACTGTGGTCACATCGATTGTCATCTCGACGGTAGACTTCGTTATATCGGCCTCATTCAGAACGATCTTCCCTCCGAGATTGCCGAAATGACCACGAACTTTGGAGAGACTCATATGAAGGATTGAGAAGTCCACACCGCTGTGAGCCTTGTCGGGAACCCATGTGGAAGTTTGCGCCAACGACACGGAACCAGCAGCCAGCGCGAGAACGCCAAACACAAGTGCTAAACGCTTCATCGGTACATTCCTTTCGATATTGGGCCGGGGCCGGCCAGTTGAGTTACTCGGCAGGGCTAAGAGCTCAAGCCGAACTTTAGCGCGAATCAAGTGGGAAGATGGGGACGCGCCGCGGGGACTTGCTCCCGTATATTCATGGGACGCGGGGAAGTCGTTATTCGTTGCAACAATTATCTTCTGAAGCCAGCAATTCTACTCTTTTACGCCAGTTCGGAGTTTCGTTGAGCGTCTGCTATTCTCCCGGTAATGTCTTTTGTCCGCGACTTCAAGGGCCTTACTCCAGCTCAACGTCATACCTTTGTGGCCTCTTTTCTTGGCTGGACACTTGATGCGCTGGACTTTTTCCTTCTGATCTTTTGCGTCAAGGCGATAGCAACGGATTTTGGCACCAAGCCTTCGGCGGTCCTGGGCGCGGTCTTTCTTACACAGGCGTTCCGGCCCGTTGGCGCACTTGTTTTCGGCATGCTGGCAGATCGCTTCGGCCGCAAGCCCATCTTGATGATCAATATTCTCAGCTTTTCAGTCATCGAATTGGCCTGTGCGTTCGCACCGTCCCTTGCGGTGCTGATGGTATTGCGAGCGCTCTTTGGCATTGCGATGGGTGGCGAGTGGGGAGTAGGCGCGGCGTTGGCTTTCGAGACACTGCCAAAAGAAGGGAGGGGTGGGTTCTCCGGGATTTTGCAGGAGGGCTACGCCTTTGGATCCATTCTGGCTTCAGGCGCATTCGCGCTGTTCTTCCATTCGATTGGCTGGAGAGGTCTGTTCATCCTCGGGGCATCACCGGCGCTGCTCGTTTTCTATGTGCAGGCGCGGGTGGGCGAATCGCCCGTGTGGATTGCCAGGCAGCAGAAGAAAAGGGACCGATTGTGCGGACGTGCAGAGGTAAAGCACTCCGCCTCTCTGATTTCCTTCCTGCCCAGATTCCTGTTTCTCATTCTCCTGATGACTGCGTTCATGACACTCTCTCATGGCACACAAGATGTTTACCCGACCTTTCTCGAAGTGCAAATCGGTCTGACGCCTCGAATCGTTGGCTTGATCGGGGTGATGTACGGGTTTGCGCAGATAGCCGGGGGCTTCTTTTTTGGAACACTATCGGAAAGATGGGGCCGCAAGCGCGCCATTATCGCCGCTTCGATGCTCACGATTCCAGCGATCCCGTTGTGGGCGTATGGTCATTCGGCGATTACGCTGGGTATTGGAGCGGCGATGATGCAGTTTATGGTGCAGGGTGCATGGGGAGTTGTCCCTGCGTATCTTACTGAGCTTACGCCCGCACCGATCCGAGCCACCGCGCCGGGGCTCGCCTATCAATTAGGAGGCTTGGTGACTTCGTGGAATGCCAAGGCACAGGCATTGGCGGCGGAGCGGTGGGGAAACTACTCCCCCGTGCTCGCCATTACAGTCGTCATCGTGGCCTTGTCGCTCTCGGTACTGGCATCTCTGGGTCATGAAGCCAAGGGCAGGGACATGGCTGCGGACTGAGACCGCTGTTTATCGGCCGTAACGTGCCGTCAACTCGCCATGTGCCAGGATGTGCCCTTTCAAGGCCTCTTCAACCTGCTTCCGGGTAACTCCGGTCGGCAGGTCGAGTTTCGTATCCACGGCGTACAGGATAAATAGGTAGCGATGCCGCGAATTCCTCGGCGGACAGGGGCCGCCATAGCCCATCTTTGGGAAGTCGTTCAAGCCCTGACGTGAGCCGTCTGGAAGTTGTTCTTGCCCGGACAATCCTTCGGGCAGTTCCCGCGTCGACGGCGGCAGGTTGTAGAGTACCCAATGCACGAACGTTCCCTGCGGAGCATCAGGGTCAATAACGATCAGAGCGAGGCTCTTCGTCGTTGGGGGCGGCGCGGTCCAGGAAAGTCTCGGAGAAGTATCCGCGCCATCGCAGGTATACGCGCGCGGGATGCTGCCGTCGGGAATGCTCGAGCTTGTCAACTGCAGCGTTGCCTGATCGCCGGCAACCACTTCCTGTGCCGCTTTATGACAACCCGAGAGCGCAACAAGGTTTAACAAAACCGCTGTCGCAAGAGTCTTCATGCTCCTCCGATTCGTCCACTCACGATGTCTTTCAGGTTTTGGGGCGGACTACCTCGATGCGATCGCGAGTGCGCACCCAGGTATTGCCGGCCATGCGGCCAACGGCGTCCAGAGCTTCGGGATCAACGCGGAAGTCATCCAATAGATCCTTGCGTACATGAAAGCGCAGGACCTCACCAAGTACGATAACGCCGCTCGACGGTGCGTGTCCGGTGTAGATGATCTGCAGCACACGGCACTCCATCTGTGCGGGCGACTCGGCTACACGGGGCGGGCGAACGACTTCGCTTGCGAGTGGGTTGAGGCCCGCAAGTTGAAATTCGTCGACATCGGGCGCCACCTCCGCTGCGGTGATGTTGGCCTTCGCTGCGATGGCGTCAGTGACGACGTTTACTACGAATTCACGAGTCTCTTCGACGTTGCGCAGGGTGTCCTTGCGTTCGCCGGGCTTATCTGAGCCGGCTCGAAGCACGGGACAGAAGAGGACGGTCGGTGGCGCTGATCCCACGCCCGAGAAGAAGCTGAAGGGCGCCAGATTAACACCTCCGTTTGAATCGACGGTGGAGACGAGAGCGACCGGCCGGGGAACTATGATGCCGGTCATCAGTTTGTAAGTCTGGCGCGGTTCACAGGATGCGGGGTCAAAGGTCAGCATGGAAGCCGGGGCAACATCGGAAGCCGTCATATCTGATAGCCTAGATCACTGGCCACGCTAGTTCCGCATCATACTTCCGGTCTGGCGGCAGTGGGCCAAGATGTGTCAATTGTGGTCCATGGCCCAAAATTAGTCGCCCAGTAACAATCGTTGATGCACAATCGATTGTAGGAGAAGATCAAACCGTGCCGCGTATTCATTTTCAGCAACAACTTGCCGAACTCAAGGACAAGCTTCTTGCGATGGCTGCCCTTGCGCAGCAGGCGGTTGAGTCTGCGGTAGACGCGTATCTGTTGCGCGATCACGGCCTATGCCAATTCGTGAAACAGAATGAGACGGCGATCAACTCGATGCAGCGGGAATTGGATGAGATGGCCTATGAACTGCTCGCCAAGGAGCAGCCAATGGCAATCGATCTTCGATTCATTCTTGCGGTGATCAAGATTAATGGCGATCTGGAGCGCATTGGCGACCAATCGATGGGAATCTCGCGCCGCACGCGAGAGATATTGAAAGCTGAAACGATCGAGTTGCCGGTGGATTTTGCAGCAATGGGCGAGTTTGCGGGCAGGATGATTCGGACTGCCGTGCAATCGCTGCTCGAAGGTGATGCTCGCCTCGCGGATTCAGTACGAGAGATGGATGACGAAATCGATCGCATGAATCGACGGGCGCATGCAGACCTGCTGAAACTCATCCAGGAGCAACCGAAGTTCACTCAGCAGGCAATGAGTGGGCTCATGATGTCGCGCAGCCTCGAGCGCATTGCGGACCATGCTTCGAACATCGCGACGGATGTAATCTTCTGGGTTCGCGGTGCAGATGTGCGGCACCAGTTGAGCCTCTCGATAGATTCTTAACAGCCGCAGCTTGGACCCCCCCACCGGTACTCTGGATTGAAATTCCCTGCTATCAAAGGGTTGCGGAAACCTCTCGCTGTAAGGTCCTCTCAGACAATGGGTTCGCCGCAGAATCCTCTCAGGAAAGAACTTACGCAGCTTAGATGTCGCGTGTCCACCGCGAATCGTCTTTCTTAGTTCTTTCTATTTCCATTATGAAGAAACGCACGAATTAATCTGCAAAGTTTGCGCGATTTTTTTTTATTTTCGAGTGAGGCGCTGTCTCGGCGACTACGCGCTCATATTGATCCCCCCGAGAACACAGCGCCAGCTATCAGGCTGGATTACCTGATTGGTAACTCGCACGCTTGGGTCTTCTATAAGGGCCGAGGCGCCTTGCGTGATCTGCTCGGTGTTTCACACTCCTAATCAAGTCTGATTGCTCGGGCCGAAAATTCGCTGAAGCAATGGGCGTTTTTCAGGAGGGGTCGTGGCTACTACACCGTGACCAGTCGTGCAGGCCCCAAAGTAGCCCTCGCGGGTACTGACAAATCATTTGCGGGCAGCCGATCATGGCTGCCCGTTTTTTGCTGGGTTTTTCTGGATGACTTCGCTGGACTGCGCTGACTGGATAACAAAATTCATACTTGACACCGACAGACAATCCACTACCATATGGTTGTGGATAGATTGGGTACAACATTTGCGGCTTTGTCTGATCCCACCCGCAGGGAGATGATCGAACGGCTCTCACATGGGCCTGCCTCTGTGCATCGGTTGACGGAACCGTTTGCACTCTCGCAGCAGATGATTTCAAAACATATTGCCTACCTGGTTCGGGCGCGGATTGTGATCAAGGCGAAGCGTGGACGAGAGAGTGTGTGCACGCTCAGGCCGGAGGCGATTAAGACAGTCAGCGACTGGGCGATTAGCTATCGCCGATTCTGGGAAGAGAGCTTCGACAAGCTGGATGTGGTTCTGAAGCAAATGAAAAAAACGGAGGTAAGAGATGACAAAAAGCACGGTTAACGAGACAGAGCGGATGGTCATCACAAGAGTTTTTGATGCCCCACGCGAATTGGTTTGGAAGGCGTGGACAGACCCGAAATATGTAATGCAGTGGTGGGGGCCGAAGGGTTTTACTGCGCCTTTTTGCGAGATCGATTTTCGCGTGGGAGGAAAATTTCTCTGCTGCATGAGAGCGCCGGATGGGCAGGAGGGCTGGAATGCTGGTGAATACCACGAGATTGTTCCGTACGAGAAGATTGTTTACTCGATGTACTTTTCTGACCCGCAAGGAAACAAGGTTGAGGCTGCGGAATATGGAATCGAACATGAGGCCATAGACGATTCGCACGATGTGATTACTTTTGAGGATTTTGGAAACGGCCAGACGAAACTCACCTTCATTGGAAATGAACCCATGGAGAGCGCGAAGAATAGCGGGCAATTGGAGGGCTGGAACCAGATACTCGATAAAGTTGCCGCAGTTGTTGCGGGGCTAGCGCAGGCGAAATAAGAAGTTGAAGTTTTGACTATCGTCATGCACGAGATACAGCTAAGGGTGACGGGATGCGGCTTGGTCTGGGCTTCTCGTCACTCCCCCGTCCCCAAAAGCGAGGGGCCCCTTCGGCAAGCTCAGGGCAGGCTCGGGCACCCTCGGCGTGGTTGAAAACGATCTTGGGAACCGGGCCCACCCGCCGAATCTCTCATCGCATCCAGCATCTGATCGGCATCGCTGCGTTCCCCGCGCGTTCGACCGTATCGCCTGCCTGCAAAGTCCATTCAATCCCCATACATCCACCACGGTAGCGGCTTAGCGCAAATCGCCGTATCAACACCGCTCCGCCGACGACTTTAGGGCCGCCCAACAGCCCCTGCGTGAGGAGCGCTGTCGATACGGCACTAGCGATTTTGCGGTAACTGACGGCGCCAGGGACTTAACAGAGAACTAACCTCACTCACCTTGACATTCTACCGGAAGCGCAGTACCCTCACCTAGAATGTCTACTAAAGAACAGAACGAACGGGTCGAACTCCTTCAGGGGACATTGGATCTCCTGATTCTGCGCACCCTGCAACTCGGTCCCATGCACGGTCACGCCATTGCCAAGGCAATCGAATTCAGGTCCGACGAAGTGCTTCAGGTCGAACAGGGATCGCTCTATCCGGCGCTGCACCGGTTGATCAAGCGGCGGTGGATTTCCGCCGAAGAGGGAACCTCCGAAAATAATCGCCGGGCGAAGTTCTACGCACTGACAGCTAAAGGCAGGCGACAGTTGGCGGTAGAAACCAGCAAGTGGGGCAAACTCGCGCAGGCGATTGCGCAAATTCTCCAGCCGGGAGAGCGGGAGGAAGCATGACGCGGCGCAAACGCATGCTCGCGGATCTCGACCAGGACATTCGCGACCATCTCGAGAGGGAAACGCAGGACAACGTTGACCGGGGAATGTCTCCTGAGGACGCGCGCCACGCTGCATTGCTCAAGTTCGGAAACGTCGCGCGGGTCAAAGAGGAGACCTGGGCAGTGTGGAACCCTGTGTGGCTCGAGCAACTGTTTCAGGATATTCGCTTCGGCGTTCGTACCTCCTTGCGAAGCCCCGGGCTCACCTTAGCTGCTCTAACGGCTATTGCGCTGGGCATCGGAATCAATGTCGGCATTTTCTCGGTCTTGAACGGCCTGGCGCTTCGCTTGTTCCCTGTTCCTCGCGCGCAGGAGCTGCTGAGCGTAAACCAGATCCTCCATTTTCAAGGACGGGGAGATCGTTCGATTCACAACGATTCGAGCTGGTTTTCCTACTCTGAATACCTGGATTACCGCGATCACAATCATGTGTTCGACGGATTGGTAGCCTATGAGCCTTTTGTCGAAGCAACCCTTCGAGGTTCAGACATGCGGCAGGTCATGGGCACCGCGGCCTCCTGTAACTACTTCAGCGTTTTGATCGAGCATCCTGCGTTGGGGCGAGGCTTTGTCGATTCGGACTGTGCAAGCCGCGGAGCGAATGCCGTTGTTGTCGTGAGCGACGACTTGTGGCGGGGTAGATTTGCGGCGGATCCTTCTCTGGTCGGCAAAGAGATCGTCCTCAATCGGACAGCCTATACCGTCATTGGCATTGCGCGACCGGGATTCACCGGCACGGAGCCGATTCCAAGCGCGTTCTGGGTGCCTATCACGATGCAACCGGCTCTGGAAGGTGGGAGGGATCGGCTCTCGAACGACAACATGAGTTGGCTGGCCATGCTGGGGCGAACACGGCCCGGCGTAACGATGCAGGAAGTGCGTGCGGATCTTGGCGTGATTGCAGGCCGCCTTGACCAGCGCCATACGGGACCAAAACGCACCACTTCGCTTGCTCTGCACGCTGCGACATTTTTCTCGAGTCCCGAACAGCGCAGTACTCTGATTCCTGTGGCTTCCGTTGTCCTTGCCGCCTTCGCTCTCGTCCTGCTCATTTCGTGCGCGAACGTCGCCAATCTTCTGCTTGCACGCGCTTCTGTGCGGCAGAGAGAAATCGCGCTTCGGCTGTCGATGGGCGCAGGCCGGTGGCGTTTGGTCCGCCAGCTGCTGACCGAGAGTCTTTTGCTCTCCCTGGCCGGCGGCGCGCTTGGGTCTCTGATCGCGTTCTGGTCCTTCACGCGGATCATGCGACTCGTGACTTCTCACTTACCGAGCGGTTTTCCTCCCATTGCCGTGAATGTCGCTCCCAATCTCCAAGTGCTGGCGTACGCACTCGCACTTTCCCTTTTTACTGGAATTGCATTCGGCCTGTTCCCGGCATTGCGCAGCTCGCGGCCTGATCTGAACACCGCAATCAAAGGAGACGGCACACAATTCGGCGCAGGTAGGAAGAGCGGGCGGCTTCTGCTCGATCTGCTGGTCGGCTCACAAGTTGCCGTGTGTATGGTCTTGTTGCTTGCTGCTGGATTGCTGCTTCGCGGCCTTTACCAGGCACAGACCGTCGATCCCGGATTTGAAATCAAGGGCGTTGCGACAATATTCATGTATCTGGGGAGACAGGGTTACGATCAAACGCGGGCCACGCAGTTTATGCGGGGGTTTCGAGAGCGGATTCAAGATCTTCCCGGAGTGACTGCGGTGGCGCAAGCGGAGTGCGCACCGCTGAGCCACGACTTTAGTGCCGGACAGTTCACAGTGCCAGGCCACTCCGGAACAGTCCAGATCGAATACAACCATATTTCGCCCGACTATTTTTCACTGCTTGGCATTCCCATTGTGCGAGGCCGAAGCTTCAGACCAGATGAGGCGCATGACGCGCCCGGAATCATCGTCACAGAATCAACTGCGCGCAGATTGTGGCCGGGGCAGGATCCACTCGGGAAAGCGTTGCGCGAGGATTCGGGGCGCGAATACTTCGTGATCGGCGTGACGAAGGACGCGCAGGTCGCGCATCTGGGTCAACTCGACACGAACTACCTATATTTTCCCGTCGGACCAGAAGACGACTCACGAAGCTACGTCCTGGTTCGCTACGAAATCGGGTTCACGGATGTCGCAAAAAGCATTCGCGATTCGGCGCAATCGATCGACCCCGATGTGTCTGTCGATGTGGGCCGGCTCGAAGACTATCTCGAAGTCTGGCGCGCGCCGTCGCGCATCGTGGCCGCGCTTTCAGGAGCGCTGGGCGCACTGGCCCTGCTGCTCTGCTCGATTGGCGTGTACGGAATGGTGTCTTATAGCGTTAGCCGATCCGTACGTGACATCGGGATTCGGATGGCTCTGGGCGCTGATGGCGCTCAGGTCATGCGGCATGTGCTTTGGCAGGCCATGCGCCCGGTTCTGATTGGTGGAACCGTTGGCGTGGTTCTGTGTGCTGCCGTCTCGGGCGTACTCTCCAGCATGATGTTTGGACTTGGCACGCACGACCCCATCGCATTCGTCTCGGTGCCGCTTTTTCTGTTGGCCGTGGCCTTCGTTGCGACTTTCATTCCCGGTCGGAGAGCGATGCGCGTGGATCCGATGGAGGCACTGCGGGCCGAGTAGTGCGCGGGGCGTGCGACGTGCGGCGGGGAGAGGGCGAGGCGCAGTGGGGAGTGCGGAATGCGGGCGATGACTAGCGGCCACTAACCATCCGTGGCGGTCCGCCCGCCGCCCTCCCCATTCCGCGCCCCGCCCGCCGAGCGCCGCCCTCCGCAGTGCGCTCTACAGCTTCGCCAGCTCCTGCTCCAGCCTCGTCACGAGATCGTCGAGCTGATCGACAACGGCTCGCACGGTATCGGGTTGGCTGAGATCGACGCCCGCCTTTCGCAGCTGCTCCATCGGATGATCGTTCCCGCCCGATCGAAGCAAATCGAGATAGCGCGTGCGGGCGGCGGCGCCGTTCGATCCGGCGATCTCGCGCGCAATGCGCGCCGCCGACGCGAAGCACGTCGCGTATTGATAAACGTAATACGGTGAGTTGAAGAAATGCGGAATCCGCGCCCAGGTCAGACCCGTGAGGTCGTTCAGATCGAGCGCGTCGCCGTAGTAG
>Ga0207706_10004248_pt1 | contig 13491 bp, 14 predicted proteins | sample KBSC53metaG_FD_184318 | JGI IMG/M metagenome (GOLD analysis project Ga0207706, IMG submission 184318) | Corn rhizosphere microbial communities from Kellogg Biological Station, Michigan, USA - KBS C5-3 metaG (SPAdes) (version 2) | ecosystem: Host-associated > Plants > Roots > Rhizosphere > Soil ... | reverse complement strand
ACGGCCATCCTCGGAGCCTCGGGCTATGTCGGCGGAGAGCTGCTGCGGCTGCTTGCCGCGCACCCGGCGCTCGCGCCCGCGAAGCTGTTCGGCGAAAGCAAGGCCGGGCAGAAGCTCGCGGTCGTTCACCCGCATCTCGCGGCAGCCTATCCGCAAGCCGCGATCGAAAGGTTCGGCGAGGGCGCACTCGACGACGTTGATCTGATCTTCGCGGCGCTTCCGCACGGGCACAGCCAGAGGATTGCCGCCGAAATTCTCGATCGGGGCATTCCGTTCGTGGACCTCGGCGCCGATTTCCGGCTCAACGACGCGGCGGACTATGAGGGCTGGTACGGTCACGCGCATGAAGCGCCGGAGCTGCTCGGGCGCTTCGTCTACGGGATTCCCGAACTCCACCGCGAGGCCATTCGCGGCGCGAAAGGGGTTGCAGCGGCCGGCTGCTATGCGACGGCGGCGATCCTGGCGCTCAAGCCGCTGGTCGATGCGGGCCTCCTCGCGCCGGGCAGCCTCATCGTCAGCGCCGCTTCGGGAATGAGCGGCGCCGGGCGCGAGGCGAAGGAAACGACCGGCTTCTGCGCGGTCGATGGAAATTTGTCCGCCTACGGTCTGCTCAACCATCGCCACACCGCGGAAATGGAGATGGCGCTTGGCGGGACGGTGCTGTTCACGCCCCACCTTGCGCCCATGAGCCGCGGGATCCTCGCGACCTGCATCGGCGAGGTGGCCGGCGCGGGCGACCCGCTGGAAATCCTGCGCCACGCGTATGCGGATGAGCCGTTCGTTCATGTCACCGCGGAGCCACCCGCGACCAAATGGGTCGCTGCCTCGAACGGCGCGCAGCTGACCGCGCGGCGCGACGAGCGGACCGGCCGGATCCTCGCGATCTCGGCCATCGACAATCTCGGCAAGGGCGCGGCCGGGCAGATGATCCAGTGCGCCAACCTCATGCTCGGGCTCGACGAGACTGCGGGCCTGTCCACAATTGGAGTTTACCCATGAGCGTAACCGCGGCCGAAGGCTTCGTCGCATCCGGAATCCATGCCGGGATCAAGCGGCGGCGCTTCGACATGGCGATGATCGCGACCGAAGACCGCAAGCCGGTCGCCTGCGCCGCAGTTTTCACGCAGAACAAGTTCGCCGCACCCCCCGTCGAACTAGACCGCGCGATCCTGCGTGCGAACGGCGGACGCGCTGCGGGCGTGATCGTCAATTCGGGCAATGCGAACGCCGGCACCGGCAAGCCCGGCATGCGCGACGCGCGGGTGATGGCCGCGGCCGCGGCCCACGCGCTCCACGTCGACGTCAGCGACGTGCTGGTCTGCTCGACGGGGATCATCGGCACTCCGCTGCCGATGGAGCCGATCCTCAACGCAACGCCGAAGCTGGCGGCGAAGCTGTCCGAGGGCGGCGCCGAGGATGCCGCGCGCGGAATCCTCACGACCGACCACAAGCCCAAGCAGGTCGTGATCCGCGGCTCCAGCTTCACCGTCGGCGGAATGGCCAAGGGCTGCGGAATGATCGCGCCCAACATGGCGACGATGCTAGCCTTCCTGACGACCGACGCTGACGTCCCCCGCTCGGCGCTTCAGGATATCCTCCGCCGCGCCGCGGACTCCACCTTCAACACGCTCAACGTCGACGGCGCGATGTCGACCAACGACACCGCCATGCTGCTCGCGTCCGCGCGGCGCGGGACTCCGGACCTCGAGGAGTTCGGAAATGCCGTGCTCGCCGCGTGCGACGCGCTGACGATGCAGATGGCGCGCGATGCTGAAGGCATGACCCGAATCGCGCGGCTCAGCGTCACCGGCGCCTCCAACGACAATGAGGCGAAGGTCGCGGCCAAGGCGATTGCCGAGAACAATCTGGTCAAGTGCAGCTGGTACGGCGGCGATCCCTATTGGGGGCGGCTGCTCGCGGCGGCTGGATCGTGTGGGGTGGCGCTCGACGTCGCTCGCTCGCGCGTCAGCTATGGAGGGATCACCGTGGCCGAAGGCGGCACCGCCGTCGCGCACGACGGACAGGCGCTCGCCGAGCATATGATGGGCGAGGAGATCGCGATCGAGGTCCATCTCGGCGCGGGCAACGACAGCGCGCGGATGATCGGGATCGACCTCGGCCCCGGCTACATCAAAGAGAATAGCAAGACATCATGAGCGCCGCCGGGACCGCGCGCATCCTCGTCGAGGCGCTGCCATATATTCGCCAGTTCGCGGGCAAGGCGATCGTCGTCAAATTGGGCGGCGCCGCGATCGACCGCGAGAGCGACCTGGCGCTGGCCCAGGACGTGCTGCTTCTGCGCAGCGTCGGCGTGCGCTGCGTGGTGGTGCACGGCGGCGGACCGCAGGTCGACACGATGCTTCGCCGCGTGGGCAAGGAGCCGGAGTTCAAGGACGGTCTTCGGGTTACCGACGCCGAGACTCTCGAGATCGTGCGCATGGTGCTGGTCGGTAAGATCAACCGCGACCTCGTAGCGACCATCAACGGCCAGGCGGGCGACGAGCCGGTAGCCGTCGGCGTGTCGGGCGAGGATGCCGGCCTGCTGACGGTCACGCCCGCCGATTCCGCCTTCGGTTTCGTCGGCAATGTCACGCAGGTTCGCGCCGAGCTCATCCACCGGCTGCTCGACGACGGGCTGACCCCCGTCATCTCGACCGTCGGAGCGAATGCGGAAGGCCAGCCCTACAACGTCAATGCCGACGAAGCCGCCCGCGCGATTGCGGTGGCGATGAAGGCCGAGAAGATCGTCTATCTGACCGCTGTTCCGGGTCTGCTCGAAGATGCGAGCGACGAGAGCACGCTCGTCCCTCGCCTCACGTCCGCCGAATTGCGCGACCGGATGCGGCACGAAAGCGTTGGCAAGGGCATGATCCCCAAGCTCAAGGCCTGCGCCGACGCGGTCGACCAGGGCGTCGGCTTCGCGCACATCATCGACGGGCGCGTGCCGCACTCGCTGCTGATCGAGCTTCTCACCGACCACGGAGTCGGCACCATGATCCGGCGGGAGAAAAGCTGGTGAAGCACCTTCTTTCGATGCGCGATCTCACGGCTGCGGATGTCGGGGCTATTCTTGCGCTCTCCGAGCAGCCGTCGCCGCGCGTCCTTCAAGACAAGGGTGTCGCGCTTTATTTCGAGAAGCCGAGCTCACGCACGCGCAATTCGATGGAGCTGGCGACGGCGCAGCTCGGTGGCCATCCGGTCTACCTCCAGCCGGCGGAGCTCGGAATCGGTAGCCGCGAAAGCGTGGCCGACGTGACCCGCACCCTCGCCTGCTACCACGCTATCATCGGCGCCCGCGTGTTCGAGCACGCACTGCTCGAGCAGATGGCGGCGGTGAATGCGGCACCGGTGCTCAACATGCTCTCCGCGACGGACCACCCACTGCAGGCGCTCGCCGACCTTCTGACGATCAAGCAGCTACTGGGGCGGCTCGAAGGCGCGCGCGTCGCCTTTATCGGCGAGGGCAACAACGTCTCGCGCTCGCTGGCCGAAGCATGCGCGCTCATCGGCGCGGAATTCGTGATCGCCAGCCCGCCCGGCCACGGCCTCGAAGGCGCGCTCACCGATCCTCGGGATGCCGTGGAAGGCGCCGATATCGTCTACACCGACGTCTGGGTCTCGATGGGCGGGGAGGACAGCGAGGAGCGGAGCGCCCTTTTCGAGCCCTATCAGGTTGACGAGGCCTTGATGGCGCTCGCTCCGAACGCCTGGTTCATGCATTGCCTGCCTGCGCGGCGCGGCGAGGAAGTGACCGCGCCGGTGATCGACGGCCCGCGCTCGGCGGTCTGGCGCCAGGCCGGGAACCGGATGCATAGCGCGCGCGGCGCAATGCTGTGGATGATGGGCGTGACGCCCCAAACGGAAAGCAAGAATGTCACAGAAGAAGCTGAAGGTGGTGCTCGCTTATTCGGGCGGGCTCGACACGTCGATCATCCTGAAATGGCTGCAGACCGAATATGACGCGGAGGTCGTGACCTTCACGGCCGACCTCGGCCAGGGCGAGGAGGTCGAGCCCGCCCGGCGCAAGGCGGAGATGCTTGGCGTTCGCCCCGAAAACATCTTCATCGAGGATCTCCGCGAGGAGTTCGTCCGCGACTTCGTCTTCCCGATGTTCCGCGCGAACACATTGTACGAGGGCCAGTATCTCCTCGGGACCTCGATCGCGCGGCCGCTGATCGCCAGACGACAGATCGAGATTGCGCGCGAGGTCGGCGCGGATGCGGTCTGTCACGGCGCGACTGGCAAGGGCAACGACCAGGTTCGTTTCGAGCTCGGCTATTACGCGCTCGAACCCGACATCCGAGTGATCGCGCCGTGGCGCGAGTGGGACTTCGCCAGCCGCGAGGCGCTGCTCGATTTCGCCGAGAAGCATCAGATCCCCATCGCCAAGGACAAGCGCGGCGACGCGCCCTTCTCCATCGACGCCAACCTTCTGCATTCATCGTCCGAGGGGAAGGTGCTCGAGGATCCGGCGGCCGACGCGCCCGAATATGTCCACCAGCGCACGATCTCGCCCGAGGATGCGCCGGACGAGCCGACGATCATCACGATCGATTTCGAGCGCGGCGATCCGGTCGCCATCGACGGCAAGAAGCTCTCGCCCGCGGCGCTTCTGACGAAGCTCAACCAGCTCGGGCACGACAATGGCATCGGCCGCCTCGACCTCGTCGAGAACCGCTTCGTCGGCATGAAGTCGCGCGGCGTGTACGAGACGCCGGGCGGAACAATCCTGCTCGCCGCGCACCGCGGGATCGAGAGCATCACGCTCGACGGCGGCGCGATGCATCTCAAGGACGAGCTGATGCCGCGCTATGCGAGCCTGATCTACAACGGCTTCTGGTTCGCGCCGGAGCGCGAGATGCTCCAGGCCGCGATCGACAAGAGCCAGGAGCATGTCAGCGGCCGGGTGACGATGAAGCTCTACAAGGGCAATGCGACCGTCATCGGCCGCGAGAGTGCCGAATCGCTCTACGACCAGGACCTCGTCACCTTCGAGGAAGGCAGCGGAAGCTACGATCACCGCGACGCGGCCGGCTTTATCCGGCTGAATGCGCTGCGGCTGCGCACGATCGCGCAGCGGAAGCGGCGGTTATCTTGATCGTCACTCCGGACTTGGTCCGGGGTCCATCTGCCTTTGCGGCAGTTGAAGAAAAAGGTGGATCCCGACTCAAGGCCGGGATGACGAATCCAATTTCGGCTTCGCCGCCGCGATCTGCTCGCGGACACGCTCGGGCGCGGTGCCGCCGTAACTCGTGCGGCTGCGGACCGAGGCGTCGACGCTGAGCACGCCATAGACACGCTCATCGATGCGCGCATCGATCGATCGCAGCACATCCAGCGGCAGCTCTGCGAGGTCGCAGCCGCGCTCCTCCGCGGCCTTGACCGCCCGTCCAGTGATATGATGCGCCTCGCGGAACGGCACGTCCGCCTCGCGCACCAGCCAGTCCGCGAGATCCGTCGCCGTCGAAAAGCCCGAAGCCGCCGCCGCGCGCATCCGCTCGGGCACGAACTCGACCGTCTCCATCATCCCGGCGAGCGCTTCGAGGGACAGGATCAGCAGGTCGCGCGCCTCGAAGACCGGCTCCTTGTCGTCCTGCATGTCCTTCGAATAAGCGAGCGGAAGTCCCTTCATCGTCACCATCAGCCCGGTGAGCAGCCCGACAATCCGGCCGCTGTGCCCGCGCACGAGCTCGGCCGCGTCGGGATTGCGCTTTTGCGGCATGATCGACGAGCCGGTCGAATATTCGTCCGGCAACTTGATGAAGCCGAACGGCGCGCTGGCCCAGACGATCAGCTCCTCGGCGAGCCGCGAAAGATGCAGGCCGCACTGTGCGGCGGCGGAGAGGTAATCGATTGCGAAGTCGCGGTCGGAAACGCTGTCGAGACTGTTTGCCGTGGCGCGATCGAAGCCAAGCGCGTCGGCGACCGCATGGCGATCGACGGGAAAGCCCGTGCCTGCGAGGGCCGCTGACCCAAGCGGACTTTCGTTCATGCGAGCCCGCGCATCGGTGAAGCGCGACAGATCGCGGCGAAGCATCTCGTAATAGGCCATCAGGTGGTGCCCGAGCGTCACCGGCTGTGCGACCTGCAGGTGAGTGAAGCCCGGCATGACCGTATCGGCAACCTCCTCGGCGCGGCCGACCAGCACGCGCTGGAGATTGCGAATTGCGTCCACCGCCTCGTCGCAGGCGCTGCGCACCCACAGTTTGAAATCCGTGGCGACCTGGTCGTTGCGGGAGCGCGCGGTGTGAAGCCGCCCCGCCGCGGCGCCGATCAGGTCCCCGAGCCGATGCTCGACGGTCATGTGGATATCCTCGAGCTCGGCGCGTTCCGGCACTCCGTCGCGCTCATATTCGGCGGCAATCCGGTCAAGCCCTTCGAGGATCGCTGCGGCGTCCGCTTCGCCGATAATCCGCTGGTCCCGGAGCATTTCCGCGTGCGCCTTCGAAGCGGCGATGTCCTCGCGCCACAGACGCTTGTCAAAGCCGATCGACGCATTGATCCGAGTCATCAGTTCCGCCGGGCTCGACGCGAACCGCCCGCCCCATGTCCGCTGCGAAGTTGGCTCGTCCGCCATAGTCTCAGTGGACCTGCCCGCATTCGCGGTTCGCCGGGACCGCAATATCCATTTTCTTCGGCCGCGGCAGGTTCAGCGCGCCCATGATCGCTACGAATTCCTCGACGCTCTTCCCGCCTCCCAGCCGCGGATTGCGCTCGCGCTCCTGCGCGACGCTGCTGACATGGCGCTGCTGATAATCGTGCCCCGGATAGACGAGCGTTTCGCCCGGAAGCGCGAAGACCTTCTCGTGCACCGAACGGTACAGGGTCGCCGCGTCGCCGTTCTGGAAGTCGGTCCGGCCGCATCCGTCGATCAGCAAGGCGTCGCCCGTGAACACGCGCCCTCCCTCGCCGGCCACATAATAAGCGTGGTGGTCGTCGGTGTGGCCCGGCGTGTAGAGCGGCTCGATGGCGCACGCGCCGACCCGGATCGGCTCCCCTTCCCTCACCGGCACATCGACACGCGCAGCGCCGCTCTTCTCCGGAAGCGCGCATTGGCAGCCGGTTCGCTCGCGCAGCCGCGACGCGCCGGTCACATGGTCGGCGTGGATATGCGTCTCGATCGTGTAGCGCAGCGTCAATCCGAGCTCTTCGAGCAATTGGAGGTCCCGCTCGACCGTCTCCAGCACGGGGTCGATGAGCGCCGCCTCGCGGCTGTCCGCGCACGCGATCAGATAGGTGTAGGCCGACGATTGCGGCTCGAACAACTGACGGAAGATCATCGCGCACCCCTTGCCGAGGAGGCGCTTTCTAGCCCATCGGCGCGGCGATGAACATTTGCGTCGTGGGAGCCGGAGCGATCGGCGGCTGGATTGCCGCGCGGCTGGCGCTGGGCGGCAACGAAGTGTCGGTCATCGCGCGCGGCGAAACCCTCGCCGCGATCGACACGCAGGGTTTGCTGCTGACCGACGGAGGGGAAACCCGCTGCGTCGCGCTTGCGGCGGCCAACGATGCCGCGATCCTCGGGGTGCATGACGTCGTCGTCCTCGCGGTGAAGGCGCCCGCGCTGCCGCAGATCGCGCCGAGCCTGGAAGCGCTGATCGGCCCGGACACCCAGATCGTGCCGATGCTCAACGGCGTACCCTGGTGGTTCGCCGACGATCCCTTGTGGTCGGTCGATCCGGACGTGGCGATCGCCGATGCGCTTCCCGTCGAGCAGGTCGCAGGCTGCGTCGTCCACGCCAGCTGCTTCCGGAGCGCGCCGAACCACGTCACGGTCAAGCATGCCGAAAAATTGATCCTGGGCGAGCCAGGCGGAGGATCGAGCGAGCGAATCGAGCGCCTCTGCCGGCTTTTCGCCGATGCGGGCATCCGCTGCGAGGCGAGCGAGAACGTCCGCCGCGCGATCTGGTACAAATTGTGGGGCAATGCGACGATCAACCCAATGTCGGCGCTGACCCGCTCCACCGCGGACAAGCTGCTTCACGACGAGCATATCCGCGCCTTCATGGCCGAAGCGATGGACGAGCTGGCTGAGCTGGGCGCGGCGATCGGTTGCCCGATCCGCGAGAGTGCGGAAGACCGGATGGCAGTCACCGCGCGCCTCGGCGCGTTCAAGTCGTCGATGCTGCAGGACGTCGAAGCGGGCCGGCCGATCGAGATCGAAGCGCTTCTCGGAGCGCCGCGCGAGATCGCCGCACGCACCGGGATCGCCACGCCGCAGCTCGATCGCCTCTACGCGATGACGCGGCTCATGGGTGAGAATCTGGGGCTGCTTTAGGACGCGGTGACGACCCGCCCGATGCATTCGCCGAAGCCGATGCGGGGTCCGCCATCCCCTTCGCACCAGGCGCGCAGCGTGATTTCGTCGCCGTCCTCGAGGAAGCTTCGGCCCTCGCCCGAGGGAAGGTCGATCGGCTGCTTGCCGCCGCGGCTGATCTCGAGAAGCGAGCCGAGCCCCCCATCGCTCTCCGTCGACAAGGTGCCGGTGCCGATGAGGTCGCCGGGCTGGAGGTTGCAGCCGTTCGCGCTGTGGTGCGCTACAATCTGCGCTGCGCTCCAGTACATCGCCGCGTCCGCCGAGCCGCGCGACAGAATGTGCGGAGCGACGCCCTGCCGCCGCATCTGCTCGGTGGTCAACGTCGCTTCGAGCTGGATGGCGAGACCGCCGCTTTCCCGGTCCGCAGGATCGTCAAGGTAAGGCAAGGGTTGCGGGTCGCCGGCGGGCCGCTGCGGCATCGGCTTGCGGAACGGCGCGAGCGCCTCGGGGCTCACGACCCACGCGCTGACGCTGGTCAGGAAGTTCTTCGCGAGGAACGGCCCGAGCGGCTGATATTCCCACGCCTGGATGTCGCGCGCCGACCAGTCGTTGAGCAGGCAATAGCCGGCGATATGCTCGGCTGCTTCGCCGATGGCGATCGGGCAGCCCAGCTCATTGCCGGCGCCGATCCAGATCCCGAGCTCGAGCTCATAGTCGAGCCGCCGGCTTGGCCCATATTCGGGCGCATCGGCGTCCGGCGCTTTCCGCTGGCCGCTGGGACGGCTCACCGGCTCGCCCGAAACGCGCACCGAGCTCGCCCGTCCGTGGTAGCCGATCGGCACATATTTGTAGTTTGGAAGCAGCGGGTTGTCGGGCCGGAACTGCTTTCCGACATTGGTCGCGTGGTGGATGCCGACGTAGAAATCGGTGTAGTCGCCGACGACGCACGGCAGGTGCATCCGCACCTCGGTCTGGCCGACCAGCTCGGGCTCGACGTCATCGCGATAGCGAACGTCCGACAGCAGCTCCCTCAGCCGCTCGCGAAGCGCGCTCTGCGCCTCATGTCCGCGCGCGAGCCAGCTGTTCAGAACCGGCTGCGACAGGTCCTCGCGCCACTCCTCGTCGAGGAGATGGGCGATGCCCGCCAGGTCGAGGACATAATCGCCAATGGCGACTCCGGCATGGCGCCGGCGCTCGCCGACCGAGAAAATTCCCAGTGGGAGATTCTCGATGGGGAAGTCGCTGCCCTGCGCCGATTCAACCCAGCTCGCCGTCACGGCAGCTTCGCCTTCGGGAAGCCCGTCCAGGCCTGGTCGTAATCGTGCTGCGCGCGCTCGAGCGCCCACTCGGTCGGCCGGTACGGCCAGCAGGTTTCGACCATGAAAGCCATCGTGCCTTCGACTTTGGCAGGCTTGAGCTCGGCCTCGCTTGCCTTGCGCCAGCTTTCGACGTCCGGACCGTGCCCGCTCAACAGATTGTGGAGCGACAGCCCGCCCGGCGCGAAGCCCTCCGCCTTGGCGTCGTAGGCGCCGTGGATCAGACCCATCGCCTCGCTCATCACGTTGCGATGGAACCAGGGCGGGCGGAACGTATCCTCCGCCACCATCCAGCGCGGCGGAAAGATCACGAAGTCGGCGTTCGCCCGCCCGGGGACATTGCTGGGGCTGGTCAGCACGGTGAAGATCGACGGGTCGGGGTGGTCGAAGCTGACCGTCCCGATCGTGTTGAAGCGCGACAGCTCGTAGCGCCACGGCGCGTAGTTGCCGTGCCATGCGACCACGTCGAGCGGCGAATGGTCGAGCGTCGTCGTCCACAGCGAACCGAGCGATTTCTGGACCACCTCGGTCGGTTCGTCCTTGTCCTCGAACCACGCGGCCGGCGTCTCGAAATCGCGGGCGCTGGCGAGCGCGTTGCTGCCGATCGGCCCGAGCTCGGGAAGGCGGAACGGCATGCCATGATTTTCGGCGACATAACCGCGCGCTTCGGCGTCCACCTCGACACGGAACCTAACCCCGCGCGGCACGAGGCCGATCCAGCCGGGTTCGAGCTCGAGCACTCCAAGCTCCGTGACGACGCGCAGCGCACCTTGCTGCGGGATGATCAGCAGCTCGCCGTCAGCATTTACGAAAACCCGCCGCTCCATGCTCTTCGATGTGCGGTAGAGATGGACCGCGACCCCCTCGAGATCGGCAGGGTCGCGATTGGCGAGCATCGTCACCATGCCGTCGATGAAGTCCGCATCGTTCGGGAGATCCTTCGGCGGATCCCAGCGCAGCCGGTTGGGCGCTAGCGGCTCCTTTACCGTGCCCGGGGCGAACAGCTTTGCCCCGTCGTAGCGGGTGAACGGCCGGTGGTCGGCGGTCGGCCGCATCCGGTAGAGCCAGCTGCGGCGGTTCTCGTGCCGCGGCGTGGTGAACGCAGTGCCCGACAATTGCTCGGCATAGAGGCCGTAGGCAGGCCGTTGCGGCGAGTTGCGGCCCTTGGGCAGGGCGCCCTCGACCGCCTCGGTTTCGAAATGGCCGCCGAAGCCTGTCATATAGCCGGTCGTCATGGGCGCCGGTTACCGCCTCGGCCGTTCAAAAACAAACGGGCGCGGCGTCATGATAACGCCGCGCCCGCGCCCGGGCGGGGACTCGCTACCCGCCCGCGCATGTTCCTGAGGATCAGCCGTGATTGACGTTCACGTCGATGCTGTTGGGAACGTTGATGTTGGTCGCCTTGCTTCCGAAGCCCAGCTGGTCGCGGAAAATGAACAGCAGGACGAGGACGATAATGATCAGAAGAACGACGGCGAGCACTCCGCCGCCACCGCCGCCATTGCCGGTCTCGACGACGGTCGTGTGTTCGCGCTCGGTGCCATTGTCATCGGCCATGGAAACTCTCCCTTGATCCCGCTGTTATGTTGGCGAAACGAACGAAGATTGCAGGGAGCGGTTCCAGATGAAGTTTCAATGCCCCGTCGTCGCCATGCTTCTCGCGCTCGGCTCGTGCGGCCCGCAGCAGGCGCCGCAGCAGGCCGCGAACAATGCCGGGACGCCCGTGCTGCCGCAGCCGAGCGCTCCGCCGGCTGTTGCGAACGACGCCGCGCCTGCAACGCCGCCTGAGCCAGGCACGCCTGGAGGGCTGCCCGACGACCGAACGCCGCTTATAGAGCCCAAGGGGCCAATCGATCCCAAGAGCGCCGAAGCTGCGGGGCAGGTCGTCCAGCACTACGGAGCGCTGATCGAGCAAGGCCGTTGGACGGAGTCATGGGCGCTCTGGTCGAACCCAGCCTCGGCAAAGCAATTCGACCGCAATTGGCGCAATGACTCCGAGGTCCACATGGAAATCGGCAAGCCTGGCGACACGGAAGGTGCCGCGGGATCGATCTACACGACGGTTCCGGCGGTCTTCTACGGCAAGACCAAGGCCGGAGGGTCGTTCCATCGCGGTGCGGACGTGATCCTGCGGCGCGTGAACGACGTGCCCGGATCGACGCAGGCCCAGCGCCGCTGGCATATCGAGCGGGTCGACTGGAAGAGCTAGAAGCTGTTGAGGGCGGACGCGAGCTTCTGCTCGTCGGTAGCGGTGACCGGCGCTCCGGTGGCGTCGGTCGCATTCTCGGCCGAGCTATTGCCGCCCTGCGGCTCCGACCCGGCGACGTCATAGGCGAACCAGATGATACCGGCGGCCCACAGCAGGGCCATCCAGCGGCTCTTGAACACGGAGCTGGTGCGCATCGGGATCATGCGCCGATTGTCCCGCCGACGGCTTAAGAATGCGTTGCGCGCTCGTGCTCGTCTTCGTGATGGACTTCGCGGTGCGGGTAGCGGTCGCGGATCCGGGTGTTGAAATAGATGCCCTTGGCGAAGGCGGAGCGGAAGGTATCGGCAACCTCCTGCGGGACGCCCGAATAGACATAGCGGCGGCCGGTCGTGAACTCGACCCACAAGTCGCAGCTGTCGGGGCAGTAAACGAAGCGGCGGATCACGCTCGAGGGCATGGACCCTCAACGCATCACGCCGCGTCTGGAGCCGCGATCCGCGTCTTCCCGCGGCTCAGCGCCCCGGCCATTCCGCCAAGCGCGAGCAGCGCGCCCGCGATCGCCAATGGAGTCCAGCGATAATCCTCCAGCCAGGTGGAGAACCCCATCGCGATGATCGGCACGATTACGCTCGAATAAGCGGCCTTTCCCGGACCGATCTTGCGGACGACCGGATAATATAGGGCGAAAGTGAGCACCGAGGCGGGGAGCGCGAGATAAAGCAGCCCGGCCCAATAGGCGGGGCGCGGATCGAACACAGGCGGTCCGGCCATGCAGTAGGCGACGACACCGTCGATCACCGCGCCCGCCGCCATCGACCAGGCGATCAGCGCGAGGAGCGGGAAACGGCGGATCTCCGGCCGCGCCTGAAAGACGTTGGCGGCGGAAGCGCCGACCATGCCGACGAGGGTGAGCGCGATGCCGCCCGCGATCTGCGCGGAGCTCGCGCCATGCTCGGCGAGCTCATGGGCGAACAGCAGGAGGATTCCGGCGACCGCGACCAGCGAGCTCCAGGCGAAGCGCGCGCTCGGCCGCTGTCCGAGGAACGCCCAGGCGAGCAGGCTACTCGGGATCAGCAGCAGCGCGAAGACGGTGGCCACGACGCCGGATGTGATGTGCCGCTCGGCGAGATAGACGGCGTTGAAGTTGACGCAGAATTGGGCGATTCCGAGGAAGCTGGCGGCAAGCGCGCCCTTGGCCCCGAGGCGCAGGCTCTGGCCTTTCCACGCGGCCACTGCGGCCATCGCCGCGGCAGCGATGACGAACCGGTAGGCGACCGACCATTGCGGCGGTACGGCTCCGAGCTGTCCGCGAATCACGATCCAGGTCGAGCCCCAGATCGCCGTGAAAACCGCGAATGGAAGAGCGACCGACCGGAAGGTCGCGTTCGGCTGGCTCACAGGGCGGCGAGCGCCGAAGCGAGCCGATCGAGCGCTTCGCCCTGCTGGTCCCAGCTCGTGACGAGCCTGATCTCGCCGGGCCCCCAGTCGTAAAAGTCGAACCCCAGACCGCGCAGGCGCTTCGCCTCCTCGTCCGTAACCTTCAGGAACAGCTCGTTGGCTTCGACCGGATAGACCAGCCTGTCCGGCGCGGCCTTGGCAAGCGCCTGCGCCGACCCGTTCGCGGCCCGGGCGTTCTCGAGCCAGAGATCGCCGTCGAGCATCGCCAGCAGCTGCGCCGCGAGGTAGCGGCCCTTCGACAGCAAATGCCC
>Ga0207706_10004246_pt1 | contig 13495 bp, 4 predicted proteins | sample KBSC53metaG_FD_184318 | JGI IMG/M metagenome (GOLD analysis project Ga0207706, IMG submission 184318) | Corn rhizosphere microbial communities from Kellogg Biological Station, Michigan, USA - KBS C5-3 metaG (SPAdes) (version 2) | ecosystem: Host-associated > Plants > Roots > Rhizosphere > Soil ... | reverse complement strand
CGTCGCCTGCCGGTAATTCACGAAGCCCGAAAGGCTGAGGCGGCCATCGAACAGTTTGGTGCCGGCGGTCAGCGTCGCATCAATACGCGGTCCATCGATCGTCGTTCCGTGCGGGACGGTGAACGAATTGGCATTCGCCTGGTCCGTGACGATGTTCGATTTGTTGTCATGGAGGTAGAAGTTGTAATTTCCGTCCAGCTGAATTCCGGTGAAGTCCGGCTTCAGGATGAAATTGACGACACCCGCGATCGCGTCTGATCCGTAGACCGAAGATGCGCCACCTGTCAGTATGTCGACGCGCTGCAGCATCGAGACCGGGATCATGTTCGCGTCTACGCCATTCTGCGTGCCGAGCCGCTTGCCGTCGACGAGCACCAGCGTCCGTTCGAAGCCAAGGTTACGCAGCTTGATACGCTGGCGGCCGTCGGAGTCCTGATAGTTCTGCTGGCTGTCGGGGGCGACTTGCGGCAGACGATTGAGCACTTCTTCGATGTTGATCGGCGACTGCGCCTTGATGTCAGCCGCGGTGACGGTCTGAATCGGGGCTGCCGACCTGTTGTTCAGTCGGACGATACGCGTGCCGGTGACGACCACGTCATTATTGCTGGACTGGGCGCCATTGCCACTGGAGTCGGCATTTTGACTAGCCGCACTGTCCGCCTGTGCGCCTTCGGGATCGGCCCATGCCGGGGCGGCGAGCACCCCAGCCAGACAGGTGCTCGCAAGAAGTAATGTCAATCGCGCCATCATTTTACCCTTTCATCTTGGCTCGCCCGACTCCCGTTTTCGGGATGCCGCCAAGCCGATCATCATGTTCATTCCGTCAGGCTGGGTGCCGGGCGGATCTGCGTATTTCCCTGCTCGTCGGTGACGGCATAGGTGAAGCCGGGCATCAGCGCGTAGGCGCCGACCTCGCCCCTCGCCGACAAGGCGAGAAAAGCGACCTGTACACCCTTGATCGCCGCACCGCGCAGCTGCGCGATATGGGCAACTGCCTCGCGACAGGCGGCGCCCGGCGAAAGCCCTGCACGCATGGAGGCGACCACCCGGGCCGATCCGGCAATGCGGGTAACCTCTTCTCCCACGCCGGTGGACGTCGCCGCCCCTACCCCGCGCTCGACAAAGAGTCCGCAGCCGCATTGGGGCGAATCGCCGACACGGCCATGCATCTTGAAAGCCATGCCCGATGTCGTGCAGGCGCCCGCCAGGCGTCCTTCCGGGGAGCGGGCAAGAATGCCGAGCGTGTCATGGTTCAAGGCCGGACCGCCGGCTGAACGCTTATTCTCGATATTGGCAATGGGCTCGTAGCGTGAGGACTTGAGCCACTCGCGCCATGCCGCCTCCGCCTCGGCGGTGAGGAATTTGCGCCGCTCAAATCCCTGGGCCATGGCAAATTGGGTAGCGCCCTCGCCCACCAGCATCGTGTGCGGCGTCTTTTCCATCACCCGCCGCGCGACCGAAACGGCATGGACGACTTCCTCTAGCGCGGCGACCGCGCCGACCGCGCCGGCATCGTCCATGACGATCGCGTCCAGTGTGACATGGCCGTCTCGATCGGGGTAGCCGCCCTCTCCGACAGAGTGGTTGGTCAGATCGACTTCCGGCACGCGCGCACCAGCCTCAACTGCATCGATCAGTGAGCCGCCAGCCTCGATCGCCGCAAAAGCAGCGCGGTTGGCGGCCGCCCCAAAGTCCCAGGTCGAGACGACGGTGGCGCGCAGACGCGGCTGACTGCGAGTGGCGCGAGCAGGTGCTGCTGCGGCAGCTACAGCGCCCCTCAGAAGCATACGCCTGTCGCTATTCACCTCACGCCCGCCAACATCATGTCCCCTGTCTCAATTCGGAGATGGTCTTTCAGGTCACGCTTTGGTGACACGCTGTATATATCAGTTCAATACCAATTCCGGAATTCTGTGAAAAAGTGGTGCACCTGTGAAAATTTAGCCACAGTCCCGCTCCGCGGATTAACAGCGCCAGAGTCCAGACGTTTGCGAAGCAAAAAGGAGCCCGCCGCGAAGAGGGGAGCGGCGGGCTCATGCCGGAGGAGATCACCTCCTCCGGCTGGGGTTCGAAGGATGCGTCAGAATTTGAAGCGAGCGCTCACGGAATACAGACGGCCATTTTTGTACAATGCCGTGGGAGCCGATTTGGTGGCGCTGTACTGGTAATAGGTTTCATCGAGAAGGTTCGATGCATTTGCCGTAAGCGTGATATTCTTCGTCAGATTGTACGAAGCGGACAGGTCCAGCTCACGATAGGCATCCGTATAATCCGCGGAGGACAGGCGGCCGAACACATAGAAATATTTCGACCGGTAATTGTAGCTCACGCGAACCTGGAACGGCCCGCTTTCGAAGTAAGGCACGATATTGTAGGTGTTGCGCGACAGATAGGGCAGGCCCTGGCCGTTAATGCCCGTATCCGCATCCGCGAACGTGTAGTTCGCCATGATCCCGAAACCATAAGCTAGCGGCGTCTGCAGAGACAGCGAGAAGCCCGTGACTTTCGCCTTGCCGCCATTGATCGGGGTGGAAATGGCATAATCCAACGTCTGGCCCGTAAGCGCATTGAGACGCCTCTGGGTGACGTTCTGGTTCGAAATATAATTGGTGATGTCGCGATAGAAGATTTCACCCGACACATAACCGCTCTTGGTGAAATACCATTCGGCCGAGAGTCCGAAATTGGTGGCGGCATAAGGCTTTAGATCGGGGTTGCCACCGCTGCCCGTGCGTGTCGTGTCATCCAACGAGAGAGCGCCCGCGAGCTGCGAATAACGCGCCCGGGCAATCACCTTGGCCGCGGCGAGGCGCAGCACTACACCGGGGCCGGCATCGTAAGCGACATTGAACGACGGCAGAAAGCGATTGTCGTCGCGGGGCGCTACCACGAGCTGCGTCACATTGTTCGAGGTCAGATAATAAGAAGACGTGTCCTTGGTATGGACGAAGCGCCCGCCGATATTGCCCCGGAACTTGCCAGCCTCAAAATTGGCTTGGAGATAGGCGGTCGCGATCTTCTCATTGACCTTGAAGAAGGAGCCTGTGTCGAGCGAGCGCGTAACATTGAGCGTTCCCGGCGCGTTCAGGGCCTTGATCGCATTCTCCTTGGATATGGTCGCATAAGGCGTCGCATTGCCGTTGGCCGAGAGGCCGTCGTACAGGCTGGTATCCAGTGTGAAGGAACCCAGATCCGCCAAGGTGAAGGCGCTGTTGGTGAAGGTTGCGCCACCATGAGTGGTCTGCCGATTATCGTGATCGCTGAAGCGCGCGCCGAATAGGATAGCCGTGATGGGGCCCCAGTCTGCCTCACGCGTCACATCCAATTGACCGAACTTCTCCTGGTCGACCGTATTCTCGGAATGGTCGATGCCACCGATCTGCGCGCCGTAGAAGCCCGCGCCATTGGTGGCGGTCATCACCGCAGGCTCCGTCTGGAGATGCGATTCACCGGGCGATGTGCTCACCCACCTCGTGGCGTCGCTCGCCGGATATTGCCAGTTGAGCAGCGTGTCGCGGCCGCTGGCGCCCACCGTAAAGCCCTGCAGCGTGCGGAAATTGAGCAGATATTCGGGGTTCTTGCCACCCGATGCGCGGGTGTAACCGGCATTGCCGGTGACCTTCCAGCCGGCATAATCCCAGTCGAACATCAATGTACCGCCGTCATTCTTGACACGGGTGCGGCGGAAATTGGTGTCAAGTTCGCCGGTCCAGTTGGTGCCGGTGCCCGGCGCGAACGTGGCCGATGTAATCAGCCCATTGGTGATCGTCGCCGACTGAAGCAGATTGCCGCGGACATTGTAGCTATATTCAGAATTGCTGTAATTGTCGTAATTACCGCGGATGACGAGCCCGGTACCCGTAATCGTCAGATTGTCGGTCGGCTTGAACTGGACTGCACCCGAAAAGCCGATCCGCTGGCGTGTCTGCTGGAAATATTCATGTGCCAGGAAAGCCGGCAGGCGCGCGGTCAGCAGATCATTGTAGCTGCCGCCAGTGACCTGGAGGCCAGCCCGTTGCGGCAAAGGCTGGTTGTCGGCGTCTCGAAGAAGGACCCCCGTTTTCGGATCATGCTGGAAGAAAGTGTCGCCAGTCATGTACCCATAAACCGCGACACCCGCACGGGCGAGATATTCGCGGTCGAAGCTGACGGAGCCCAAGATACCGAAAGTGCCCGCATCATTGTGCCAGCTATAGAGGACCGAACCGCGCGGGCTGCCGCGCTTGGATCGGTCATTATATTCATAGCCCCCGGTCGCGGTAATCGTATTCGGCTTCAGATCGAGCGGTTTGCGCGTCACCACGTCGACCGTGGCACCGATGGCACCTTCCTGCAGACGCGCTTCGGGTGTCTTGTAGACGACCGCCTGAGAGATGATCTCCGGCGACAAAAGCGAATAATTGAAACTGCGGCTGGAACGGTCAGAAGGATTACCACCCCAATCCGCCGACGCGATTGAATGGCCGTCGATCAGGATCCGGTTAAGCGCGGGTTCCACACCGGCAATGGAGACCTGCTCACCCTCGCCGAATTGGTGGTCGACGGTCACGCCCGGCAAATGGGAGAGCGACTCGGCGACGTTGTTGTCGGGAAATTTGCCCACATCCTCGGCGCTGATGACATCAACGATCGAATTGGCCCGCCGCTTTGTTGCAGCCGAATCCTGCAGTGATTTGCGGAAGCCCGTGACGACGATGTCCTCACCTGCGGACGCCGTGTTGCTGTCCTGCGCCACCGCCGGCGCGGCGAGCGCGCTGGCCAAGCAAGTACCAAGTAGGAGGAATGTGGTTCGAGCCATTGGAACGTCTCCCTTTGCATATTCACGCTCGGAGGCTCCCGTTTTCGGGACGCCGCTTCCCGCCATCTGTTCCCGCCGCCTGCATGTCCGAATCACGGTCGGACCGATCCCGTTTAAGATTTGTGACTTAATTAAAACATCTTTTCAATACCAATTCAGGCCCGATGCCGAAGATTACGTGAATTGGCCTCAAATTGGAGTTTTAGATGGGCGAATGGCGGCTGCCGGAGATGTCGAAGATCAGCTCGCTTCAGCGCCGCGGGCACCTCAAATCAGCGAACACCCTGCGGCGATGCTGCAGATGGCGGGCGTCACTGCCGCCGACATGCCGCAAGAGTCATCGAGCCGGATAGGCAGCCGCAAGTCGCCCGCGCGAACTCGCGTATGTCCACTGCCGGGGACTGCTCGCCCCGATCCGTTCGCTTAGTTGTTGGGGCGAAGGCGGCGCGGCGCGAGCGGCACTTGAGCGCGCGGCGGAAGCGGCAACCGATCGATGACGAGCGAGGCAGGGCGCAGCCCATCGGCCTCGGCACGAATATGAATGGATTCACGGCCGCCGGCCTCCGCCTGGATGATGATCTGCGCGAGGCCGTTGAAGAGCGATCGCTGATTGCCCTTCTCCGACTCGTGGCTGTTGGGATCACCATTGCCGACGCCGATGATGGCCGCTCCTTCGACGGAAAATCGCGTCATCAGGTTTGCGGTCGGCACATGCCGGCCGGCTGCGTCGATCGCGTCGATCGTCAGCGGCTGCGCATCCTCCCCGTCCCCAGCCATGACCGTTCGTGCGGGGGTCAGGCGCAGCGCGACCGGTCCGCTGGTCGTTTCCTGGACCGCCCGTGCCACTTCGCGGCCGCTGTTACGCGCGATCGCCTCGATCCGTCCAGCTACGAAGGGCACCTCCCAGCTATTGCCCATCAACCGGTCGACCGCGGCCTCGCCGATGCGACGGCCGTTGAGGCGTAGCTCCACCCGCTCGGCATTGGACATGACCATAACCCTGATCGGCTGCCCCTCCCGGCCGTGCCAGTTCCAGTGCGGAAACAAGGCCACGATCGGATGGTCGTCGATCCAGTGGGCGCGGTGAATGTCGTAGGCCGCCTTGGGAAAACCGCACAGATCCAGGATGCCGAAAAAGCTGGAGGTGGTCGGCCAAGCATAAGGTGTCGGCTCGCCATGATAATCGAACCCGGTCCACACGAAGCCGCCCGCAACGAACGGGCGCGTCGCTATCATCCGCCATGCGTCCCGGTGCGATGCCCCCCACGATGCGAAATCGGTGTCGTAGGAAGAAGCGACGTGACGCGCCGGATCGCTGGCGAAGGCGCCGCGCGTCATGAAGGCGCTTGTATCCTCCGAGCTCGTGATCGGCTTGGCCGGATGCGCGGCATGATAAGGGTCATAATCGCCCTGGTAATAATTGAAGCCGCCGACATCGACGACCTGCATGACATTCTTTTCTTTGAAGAAAGCACCGTTCATCGCCGCCGTGATCGGCCGGCTGTCGTCGAGCTTCCGCACGGCATGCACCATGCGGCGGACCATCTCAACACCCGCTTCGGTGCCTTGCATCGGCTCTTCGTTGAAGACCGACCATAGGATCACGCAAGCGTGGTTGCGGTCGCGCCGGACCATCCATTCGAGTTGCGTCAGATAGTCGGGTGCGGGATTGAACTGGCGATTTTCGTCCATGACGAGAATGCCCAGCCGATCACACCAGTCGAGCAGCTCCGCCGTCGGCGCATTGTGTGTGCAGCGCAACGCGTTGGCGCCCATGTCCTTCAGCCGCTCGAGCCGCCAGCGGATCAGTGCGTCGGGGATCGCGGTGCCGACGCCGGCATGGTCCTGGTGCAGGCATACCCCCTTCAGCTTGACGTGCTTGCCATTGAGAAACAGCCCCTTATCGGGATCGAAGTGGATTGTCCGGAAACCGACAGCGATCCGTCGTTCGTCGACGGCTTCTCCATTCCTGAGTAGCCGCACCTCGACCTTGTGCAGCAGGGGTGTTTCGACTGACCATAAAGCCGGCTTAGGCGCGGCGAGTTCGAGCCGGGTCTCCCCATTCTCCATCGCGCTCACCGCCGCCGCGACGCGCTCGCGTGCCAGCAATCGGCCATCGGGTCCGAACAGAGCAGCTTCAACCTCGACCGCCGCATCTTCGCCGGCAATGCTCTGAAGAGTGACCGCGATCGGCACGGTCCATCGACCTTGGCGGTCTTGCCGGGGATCACAGAGAACACCGTCGGTGGCGATCGATACCGGCGGGCGTTTGGCGAGCCAGACGTGCCTATACAGGCCCGCGCCCTCGTACCACCACCCCTCCATCGCCTCAGCGTCGACACGAACGGCGATCACGTTCAGATCGTCGCCGAAGCGGGCAAAGGGCGTCAGATCGACGAGAATCGTGTTGTAGCCGGACCAATTATGCGCGACGACGCTCCCATTGACCCAGATCGTGCAATGGGTCGCGACCCCGCCGAATTGCAGTTCGATCCGCTTGCCCCGGTCGGAAGGATCCAGTCTGAGCGTGCGGCGATACCAGCCAATACCACGCGGACGATAACCCTGGCTGACATTGGCGGTTTCGACGAAGGGCTGAAAAGACGCCCAGTCATGCGGAAGCTCCACCGCCCGCCAGTCATGATCATCATAGTCCATCGCCGCGGCGCCGCGGGCATTGCCCGCCTTGACGGACCGATAAGTCGCGTCGTGATCCGGCAGTGGCGTCGGCAATATGTCCCCTTGGTGGAACAACCAGCCCCGATCCATCAACGTCCGGCTGGGATCCTCGATCGGAAGGCCGGGGGGCAAGGTCGTGCCAGGTATCGGCATCGGCCCCGTTCCGCCCTTCCCCGCTGCCGGTGAAGCGGCAAGCGCCCCGCTTTCGCCCGTTAAGCCGAGCGAAGCGACGCCTGCCAACAGCTCGCGGCGACCGATGCTCATGCCGCTGCCACGCCGCCATCCCGACAGTGGTTCTTTTGTGGCTCTATCAGAAACAGACCATTTCATACTCGGCTCCAAGTGCCAATCCTGTCCGCGAGTGCGGCCACAACCTGCCTGCTCGTCCGCCGGCGCGGACCGGCAGCGAAGCCGAAACGGCAGATCCGATCATCCGGCCAAGGCCGTTCGCAGGCAGCGGATGCATGAACAGCGTCGACCCCGCTTGTCGCCAACAGCGCGACGACATTCTCGGGGCGCACACCCGCGCCGGCGATTATCTTGAGTCGCCCTTTCGCTTCACGGACCATGGCGGCCAGCATCGTCGCGCCGTCCGACGCGCGTGTCTGCCCCCCAGAGCTTAGCACATGATCATAACCGAGACCCGCAGCGATACCGATCGCAGCGACCGGGTCCGGCGCGAGATCAACGGCCCGATGCAGAACGATTTCAATGTCTTGCGCAGCGTCACGCAAACGGCCGAGCGCTGCAGCGTCGGGACTACCGTCGGCATGCGTGGAGCCGACCACCACGCCGGCAACCCCCAGCGCGCGGAGGCATGCAATCTCTTCGAGCATCAGCCCGATTTCCTCCGGCCTGTAGATGAAGTCGCCCGGCCGGGGCCGTACCATGGCGTGGACTGGAAGGCCGGACGCGACCGCTCGCCCGACCAACCCCGCGGATGGCGTCAGTCCTCCCAACGGCAGCGCGCTGCACAATTCGATCCGGTCCGCGCCTCCGGCGAGGGCGGCATCAACACCTTCCGCATCCTCCACGCAGATTTCCAGCAAGGGTCGGTTCTGGTCCATGGCTCATCCTTCGCCGGCGTTCGCCTACCAAAAAGGGCTGGACGGGTCGCGGGCCATTGGTCAACATACCAATTGAATACCGCCAACCTGTCAACATCGGGAGGAAGCGTGATCCGCTTCGCAGAGCCACATGCAGCCATCGTCGGCGGACTGATCTTAGCGGCAGGGGCCGCCATGCCGGCTCATGGGCAGGCTGCGACCGGAGCGATTGCCGCACCCCAGGCAAATGTCGCGCCCCTTCCGCTGATTCCTTTCCCTGCCTTTATCGATCGCAAAGCGGGCACTTTTACGGTCGGCAACGGCACAGCCATTGCCGCACGCGGCGCCGGGGCCGTCGCGGCAGCCCGACTGCTGGCGGCGCGTGTAGGTGTGACTCGAGGCCTCACGCTCGTGCCCGGCACCAGCGGGCCAATCCGGCTTCTTCGCGATCCCTCAATAAAGGGAGAGGAGGCCTATCGCCTGACCGTCTCGCCAGACGGTATCCGGATCGCGGCCGCGGGCGATGCCGGGCTGGTCCATGGCGCGATGACGCTTGCCCAACTATTGAGCCCGGACGGCGCATTCGGCCAAGCAGTCGCCGTTCCCGCATTGACTATCGACGACGCGCCACGCTTCCGGTGGCGCGGCTACCTTGCGGATGTCGCGCGCCACTTCCAATCGATCGATACGCTGAAGAAGACCATTGATCAGATGGCCGCGCTGAAGCTCAACATGCTTCATCTTCACCTGTCGGACGATCAGGGCTGGCGCGTCGAGATCCGCAAATATCCCGATCTGACCCGCATCGGGGCATGGCGCGTCCCGCTCACCGCCGGGGGCCCGCCTCCGGCCGAGCCCTATGGCGGCTTTTACACGCAGGCGCAGCTCAAGGAGCTGGTTGCCTATGCGGCCGAGCGGGCGATCACCATCGTGCCGGAAATCGACCTGCCGGGCCATGCCCAGGCGATCGTCGCCTCCTATCCCGAACTGGGCGTATTCGGTGACCGGCCGCCCGTCTCGGGTGACTGGGGCGTCAATCCCTATCTGCTCGATCCCGGCCCCAAGGGCGTCGCCTTCGTCAAGGACGTTCTCGACGAGCTGCTCACCATCTTCCCCGGCCGCTATTTCCATGTCGGCGGCGACGAGGCGATCAAGGACCAGTGGCAGCGTTCGCCCCGGGTGCAGGCGCTGATGAAGGAGAAAGGGATAGCGAATGAGAATGCACTCCAATCCTCCCTCATTCGCGAATTCGACACCTATCTGCGTGCGCGCGGGCGAAGGCTGATCGGCTGGGACGAAATATTGGAGGGCGGCGGCCTCCCCCAGTCTGCGACGGTCATGTCCTGGCAGGGCGAAAAAGGCGCAATCGAGGCATCGCGTGAAGGCCATGACGTTGTCCTGTCGCCCGCACCGATCCTCTATCTGGACAATCTCCAGTCCTGGTTGCCCGACGAGCCGCCGATGCGCCCCGCCAATCCGCCGATGACGCTGGAGCGAGTCTATGCCTATGATCCGATGCCGGCCGAAATAGCGCCCAAGGATCAGAGCCATGTGCTCGGCGCGCAGATGAACGCCTGGTCGGAATATCTGAACTCGCCCGAAATCGTCTGGCACGCAACCTTCCCGCGCCTTGCTGCCTTCGCCGAGGGTGTCTGGTCGCCCAAGCCTTCGCGCAATTTCCGCAGCTTCCTGGATCGACTCGAGCCGCAGGTGAAGCGCTGGCGGCGTGATGCCATTCCCGCCGCCGACAGCGCCTTCGCGGTCGGATATCAGCTTGACGGCACACGCAGCGCCGCGGTGGCAAGCGGCCAGGCCAGACTGGTCCTGACCAACCAGGCCGTTCATGGCACCATCCGCTATACGCTGGACGGCAGCGCCCCCACCCCGGCCTCGCCCCTCTATGCAGAACCGCTCACGGTGCCGCTCGGCAGTACCGTCCGAGCCACGACCTTCGGGGCTGACGGCGAGCCGCTAGCCGCGCCGCGCGCCTTCGATACCAGCGTGGCCGCGCTGCTGCGGACCGATTCCGTGACGCTCTCCGCCTGCAGTGGCGGGATCGAGCTCAGGCTACCGCTCACGCCCGATGCGACCGCCTTCGGCCCGGCGTTCAACAGCAATATCTTCGACGGATGTCTGGCCTGGCGCGGGGCCCCTTTGTCGGTCGCGAAAGCCTATAGCGTCGACGTCGGGCGACTCCCCCGCAATTTTGGCCTGGCCCATGCCTTCACCCGGCTGAAGGCCTATTATCCCGCCACGACCTTCGGCGAACTGGTGGTGCGTACCGGCGGCTGCGACGGCACGCCGGTCGGCACCTTCCCCTTGCCCGATCCGGCCACGGCGCCGAACCGTCTCCGCTTCACCGGCAATCTGCCCGGCAGCACGCCCGACGGCGACCTCTGCATGACCTTCACCGCGCCGTTGTCCGGTCCGCTTTATGCCGTGGAGCAGGTATCGCTGGATCCGGCGCGGTGAGGGCAGGGATCGCGATCCTGCTGGCGCTGGTTGCCGCCCCGGCGGTCCAGGCCGCGCCCAAGGCGACCATCCCGCTCGACGGGCGCTGGCAGGTCCGCATCGAACCGGCCGATGCGCAAGCGGCGCGCGAGCATCCGCGCGCAGCGGCCTGGCTTCCCGCCATCGTGCCGGGAACCGTGCAGCAGGATCTGATCGCGGCCGGCATCGTGCCCGATCCCTTCATCGGCCTCAACGAAGCCGCCATCCAATGGGCGGGCCTGACCGGCTGGCAATATCGCCGCACGATCGAGGTCACGCCGGCGATGCTGGCACGCGACCGGATCGACCTGGTATTCGATGGGCTCGACACGTTCGCGCGCGTGACGGTGAACGGCAGCCCGCTTCTTTCCGCCGACAATGCGCACCGGCGCTGGCGGGCCGATGTCAAGGCGCTGCTCAGGGCGGGCGCCAATGAGATCGTGGTGAGCTTCGCCTCGCCGATCCGCACGCTCCAGCCGATGGTGCTGGCGGAGAAGAATCCGCTGCCGGGCGAATATGATTCCGCTTTCGGCGACGAGCCGGAGGGGAAGCAGACATCGCCTTATATCCGTAAGCCCAAATATCATTATGGCTGGGACTGGGGCCCGCGCATCGTCGCGATCGGCATCTGGAAGTCGGCCCGGCTGGAGGCTTGGGACAAGGCCCGGCTCGATCGTCTGACGGTAGATCAGGAGACTGTGACCGACGCCGAGGCGCGGCTAACCGCGCGCCTCGCCATCCCCGCCTCCCGCGCGATACGCACCGCCATCCGCATCGACGTGACCGGGCCTGACCGGCGCCGTTTCAGCGTCACGCGCACGGCCGCGCTCGGGCCGGGCGACAACCTCGTCTCGGTGCCGCTTACCATCGCGCGCCCGCAACGCTGGCAGCCGGCCGGCTATGGCGCCCATCCGCTTTACACGTTGAGCGCAACGCTGCTGGACGGCGGGCAGGAGTCTGATCGCCTCACCCGCCGCACCGGCCTGCGCACGGTCGAGCTGATCCGCAAGGATGGCAGCTTCGGCCTGAGGATCAATGGCACGCCAATCTTCATGAAAGGGGCCAACCTCATCCCCTTCGATGAATTCCCCGCGCGCGTCACGCCGGCCGAAGAGCGGCGCATCCTCAGCGCCGCGGTCGCCGCCAATATGAACATGGTGCGCGTGTGGGGCGGCGGCTATTATCCCGACGACGCCTTTTACGACATTGCCGACGAGCTTGGCCTAATGGTGTGGCAGGACTTCATGTTCGGTGGTGCGGTGACTCCGCCCGATGCTGCATTTCGCCACAACGTCGCCGCCGAAGCGGCCGAGCAGGTCGCCCGGCTGCAGGCGCATCCCTCGCTCGTCATCTGGGCCGGCAATAACGAAGTCCTGTCGGGCTGGGAGAATTGGTCGGATCGCAAGGCGTTCAAGAAAGCGGTCGGCCCGGATGAGCAGGAGCGGATCGGCGCCGGCATGGCGGTGCTGTTCGATCGCGTGCTGCGTGACGCGGTGACCCGCTACGATTCCGACGTGCCCTATTGGCCGGGCTCCCCCTCCACCGATTATGAGGGGCCGATCGACACCGATCAGGACGGCGATCGCCATTTCTGGGACGTATGGTCCGGCTCGAAGCCGATCGCGCGCTACATGGACGGCTGCGCGCGCTTCATGTCCGAATATGGCTTCCAGGGCATGCCGGGCCTGCCCACGATCGCCGCCTTTGCCGGTACGACCGATCTCGCCGCGGACAGCCCGGTGATGAAGGCCCACCAGAAATTCCTGTCGGGCGAGGGCAATGAACGCATCCTCTTCTATCTGCGCCAGCATCATCGCACCCCGCGCGACTTCGCCGATCTGGTCTATCTGAGCCAGGTGATGCAGGCCGATGCGATCCGCACCGCCGCGCTCCATCACCGCGCCTGCCGCCCGGTCACGATGGGCTCGCTCTATTGGCAGCTCAACGACACCTGGCCCGCTATCTCCTGGGCCAGCATCGACTATCATGGCCGGCCCAAGCTGCTGCAGTTCGCCGCCCGCCGCTTCTTCGCGCCGCAGGCGATCGTGGCGGAACGCAAGGACGGCGTGACGCGGCTGGCATTGGTTTCCGACGCAACCGCGCCGCTCTCCGCGCGCTGGCGAGTGCGGACCTTCGCGATGGATGGCAAGCTGCTGCACGAACAGGGCGGCGCGACGACGCTGCCACCGCTTTCCTCGACCGACGTTGCGCGGCTGGATGATGCGGCCTTGTTCGGCTCGGCTAGCCCTCGCGACAGCTACGCGGTGGCCGACTTGATCCTGAATGGCGGCACCGTGTCGCGCGCCATCGTCGAACGCGCCGAGCCGAAGGACATGGCCTATCCCGCGCCGGGCCTATTCGCACGGTGGAGCGGCAAGACGCTGACCCTGACGGCGCGAAATCTGGCGCGCGCGGTGATGATCGGCTTCGGCACAATCCCCGCCACCCCGTCCGATAACGGCTTCGATCTGTTGCCCGGCGA
>Ga0207706_10004240_pt1 | contig 13501 bp, 7 predicted proteins | sample KBSC53metaG_FD_184318 | JGI IMG/M metagenome (GOLD analysis project Ga0207706, IMG submission 184318) | Corn rhizosphere microbial communities from Kellogg Biological Station, Michigan, USA - KBS C5-3 metaG (SPAdes) (version 2) | ecosystem: Host-associated > Plants > Roots > Rhizosphere > Soil ... | reverse complement strand
GAGGAGGAACACGGCCATCTGCTGGCGGAGCGTGGGGTCGTTGACGCCGTAGAGGCCGTTGCCGACGCCGACGGTGATCGCGTTCGAGACGAGCGTCGTCACGAAGTTGTAGAACTGCTGGTTTCCCGGCACGTCCAGGAAGTCCACGATCCAGGCTTTCTCGAGGATCCCGGAGGTCCCGTCCGGGTTTGTGACCGCGATGTCGTTGACCGTCGCGGCCGCAAGCGCCGGCGCCGTGACGGTCATTGTGGTCTCGTCGGTTACGGAAGGAGCCGTACCCGCCACGCCGCCGAAGGTGACCGTCGCGCCCGCGACGAAGTGGGTTCCCGTGAGGTTGACGACGACGCCGCCCGCGGGCGGCCCCGAGCGGGGGCTCGACGCGTAGATGACCTTCTGTGAGAACTCGGAGGTGTCGCCCGAGGGATCCGTCACCGTCAGCGAGATCGGCGGATGCTGTGGCGCGTTCGCGTCGTTCATGACGATGTCGAACGGCGCGTCGCCCGCGCCATCGGTCGTGATCTGCGTCGATCCGAGGTAGTACGCGCTCTGGAGCAGTTGCCGCGGGCGCGGAGTGCACGAAGGGCTCTCGAACACGTCGACGTCGAACGTCGTGTTCGGCGTCGATTTGAGGATCCCGTGGACCGTGAGATTGGTCGCGCCATAGTCCACCGACGAGATCAACGGGAAGTTCTGGAGCTGGTTCGCTCCCGTGTCGCCGTCGCCGGCATCGTTCTTGGTGACGCCGTCGGGAACGTTGTCGATGCCCAGGCGCTGGTTGAAGAAGATCGGGTTGGCGCGGATTGCGTTCCGGAGGCCGTCGTTCCAGACGCCGGTCTGGTTCCAGGCGATCACGTTCGCTTCACCCTCGGCGACGCCGCCGATGAGCGCGTCGTGCGACTCCAGGGTGAGATAGATTCCCGCGCGGCCGTTGCCGAGGGGCTCCGTGGCGCCCGGGTCTGTGCCGATCGTGTTGCCCGTGACGACCGCGCCGTCGGTACTGATGTATGCCCCGTCCATCTGATTGCCCGAGATGAGATTGCCTTCGCCGGCGTCGAAGTCGCCGCCGATCAGCAGGCCGGTGTGGACGGTGGCGTAGACCCCCCACTGGTTGGAGAGCTGTTCCGTGCCCGCCACGTTCGTGCCGATGCGATTTCCCTGGATCTTGCAGCCGCTTCCGTTGATGACGAAGACGCCTTCCCCGGTGTTTCCCGAGATGACGTTGCCCTCGCCTGGATTCGCTCCGCCGATGACGAAACCCGTGGTGCTCGTCAGGCCGATGCCGCGGGCGTTGGGAATTGGCGAGTTTCCCGTGATCGAGGTTCCGATGTAGTTGCCCTGGATGGTGGTGGCGCCGCCGCCCGTGGACTGAATGCCCGTGGTGTTCCCGCTGATGAGGTTCCGGGCGGCCGCCGCCGAGCCGCCGATCACATTGCCGGCGACGCCGGACGTGAGGACGATGCCCACCCCGTTCGGGACGGCGATCGTTCCGGTCACGTTCGTTCCGAGGAAACAGCCTTCGACGTGGTTGTCGTCGGACTCGATCTGGATCCCGGCGGAGAAGTCGTTGACACAGACGCCCCGGATCGTGTTCCCGCCCGTTCCCGTCATGCGAAGGCCCGCGCCGCTGAAGGTGGAGATCTCGATCAAAGGCGTGCCCGCATAGCCAGGCTGGGTCGTCGCGTCGAGAGTCGTCCCGCCGGCCAGCGGCGGCAGGATGGAAAGCGGCAGGATCTGGAATGGGCCGGTGCCCGGAATGTTGAAGTCGATCGTGTCGGGCCCCGCCGCGGTGTTCGCATCCAGGATCGCCTGGCGGAGCGAACCGCCTCCGGAGTCGTTCGTGTTGGTCACCGTGAAGGTCGCGCCATGCGCGGCGCCGAGTGACAGTACGAATCCAAGACCGAGCGGGATCGAGCGCCGGAAAGGATGACGCATCAGCGGACCTCCACTACGATCGAGTCCGCGATCATATCGTGCAGGGCCCGGCGGTCCCGATGGAGGAACGCGACGATGAGATCCACGAACAGGATGTTCCCGGCGGTAATCCCGACGAGCCGGAGCAGGGCCCGGCCCGGCCCGATCGGTTCGCGGGTGCCCGGCCGGGTCACCCTGAGCCCCATCAGCTTCTTCCCGGGGGTCGCGCCCTCGATTCCCCAGAAATAGACGAAGTACCCGACCAGCACGATGGCTCCGAGGGCCAGGAGGCCCCAGGACTCCACGTCGGCCACCTGGGCCGGCAGCATGGCGATGACCATGTGCGCCGCCAGGGCGCCGATCACGGCCACGGTTCCGACGACCACCAGGTCGATCGCCGTGGCCGCCAGTCGAACGGCCAGCCCGGCGGACGCGGCCGCAGGGGTCGCGCCGGACAGGGTGCGCGGAAGCTCCAGTGTTCTCGAGGTCATGACCCTCCTCCTTGGCCGGCCCGCGCCTTGGGGGCCCCGGCATCCCACCGCCGGCAGCCTCGGACCTGTCCCTCACGCGCAGATCCGTCCGAAACGGGATCACGCCCCGGTCGGGCGGGTGTAGATTCGAGACAAAAGGGGCTTGCATGGAAGGGCTGCCCGAGCGGGACATCACCGCCCTGCTGAAGGATTGGAGCGGCGGAGACCGTGAAGCCCTGGAGCGGCTCCTGCCCGCTGTCTACGGCGAGCTCAAACGGCTGGCCGCCTCCTACCTGCGCTCGGAGAGACCGGACCACACCCTTCAACCCACGGCGCTCGTTCATGAGGCCTATCTGCGCCTGCAGGGACAGCGGTCCGTGATGTGGTCCAACCGCGCACACTTCTACGGCATCGCGGCCCGGATCATGCGGCGCATCCTTGTGGACCACGCGCGGCGGCGCGGGGCGGCCAAACGCGACGGCGCGGTCCTGCGCCTGACGCTCGTCGACGCCGGAGTGGACGACCGCGCTCCCGAGCTCGTCGCCCTGGACTCGGCGCTGACGACCCTCGAGGAGCTCGATCCTCAGCAGGCCCGGATCGTGGAGCTCCGCTTCTTCGGGGGCTTGACGGTCGAGGAGACGGCCGACGCGGCCGGGATCTCGACGGCCACGGTCAAGCGCGAATGGCGCACCGCCCGGGCCTGGCTGCGGCGAGAGATCGGGCTCGAGGCCTAGAGCCGGACGCCGTGTCGAGCCGAAGCGACGCCGGCCGGTGGCGGGAGGCCAAGCGGATCCTCGACGAGGCCCTCGAGGTTCCGACCGGGGTGCGGCCCGCGTTCATCGCCGAAGCCTGCGGCGCCGACGAGGACCTCCGGCGGGACGTCGAGTCCCTCGCCGCCGCGGCGGAGGACGGCGACAACATCCTCGACACGCCGGTGCCGGTGGCCTTTGCCGATGCCCCGCCGCGCTCCCGGCAAGGCGAGAGGATCGGGCCCTACGAGCTGCTCTCGGAGATCGGGCGGGGAGGCATGGGCGTCGTGTACCTCGCGCGGCGCGCCGACGACGAGTTTCAGCGGCGGGTCGCGATCAAGCTCGTCTCGGGCAGTCTCGCGGACGAAGTCGCCCTCGGCCGTTTTCGAAGCGAGCGTCAGATCTCGGCGTCGCTCGACCATCCGCACATCGCGAGGCTCCTCGACGGCGGCACGACCGCGGCCGGCGAGCCGTACTTCGTCATGGAGTTCGTCGAGGGCGAGCCGCTCCTCCGGTACTGCGACGCCCGTGAGCTCTCGCTTCGGGAGCGCCTGCGCCTGTTCCAGGACGTCTGCGCGGCGGTCCAGTACGCGCATCAGAACCTCGTGGTGCACCGGGACCTGAAGCCGGGCAACATCCTCGTGACGGCGGCGGGGGAGGCGAAGCTCCTCGACTTCGGCATCGCGAAGCTGCTCGACCCCGGCGGGTCCGTCCGGGCGGGTCAGGATACGGCGACGCTCTACCGGATGCTGACGCCCGACTACGCCAGTCCCGAGCAGGTGCGGGGCAAGCCCGTGACCACGACGAGTGACGTCTACGCTCTCGGCGTCGTGCTCTACGAGCTCGTGGCCGGGCGCCGCCCCTACCACGTCGAGAATCCGGAACCGGCGGAGCTCCTCCGGCTCGTCTGCGAGGAGGATCCCGAGAAGCCGAGCACCATCACGGGCTGGCGCGAGCTTCGGGGAGACCTCGACGCCATCGTCATGAAAGCCATGCGCAAGGAGCCGGAGAAGCGCTACGCGTCGGCCGCGGCCCTCTCGGAAGACATCGGGCGGTATCTCGAGGCCCTGCCGGTCGTGGCCCGGCGGGGGTCGACGGGCTACCGCGCGAAAAAGTTCATCCGGCGACACCGTGTGGGAGCGGCCGCCACGGCCCTCGTCTTGATCGCGCTCGCGGGCGGCCTCGCGGCAAACATGCGGGAGGCGCGGCGTGCCCGCGAAGCCGAGGCGCGGGCGGAAAGGCGCTTCAAGGACGTCCGTACGCTCGCGAACTCCTTCCTCTTCGAGTTCCACGACGCGATCCGCGATCTGCCGGGCTCGACTCCCGCGCGGGCCCTCATCGTCCAGCGGGCGCTCGAGTACCTCGACTCTCTCTCGGAGGAGTCGGGTGGCGACCGCGCGCTCCGGCGCGAGGTTGCCGAGGCGTACCGCCGCGTCGGCGACGTGCAGGGGAATCCGTTCGCCGCGAACCTCGGAGACCTCCGCGGAGCCGTGTCGAGCTACCAGAAGGCCATCGCGCTCCTCGAACCCGCCGTCCAGGCGCCCGGCGCGATGGACGACGAACGCGCCACGCTGGCGACGTGCTATCTCGTGGGCGGCGGCCTGCTGCTCAACGAGGGGAAAGCCGCCGGGGCGCTGGCGTGGGCGAAGAAGGGTCTGGCGCTGCGGCGGGCGCTCGCCTCGGAGGCTCCGGACGACCCCGTGCGGAAGATGGAGCTCTCACAGGCCTGGCAGTTCGTGGCGTTCGATGCGACGGCGGCCGGGAAACCGGACGAGGCGGCCGCGGCGCGCGAAGCGCAGGCCGTGATTCTCCACGAGCGCCTCCGCTCCGCGCCGGAGGACCGCGCCGTTCGGCGAAGCCTCGGCCAGAACCTCTTTCTTTCGGGCGACGCGACGACCAATTCCGGCGACCTTGCGGGAGCGCTTTCGAAGTACCGGGAAGCCGAGCGCATCCAGGACGCTCTGGCCGCTGCCGAGCCTGAAAGCGTGTCGCTCCAGCGCGATCTCGCCTGGTCCCGGATGTCGATCGGCGTCACGGAGCTGGCTCTGGGCGACGCCGAGGGCGCGCTCGCGGACCTCCGGCGGGCGCAGGCGGGATTCCAGGCGATGTCCGCCGCGGATCCGAAGAGCACGGACGCGATCCTGGGCGTGGCCATGACGCAACACAACGCCGGCGAGGCGCTCGAGCGGCTGGGGCGTCGCGCCGAGGCCGTCGCCGATTACCGGGCCGCGAGGCCACTGTACGAGCGCGTGGTCGCGGCGTCTCCGTCGGGCGCCTGGGCCGCAGGGATGCTCGCGATGCTCTACGTGCGGCTGGGGGCGGCCGAAGCCGATCGCCCCGCGGCTTGCGCGCTCCATCGCCGGGCCCTCGACATCTTCGAGCCGATCGCCGCCCGGGGAGAGCTGCCGCCAGACCGCCGCGCGTCCTTCGACGCGGCAAAAAAGGCGGCCGCCGGCTGCGCGCCGGCGACCGCGTCTCGGTAAACCGACCCTCAGGCTTCTGGCCTTATGGCAGTTTGAACGTCTTCACCAGGAGCCGGCCACCGAAGGCAGACCCCCGGCAGTAGGCAACGCCGAGCTTGACGCCGGTCGAAGGCCGGCGTCTGACTCGGCGGTAACTCGAATCTTGCTCGCGGGCCGAAATGCTCATGGGAGTTTGAAGGTCTTAACCAGGAACACCGCCATCTGGCCGCGCGTGATGGAGCTCGTCGGGCAGTAGTGGCCGCCTCCGCACCCCCCGGTGATCCCTTCCGTCCCGAGCTGCTCGATCCAGTTGGCGAAGAACGAGGGACACGGCACATCCGAGTAGAGGCCGGTGCAGTCGGGGGGAACGTAGCCGGGACCGTGCTCCGCTTTCAGGAGGAAGACGGCCATCTGGTCTCTGCGGACGGGATTGGCCGGGCAGAAGTTGTTGCCGCCGCAACCGCCCGTGATGCCCTCGTTGGCGAACGCCTCGATCCAGGCGGCGAAGGTCGAGGGGCAGGGCACGTCGTCGAACTGTCCCGTGCAGGGCGGCGGGACGTAGCAGAGTCCGTGGCGGGCCTTCAGAACCAGGGCTGCCATCTGCTGGCGCAACGTCGGCTGGTCGACGCCATAGAGGCCGCCGCCGATGCCGACCGTGATGGCGTTCGAGATCAGCTGGGTGATGAAGGTATGGAACTGGTGATTCTCCGGGACGTCGAGAAAATCCGAGACCCATCCCTTCACGAGGGTCCCCGTCGTTCCGTCCGGCGTCGTCACGACGACGTCGTTGACTGTGCCGGCCGCGAGCAGAGGCGAGTTCGAGTACAGCAGGTGGTCGCTCTGGAACGTGTAGTCCACCTCGACGCCGCCGATGGTCAGCGCGACGGGCTCGGCGAAGTCCGTGCCGAAGATCTGCAGAGGCCGGCCGCCGGCCGCGGGGCCCGACGACGGCGTCATCGCGAAGATGATCCGCTGCGAGAACTCGGAGGTGTTCCCGTCGGGGTCCGTCGCCGTGACGGAGATGCGCGCCCCGTTCTCCACCGCGACCGGGAGCGTGACGTCGAGCTCGACGTGGCCGCTCGCGTCCGTCGTCACCTCCGTCGCGCCGAGGTAAGTCTCTCCTTCGATGAACTCGCGCGGAAACCTCAGGCAGGGAGGGTTCGCGTAAAAGTCGAGCTGGTACGTTGTCGACGCGGCGCTGTTGAATTTGCCGAGGACCCGGGTGGTGGAGTTCCCGTATTCCACCGAACGCACGATCGGGAAGTTCTGCTGGTCATTGGACCCGGTGTCGACGTCTCCCGGGTCGTTGTACGTCGGGAGCTCGCCGGTGAACGCGATGCCGAGCTGCTCGTTGTCGTGAAACGAGTTCCCCCGGATCGGGATCTGCTTGCTCGAGCTGTAGATCAAGGCGCCGACGGGAAGGCCGTACTGGAGGTATCCCTTGTTGAAAGCGATGACGTTGGCTTCCCCCGGCCCTGTTCCGCCGATCCGGAAGCCGGCGCTGTCGTTCGAGGTTGCGATGCCGGTGATGTTCCCCAGCGGCAGCGTTCCGGTCACGTCCGTTCCGACCCGGTTTCCGAGGATCGTCGTGTCGGAGGCGAAGTTGTAGACGTAGATGCCGATGCCCTTGTTGCCCGAGACCAGGTTGCCGTCTCCCGGGCCCGTGCCGCCGATGGCGACATTCGCGCCCCCGGAGTCGTTGATGCCCATGCCGTTGCCCAACGCTTTGGTTCCGGTGATGTCCGTGCCGATGTAATTCCCACGGATGACGCATCCGGTGCCGTAGCTGATCCCGATGCCCGAACCGAGGTTGGCGGCGATCACGTTCCGCGCCCCGGCCGCACTCCCGCCGATCGTGGTGTTGTCGGCCTGCGAGAGGCTGATGCCCGTGCCGTTTGGCAGGGGGAGCGTTCCGGTGACGTCGGTGCCGATGAGGTTGCCCTGGATGACGGTGCCGTCGGAGACCTCGACCGCGATGGCGGTCGCCCCGCCGGCGAACAGGTTGCCCGAAGCGGGGGAAGCGCCGCCGATGACGTTGTTGTCGGAGTTCAGAATCCGGATGCCCGGCTGGGAGGGAAAGGGCGCCTGGGTTCCCGTCGCGTCGGGGCCGATGTAACAGCCCTCGATGACGTTGCCGCCTCCGGACTGGAGGCCGATCGCCTGTCCGAAGCTGTTGAAGACGAGGCCGCGGAGCGTGCTGGAGCCAGCCGTGATCCAGATGGCGTTGCTGTTCGCGCCGTGTAGCTCGATCAGCGGAGCGCCGGCGTAGCCGGGCTGGGTCGCGCCGTCGATGACCACCGGAGACGTGATCGTGGGCAGCGCGGTCGGCACCTCGATCGTGTGGACGCCGGCGCCGGGAATGTCGAACTCGACGGTGTCGGCGCCGGCGTGGGCGTTGGCGTCGTTGATCGCCTGGCGCAGCGAGCCCGCTCCGCTGTCGGCGGTGTTCGTCACGGTGAACGTATCCGCCCCGGCGGCGAACGCGCCGAGGAGGAGGAGCATGGCCGCGAGAACCGGGTCGGGTCGGCCGGGGCTCTTCTTCGGCTGGAGCATGGCAACCTCCTTCTGCTTCGAGAAACGTTGGCGGTCCGGCCAGGTTCCCCGGGGGAGTGCTTCCCGGCCTTCACCCGTACACGCGCGGGAGCCTGGAAACCGGGGCCATCCGCCCCGGAGCGCGCCGAAGTCCTTCGCTTCGTGTGGTCTAATCCGCCCAACCAGGCATCGAGGCTCCATGCCGCAGCCGAACGAACCGGACCTCACCGCACTGCTCCGGGACGCGAGCGAAGGCGACCAGAACGCCCTCGACCGCCTGATGCCGCTGGTCTACGGCGAGCTCCGCAAGATCGCAGCGTCCTACCTTCGCCAGGAGAGGAAGGACCACACCCTGCAGCCGACGGCCCTCGTGCACGAGGCGTATCTCCGTCTGACCCACCAGAAGGACGTGGCGTGGCAGAACCGCGCGCACTTCTTCGGAATCGCGGCCCAGATGATGCGGCGGATCCTGGTGGATCACGCGCGCAAGCGTCTTGCCGCGAAACGCGACGCCAGCGCCTGGAAGGTGGCGACGGCCGAAGTCGACGGCGGCGCCGAGAGCGCCCCGGAGCTGCTCGCGCTCGATCGGGCTCTCGAAGAGCTCGAGAAGATCGATCCGCAGCAGGCGAAGATCGTGGAGCTGCGCTTCTTCGGGGGACTGACGGTCGAGGAGACGGCGGAGGTCGCCGGCATCTCGCCGAGGGCGGTCAAACGGGAGTGGCGGACCGCGAAGGCGTGGCTGCGCCGCGAAATCGGAGCCTGATCCGGAAAGGACGCCGTCTCGAAGCATGACGACTCGCCGGACGCCCGAGGGCTGGAAGACGATCAAGGAGATCCTCGACGAGGCTCTCGATCTTCCGGAGAAGGAGCGCGCCGCGTTCATCGCCGGGCGCTGCGGCGGCGACGAGGAAATGCGCCGCGAGATCGAGAGCCTCGCCGCCGCCGCGGATGGGTGGACGTTCGTGGATCAGGCGGCGGAGGGCCGAGCCGTTCCCGCCGCCGAGGGCCGCTGGCCCTCGCCGGGCGTCGGCGATCGCGTCGGCGCCTACGAGCTCCTCTCCGAGCTCGGGCAGGGTGGCATGGGAATGGTCTATCTCGCCCGCCGCGCGGACGACCATTTCCAGAAGAAGGTCGCCGTCAAGCTCATCCGGCCCGGCATGGCGAGCGAGTTCTCGCTGCTACGCTTCCGAAGCGAGCGGCAGATCTCGGCCTCGCTGGAGCACCCCAACATCGCGCGCCTCCTCGATGGAGGAGCCACTCCGAACGGCGAGCCGTACTTTGTCCTCGAGTACGTCGAAGGGGAGGCTCTCACCGAGTATTGCGAAAACCGCTCTTTGTCCATTCCCGACCGCCTGCGCCTCTTTCTCGAGGTGTGCGGTCCGGTCATGTACGCCCATCAGAATCTCGTCGTGCACCGGGACATCAAGCCGAGGAACATCCTGGTGACGCCCGAGGGCGAGCCCAAGCTTCTGGACTTCGGGATCGCGAAGCTCCTCCAGCCGGATGGGGGGCCCGACGCGGCCGCGGAGACGGCGACCCTCTTCCGGATGATGACTCCGGACTACGCGAGCCCCGAGCAGATCCGCGGCGAGCGGATCACCACCGCGAGCGACGTCTATGCGCTCGGCGTGGTCCTCTACGAGCTCCTCGCGGGCAAGAAGCCCTACGCCGTCACCGGGAATACGCCCGGTGAGCTCCTGCGCGTCGTCTGCGAGCGCGATCCGGAAAAGCCGAGCGTCGCGGGGAATTCCCGGGAGCTGCGCGGCGATCTCGACGCGATCGTCGCGAAAGCGATGCGCAAGGAGCCCGAGCGCCGCTACGTCTCGGTCGCCGAGTTCGCCGACGACATCCGCCGCCACCTCGCCGGACGTCCGGTCCTGGCCCGCCGGGGCACGTTGGCGTATCGCGCGGGCAAGTTCGCGCGCCGCCACCGCCTCGTCCTCGCCGCAGCGGCCGTGGCGGCGGTCGCGCTGGTGGGTGGCGTGGTGGCGACCCTGCGCGAGGCCCGCCGCGCCCGTGCTGCGGAGGCGAGCTCGCAGCAGCGCTACGACGACCTGCGAAAGCTGGCGAGCTCTTTCCTCTTCGAGTTCGACGACGCGATCCGGGACCTGCCCGGCTCGACGCCGGCCCGCGCCCTCGTCGTCCAGCGCGCGCTCCAGTATCTCGACGATCTCTCGCGCGCGCCGGAGGCCGACGGCACGCTGCGGCGCGAGCTCGCCGAGGCCTACATGAAAGTCGGCGACGTCCAGGGAAACTCCTACATGGCGAATCTGGGAGACGTTCCCGGAGCGATCCGGAGCTACGACAAGGCGATCGGCCTCCTGGAGCCTCTCGTCCAGGCCGGCACGGCCGACGACGACATGCAGGCGACGCTCTCGAGGGCGTACCTGACTCAGGGAGGGATCCGGCTGATCACCGGGGACGCCGCCGGGGCCATCGCGCAGGCCGAAAAGGGACTGGACCTGAGCCGCCGGCTCGCCGAACGCCGTCCCGAGGATCCGCGTCGCGCCCTGGCGCTCGCGACGGCCTGGCAGTACTACGCGTTCGACCTCTCGGCGGCCGGTCGCGACGCCGAGGCGTACGAGGCCCTCAAGAAACAGGCCGCCATTCTGCGAACGCGCCTCGCCGACGATCCCCAGGATCGCGAGATCCGCCGCAGTCTCCACCAGAACCTGTATCTCGTGGGAGAAGCCATCCAGAATCTCGATCCGGCCGGATCTCAGAAGGCCTACGCGGAGGCGGTCGCCATCGGCGAGGCTCTTCGAGCCGAGGACCCCGCGAGCGTTCTGGTCCGCAGAGATCTCGCGTATCTGCGCACGGGGATGGGAGGCTTCTACGAAAGCCAGAAGGAGTTCGCGGCGGCCCGCGAGCAGTTTCAGCACGCGCTCTCGCTCTTCGAGTCCATCGCGGCCGCGGACACCCAGAGCGTGGACGGCCGGGTGGGAATCGCCATCAGCCTGCACAACATCGGGAACTCCCGCGCGGGCGAGGGAGACGCCGCCGGGGCCCTTCGCGACTTCGCCAGGGCGAGGACGTTCTACGAGCCCATCGTCGCGGCCGATCCGAGCAACGCCTGGGCGGAGGGGGCGCTGGCGGATTTGTACCTGACCATCGGCCAGCAGACCGAAAAGCAGGCGCGCATCGGAGCGACGGGGGAGGACTCCGGCGCCGCGTGCGCCCAGTACGCAAAGGCCCACGCGATCTTCGAACGGCTGCGGGAGGCGGGCAAGCTCACGGCGGTGCGCATGAAGCCGTCCGCCGAGGCGGCGCGGGCCGTGGCCCGGTGCCGGGGAAGCCTCGCCGCCTCGGCTTCGGGTCCCGCGGCGCGTTGACGCCGCTGGCGCCCGGCGCGCGCCCCGGAAGATCGTTATGATCCCCGCGCTCGAGGAGCCCTCATGAAACGACTCGTCGGTCTCGCAGGCATTCTGTGCGCGGCGGCGCTCTCCGCTCAATCCGTGGACGGCGTCTTTGCGACCGGGGCCGTCGGCGCCGTGCTGGACGGGTGGCACGAGGCCGCGGCGGCGGCCGACGAAGAGAAGTACTTCTCCTATTTCACGCCGGACGCCGTCTTCCTGGGCACCGACGGCACCGAACGGTGGACCCGCGACGAGTTTCGGAAATGGGCCCATCCCCATTTCGCGAAGGGCAAGGCCTGGAGCTTCCGGACCGTCTCGCGCTGGATCTCCTTCGCGCCGGATCGGACCGTCGCGTGGTTCGACGAGGCCCTCGACACGCCGAACATGGGCCCCTGCCGGGGGTCGGGCGTCCTCCTGCGCGTCGGCGAGACCTGGAAGATCGCCCAGTACAACCTCTCCATCCCGATTCCGAACGATCTGACAACGGAGGTCGTCGCGAAGGTCCGGGCTGAGAACACGAAATCGAAGAAGGAGAATTGACGTGACGAAATGCCGGATCGGTATCGCGGTCTCCGTCCTCGGGCTCCTGGCGCTCAGTATCGAAGCAGCGCCGCCGGTGCCTTCTTCCGTCCCGGCCGATCTCGTCTTGCGCAATGCGAACGTTTACACGGTGGACGGAGCACGCAGCTGGGCGGAGGCGGTCGCGGTCTCGAAGGGCCGCATCGTGTTCGTCGGAGCGAACGCCTCGGCATCTCCCTGGATCGCGTCCTCGACGAAGGTCGTGGACCTCGCGGGAAAGATGGTCCTGCCGGCGTTCCACGATTCCCACGTGCATCCTGTCTCCGGCGGCGTCGAGGCGCTCGAGTGCGACCTGAACGGCCTCAAGACGCAGGAGGCGATCCTCGCGAAAGTGAAGGCGTACGCCGCGGAGCACCCGCAGGCGAAGTGGATCCGAGGCGGCGGCTGGGAGCTCACGCTCTTTCCCGACGGCAATCCCTCGAAGGCGCTGCTCGACACGATCGTGTCCGACCGGCCGGTCTACCTCTCGGCGTCCGACGGGCACTCGGTGTGGGTGAACTCGAAGGCTCTCTCGCTCGCCGGCGTGACGAAGGCGACCCCCGATCCGCCGTACGGGCGCATCGAACGCGATCCGAAGACCGGGCAGCCGAGCGGAACGCTGCGCGAAGACGCCGCCGACCTCGTGGCGAAATCTCTTCCGAAGCGAAGCGCGAAAGAGCACGTCGACGGCCTGACGGAAGCCCTGCGGAAGGCGAACGGCTTCGGGCTCACGTCCCTGGTCGAGGCGAGCGCCTCCGAGGAGGACCTCGAGTCCTATGCCACCCTCGACGCGCAGGGAAAGCTGACGGCCCGGGTGCTCGCGTCGTTGTACGTGAACACGGACAAGGGAACCTCCGAGGTTCCGCGGCTCGTGGCGCTTCGAAAGAAGTACGCGAAAGGCCGGGTGCGGACGAACGCCGTGAAGATCTTCGCCGACGGCGTTCTCGAGACGCGCACGGCCTCGGTGCTCGAGCCCTACGTCGGATTCCCGAACGACCGCGGGAAGCCCAACCTGACCCCCGCGGCGTTCCAGGCGCTCGCCACGGCTCTCGACAAGGAGGGTTTCCAGATCCACGTGCACGCGATCGGCGACCGCGCGATCCGGGATACCTTCGACGCGTTCGAAGCCGCGCGCCGCGCGAACGGGGCGCGCGACTCCCGGCACCACATCGCGCACATCGAGCTCTTCGACCCGGCCGACATCCCTCGCTTTCGCAAGCTCGGGGTCATCGCGAACTTTCAGCCGCTGTGGGCCAACGGCGATCGGTGGATCACGGAGCTGACGGAGCCCAAGCTGGGGCCGGAACGTTCGCGCTGGCTGTACCCGATCGAGAGCGTCATCGCCTCGGGCGGCGAGTACGCCTTCGGGAGCGACTGGAGCGTGTCGTCGCTCAACCCCCTCGACGGGATCGAAGTCGCCGTCACGCGCTGCGAGCCGGAAAAGACGCGGCCGGCGTGGATCC
>Ga0207706_10004238_pt1 | contig 13504 bp, 8 predicted proteins | sample KBSC53metaG_FD_184318 | JGI IMG/M metagenome (GOLD analysis project Ga0207706, IMG submission 184318) | Corn rhizosphere microbial communities from Kellogg Biological Station, Michigan, USA - KBS C5-3 metaG (SPAdes) (version 2) | ecosystem: Host-associated > Plants > Roots > Rhizosphere > Soil ... | reverse complement strand
TGGTCGGCTCGACCGCACTCTCGGCGCGTCTTGATCCCGAGGATATGTGGGAAGTGATCCGGGCCTATCGCGCCGCCTGCGCGAGGGTCATTTCCGCCTATGACGGCAGCATAGCCAGGTTCGTCGGCGACGGAATACTCGTCTATTTCGGCTATCCGCGCGCCCACGAGGATGACGCGGAGCGCGCAGTGCGCGCGGGCCTCGACGCCATCTCTGCGATGAGACAGCTCAAGACGAGCGGCGACGAACGGGTTGAGCTGCGGATCGCAATCGCGACCGGGCTCGTGGTGGTCGGCGACCTCATCAGCGGAGATGCGTCAGAGGAGCACGCAACGGTCGGCGACACACCAAACCTCGCTGCCCGGCTCCAGAGCCTGGCGGAGCCGGGAGCGGTCGTCGTTGCCTCGTCGACGCGCCGGCTGCTCGGTGATCTCTTCACGTTTCGCAACCTCGGTCGCCGCGAGGTCAAGGGGATATCAGAACCCATCGCAGTCTGGGCGGTCGAGGGAGCGGCCGCATCGGAAAGTCGCTTCGAGGCGGTCCATGCGGCGCGCTCGATCGGCTTTGTCGGCCGCAAGGAGGAGATCGAACTCGCGCTCTCGCGCCAGCGGCTGGCATGGCAGGGACAGGGCCAGATGGTGCTGATTTCCGGCGAAGCCGGCATCGGCAAGTCGCGCATGGTCGCAACGCTGTCCGAAAGCCCCGCGTTGGGAGTGCACCGCCGGGTGCGATATCAGTGTTCGCCCTACCACACCAACAGTGCGCTTCATCCCTTTGTCGCGCAGCTCGAGCGCGCGGCCGGCATTTGCTCGCACGACACGCCCGGGCAAAAGCTCGACAAGCTCGAGGCGATGCTGGCGCTTGGAACGCAGCAGGTCGCCCGGGCGACAGCGCTCATTGCGGCACTGCTTTCGATCCCAACCGGCGACCGTTACCCGCCGCTCGGTCTGAGCCCGGCGCAGCAGCGGCGCCAGACCTTTGCCACCCTTCTCGATCAGCTTGAGGGATTGGCGCGAGAGCAGCCCCTGCTGATTGTCTGCGAGGATATGCATTGGGCCGATGCCACGACTCTTGAACTGTTCGATCTCACGGTCGACCGGATCCGGAGACTGCCGATACTCGTGCTCATGACATCGCGGCCGGAGTTCGAGCCCTCCTGGTCGGGCCTTGGCAACGTCAGTCTGTTGCGGCTCGACCGGCTCGATCGGCAGGACACGCGGGCGCTGGTCGAGCAGGTGACTATCGGTCGCCAGCTGCCACGCGAGATGATGAAGCAGATCATCGACAGGACGGATGGCGTCCCGCTATTCGTCGAGGAATTGACCAAGATGGTGCTGGAGTCCGGATGGCTCGTCGAAGGTGCCGGGCGCTATCGCCTCGAGAGTCCGCTTCCGCCGCTGGCCATTCCCGCGACGCTGCAGGATTCGCTGATGGCGCGGCTCGACCGGCTGGCGCCGGTCAAGGAGGTGGCGCAGATTGGCGCCGCCATCGGCCGCGACTTCTCGTACGCGCTGCTGAGATATGTGGCGGGACGCGATGATCTGACGCTGAGCGCTGCGCTGGGGCAACTCGAAGAGGCCGAACTGCTGGTGTGTCGCGGGACTCCGCCCGAAGCAAACTATAGTTTCAAGCACGCTCTCGTTCAGGAGGCGGCCTACGAGAGCCTGCTCAAGAGCAAACGGCAGGTGCTTCACACCCGCATCGGCGATGTCCTGCGCGAAAAGTTTCCGGTCGTGGCCGAGACTGAGCCGGAAGTTCTGGCGCACCACTTCACTGAGGCTGGGCTGGACGAGGTCGCCCTCGAGTGGTGGCGCAAGGCGGGCCAGCAGGCGCTGAAGCGCTCGGCCTATTCCGAGGCAATTGCGCATCTCGGCAAGGCGATTGCCATCGCCGATGAGTTGCCTGATGAGCCTCATCGGATGATGAGCAGGTTGAATCTTCAAATCGCATATGGCCGCGCGTTAAGGGGTGGCCTCGGGCATAGCGCCCCCGAAACGGTCGCTGCATGGACGCGCGCCCGGCAGTTCGCGGCCGACATCAATGATCCGGTTGAACTTGCGCCGATCCATTCCGGCCTCTTCAATGCCTGCCTGACCCACGGCGAACTTGCTCCGATGCGGGAGCTGGCGGACGCCATTATGAGTGCCGCGGAGCGACGACCGGACGCGGCAGTGGCCGCCGTCGTTGCGCATTGGACGGGCGGCGTCACCTGCTGGTTCGGCGGCGACTATCTGAAGGCGAGAACGCATCTCGAGCAGGCACTGGCGATCTATGGTGCCGAGCCGGATCCCGCGACGTTCAGGCCCTCGGCGCTGGATCTGCCGTTCGTGATCATGAGGTTTCTTGCTCTGGTGCTCTGGCCGCTTGGCAGCATCGCTCGCGCGCGCCGGCTCGCCGCCGAAGCGGTGAGCGCTTCAGGAGAAAAACGGGCGCTTTCCCAGGCCAATGCGCTCGTTCATCGCGCTGTGTTCGACGGGCTATGCGGGGGCCTGTTGCAGCAAACGGATACTATCCTGGCGCTCGGCCTTGCGCGCGACCACACGATGCCGCTGTATGTGGCCGCCGGTACCTACCTGAATGGCCTGGCCAACTGGCGTGCCGGCGACCGAATGGCCGGACTGACGGAAATGCGTCGCGGATGGACCATGCTGCGCGAGAATGACTGCTACCTCTGTGAACCGTTTTGGGGGATGCAGGTCGCGATGGCGGATGCAGAGGTGGGCCAGCTCGAAACCGGGCTGGACATCTTGAGCGAATTGATCGCATCGGCGGGACAATCCGGTCAGCATTGGCTTGATGCGGAGCTGCATCGCGTCCAGGGCGAGCTTTTGTCGCGTCATGACCCTCCGGACGGTTCCAGCGCCGAAAATGCCTTCAACCGAGCGCTGGAAATCGCACGACACCAGCAGGCGAAGACTTTCGAATTGCGCAGCGCCCTTGGACTTGCGCGCCTGCACAAGGCAAATGGCCGAGCCGGCGCGGTTTTCACACTGCTCGCTCCCGTCCTCGCTGAATTCGACGCGGAGCGAAATCTTCCCGAAGTCGAAGAAGCGGAGAAGCTGCTTCGGAATGCGCGTTAGCCGCGCCGCCGTTCGATCGGCGCCAACGGCGCGCCGACTTCAAGCGGGAATAGGTCGGCATTCTGGTTCCTCGATTCGGGAGCCGTAGTCTTCCGGTTTTGACACATCTTAACCTAATGTGGTGAAAGCTAGATATGCTTCTCTTGGTTGCGAACGCGACCCTGCTGCGGTGACGAAACCTGATTTCGGCTAGCAGCAATGTTGGCGGATTGCTCCAGGCGCAGACGTCATCCCAACACCGGGCCATGCGCCGATTGGCTTGCCTTCGCTGGGCAGACGCAGCGACCAAAGCCCATTGGAGATCCAGCCGTGGTTCGCTTGCACGTCGAACGTTTCATTCGCAGCCGGATTGTTCGCCGATCCCTGGCGCTCGGGATCATCGCTCTGAGCGGATGGGCCCTGTTGCCGTATGTGACCTACCGAATCGCTCCCTCCGCCTATGTCAATGCCGAGCTCATGCGGGTGACTGCACCAATGGCGGGTCAGCTCTCGTCAGATCTCCCACGCAAGGGTGAATATTTCCAGCGCACCCGGGTGGTGCCGCTGGTCGAGGCGCGTTCGCCGGATCGCCGGCATCTCATGGACCTTGATCAGCAGCTTGCCATGTCCACCAAACGCGCCGAGCTTGCACGTCGGCAACTCGAGGAAATCGCCGAGCTCGATCGCAAGCTCCGCGAGCGCAGCGAAGACTATCGTTTGGGGATGGTGGCGCGGCTGAGCCACGAGATCGGCGAAACGCAAGTTGAAAAAGGTGGCTGTCTCGCCGAGGCGCGGCAGCGGAACGATGTCGCGGGCCGGATGGAGAAGCTCGTGAAGCTCGGCATCAGTTCGCAGATCCGCTCCGGCGAGGCCCAGGCTTCTCAAGAGGCAACCGCAACGCGGTGCCAGATGGCCGATGAACGCCTGCAGCGCCTCAAGACCGAATTGGGGGCGGCTGAGAAGGGCATCTATCTTCGTGGCGATGCCAATGATGTGCCCTATTCGCAGCAGCAGCGCGAGCGGCTTGTCCTCCGCCGCCAGGAGCTCGAGACAGACCTGTTGCAGAACAGCTCACGTGCCGCGCAGCTGGCCGCGGAGATCGCAGAGGAACGCACTCGACTTGATCGTCTCGATCACTACGATCTGTCCTTGCCGGCAGCTCATGTAGTCTGGTCGGTGGCGGCCAGCCCGGGCTCGATGGTCACGGAAGGGCAATCGGTCTTCGATTTTGCAGATTGCGAACGCCGGTTTATCGTTGTTGAACTCCCCGAGCGCGATTTCGAGAAGATCAAGGCCGGAGATGCGGCTACCGTCCGCCTGATTGGGAGCCGCGAATGGAAGACCGGCCAGATCCGGCAAGTCCGCGGATCGGCAGCGTACGGCGATGATCGGCTGCTTGCGGCTCGGGTGCCGCGGCCTGATCCGGGCAACATTACCGTTGAGATATCGCTTCCGTCCAATGAGACGTTGGCCGACCGCAACGGCTCCTGCGATATCGGACGGTTGGCTGAGGTGCGCTTCGAGCGCAGAGCCGACGGCCTGCTACGGTTGGTCAGCTCGAAGCTGAAATGGCTGACCGCTCGCCTGGAGCTCGACCAGTCGTCCCTGTAAGCGAGATGTTCCATGCAGGCCATGACTCTGCCTCTCTCTCAGCTGTTTGCGCCGATGCTGGGCATCTTTGCGGCGATGTACCTGTTGGCGCCGACCTTTCCAGTCGCGCGCCTCTGGGCCCGTGTCGCGGTCTTTGTCGTGGTTTGGCTTGTGGTCGCCCGCTATCTCGAATGGCGTATTTTCACCACCGTGCTGCCGGCAAGCGGGACCTGGTATCAGGTCGGCTGGATCTGGTTCTGTCTGTTCGTCGAGCTTCTGACCTTCACAGATCAGTTCATTCTCTATCTGACTTTCCTTCGCAGGACCGATCGCCGCAGCGAAGCAGATCAGCACGAGCGTCGGCTGCGCAGCCTGCCGGATGACGAGCTGCCCGCGGTCGACGTCTTTATTCCGACCTATGACGAGCCAATCGAGGTGCTGGAAAAGACGATTACGGGCGCGTTGTGTCTGGACTATCCAAACTTCCAGGTATGGGTCTTGGATGATGGTCGCAGGCCTTGGCTCAGAGAACTCTGCACGCAAAAGGGCGCCGGCTATCTCACGCGCGCCGACAACTTGAATGCCAAGGCCGGCAATATCAATCATGCGCTGACGAAGACGAGCGGCGAGTTCTTCGCGATCTTTGATGCGGACTTCGTGCCGCAGCGCAATTTCCTGATGCGCACGACGGGCTTCTTCGCTGATCCAAAGATCGGAATCGTTCAGATCCCGCACACCTTCTACAATGAGGACCCGATGCAGGCGAATCTCGGCTTGCACAGGGGGCTGCCGGACGAACAACGGTTCTTCTTCGATGCCATCATGCCCGCGCGCGACGGCTGGGATGGTGCCTTTTGTTGTGGTTCCAACTCCGTCACGCGTCGCGCAGCACTCCGCGCGGTGGGCGATGCCTTGCCGACCCAGTCCATCACAGAAGACATCCTGCTGACGCTGGTCCTGCTGCGCAAGGGATACGTCACTCGCTATCTTCGCGAGCCGCTGGCGATTGGATTGGCGCCGGAAAGCCTTGACGCCTTTTTCGTGCAGCGGCAACGCTGGGCGCGTGGCGCGATCCAGACGCTGTATCTCGCCGCCGGCCCGCTCGGACCCGGACTGGGCTTGATGCATCGGCTCCTCTTCTTTCCTGCGCATTGGCTCTCTATGGGCCTGCGGGCGCTCGCGGTCGTGGTGGTTCCGATCGTGTTCATGTGGACTGGCCTCGCGCCTGTCGTCGACGTCACTCCCGAGTCGGTCTTCTATTACTTGTTCCCCGCGATCCTGGCGCTTAACGGCGGTATCTCCTGGTTCGCGCCGCACGAGCACTTTCCGCTCGCCGCTCAGGTGTCGGCGACTATCCAGAGCTTCAAGATCCTGCCGACGGTGCTCGAGACTCTCGTCAAGCCGACGGGGCATGCGTTCAGGGTGACGCCCAAGGGAGCTGCTGCGCGACGCGCAAGCTACGCCGCGGAGATATTCTGGCCGTCGGCGGTTCTGATGGCGTTGACGGTCGTCGGTGTGGTCCTGAACACGATCCCGGAATGGCGGATCATCGATCATCCGGCGGCTCTACCGATGGTCGCCTTCTGGTCGGTCGTGAACATCGTCGTGCTTTTCTTCGTCTGCATGACCTCGCTGCAGGCGCGGATGGGACGCACCGAGGAGCGTTTCGATGCCGATGAATCAATCTTGATCCAAACCGAGTCCGGCGAGCGGCTTTCTGGGCGCATGAGCAACATCTCCCTCTCTGGCGCCGGCGTTCTGCTCGGCTCCGGCATTGACTATCCTCGCGCTGGAGAACCGCTACGGGTGCACATCGTGCAGGTGGGTTGGATCGACGCGACGGTCGTGCAACAAAGAGGCCAGCTTGTCGGGGTGCAGTTCCATTTGCCGCAGTCGCTTGAACGAGACCTGCTGATCCGCAAGCTCTTTACCGTCGCCCGTCTGAGGGGGAACGGTGTCATCGCGCGCTCGGTGAACAGGGCGATGCTTAAGAACATCTGGTCAATGGCCGCGCCGTTGCCCCACATTGTTACGCGCGGCGCGAAGCCCGCGTCGTTTTCGCCGACCGAGCGCCTGCCGGCAGAGAGCCTGGTGATTCGGCCTCAACGGCGGATCGACGACTTGGCACATCTTGCCGGAGTTCGAAGCCTGCATCCGACGAGTTTTAGTGAACCTGGCTTTGGCCGAGTGGCCGGCACAGTGCTCAAGGCCGTCAAGCTGAGCTGATTGCTGTGTTGTCCTTCTCGTCCGACCAGTCCACGGGATATCGATCGACGGTCAGGCCGCTCATCGATGCCGTCGGTCTCCTTCCGGTGCCCTGCCAAAAAACTCAACCGGAGCGAGCAACCATCCCTTGGCCCAAGGCGTTTGCGGATTGAGGGTGGAGGGAGCATCTGTTGATCGATCACCGCAGCGATCTTCGCCTAGGGCGTCTCACGTTCTGGGTCTCGGCATTCGTGGCGGTTGCCTGCTTGGCGCTCGTCGTGCTCAGCGGTTGGCGGGAGTGGTCCTCGCGAGTGACGGTCCTGAAGGGCGCCGAAACGGACATGGCCAATCTGGCCCGGTCGGTGACGCAACACGCGGACGACACGTTCGAACTCGCGGACACCGTTCTAAATGTGTTGGTTGGCCAACTCGAGCTTGAGGGAACCAGCCCGGCGGCAATCGCCAAGATTCAGACCTTTCTTTCCCGGCGCAAAGCCGCGAATCGGATCCGCGCCGTGTTCGTCTATGACGAGACCGGCCGCTGGCTCGCAACCAGCGAGCCTGTGAATTTCGCCGGTCTCAACAACAGTGACAGAGAATATTTCCAGCGTCATCGCGCCGTGTCTGACCCGGGAACCTTCATTGGGTCTCCAGTGAGGAGCAGGTCGAGCGGGCAATGGATCATCACCGCCTCAAGGCGCTTCAATCATCCTGACGGCAGTTTTGCCGGAGTGGCTCTTACGACGATCGACGTCGACTATTTTCTGCAGTTCTATCGCGGATTCGACGTTGGCCAGAACGGTTCGATTGCACTGGCGACCGCGAAAGGCGTTATCCTCGCGCGTAGCCCGGACAACGGCTATACGGGCCGCGACCTGTCGAGTGCTCCGCTTTTTAGAATAATCCGCGAGCGGCCGACTGCGGACGTCTACTACTTCACGTCGCCTCTCGACGGCGTTCGGCGTCTGAGCTTTTATCAGCTGAGCAGTCGGTACCCTGTTCTCGTGGTTGCCACGGAATCGGAAGACGACGTCTTGGCGCCCTGGCGCAGAGCGGCGCTGACGCGCATGGCTGCGGTGCTGGGACTGATAGGAGGGCTCGCTGTTGCGGGGCTCTTCCTGGTGCGCCAGTTGCACCTGCGGCAAAAGATGGCAGCCGCCCTGGTCGCCAAGGAGGCGGATTTTCGCCTCCTCGCGGAGCAGTCGGGAGACATGGTCATGCGCATAGCGGTCGATGGACGGATCCTCTATGCGTCGCCGTCCAGCGCGCGAGTTCTCGGCTGGGCTCCGAACCAGTTGGTGGATACGTCGGCCTTCGCCGGCATAAATCCCGCGGACCTGGCCCGGGTTGAGCAAACGATCTCCGCGTTGGGGAACGGCGAAGCCGAAGAGGCTAGAATCACTTATCGCGCTCGGCATCGCGAGAAGGGCGAGGTCTGGATCGAAACCGCGCTGCGCGTCGCCAGGAGTGCGCAGAGCGGAGACATCAACGGCGTGGTGGCGATCTCGCGCGACATGACCGAACGTAAGGATCTGGAGGATAAGCTGGCGGCTCTCGCCAGTTCGGATGGCCTGACGGCCTTGGCAAACCGCAGACACTTCGACGAGCGGCTAGAGGCGGAATGGGACCGGGCCAGGCGCGAAGGAACGCCTCTGTCAATGTTGCTGATGGACGTCGATCATTTCAAGAGTTTCAACGATCAGTACGGGCATCAGGCGGGCGATGCTTGTCTCCGCTCGGTCGCCGGGGTCCTGGCGGAGCAGGCCAGACGGCCGGCAGACGTAGCCGCCAGGTATGGTGGCGAGGAATTCACCTTGCTGCTACCAAATACCGACATGGGGGGGTGCGAGCAGGTCGGCGAGCGAATCCGGCAAGCGATTCAGGACCTCGGCATCCTGCACGCGCTCAACCCGCCATCCAGGCAGGTCACCATCAGTATTGGCGGCGCCACACATGTGTCGTTCGGCGACAAGGCGGATTGCACGTCGTTGATTGCGGCTGCGGATAAGGCGCTCTACGCCGCCAAGGAGAGCGGACGCAACCGCGTTGTGATGTCAGGGCAAGTCGTCGCGTGGCCCGGCTCGATACGGGCTTGAAAAGTAGCCCTGGCGCGCCGCGGCGTGCGCCTCACGAATTCACGTGCACGAAATCGCGCAGCAGCGGATAGATCTCGTTGTTCCAGCGCTTGCCCGAGAACACGCCGTAATGGCCGACGCCGGCCTGCATGTGGTGCACCCTGCGATAGGCGCGCACGCCGGTGCAGAGGTCTTGTGCCGCCAGCGTCTGGCCGATCGAGCAGATGTCGTCCTTCTCGCCTTCGACCGTCATCAGGCCCATGCGGCCGACGGCCTTGGTGTTCACGGGACGGCCGCGATGCATCAGCCTGCCTTGCGGCAACAAGTGCTCCTGGAACACGTCGCGCACGGTTTCGATGTAGAACTCGGCCGGAAGGTCCATCACGGCGAAATATTCGTCGTAGAAGGTCTTGATGGTCGCGGCCTTGTCCTTCTCGCCCTTGGCGATGTGGTTGGCGAGATCCATGTGCTGCTTGATGTGGCGCTCGAGGTTCATCGAGACGAAGGCGGTGAGCTGCACGAAGCCGGGATAGACTTTGCGCAGGGCGCCGCGGCACTGCACCGGCACATAGTTGATCAGGTTTTGCTCGAACCATTCGATCGGCTTGCTCTTGGCGAAGTCGTTGACCCTGGTCGGCTGGATCCGCGTATCGATCGGTCCTGCCATCAGCGTCAGCGTCGCCGGCCGCGAGGGATGGTTGTCCTCGCACATGATCGCGGCCGCCGCGAGCGCCGACACCGACGGCTGGCAGATCGCGACCATGTGCGGGCGAGGGCCGAGCTGCCCCAGGAAATCGATGAGATGCTCGGTGTAGTCGTCGAGCCCGAAGCGGCCCTTGCTGCGCGGAATGTCGCGCGGATTGTGCCAGTCGGTGATGTAGACGTCGTGGTCCTGGAGCAGCGTCTGCACGGTGCCGCGCAGCAGCGTAGCGAAATGGCCGGACATCGGTGCCACCAGCAGCATGCGCGGCTGCTCCGACACGCCGTCTTTCCTGAAGTGCAGCAGCGAGCCGAACGGCGTCGCGTAGGCGATCTCCTCGGTGACGGCGACTTCCCGATTTCCCACCATGACGCTGTCGATGCCGTAGGCCGGGCGGTGATAGGTGAGGGTCGAGCGCGAGATCAGCTCCAGCGCCGCCGACAGCCGGCCGACGACCTGATCCGACATGCCCTGCGGCGCCAGATTGAGGAATCTGAGCGCGGACGAAGCCCCCGCGCGCCACGGCGCGGTCAGGTCCATGTGGTTCTGAAAAGCCTGATAATACATCGACATCATACTGAAGCGCCCACCCCTTCCGCAGGGCTATGCAATAACGACGCCAAACGACAGCCGGACCCGCCGCGAAATTGGCACGTCGCTTGCTGTTACGTCACGGCAAGCACAGGGCCGTCCGCGAGCCGGCGGAGGCGGGGAGCAGGGAAGGGCCATATGGCAAAGGCGACACTGACCATCAGCAGCAAGAACTATTCGTCCTGGTCGCTGCGCGGCTGGCTGCTGGCGAAATTCTCCGGGCTCGATTTCGAGGAAATCGTCACCGCGCCGGACGATGCGTCGGCGCGCGCCGAGATCCTGCTGCTGTCGTCGTCGATCCTGGTGCCGTGCCTGCGGCATGAGGGGGCGGTAGTCTGGGATACGCTGGCGATCGGCGAATATCTCAACGAGGTGATGCCGTCAGCCGGCCTGTTGCCTGATAACCGCGTGCAGCGCGCTCATTGCCGCTCGATCTCTGGCGAAATCCATTCCGGCTTCACCACGCTGCGTGCCTCGCTGCCGGTGAATCTGAAGGGACGTTTCCCCGGCTTCAAGATCTGGTCGCGGGCGCAGGCCGACATCGACCGCGTCTGGTCCATCTGGCGCGACTGTCTGGCGGTATCGGGCGGCCCCTTCCTGTTCGGGGCGCAGCGCACCATGGCGGATGCGATGTACGCGCCGGTGGTGACGCGCTTCGTCACCTACGACGTCAAGCTGGAGCCGCTGCTGAAGGCCTATGCCGACACCATCATGGCAATGCCCGAGATGCACGAATGGATCGCGGCAGCAAAGGAGGAGCCGGCCGAGATCGAGGAGCTCGAGGTCGAATATTAGGCAGGCCTGGCGCGGCCTTGCCTGTTTCGGGGGCGGGACCGGTCGCGGCGGTGCGAGAGAGCTATACCCTTGTCAGGATTAACCTTTGGCGCCCGTTGGCGGTCGATGCCGTTGGCCGCGCCGCACAGATATTGTACACGGCCGGGCAGCCGCATCGACATCTAGCCGTGAACAGCTGCGTACACGGCGTTTCGGCTGATTCGGGCGCGATTCGTTCGGGCCGCGTTCCGTTAGTTAAGGTGGAGCGCGGCGCCGTTGCATTTTGGAACAGATATGGGCGTCAGGCGGCCCCGCGCTGCCTCACGCGCGGCAGGCGCCAGCCGATGACGGTGGCTTCGACCGCAATGCCGGCTTCGTTGTTCTCCCAGCGTCCCTCCACATAGCGGCAGGCGAACGGCAATTGATACGTCCCGCTGTGGTCCTCGCACAGCACTTCAAGCGCAAGGCCCGGCGGTGGTTCTCCGGCGCCGTCGAATTCCGCCAGTCGTCTATCGCGCGTTGCCATTCGAAAAATCTCCCCTAAACAAAGCCGCGGAAAGAGCGCCCACTATCTTCCGCCTGCGGATCATCGTTCCCCGTCCGAGGGAACGGGCGCAAGCTCAACGCGAGAATGCGGTACGAGTGTGGTAGCCTCACCCGGCTGTGCGCAAACAGCGCACATTGACGTGATCGATCGGACGAGGAACCTTTCATGCTGCTTCGAAACGCCGGCATTTGTTTCGCGATATTGCTGCTCGCAACGCTGGCGAATGCCCCGGTGCACGCGCAGGACGTGCCCGGCATCGAGATCTGCACGGTCGAGAAGACCATGGAGCGGCGCACCAGCTGCCTGCAGAGCAATGTCGACTTCCTGCAGAAGACGATCACCAAGCTCAACCTCGATCACCAGCAGAAGCTGGACGCCGCGGGTCGCCAGATCGACGCGTTGAAGACAGGCATCGCCGGCCTGCAGAAGACGCTCGGCGATCTCCAGGCCGCCCAGGCGAAGACGGCCGAGGATCTGAAGAAGAAGCAGGACGCGCCGCCGCCGAAGGACGCTGCGAAATAAGCCCGCCGGTCACGTCACGCGATATCGCTCCATCACGCCGCGATCAGGCTCATAGCCGAGCCCGGGTCCTGTCGGCACCGCGACATGGCCGGTGGCATCGCTATCCGCGCGGCCGCCCCAGAGACACGCTTCGCGTTTCAGATAGAACATCTCGACCAACCCGTCGTCACGCGTCGCCAGCAGGTGCAATGTCGCCAGCAGGCCCGGACCGAAATACGGGGAGTGCGGAACGATCTTGACGCCGAGCTGATCGGCGAGTGCGGCGACCTTCAAAAATTCCGTGATGCCGCCGACCTTGGTCACCGACGGCTGGGCGTGGCTCACCGCGCCTGCATTCATCATCTGGCGGAATTGATACTCCGTGCAGGCGTTCTCGCCGGCGGCGACGCCGAGCCCGCCCTTGCGGCGGACCTCGGCGAGCGTGGTAAAATCCTCCGGCGGCCAGACCGGCTCTTCCAGAAACATCGGCTGCGCGTCCTCGCACGCCTTCGCGAATGCGATCGCCTGCTCGCCTGTGAGCGGGCAGTTCATGTCGACCATCAGCGGGATGCCGGGCCCGATGGCCTCGCGCGCGGCAAACACCGCCGGCGTCGTGGTCTCGTGCAGCTTGATGGCGCCATAGCCGAGCGCGAGCGCCTTCTTGCATTCGCCCGTGATGTTCTCAGGCGAGCCGATTCGCAACAGGCTCGCATAGGCGGGGATGTTCGAGCGCTTGCTTGCTCCGAGCAGGCGATGCAGCGGCGCGCCCTCGATCTTCGCAGCCAGGTCCCACAGCGCGATGTCGAGCCCTGATATCGCGAACATGGTGATGCCGTAGCGGCCGAACAGATGCAGGTTGCGCTGGATCTGTTCCATCACCGCGGGAATGCCGGCGGCATCGGGAACCTTCAGCCCGCGGGCCTGCGGCGCGATCATCTCCTCGACGGCGCTGCGCGTGGTGCGGGGGCAGACATAGGCGAAGGCATCGCCCCAGCCGGTCAGCCCCGCGTCGGTCGTGACCTCGACGATCACCATGTCCAGCGCGGTGATGGCGGAGGCGCCCTGGCGGAAGCTCGCGACACCGGCATCATAAGGGATGCGGATATGGTGCGCCCGCACATCGGTGATCTTCATGGCGCGGTTCCTCCTGCTTTCTTGTGAGCGGTTTCAAGGACGTCCCGAGTGTAGCCACGAACGCCCGGGCGTTGCCAGTGGCTGTTCCGGCGTTATCCTCCTGCGGGACCGCAACGCCGATCAAGCGAAGCCCGCGGCGTTCCGTGCATCATGGCCGCGCTTCGAACGAGGGCCCGAACCACCATGAATCCAGCCCATCGCGCGCTCTGGTATATCGAGAGCCATCTGGCCGAGCCGATGACGCTCGACGAGATCGCTGCGATATCAGGCGTGTCGCGGTTCCACATCGTGCGTGCGTTTGCCGCAGCCACCGGCCTGCCGGTGATGC
>Ga0207706_10004236_pt1 | contig 13508 bp, 13 predicted proteins | sample KBSC53metaG_FD_184318 | JGI IMG/M metagenome (GOLD analysis project Ga0207706, IMG submission 184318) | Corn rhizosphere microbial communities from Kellogg Biological Station, Michigan, USA - KBS C5-3 metaG (SPAdes) (version 2) | ecosystem: Host-associated > Plants > Roots > Rhizosphere > Soil ... | reverse complement strand
CGGGTCGTAGATGTCCGGCTCCAGGTAGAGCGCGGTGACCATCGGCTCGGCCTCCCGAATGTTGCTCTCAGCCCGATCGATGGTATCGGTCACTTCCAATGCCGTGTCGCAGGGGACGACGGCGATCTTGGCGGCGACCAGGACCTCCTCCGGACCGAGGTGCAGTGTCTTCATGTGAATGATCCGCTCGATGCCCGGCGTGTTGGTCAGCGCTTGCTCTATGCGACGAACCGCCTCTGGGCTCGCTGCCTCGCCCAGCAGCAGGCTCTTGGTCTCCACGGCAAGCGTGATTGCGACCGCAACCAGCAGCAATCCGATCATTGCCGTGCCGATCACGTCGAAGATGCCGTTGTGAGTCAGCAATGTCATGCCGACACCGAACAGCGCAAAGATCAATCCCACCAGTGCGGCAAAGTCCTCCAGCAGGATCACTGGCAGTTCGGGTGCCTTGGCGGCACGGATGTACTTGCTCCAGCGTTGCTTGCCGCGCGTTTTGTTGGACTCCCGGATGGCCGTACGGAAGGAAAAGCTCTCGGCGATGATCGCGGCCACCAAGATCACGATTGGAACCCACCACCAGCGGCTCTCCAGCAGCTCGTCCGGATGCCCTTCGGCTAGCTCGTGCCACTTGTGATACGCCTCGTAGAGCGCGAACAGGCCGCCGACGCTGAACAAGACGACCGAGACGATGAAGCCAAAAACGTAGCGCTCCCGGCCGTAGCCGAACGGATGCTCTGCCGTGGCACCCCGTTTCGAACGCCGGCCGCCAACCAGCAGCAGTACCTGGTTGCCCGAGTCGGCAACAGAGTGGATCGCCTCCGCAAGCATCGATGAGGCTCCGGTCAGTGCCCAGGCCGCGAACTTCGTCACCGCGATGAACGCGTTGGCGAGCAAGGCCGCGATGACTGCCCTTGTCCCGCCCTCGGCGCTCACAGGGCAAATCCTGCCAGAGCCGGGCCGGCGGGCTCGACCTCACTCCCGGAAATCCGTCGTAACCTCCACCCGCCGCAGCCACATCGCGACCGATGCCGCGTCGGCCCCTGGCCAGCGACGAACGAAGTCAAGGGCCCATCGGCATTTCTCGAGCATCGCGGCATACCGCTGCCGCCAGGGTGGGCGGCTTTCGTAGCCCTCGAACATCGTGTCCAAGGAGTCAACCAGCCGCGGATGGTGGGTCCTGATGATCCACTCAGCCCACGCCAGATCCTCCACCGGGTCTCCAGGATGGGCGAATTCCCAATCAACGACAGCCGCCGGCTGCATTGTTGTGGCGTCAAACACAATGTTCTGCGGCCCGAAATCACCATGCACCAAGACCGCGCCGACGACCATCTCGTACGTCGCGCTGACGTCAAGCCCGTGTAACGCGCGACCGGCGCGACCCACGGCGAAGAGCACGTCGTCAGGCCGCTGCTCCAAGATCTCTTGGCCCGGCACGCCAGGTACGAAACTGAGCATGAGCTGCGAATCGTCCTGCCCGATCACGGTGGGAACTGGAAAGCGGCCAGCCAGCGCTGTCAGTGCTGTGACCTCGGCCTCGCGTCGCAGGACGGCATCAGGTCCGGCATACCGCTTGATCACTCGGCCGCCCTCGAGCGTCGTGAGATTCGTGTAGCCGTGCGGCAGCCGCTCGGGTTGCTGGGGCGCGCGACTCACCGATCGACGTTGCGGCCAAGGCCAACGGCCAGGTAGACGGCAGCGAACATCCCGCTTTGCAGCAGCGTGGCGTATCGCTCGACGTCGGAGCCGGACCAGTGCGCAATCGGGCAGACGCGCACATCGTTGCGTTCGGCTGCTGCGACGAGTCGTTGATGATCGGTACGGATCAGGCTCTCGGTGTTTCCGTCGTCCAGTAGCACCAGAGTCGGTCGTCGGTCAACTGATATCTGGTCCTCGAATGGGTCAGCAAATGGATCGCTAGGTGCAGTGGACTCCAAGATCGGCAACAGCGCCTCCGCATCAGCTGCGAGGGCGGCACGTCCGCTGGCCGCTCTCAGCGCTTCGGCAATCCGGCGGCTGGCCCGCGCGGCGAGCACCGAGCCGCCCCAGACGAGCGGCTGGGACTCGGCCAGACCCATCGCGAGATCCTTGGCTGGGTTCTCCGAAACGTCGGCAAACGGCGAGCAATCCTCGGCCACAAGGTCCATGGCATCGGCTACCAGCGCTGGATGAACCTCGGGCCCGAGCTGCATCTTGTGCAAGCCGTCCAAGACCACGATCGCCGCCGCGAGCGGGTCGGCAGTGGCCGTCGGCAGCATGATCGTTGATCGGGAGGCCGCGTGTTCGGCGATCATGGACGGCCGGGGACAAGCGATCAGCAGCTGGCTGCCACGGCGTACGGCCTCGTGCACCGTGGCGATCACACCGGCCGGCGCACGTTCGCTTGCCATTACAACCACCAAGTCGAGCGCTCCGACCCACCCGGGCAGACCGTGGGTTGGCCACGCTACGAACGGGACGGGGCAGACCGGCTCGAGCATCGCCCGGATGAAACGTGCCTCTGTTCCGGCGGCGATCACTGCTCGCGGGCGTGGCAGCCCGCGCAACTGATTGATCGGCTCCGCCGAGTCAGCCGTCTCGCGGCGCACCCGGGCTCCCGCCTCGGCAAGTCGGCGCAGGATGACATCGGCCCCGGCCAGCGCCTTTTCATCATCCAGCCAGGAGTCATTGAATACCGACATCACCTTCTTGGTGGGTTGTCCGGGCGACCAGCACGGGAGTCGGGCCGGCGGGCCTCCTCGATCAGCAGTACGGGGATCTGTTGTCGTACCGGATAGGCCAGTCCACAATCGGCAGCCAAACAGACCAGCTCGTCACGTTCATGATCAACGGCAAGTGCGCCATGACAGTTGGGACAGGCCAGAATCTCCAGCAGCTCCGGCGCCAGTTCGACTGCCATGCTCTTCCCTCCTCGAGTCCGGCTGTTAAGCGCGGATCAAACCTAGCGTTTCGTCGCGCAAAGCCTCCATAGTTTCGGCATTGGCGGCTTCGACATTGAGCCTCAGCAGTGGCTCGGTGTTACTTGGGCGTACGTTGACCCACCAGTCTGGGCCAGAGATGGTCAGACCGTCGATTCGATCTTGCTCACCGCGACCGGCGAAGGCGGTCGCCACGCGCTCCATGATCATCTGCTGATCCTCGACCTGGCTGTTGATCTCGCCGGATGCGGCGTATCGGTCGAACCGAGCCACCAGTTGCGACAAGGGCCGGTCGGCATGGCCGACCGCTGCGAGCACATGCAGAGCAGCGAGCATGCCGGTGTCGGCTCCCCAGAAGTCACGGAAGTAGTAGTGGGCGGAGTGCTCACCGCCGAAGATCGCGTTGTATTCGGCCATAGCGGCCTTCACGAAGGTATGGCCCACCCTGGTGATGACGATCGTGCCGCCCGCAGCCTGCACAACCTCCGGCACGATCCGGGAGGTGATCTTGTTACATACGACGGTGGCACCTGGTTCCCGAGCCAGTTCGTGAGTGGCGATCATCGCCGTCACGATGGAAGGGCTGACGACGGTGCCCCGTTCGTCGATGATGAAGCAACGATCCGCATCGCCATCGAAGACCAGAGCAAGATCAGCTGCCCGGTCTCGGACGGCGGCCTGCGCGTCACGGAGGTTCTCCGGCTCGAGCGGGTTGGGTGGGTGATTGGGAAAGCTGCCATCCAGCTCGGTGAACAGGCCGATCAACTCAAGATCATCACGGTTGAGCACGGCTGGAGAGGTGTAACCGGCCATGCCGTTGCCAGCGTCAACCACGACCCGGAGCGGTCGGATGCCCGTCAGGTCAACAAGGGAGTGCAGATGGTCCGCGTACGCGGGTAGCACGTCCCGTTCGATGAGCTTTCCGGGTGTCTCGGCTGCGGTCGGTTCCGCTGCGCTCGCGCGTTGAGCGATCTCGGCGAGGTTGGCTGAGGTGATTGGCTTCGCGCCCGCCAGGCAGAACTTGATCCCGTTGTATTCCGCGGGATTGTGGCTCGCGGTGAACATGGCACCCGGTAAGTCAAGCCAGCCTGAGGCGAACCACAACTGATCAGTGCTCGACAGGCCGATGTCGATCACCTCGACTCCGCGGCTCAGCACGCCATCGATGAATGCGCTCACCATCAGCGGTCCGCTGACTCGCATGTCGCGACCGACAACCAGTGCGCCAGCGCCACTGTGGAGGTCGAGCACATCAACCGAAGCGGCCCCGATGGCGTACGCTCCAGACGCGTCCCACTCCGGGTCTGGGCCTTCGGTGATTCCGCGAATGTCGTTTGCTTTGAAGATCCCCCGCTTGATCATTGAATGAGGATCCTAGACCTAGATGCGCCCTGAGCCTGTCGAAGGGCACAACTAGGCGCTTCGACAGGCTCAGCGCGGATCACATCGGTGTCCGGCGACCGGCGTCCGCTGCTCCAGGATCCGCGAGAACTGTGAGGTGGCCGCGACGCGCCAACTCGACCAGGCCGTGACGCCGGCCTGACGGGTCCATGATCGGTCCGGTCGGAGGATCGTACGACATGCCTGCGTCACGTACTGCGTCGGCGAGAGCCAGCAGATCGTCCGTGCTCGGCTTCAGCTCCTCTTCGACTACGAGTCTGATCACTTCCCAACCCCGCGGCGCCGAAAGGCTTTGCGCATGTGACTGGCAGAGGTCGTAGCAATGTGGCTCGACCTGGTTTGCCAGCGGGCCGAGGACCGCCGTGGAATCTCGGTAAGCGTAGGTCAGTGTCGAGGCGGCTGGATGCGGGCACCCAGCTCGCGAACAACGGCGTGACCTCACCTGCCTGACGGTACTCCGCGGGCCGCTTCGATCGTGGGAAGCGCCGCCGTATCCGGATCGCGCGCCGCTGTGCTGAGGGCGCTTGGCGAGCTTGGCGAGCGGAGCAATCAAAACAGCTACAGTGCACACGTGACCAGTCGGAGTCGTGACCGTCACGGCCGTGGCCTTCGCGGACCTCTATCCTTGCCAAACTCGCTCACCACGCATCGCGCCCACCCACCACACCCGGCAAGCAAGGCAGACTTCTTCACCGAAGCCGTACACGATGCAGTGGATCGCATCGGCCTCCAGTGTCCTGACGCGCTGGTCGGGATCACCTTCGGCATCGAAGATGTGCCGCATTTCGATATGGCCTGGTCAGGCGATCAGGTGCCGCTGGCCGCAGCGCTTGAGGGTACGGCGAATCAACCGAGCCAGGTTGTGGTCTATCGTCGCCCGCTTGAGCATCGCGCGGTAACGCGCCGAGGCCTGCGGATTCTCGTCTATCGCACGATCGTTGAGCAGCTCGCCGCGCTCACCGGCCGCAGCGTTGACGAGATCGACCCTGACGGCGCGGGTGCAGAGGAGGACTGAGTCGCTGACTTAGTGAAGCGCGCTAAGAATGGCACTTACGAACACGTCCGGACAGTCTTGCAACATCGCCCAGGTGAAACGAAGGACTCGCCACCCCTCGGCCACGAGCGCATTTGTCGCCAGCGATCGGACTCGAACAGTTCCTCGTCCGTCTCGTGCAACCGGCCGTCGATCTCGATCGCTAATTTCTGCTTTGTGAACGCGATGTCGAGATAGAACAATTCGCTGTCGATCTCGACGGGCAGGTTAGTCTGCCAGCCCGTGATCCCAGCCGCCCGCAGCAGCCGGTGACTCAGCCGTTCCGCAGCCGGCCACGGCTCGTTACGTGAGTCGATCAGCAGCCTGAGTCTTTCAAGATTGCCGGTCCGGTGCGGAGTCATCCGCAATGCCTCGTACATGGCGGCCAACGTCACGGCTCTACCCCGCAGCGCAATATCGATCGCGTCACTGCACGCGGAGGTCGCAAGGTCGATAGCGGTCAGCGCAGGAGTTGTGTAACGCAGACCGCCCCGGACGGCAATCAGCTCCTCAGGGATGCGCCGGCGACTGAAGCTGAACCCGAGCTGCGGCTTGAGCACACAGCGAACCGCCGCCTCCACCTCGTCGATGGGTGCAGCTGGCCAGAAAGAGATTCTGGCGGCAGCAGCACCGAGCAGCACAGCATCCGGGTGACGCAGCGCAACCGCTCGAGCCCGGGCTTGCCACGTCCAGCGATCTCTGGGTCGGCATAGATGCCGGGCAGCACGGTAGCCAGCTTGCCTTGGTGAATCAGCCAGTCGAACGAACCGATCAAGTGCGGATGATCACGCCGTACTACAAGCCCACCGTCGGCCCTCAGCAACAACTCGACCTCATCATGTGCACGCATATCGAGAGCATGCGGAGACGCGGACGAATCGTGCGGCTAAGGCTGGGATCTGTGGATGAGGGACCGGGCAACAACCCAACCTGTGGACCAGCAACCCGGAAACGCATCGCCAATTCGCGAAAACTGCCTAAATCAGCCGTTTTACAGCTCAACCGTGATGCGTTTCCCGGGAATTATCGCCCAGCCGAGTAGTCAGGTCTCGTCGCCGGGGCACGGCTCGCCAGGTCAGGCGAGCTCAGCGGAATAGTGGCCAGTCCGGCCACATCTCGATCCGGCTGGGTCAGTACGACGCCTGCCACAACCGAGGAGTCGTCGGGCACGTTCACGACGACGTATGAAGGTGCAGGAGAATTCAGCCGCCTCGTCGCAGTGCTGTTCGCCGCGAGTACGACGTCATCGGTCCGGAGTTTCACGCCACCGTAGCTGAATACCTCGAAAGTGGCCTGAGCATCGGAATCTCCGCCATTGCTGATGATCAACTCGCTGTCGGCGATGTCGCTCGTGGCCAGCGCGCTGACCCCAGTCCCGATCAAGGGTGCCGCAGCAGACTGAACGGCCAAGTCGGTCCCTTTCCCGCCGCGCCGGCTGGTAGCGAGGACGGCGCCCGTCACCGGTACGTCGCTGGTGAGCTTGATACCGGCTGCCTCGCCGGCCAGACCAGGCTCAAGATTCACGCTTGCAGTGCCCTCTGCCGGCACGTCGACCGACGCGGCTCCGCTCGGCGCGTACGGCCCCTGGAAGCCCAAGACCTGGACCGCCACCGTCGCCCGAGAATTGTTCGGATTGGTGACGACGAGCTGTCGGCCGCCCTCATCGGCAGGTACGCCTGGGATGACGACAACCCTGCTCGGCGACACAGAGGGGACCTGCCAGTCGACTCCAGCCGGCTTGAACTGCCTCGTTTGGGTCCGTTTGGCCACCGCAGTGACACGTCCCTGACTCGCCTGAATCGCAACGCTGACGGGGCTCTCGCCCCGCAAGTCGGCGAGGGACACCCGACGAGAGTCGTGCCCTCTGATCACCAACCCGGGGCTGCCGGGGACCGCGATCCGACCACTGCGGCCGTAGTACCGAAGATCAACTTGGGCCTGGGCGTCATCGGGGTTACTCAAGATCAAGTCCGTACTGTCCTCGTCAGTCGCGCCAAGACCGGAAAACCAGTGCGCGGTAGCCGGAGCTAGGCACGGCGCGGCCTTCAATCCGGGCTCGTTCCCGCCTGTCACGTCATCAACGATCACCGCACTACTCGCAGTCGCCATGGCGCCATCGGCCGCGATCACGATCGATGCGTTGGTCCTGAAGGGCTCCGCGCCCTTGCCTGGCTCGCTCAGCTTGAGCTTGACCGGTTTCGCGTCCAACGTCGATCCGCTCAGTGAGCCGGGTCGATCGGGTGCCTCCCGGATCGCGACGGCTGAAACCTCGGTCTTCGCGCGTGCCGTAGCACTCAGCGGTGCCGATGTCGTGCAGATCATCGTGGTACGGCCGACCTGTGGGCTGTGGATCGCTTGTGCTGCTGGCGCTTCCGCGCGCAAGAGTGTGCCGCCGCCGAGAATCAACAGCAACGCAACGGAGGCCACGCCAAGCGCGATGGCCCGTCGGCCAGAAAAGGTCACCCCAGGCGCTCGAAGATCAGACATCAGGCGAGCTCCGACAAGGTCGCAGCGCGCCGAGCGCTCTTGGCCGGATCACGCACCTCCGGCCGGCGGATTGCAGGCGCGGCCAGTACCACGGCCACCAGCAGTACCAGGCCTTGCGCCAGGAGCAGCCATGGCATGACCGAAGGAAGGACGTACGTCACCGTGCCGCCGGGCGAGGGCATCAGGAACATCTGCTGCCAGCCATCAGCCGCCCGAGGCAGTGGTTGGCCGTCGAGATTGGCTCGCCACCGCACGTCGGCGGCTTCCCCGATCTGAAGCTCGCGCTGCTCAGAGCCCACGGGTACCGCTGCGGGTGACCGGCCGATCGGCAGTCGTGCTCCGCCGTCCTCGAGCACCCCGCGCGACACAGCCGGATCGAGCTTCCACACCACGCCCCGCTCATTTCCGCTGGCAATGCCGAGGCCCGGGGTGTTGTCGATCCTGGCCTGAACGTCCTGGGTAGCACCCGTCACCCAGACATAGCCGATGCCGAGTCCGGCAAGCTGTGGAGAGATATCGGAGTCCGCAGTGCCCGCTACCAGACGTACGGCAAGATCATTGGCCTGTTCGCGTGCTGGTGCAGATCCTCCGAAGGTGAAGCCGCGATCGGCATCGCCCAGTCTCATGTGATCATCACCCAATACCGCGTAGCCGGCGGAGCCGTTGGATAGATCAATAGCGAGGAGCCGCGGGCGCGTGTCCGACTTGATGGCGTTCATCACGTACGGCGGAATGTCATTGAGCCGGGTTCGTTCAATCGGGCCGTGGGCGCCAGCTAGCACCCACCAGGCCGCGCCACCGACGCTAACCAGACAAACGGCAATGCCGGCCAGCACAGAGGCGGGCTGCAGCCAGCTGAAGCTGCGCTCCTTCATGTCTCCCGACAACCCGTCGAGCCCCATACCGCCGCCGAAGATCAGCGCCCCGAAGCCGAGCAGCAGATAGCTGCCGACCCAGGGCCGCACCTCAGTGCCCACCGGAGGGACGGAAACGACCAGTTTGGACAGGATGACCGCTACGGCGAGTGCTGCGAGCGCTGCCGCCCAGGCCGCCAGCACCGCCCGTCGCCCCGGACGCCGGGCTAGTCCTAGGACCGCGACAAGCCAGATCACGCCGAAGATCACGGCTCCGACCCAGAGCGGCGGTAGGCCAGGGCCAACCTCTCGCCCTAGCAACAGCTGCCAGGCCTGCGGCGGCGTTGCCACCGCATCAAGTGCTGAGTCAGGTCCGACAAACAACCGGCCCGGCGCATCAATCAGGCTTGGTAGCCAGGGCAGCAGAACGATCAGCGGTACTCCCAGCGCAATGCCGATTCGCCCTATCTTGCGTGGTGTGCGCCGTAGCATGACGGCCCCGAGGATGGCGAAAAGCAGCGCCAAAATGATCATGGACGGCTCGAAAGCCAGCAAAACGACCAAGACGACACCGGCGCCCCAGCCGCCCCGCCAGGCTTCTGGGGTTCGCGTCCGCCGCAGCACCAGAGCGCGCGCTGCCATGACCAGGAGCGGAAGGCTGATGGCCACCACGCTGAGCGCCAGGCGCCCCTGATTCGTGCCGCCAAGGAGCACCGGCAGCAGCGCGTACGTGGCGCAGGTCCAGAGCCGCACGCGGCGGTCGTTGATCACTCTGCGGGCCAGTGGGTACGCCGCCAACAGGGTCAGCGGCACGATTCCACACAGCAGCAACGTGCTAAACCACTCGGGCTGCCCAAACGTCACCGAGGAACCGAGTGCGGTGAGCGCCTCCCAGGGTGGGGTGATCTGGAGCGGCGCACCAGGGATAGCAGCGACCACCGTATGCCAGAGGCTTGCCAGGCTGTCGTGTGCGGGAAGAAGGGCTGGGCCGGCCAGGAAGCCGCGGCCGATCAGGCTACGCGCGGCAACGATGCTGGCGACCAGCGCGACGGCCATCGTCAGGGCAATAGGGCTAAGCCATACGCTCGTCCGCCGCTCATCGGTTGCCGAACTGAAGTCGTCACCGGTGAGCTCATCAAGGGTGGCGACATCGGTATCACCCGCCAGCGACCGGTATCGCTCGGACGCGGCACCAGTCAGCGCATCGACTCCAACCTGCAGACCGCTCCACCATCGGGGGCGCAGGGACTCAACAACCTCGCGGGTTCCCGGCACCGGCTCGATGGCAGTGGTCCGCTTGCGCAGGTCAGCAAGCCGTCGAGGATGGGCGAGGAACGCACCGAGAGCGAGCATCTCATCCAGCGCCCGGCCCGGTACCTTGCCGACCAGATAACCGACAGCGCGCACCAGGCAGCTCCAGACCAGGCGGAGCCACACCAGGGGCAAGGTCCTTCGCGGTGCGTGGCCGGCGACCACCAGCATGCCGAGCAGCCGATCGACCTTGCCCGGCCTCCGACCAGTGAGGCCGTGCGGGCGGAGCCCGGCTCGACCCACCTGACGGTGGGTGACCTGGGCACTCGGCGTGGTGACGACGCTGTAGCCGTTCAGGTGAGCACGCCAACCAAACTCGACACCATCCCGGAAGACCGGAAGTGCCGGGTCGAGGCCATCCAGACGCTCCCACACGGCGCTCCGCACCAACATGCCGCAGGTGGACACGCCGAGCCGTTCTTGAGGCTCGTCACGCTGGCCTTGGTCGATCTCATCGACATCGAGCTCGAGCTCGCGGCGGCCGGTATCAGAAATGCTCACACCGACCTCGCTGATGGGCTGGCCGCCGTGCCGATGCCTCGGGAGCAGCAGCTTGGGTCCGGTGAGATCGATGCTCGGGTCGATCGTTACGTGAGCGAGAAGTTGATACAACGCATCGGGCGCAGGCACGGCATCGTCGTGCAGCAGCCAGAGCCAGCGGGTGTCGTGGACCGAAACAGCGCGGAACCCGATGGTGTCGGCGTCATCTTGAAGATTGGCGGTGTCACAATCCAGGGCGGTTTTGACTGCTGCGCCAAATCCGAACGATCGCTCTCCTTGGTAGACCGCATCAAGGAGGCCATGCCGACACGCCTCGTCCAGCAGCGTCGAGGTGGCGTCGGCGCTTGCATTGTCGATGGCGATCAGCCGGGTGGGCCGGGTATCCAGTTTGGCCAATGCCTGCAGGGTCGCCGGCAGCCAACGTGCCGCGTCCATGGTGACCAGGACGGCTGTGACATGCGCTGCCGAGATGTCGACCCGATCGGTCTCCTCGTCGACGTAATCCGCCCACGCCCAGGGACTCTCGTCGAGGCTGAAGTCCTCGACGCTGACTGGCGTCAGGCCACGCCAAGCCCCAGAGCCTCCTGGCCGGTTCTCGTAGGAACCGGTCAGGGTGATGTGGCTATCCATCAGATCCTGTGAAACCCCCGATAACCAATCGGGCCCCGCAAACAACGCAAAAGGGGCTGCCCGGTTGGGCGGCCCCTTACTTTACGCGAGCCGACTGGGAGATCGAAAGGGCGTCTCGGCTACACGGCCCGCTTCTTCAGCTTTCGACGCTCCCGTTCGCTCAATCCACCCCAGATACCAAAACGTTCATCGTTGGCCAGGGCGTATTCAAGGCACTCACCACGTACGTCGCAGGCCAAGCAAACTTTCTTGGCCTCGCGCGTGGAACCGCCCTTCTCAGGAAAGAACGCCTCTGGATCGGTCTGCGCGCACAGTGCGCGCTCCTGCCAGCTCAGTGCACCCCCCTCTTCGGTGCCGCTCAGCTCGTACATGTGGTTGTGCCTCCTCGACCCGCATGATGGATAACCCCTTTTAGCGCACGGCTCCGCCAGCCCCACCGGTTCTGGCTTGCGCCGTAACACCTGTCACCCGCTGCTACTAGGTCCCCCCTTGGCTCTGCAGCAACTCAGTTGAGTACGGCTCTGACGGATCAGCAGAAATCTGCAAATGACATTGGTGAAATTACATGCCTGTCAATGCATAGAAGTCAAGTGGTTTTCTGATATTGGATAAAGTTCCGGCCCAGGCGAACGTGTTGATTGTTTCGCTCGCCAAGATCGCTCGGTTGGATAGCTCGCTCCGCTCGCTGCGATGTTCGCCTGGCAGCCGCCTACTTCGTCGTCACTCGGGGACGAAAAACGTGTCCCCTCACGCCTGTGTCCATTGCTCGCTCCGCTCGCTCAGCGCGGCGGCGCGCGATCCGGTTACGACTGCGGCCGGCCCCACCAGTCGAGCGCCGGCTGCTGCGAATTCCGTTGTCCCTGGTCAGCCTGGGGATCTTTGGGCAGGCTCGGCGTCGGTTCTGGTACCGGCATTGGCGCTCGCATTCTGACGTCGTTCGGTATCCGACCCTGCGGTTCCAGCCGATCTGCCTGGGGCCCATAGGGTCCGTACGCATTGAATTGCGGTCCATTGGGGTGCGGCCCGCCAGATTGCGACCCATACTGCTGCGGCCCGTTTGGATCTGGGCCGTTCGGTTGGGTGGGGATCGGTTGCCAGCCCACTGCAGGGTCAGCCCCCCATCCTGCTGCAGGGGCACCGGCTGCAGCATCACCTGCCGTACGCCAGGCTGCTCCGGCTGCGGTGTCGGGGTGCCAGGTTGGCTGGAGGCGCTGATCTGGTGCCGCCGTTACCGGCGGTGTCGGAAGGGCGTCTGAGGGATACGGTGCCAGGCCGATGCCGGCGGGCAGTCGACGGGGCACGGCCTGCAGCTGCACAAGCCTGATCAAGAATCCAATCGCAATGACCGAGATCGCCTGCGGCACGATGGCGGCGAACACCGCCACAACCGGCGCTCTTGCGCCGAATCCCAATAAGGCGAATATCAGACCGAGGAGCACGGCGATGATTCCGACAACGAGGCTGATGAGGGTGAGCTGGCGCGCATGGGGCGTGCGGTCCCGAAGCACGCAGAGGCTCACCAAGACCGTAAGGACAACTAAAGGCACGGGGTTTGCGACTCGAGCGCTCAACACCCATGCCACGCTCTGAAGTGAGCCGTCGAAGGTTGCCAGCGCCACCAGAGCGAGGAGAAGATTGAGCACCAAGGCTCCCAAGGCAACCCAAGCCGCCGGCTCGCGCAGCCGCATCAAATTTTCCACGCCTTTCAGCGTATCGACACTGCTAGCACCGAGGGGCCCGCGTGGCAGAACTGCCGCTGCGGGGTTGCCGCCTATGCGAGCTGATTCATATCACGTCAGCGTTGGGCCCGGCGCGTCATGAGGTATAGGGCGAAGCCGAGTGCAACAACACCCAGGGTGATCGCTGCGCCACCCCAGCCGGGTAGGGATCCGATGTCGCGATGGTCGTTCACCGCTCGAGTCGACTGGGACGACATCACCGAGCCCGTCGACTGAAACGACATCACCGAACCGTGGGCCATAGCCGATCCGGTGGAGAGGGAGGCCGCGAACGACCCGAGGCTTCCGAATGATGCGAACGACCCGACGCTGCCGACGGACAGTACCGACCCGATACTGCCAATCGACAGGATCGAGCTTTCCGATGCGATGGAGAGCAGTGAGTTGCGCGACCACAGTGATCGCCGGGACGTGTTCTCTGAAGCCATGTCGGCGAGCCTAGGCCAAGCCGCTAATTCCTCGTCCGGGCGCCGCGCGAGCAGAGAAGACACCCTCTGCGAGCGTCGATAGGCGCCCGCTGGTGATCGGAGGAACAAGCAGCGGAACGGCGGCATGAGCACCGAGCCAGTTCAGCCGCCGCCTCAGCCGTTTCGCGGAGAGTGACGACGACACCAGCTTCCCGGGGCGCCGCGCG
>Ga0207706_10004233_pt1 | contig 13521 bp, 12 predicted proteins | sample KBSC53metaG_FD_184318 | JGI IMG/M metagenome (GOLD analysis project Ga0207706, IMG submission 184318) | Corn rhizosphere microbial communities from Kellogg Biological Station, Michigan, USA - KBS C5-3 metaG (SPAdes) (version 2) | ecosystem: Host-associated > Plants > Roots > Rhizosphere > Soil ... | reverse complement strand
CCAGCGCGAAGCCGACGATCCAGGCCAGGGAAATCCAGCCCATGACGTCGGCCGCTGTCTGCACCTCGACCACTGCCTGTGCATCCCAGCCCTCAGGCATCATCAGAAAGTCCATGGTCGTCCCCTCCTACCGGGTGGGTACTGCAACGCCGGTGCCGCGGCGACCGGTGACGGGAATGGCGGCGAATCAACTAGTTGGGATCGGCGGGCTGCTCAGCAGCAACCCGAGGTCGAGGAGCGGCCGCCTCGGTGAGGCGCGCGTGCCTCGGACCCGGCGCCCGCGCACGGGGACCCAGGGCGTATGGGATACTGCGCGCATGGACGGGCAAACCCTCTGATTCGCTCGATCAGCGCGGTGACCTTCGTCACCCCCGACATGGCACGGGCGGTGCGCTTCTACGTCGGACTGGGCTTCACGATGGCGTATGGCGGCGAGGCGGCCCACTTCACCTCGTTCCGCGTGGGCACCCAGCACCTGAACCTGGCGGCGACGGGGGATCGGCCCGGCGCGGCAGCCACCCGCGTGATCTTCTACGTCGACGATGTGGATGCGCTTCATGCGCGGGCGCTGGCGCTCGGACTCACGCCGGAAGCGCCGCCGCGTGACGCGACCTGGGGCGAGCGCTACTTTCACCTGACGGATCCCGACGGACACGCCCTGTCGTTCGCGCGGCCGCTGGCCGCCTCTCGTTAGTAGCCGCCTTGACAAGGCCGGGCTCAGGGGGCAGATTTTGCTTCGCCGCACGGGAGCGCGCCCGCCTTCGTGAGAGGCGCCCAGGTTCGAGGCCCGAAGAGAGAGAGAGGAGCCAATGACGTCATCCTGGAGCGGTATGCGTGGCTGGGTGGTGGTCGGGCTGGTCGTGGCGCTTCTGGTGGGCGCCGACGGAGCCTCGTTCATGGCGCGGGCCGCCGATCCGATCAGGATCGGATTCGGCATGGCGCTGACCGGCGGTCTCTCCGCCAACGGCAAGCCGGCGCTGCTCGCCATGCAGATCTGGAAGGACGACGTGAACAAGAAGGGTGGGCTTCTCGGGCGCCCCGTCGAGCTGGTCTACTATGACGATCAGACCAACCCCGCGACCGTGCCCGGGCTCTACACCAAGCTGCTCGAGGTGGACAAGGTCGACCTCATCGTGTCCGGCTACGGGACCAACCTGATCGCGCCCCTCCTGCCCATCGCGATGGACCGGAAGCTCACGCTGATGGGCATGTTCGGCCTCGCCAACAACGAGAAGTACCACTACCCGAACTACTTCCAGATCCAGCCCGCCGGCGAGGATCCCCAGACGAGCACCGCCATCGGCTTCTTCGAGCTGGCGGCCAAGCAGAATCCCAAGCCCCAGACCGTCGCCATCGTTGGGGCTGACGCCGAGTACCCGCAGAACGCCCTGGTGGGCGCGCGGGAGCTGATCAAGAAGTTCGGGTTCAAGACCGTCTACGACAAGACCTACCCGCCGAACACCACCGACTACACGCCCATCGTGCGGGCCATCAAGGCCACCAACCCCGACGTCGTGTTCATCGCTTCCTACCCGCCTGACTCCGTCGGCATGCTGCGCGCCGCGCACGAGGTGAAGCTCGAGCCCAAGATCATGGGCGGCGGCATGGTGGGGCTCATGTTCACGTCGATCATGACCAGCATGGGCCCGCAGCTGAACGGCATCGTGAACTATGACTTCTGGGCGCCCGAGCCGACCTTCATGGCCATCCCCGGCATCAAGGAGTTCTTCGCGCAGTATCAGCCGCGAGCGGAGAAGGAGAAGGTCGATACGCTCGGCTACTACCTGCCGCCGTACTCCTACGCCACCGGCCAGGTGCTGGCCCAGGCCATCGAGGCCACCAAGGGCCTCGACCAGCAGAAGATGGCCGACTACATCCGCAACACCGAGTTCAACACCATCGTGGGCAAGATCAAGTTCGGCAAGAACGGGGAGTGGGCCAGGGGGCGCACCCTGATGGTGCAGTACCAGAAGATCCAGGGCACGAGCGTCGAGCAGTTCCGCGGGCCGGGCAAGAAGGTCGTGCTCTACCCCGACGAGTTCAAGTCGGGCAACATCATCTACCCGTACTCGGCGGCGAAGAACTAGCGCGAGCGGCTCCCTGTTCTCCTGGGACCTGCTGGCGAACGCGCTGGTCGCCGGGCTGCTCGTCGGCGGGTTCTACGCCGCGGTGAGCCTGGGGATCCAGCTCGTCTTCGGTCTGCTCGACATCGCCAACATCGCGCAGCCCGCCTTCCTCATCCTCGGGGCCTACGCGGCCTACGTGGTCAACAGCTCGTTCGGGCTCGATCCCATCCTCGCCGGGATCCTCTTCACCCCCCTCTTCTACCTGCTGGGGGCCGCGGTCTACCGAGTCTACTACGGGGCGTTCGAGCGCCGGGGGGAGGAGTCGCTGCGCGGCCTCGTGTTCTTCTTCGGCCTGCTCTTCATCATCGAGGTGAGCCTCAGCCTGAAATACGGGGTGGACTACCGTCTGGTGGAGGCGTCCTACATCGGCAAGTCCATCGAGTGGGGTGGGGTCGGCATCGCCTACCGCCTGCTGGTGCCGTGCGTGGTCGGGCTCCTGATGACCGCCGCCCTCTACCTCTTCCTCGGCCGCACCTTCTACGGCCGGGCCATCATGGCGGTGTCGCAGGACGCGGGGGCCCTCCGCCTGATGGGCGCGAATCCGGTGCGCATCAAGACCATCGCCTTCGGCATCGGCATCGCGGCGGCGAGCCTGGCCGGCGCGCTCCTGATCACGATCGCCCCGGTGGTGCCGTCGAGCGACCGCGACTACATCGGGCGCATGTTCGCGATCACGGTGCTGGGCGGCATGGGCAGTATCGGGGGAACCCTGGTGGCCGCCGTCATCCTGGGCGTCGTCGAGAGCCTGATGGGCACCTTCGCGGGCCCCTCGTGGTCGCTCGCGGTCTCGTTCGGCATCCTGCTCCTGGCCCTGGCGGTGCGGCCGGCCGGTCTCTTCGGGCGCTAGATGCGCCGCACCGGCTTCTCGCTCGGGGTGGGGGTCGGTCTGATCGCGCTCGCGGTCCTGCTGGCCTCGCTCAAGGTCAACCCGTACCTCTACTTCGCGGGCTACGTGATCCTCCAGTACGTGGTGATCGCGACCGCGTGGAACATCCTGGGCGGCTACGCCGGCTACGTGAACTTCGGCACCCCCGCCTTCTTCGCGCTCGGAGCCTACACCGCGGTGTTCCTCATCCAGACCGCGAAGCCGCCGCTGCCGGTGCTGATCCTGGCCGGCGGGCTGGTCTCGGCGCTGCTGGGGCTCGGCATCGGCTACCTCACCCTGCGGCTGCGCGGGGTGTTCTTCTCCATCGCCACCCTCGCGCTCTCCATCGTGCTGCAGACCGTCATCATCAACTGGGAGTTCGTGGGCGGCTCGCGCGGGCTGAGCGTGATCCGGCCGAGTGGGTCGCCCTTCGGCAACTACGTGACCTTTCTCTTCACGGTGATGGCCGGCCTCGCGGTGGTCTCGGTGCTGGTCGCGCGCTTCATCCAGCGCTCGTGGATCGGCCGCGGCCTGGCCGCCCTGCGCGACAACGAGGAGGCGGCGGAGTGCATGGGGGTGCCGACCCTGCGCCTGAAGCTCTTCGCCACCACCGTGAGCGGCTTCCTGCTCGGCGTGGCCGGCGCGCCGTTTCCGTACTACGTGACGTTCGTGGAGCCCAACAGCGCGTTCAGCCTCGACTACGCGGTCAACGCGCTCGCGATGCCGATGATCGGCGGCACCACCAGCTGGGTGGGGCCGGTGATCGGCGCGGTCCTGCTCGGCTCCGCGCAGCAGGTGGCGACGGTGACCATCTCCTCCGAGCTGAACCTGTTCATCGTGGGCGTGGTGCTGGTGGCCTTCGTCGTGGCGGCCCCCGAGGGCCTCCTCGGGCTGGTGCGCCGGCTGCGGGGACGCTGAGCGATGGCGGAGACGATCCTCGAGATCGACGGCCTCACCAAGCGCTTCGGCGGCTTCACCGCGCTGAACGGGGTGAGCATCGAGGTGAAGGCGGGGGAGCGCTTCGGGCTCATCGGCCCCAACGGCTCCGGCAAGACCACCCTGATCAACTGCGTCTCCGGGGCCCTGCCGGTGGACGGCGGCCGGATCGTGTTCGACGGGCAGGAGATCACCGGCCTGCCCGCCCACCGCCGCACCCGCCTCGGCATCGTGCGGAGCTTCCAGATCCCCAAGCCCTTCGGCAGCATGACGGTGCGGGAGAACCTCGAGATCCCGCTGGAGTACGCGGCGCGCGAGGGCTCCGACGCGGCCGACGCGGACGCGATGGAGATCCTGCGCGCGATCGGGCTGGCGCCCAAGGCCCACCTGCGGCCGGGCGGGCTCACCCAGATCGAGATGCGCAAGCTGGAGCTGGCCCGCGCGATCGCGGCGCGGCCCAAGCTGCTCATCTCCGACGAGGCGATGGCCGGCCTCTCGCACGCGGAGGTGGACGACATCCTGGCCATCCTCTTCCGCCTGAGCGAGCGCGGCATCACCATCATCATGATCGAGCACATCATGCGGGCGGTGATGCGCTTCTCGGAGCGCATCGTGGTGCTGGACGCGGGGGAGCGCATCGCGGAGGGCACTCCGGAGCAGATAGTGCGCAACGCGGCGGTGGAGAAGGCCTACCTTGGGGAGTAGGATCGTCGTCCAGAACGTGGACGCGGGCTACGGCGCGGTGCGCGTGCTCCACGACGTCTCCATCGAGGTGCGGGAAGGGGAGACCGTCGCCCTGCTCGGCACCAACGGCAACGGCAAGTCCACCCTCATCAAGTGCCTGATGGGGCTGGTGACCCCGGAGGCGGGCGAGATCTTTCTCGAGACCGACGCCGGACGCGTGGACCTGACCCGCAAGTCCACCGAGGAGATCGTGGGCCTCGGGATCGCGCTGGTGCCGGAGGGACGCCGGCTCTTCCCCAAGCTGACGGTGGAGGAGAATCTCCTGCTGGGCGCGTTCCGCGCCGCGGCGCGGGCCGACATCGCGGCCAACCTGGCCTTCGCCTTCGAGGCCTTCCCGGTGCTCGCCGCCCGGCGGCGGCAGCTCGCGGGCAGCATGTCGGGAGGTGAGCAGCAGATGCTGGCGGTGGCGCGCGCGCTCATGTCCTCCCCCCGCATCCTGCTGGTCGACGAGCCGTCGGTGGGCCTGGCCCCGATCCTGGTGAGCCGGGTCATCGCCAAGATCCGCGAGCTGAAGGAGCAGCGGCAGCTCACGGTGCTGATGGCGGAGCAGAACTTCAACCAGGCCACCAAGATCGCGGACCGCGGCTACATCATCGTGCACGGCAAGATCGAGTTCGAGGGCAAGAGCACCCGCGAGCTCCGCGAGAACGAGCTGATCAAGAAGTACTACCTCGGCGGCTAGTCCGGGGTCAGGTCTTACATTCCGACATTTTCTGATCGCGCGATGCCACGGGCACACGTGGAAAAATGTCGGAATGTAAGACCTGACCCCCGCCTCGTCGCGGCGTGTGTGATGGGGTGGGCCGCGACGACCAACTACACCAATCATGCGGCGGTGCTGCCGGTGCTGATGGCGGAGCTGGGGTTCGGGCCGGTGGAGGCGGGGTTTCTCTCCACCGCGTTCTTCGTCACGCTCGGGGTCGCGTGCGTGCCGGCGGGGCTGTGGTGCGATCGGCGCGGCCCGACCGGCGTCGGCACCGCGGGGCTGCTGATGGTCTTCGCGAGCAATCTGCTGCTGGGCGCCGTGCGCGGTCTTCCCGACCTGGTGCTGGTGAAGGTGCTGGGCGGCCTCGGCTGCGCGCTCGCGTTCGTGGCGGGCATGCGCTACGCGGCGCTGGTGGTGGAGCCGGCGCGGGTGCCCCGCGCGCTCGGCTTCTACGGGGGCTTCGTCCAGCTGGGCGGCGGGACCTCGCTCTATCTCGTCCCGCTGCTCGCGAGCCGGCTCGGATGGCGCCCGGCCTTCGTCATCTCCTCGGGCCTGGTCGCGCTGTCGACGGTGGCGTGGTGGGCGCTGGCTCCGGCCATCCGCCCGGCCGCGTCGGCGGCCCCGCTCACCGAGGCGATGCAGAGCCGGCGGGTGTGGACGCTCGGCCTCGTGCACGCGGCGACCTTCGGTCTCGCGGTGCTGACCGGGATCTGGATCACCACGTTCCTGGTCCACGAGTTCGACCTCACGCTCGTGCACGCCGGCGCCGCCGGCTCCGCGATCCTGGCCCTCGGCGTGCTCTCCCGCCCGCTCGGCGGCCTAGTGGTCGATCGCGGCTGGCTGGGCGCGGCCGCCGTCATGCGGCTCACGGTGCTGGCCGGCGCGATCGGGCTCCTGGTCCTGGCCTGGCCGGGGCGCCCGCTGGCGGTGGCGGCCCTGGCGATCGGCACGCTGGGGGTGGCGCTCAACGCCCCGTACGCCGCGGTCATGCAGACCACCGCCGGGGCCCTGCCGCGCGCGCCGGGCGCCGCGGTGGGGCTCGTCAGCGGGATCGGCGTGGTCTCGATCGCGGCGGGCGCGCCCGCGGTGGGCGCGCTCCTCGCCGCGACGGGCGGGTTCGCCCTGCCGCTGGCCCTGCTCGCGGCCTACTCCCTCGCGGTCCTCTGGGCGCTGTCGACCCTCTGACCGCGCGCGCCGATCGGCTGCGCGTCAGCCGACGACGCTGCGCGCCGCGGCGAGGATTTCCTGCTCGGGTGGGAACTTGCCGATGCCGGAGAGGCCCTCGGCACACTCGATGTTGGCCCAGCGCACGATGCCGCCCCGGTCGATCAGGAACTGGCCCTTGAGCTGGGGCCACTGGCGCTCCATCTCGGCCTTGTCGAGCTCGGTCCCGGGGTAGCCGTCCGCCTTCGCGATGGCCTGCGCGGCCTCCATGATCGGCAGGGGCTCGGGGAATGCCTCGTTCGGATTGATCTTGGTCGTCGCGATGGCCTCCATCAGCTCGGGAGTCGCGGCCGGCTTCGGCAGGCCGTACGCCTTGTGCGTGGAGAGCTCGGGGTCCGAGCCCATCCGCAGGCGAGTCGGCCGGAACTTGAAGTAGAGCCGCGCGTTCTCGGGCGGCGTGGCCACCACGCCGAGGCTCTCCACGCCCAGGGCCTTGAGCTTGACCTCGGTCTGGCCCATCTGCGCGATCGACCGGCGGCAGAACGGGCACCAGAGCCCGATGAAGAGAGCCAGGAAGAGCGGGCTCTGGCCGCGGTAGTCCGCGAGGGACACCGCGCCGCTCCCGTCGACGGCGGGCAGGGTGAACTCGGGCGCTGGCTCGCCGGCCCCGACGGGTGACGATCGCAATTCAGTGGTCATCGTGTCGTGCTCCTTGTCGCCTGGCCAGGTTCGACGGCAGGCGTCTCTAGCAGAGAAATGGTAACACCATGAGCGCGTCGGGCTCGAGGCCGGCCCGCTCGCACACGGCCTGCGCCTTGGACAGGTACTCCTCGGCGGCCGTCTGGTCCCCGGTGTCGAGGTAGAGCGTGGCCAGCCCGTCGTAGCACGGAAACAGCAGCTGCGGCTCGTCGACCTCCTCGGCCAGGGCCAGCGCCTCGCGATAGGAGGCGAAGGCCAGGGCATGGTCGCCGTGGCACTGGTGGATCTGGCCGAGCACGATCAGCGGCACCGCGAGGTGGTCGAGCAGGCCGAGCCGCCGGTCGAGATCGATGGCGGCCTGCGCCGCCTCGACGCCCTCCGCCTCGCAGCGATCGGTGAGCGCGCAGTAGGCCACCGCGAGGTTCGCGTAGAGGCGCGACTGGAAGCCGAGGTCGCCGACCTTCTTGGCGGTCTCGAGGCCGCGGAGGCACGTCTCGATGCTGCGCGGCGGGTCCAGCGACGCGTAGAGCACCCCGAGGTTCGTGTACCCCCGGCAGGCCGCCTGCAGCAGGTCCCGGCTCTCGGCCAGCCCGATGCTCTGCTCGATCTGCTCGACCGCCTCGGGAAGCCGGCCGGTCCGCGCCAGCGCCACCCCGAGGGTGTTGAAGGCCTGCGCCCGCATCACCGCCGCATCGCGCGCCCGCTCCGGATCCTGGGCGTCGCCCTCCCCGGTCGCCTCCCGCAGCGCCCGCTCGGCCCACGCGATCGCTCCGTCGTTGTCGCCGGCGCGGAACGCGAGTCGGCCCATCTCCTGGTAGAGGTGCGCGCGCTCGATCGGATCGCCCTCCTCCCCGATCCGCTCGAGGCCCGAGGTGAAGCAGGTCGCGGCCCGCTCCCGGTCTCCCGCCTCCCAGTGGAGCCCCCCGATCTTCCGGAAGAGGCGCGCGGCGGTCGCCCGGTCGCCCGCCGCCTCCGCCGCGTCCCGGACGGACTCGAGGTGGGCGAGCGCCGGCGTGCGCCGCCCGGTCAATCCCAGCAGATCGCCCAGCCGCTCCCGGACGGCGGAGACCTGGCCGTCGCAGTCCGCGCCGTCGGTGAGGGTCCGGAGCGCGCGCTCGTAGTGGCGGATGGCGTCGTCGTTGGCGTACACCCCGCGCGCCCAGTCGCCCGCGGCCACGAGGTAGCGGGCCCCGCGCGCCTTGTCCGGGGCGAGGCTCCAGTGGTAGCCGAGGGCCTCGAGATCGGTCAGCCGCTCGGGGTGCGGGCCGGCCGCGCGCTCGACCGCGCGGGCCGCGCGCTCGTGCAGGGCGGTCCGGCGCGCCAGGAGGAGGTTCTGGTACACCACCTCGTGCACGAGCGCGTGGGTGAACCGGTACCGGCGGCCCTCGCGGCCCGGCGCGGCCGGCTCGATCAGGTCCGCCTCGACCAGCTCGTCGAGGACGCGCTCGATGTCGGCCGCGTCGGTCGCCACCTCGCGCAGCAGCGTCTCGTCGAACTCCGCGCCGACCACCGCGGCCTCCTGGAGCAGGCGCCGGGTGTCGCCGGTGAGCCGGTCGACCCGGGAGAGCAGGAGGCCCTGGAGCGTGGGCGGCACGTCCACCACCTGGCACTCCGTCGCGCACGCCCAGCCCGAGCCCTCGCGCAGGAGCACCCCCTTGCTCACGAGGGTGCGGACGATCTCCTCCACGAAGAGCGGGTTGCCGCCCGCCCGGCTGGCCACGAAGTCCTCGAGCTGGCCCAGGGGATCGCCGCGGAGGGTCCCGAACAGGCCGCCCACCAGCGCCCGGCTCTCCACCGGCGAGAGGGGGCGGAGACGGAGGACCGCCTGATCGGCCCGGGCGATCGGGAGCGCGGCGGCGTCGGGGCGGTGGGACAGCAGGAGCATCAGCGGCCGGCTCGCAAGATGATCGGCCACGTTGCGCAGCAGGTCGAGCGAGGCGGCGTCGGCCCAGTGGAGGTCCTCCACCACGATCAGGAGCGGATCCTGGCTCACGCGCCGCTCGACCAGGGTGCGCGCGGCCAGGACGATCTGGCGCTGCAGCTGCTCCGGCTCCACGTCGCCGGGCCGCGCCTCCTCGACCCCGAGCACGTAGCTCAGCACCGGTGCGATCGCGTCCGCCTCCTCGGCCTTCGCGCCGAGGGCGCGGAGACCGGCGCCCAGCTTCTGCCGGGCGACCTCCAGCGAGTCCGCCCGGTCCACCCCGTAGGCCTCGCGGAACAGCGCGCCGAACACCCCGTAGGTCGGCTCGCCGAGCGACGAGCACGCGGCCTGGCGCACCACCGTGTCGCGCAGCCGGCCCTCGGCCTCCAGGCGGCCCAGCAGCTCCGCGATGAGCCGCGACTTGCCGGTCCCGGCCTCGCCGACCACGCTCACCACCTGCGCCCGACCTCGCCGCATTCGCTCGAAGGCGGCCGCGAGCCGATCCAGCTCGTCGCCGCGGCCGACCAGCGGGGTGGCGAAGCCGAGGTGGGCGAGGCCCCGCGCCGATCGCGGCTCCGCCAGGACGCCCAGCAGGCGGTGGACGGAGACGGGCTCGGACTTGCCCTTCAGCGCCAGCTCGCCCGCCGGCTCGAAGGCGAACCGATGGCGGCAGAGGGCGTAGGTGGCCTCCGACACCAGGACCGTCCCGGGGGCGGCGGCGGAGAGCAGGCGGGCGGTGGTGTTCACGGTGTCCCCGGTCACCGCGTAGGCGCCGCCGGCCGGGCCGCCGAGGCTGCCGGCCACCACCGGACCGGTGTGGACGCCCACGTGCAGGGTCACGGCGCTGCCGAGCCGGGCCGCCCACTCGCGGCCGAGCGTCGCGCTGCCCTCGAGGATGTCGAGCGCGGCCCCGAGCGCGCGCTGCGGATCGTCCTCGTGGGCGACCGGCGCCCCGAAGACCGCCATCACCGCGTCGCCCACGAACTTCTCCACGAAGCCGTCGTAGCGCTGGATGGTGCGGGCGAGCGACCCGAAGAGCGCGTTCTGGAAGGCCCGCACCTCCTCGGGGTCGAGGCGCTCGGACAGCGAGGTGAAGCCCGTGAGGTCCGCGAAGAGGACCGTGACCTGGCGCCGGTCCGCCTCCGGCCCCTCGGGTGCCGCGGGCGGGGGGGCCGGCTTCGGCGCCGCGGTCGGGACCGGTGGCGGGGCCGCGGCCGGTGCCGGCCCGGCGGCCGGTCCGGGGGCCGCGCGGGGAGCCCCGCAGCGAGGGCAGAAGGCGAACGAGGGGTCGCAGGAGAATCCACACGCCGGGCAGGGGGCCGGGAGGCGCTGCCCGCAGCGCGGACAGAACGCGAACCCAGGGGATGCTTCGAAGCCGCAGCCGGCGCAGGTCATCCGTTCACCAGTCTAGCCCGGCGCCGCCCTCGTACCGGCGCGCCGTCTTGGGACCGAAAGCGTATCACAGCGGGCACGCCGGTCATGTGCCTGGGAACTGGATTGCTGCACGTGGCGAATCGGGTCGCCATGCCGCCAGCGCGGTCGCTCGGCAAAGCCGCGATTCGATTGTCATTCCGTGGTGGCTCGGCGATTGCTCTTTCCATCCGCGGGGAGAGACCGACCATGAGCTTCGCCTGCAAGAGCGACAAGTCGTGCGATCACCCCCTGCGGGACTGCGCGGCGGTCCAGGGGGAGTACTGCCTGGTCTGCCATCACGGCTCGTCCCTGGCCGTCCCGCCCCGGCGATCCACGGTCATGGGCCCGCGCCGCCAGCGCCAGAGCATGGGCGCGCTGCTCCGCGAGATCCGCCAGCGCCGCGGCCGCTGAGGCCCTCCGCCGGTCTTTCCCGTCCTCAGCCCTTCACGCCTCCCGCGCCCCACCCCTGCACGAGGTAGCGCTGCACCGCGGCGAAGAAGCACACCGTGGGCACCGTGATCATGACGCCGGCGGCCATGATCATCCCCCAGTCGACGATGGTGGCGTTGAAGAGGTCGTTCACCCCCACCGGCAGGGTCTTCAGCTCCTCGGAGGTGATCAGCACCAGGGCGAAGAGGAAGTCGTTCCAGGCCAGGATGAAGGTGAAGATGGCCGCCGCGATCAGCCCGGGCAGCGCCAGCGGCAGCACCACGTACCAGACCGTGCGCCCCATGCCGGCGCCGTCGACCAGCGCCGCCTCCTCCAGGTCGAGCGGGATCGACTGGAAGAACGCGCGCAGCACCCAGAGACAGAACGGCAGGCAGAAGGTGGTGTAGGAGAGCACGAGGGCCAGGCGGGTGTTCACGATCCCGAGCTGCTTCACCAGGATGTAGAACGGGATGATGATCATGATCGGGGCGAACATGTAGGTCAGCAGGATGAGCCCCGCCACCAGCTCGCGGCCCCTGAAGCGATAGCGGGTGAGCCCGTAGGCGCCCAGCGCGGACACGGTGAGGGTCAGCAGCACGGTGGCGCCCGCCACCAGCACGCTGTTGCGGAAGAAGACCAGGAACGCGGTGTCCGCGAAGAGGCGCTGGAAGTTCTCGAGCGTCGGGTGCAGCGGCACGAAGCGCGGGGTGGCGAAGATCTCCCCCGACGGCTTGAGCGCGGTGGAGAGCATCCAGAACAGGGGAAACGCCGCGCCCAGCAGCAGGACCATCCCCGCTCCGTAGAGGGCCGACGCGCGGCCGCCCCCGCCGCTCACGCGAAGACCTCCTCGGTGCGGAACAGGCGGAAGTAGATCGCGGTCGCCACCAGCAGCATCGCGAACATGATCACCGCCAGCGAGGCCCCCATCCCGGCCTGGAGGTAGGTGAAGCTCCGCGAGTAGGCGTAGACCGGCAGCGTCCGGATGTAGCGGCTCACCCCGCCCTCGCCGGCCAGCAGCCACACCGTGTCGAACTTGGTGAACATCCAGATCGACCGCAGCAGCACGATCACGAACAGCACGCTGGCGGTCTGGGGCAGGGTGACGTGCAGGAAGCGGCGCCACGCGGAGGCGCCGTCCACGGTGGCCGCCTCGTAGAGCTCGGGCGCGATGGTCTGGAGCCGCGCCAGGTACGTCACCACCACGAACGGGAAGAACTGCCAGACGCTGGTGACGATCAGCGCGGTCATGATGTAGTCCGGTCCCAGCCACGCCACCGGCGTGCGCACGGCCCCCGACCGCACCAGGAGGTAGTTCACCAGCCCGTAGGAGTCGTTCAGCAGCCACTTCCAGAGGATCACCGCCACGATGGTGGGGATCATGTAGGGGAAGAGCACGAAGCCCCGCAGCACGTTGCGGCCCCGGAAGCTCTCGTTCAGGAGCAGGGCGGCGGGCACCCCGACCCCGAGCTGCAGCACCATGGTGGCGCCCGCGTAGACGCAGCCGTAGTAGAAGCTCGACCAGAACTCGGGATCGGACGCGAAGTAGCGATAGTGGCGCAGGCCCACGAAGGCCTGCACCGGCATGAAGGCGTGCTTGTCGAACAGGCTCAGCCAGACGTTGTAGAGGACGGGGAAGACCACCAGCCCGCCCAGCAGGCAGAGCGACGGGGCGAGGAGGAGCCAGCCGACGAGCGCGTGCTTCCTCACTCGCCCCGCCCGGAGCCCGCGGCTACGACCAGCGCTTGTGCCCCAGCTGGGTCAGCAGCTCCTCGGCCCGCTTCTGGGCGCGGTCGGCCTCGCCCTTCGGGCTCTTGCCGCCCACCATGACCTCCACCACCATGTCGGCCACGATGCTCGAGCCGTCCAGCTCGGCCAGGAACGGCAGCAGGTTGTCCTCCGGCCGGGTGAAGCCGAGCGGCAGGAAGCGGCTGCCCTTGAGCCCGGTCAGCATCACCTCGTGCCACGCCTTCCACTTCTTGATCCGCTCGTTGGCGAGGTACGCGGGGTCGTTGAGCATCGAGGAGAAGATCGGGGTGAGGTGGATCGGCACCGAGTGGCAGTACTGGAGGTAGTGCTCCTTCTTGTAGAACAGGCGCAGGAACTCGAAGGCCTCGTTGGGGTACTTGGACTGGGCGAACACGGCCCAGTTCTCGCCGTCGAGCGCGGAGATGCCGACCTTGCCGGAGGGCCCGTGCGGCCGCAGCATCGGCATGAAGTGCTCGGGGTCGCGCATGTTGTCCGGCGCGTACTTCTCGATGTAGCCGATGGCGCGCGCGCCCGAGAGATAGCTCATCGCGATCTTCCCGGTGGCCAGGGCGGCCTGGGTGTCGAGGTACTTCTGGCCCGACCAGCCCTGGGACTGGAACTTGTTCAGCTTCTGGAGGTAGTCGAGCGTCTCCAGCATCGATTTGCTGTTGAGCTGGGGCCGCCACGTCTTGGGGTCGACCCACGAGCCGCCGTTGCCGGCCAGCCACTCCGCCGGGTGCACGAAGCCCATGTAGAGCTTCTCGCCGGGCAT
>Ga0207706_10004231_pt1 | contig 13522 bp, 13 predicted proteins | sample KBSC53metaG_FD_184318 | JGI IMG/M metagenome (GOLD analysis project Ga0207706, IMG submission 184318) | Corn rhizosphere microbial communities from Kellogg Biological Station, Michigan, USA - KBS C5-3 metaG (SPAdes) (version 2) | ecosystem: Host-associated > Plants > Roots > Rhizosphere > Soil ... | reverse complement strand
AAATCGATCAATGGGAGTGCTCACCGATTACACTCCTACCTGCCGGCAGGCAGGGATTTCCACGGAGAAATTTTTAAAAATCTGTGTTTGTCTGTGAAATCAGTGAGATAGCCTGACAGAGCCAAAATAATTGGCTTAAGCCTTGCGGTCCGGAGCAACAGGCATTTGTTTACGAAGTCTGCTCAGCGATTGTTGGGCGATGCCAAGAAAATTGGCGACGTAACCGAGTGGTACACGCTGCAAAACGTGCGGATACTCCCTCATAAATTCCTTGTACCTGACAGTGGCGTCAAGATTAAGTAGGAAAGTTCGTTGGTGCAGCATTCGCATCGTTACATAATGATCGATGGCAGCCAAAATTTCCTTACCGCGGGGAAGTTGACGAAGCATTTTCTGCATGTCATCATAAGAGGTTGTGATCAGTTGGCAATCCGTAATTGCCTGTACATTTTTATCCGATGGCTTTTGTGCAAAAAAGGAGTCCGGGTCGCCAACAAAATCTGTTTCACACATAAAAAAACAAGTGACATCGCTGCCATCATCCCGAAACATGCAATATCGCATTACTCCTTCCGCTATAAAAGCCAGTTTGCGACAAACTTTTCCCTGGGTGACGAAATAATCATTTTTGGCAAACGACTCCAATTGAAAATATTCGGATACACTTTCACATTCTTCTTTCGTAAGGTGAAATTGTTCCTGCTGAAATTTTATAAAATCCTGGATGTGGTCAGATTTTGAATTAGAAGTCTTCTGCATCGGAAAAGGGTTACAACCGTTTTTAAAGGTCGTAATTTCTGTTCACTCACCGTTCGGTTAAAAACTCTGACTAATTCTTATCCCCGGGGTTACGCCTTTAAAGAAGTGATCAAAATAGATAGAAGGCTCAATGGTCGTTTTTGAAAATTTCACTTTGCCTGCGCCAAAACGGAAGGTTTCCTCTTTAATGAATTCTCCGGACTGATGTATAAGGTAGCCCAGGGAAAAAACTGCGCTAAAGGAGAAATCTTTTCTTGGGTCATGGTCGGTTGTACCTCCCTGGCCATAGGTAAGCATGAGAAAATCGTTTCGGTATGTTCTTAATTTACCCTGCGGATCTTTGTCAAACAGGAAATGCGGTTCCCAGTATAGCCCGGGTTGCCATTTAAAAGTCCTTTCCCGATTCGTTATTGTAAGTTGCAGACCAAGGCTAAACGATGGAACAAAATAACTTTTATAATTCTGTATGTTTATCCACTGTTGGGCAGCAAGAAAATCTCCGGTTCCTGACGGTGTAAAACCTTTGGGTTTATCCGCCACGATGCCTTTGTCAGGCTTCAGATAATGTGACCCTCCTCCTTTTAAGATCGGCCACCTGCCATTTACCTGCTTTTGTATGGTTGAAATTTTCCCCGCCAATACGCCATTCATATAACCAGCTAATTCATCAAAATTGTTCAGGTAGAACAGGAGGTGATAATAGCGGGGATTTGTCAGACTTATTTTTTGCTGTGCCTTCGGTGGATTGGTGATTACTCCAATGATATTGATGGTATCCTGGTTTATTTTTAACGATGAAAGTTCACCATTGTTCAGGAGATAATTGTCTCCCCTGGATGGATACCGCAGGATTCTTATTTTTTTTCTTCCTTGCACATCAATAACGTAGTCTATGCGCTTTGAAGCGATCGGATCTGAAAGAGAATCTTTCAAAGGTGTCAGGTCATTCGCAAATACTCTCAATAGTGAATCAATGTTGGCTATTCTCTGCAGATCTGTTATATCAGTAAGCTCTATTGTAAGTTTGTTTCCTTTTTCAAGATCAATATAGAACCTACGGTTAATAACAATATTTTCAGGGACTTCAAATGCTTTGTCTTCTTTACTTTTCGATTGAGCGCAAAGTTCTGCCTGGATGCTTATTGAAAGCATCAATACGATAAACGTTTTTTTCATTTTAAATTAGTTTGAAGGCGGTTTTGTTTTAAGAATAATAAGTCCCGATGACTTGGAAGCAATGGGTGAAGTCGAAATGACCTCGCCGTTTCCAAATTTTAATTGGAAAGAGTGCATGTCAGCAAAGCGGGTTATATCTGAAGTTTCTATAACAGGCTCTCCCAATTCATTTATGTGAACGACATTCAATTTTTTCTTCGGAGGAATTATTGTTGCAGTCGAATTCCTATTAACGATCTGCAAAGATTTTGCAATAAGTTCCTGTTGTGGATAATTGACCGCGTCATTGAGCTGAATTTTCGTAAGAACCTTTGCCGGAACAATATGATGACTTTTTTGGATCGATTTATTCGAAGTCGAAACAATTATATTTTTCTCCAATTCAACCTCGCTCTCCTTCTCACGTTTATTGTTATCAACCTCTACAACTTTTAAGGATGGTTTCTTTAATTCCTTCGGTTCATATTGCTTTGTTACGATTTCTTTGTTCGCAGGCTCTCCGGTGGCTTTATGATAATTCAGCAGTGTGATGACCAGGCCAAACAATAAACAGGCTGCGGCGATCCAATACCAGAGCATTTTTTTACTTTTCTTTTTTCCCTGCAAGCGTCGGTATAATTTATCCCAGGCAACATCGCTGTTAAACGCTGTACCGGGAAAATGTTCCAACTCATCCAGTTTACTTCTCCATTGTGGAGTGTTATTTGGATTTTCGTTTGACATATTTAATATCGTTTTGTAATAATAATTTTTGCAACAACACTTTTGCTTTGCTGAACTGCGACCTGGACGTTCCCTCTGAAACATTGAGCATCTCAGCGATCTCCCCGTGATTCATTCCTTCGACGGCGTACAGGTTAAAAACGGTCCGGTAACCCACCGGCAATTGAACGATCAGTTTAAAAATTTCTTCCGCCGATAAATTGTCAAGCGCCACTTCCTGCAAGGGAATTTCCTCGGCGGTTGCTTCCGTAACAATGGTAAATACGTTTTTTGCACGCAGGAACATCAGGCATTCATTGATCATGATCCTTTTTAGCCATGCATACAGGGCGGCGTCACCCTGGTAGGTGAAAGAAGCGATCTTTGTAAAAAACTTATAAAAGCCATCCAATAACAATTCCTCTGCGTCCTCAGGATTCTTGACATAACGCTGGCATACCACGAGCATTTTGTCTGCAAACTGGTCAAACAAGCATTTCTGAGCCGCGGTGCTTCCCTGCTTCGCTTCTTTAACCAGTTCTGATGTATTCATAATCAGCAGTTCTGAGCTTTTAATTTATAAATGCAGGTATGAACGAAAACGTTGCCCTTAACCAGGATTTTCAGTCAAAAATAGAAACTCTGCAGGTCTATGGTCTTTGACCCGGATCAACACGTATCAAATTCTTGCTTAACTTCGTCAACTTTTCGGGAGTGAAATTGTATTTAATTTTATTTCTTAAGAAACGATTGCCGTCATCTGAAAGACCTCTAGGCCAAAGGTCGTAATCTGCACTCTAAATTGTCGTTCTAAGCACCTTTAGTTTATTTTATCAAGGGTAAATTTGCGGTTTATCTCTTTATTGACAAGAATAGCCAGGGGTGCCCTTTTCAAAGTCCAATATCAGTTAATCCGTTCGTTATAGAAATTGATGTTTTTTGGATTATTATAACACCAACATAATGCTATGGAAAAGAATTTAAAGCAAGCGGGGATTTATTTTGAATTACCAGTTTTTATTGTCATTTCAGCAGTTATTTTTTATGCCTGCAAGCAGAAAAGCGGAGATGCAGGCTATGGACAGATGCCTCCGCAGGAATTGCCTGTTATTACTCTCAGCAGTCTGCCTGCAACCACTTACCAGTATTATACTGCGTCGCTCCAGGGAAGCAGGGATATTGAGATCCGGCCGCAGGTGGACGGCTACATCAATAAGATTTATGTGGACGAAGGTGCACAGGTGAAAAAAGGGCAGCTATTGTTTAAGATAGACCCTCAACCTTACATTGAACAGTTGAATAATGCCAATGCCATTTACATGGCAGCCAAAGCGTCTTTGGAGGATGCAGAGATAAATGTAAATAAGCTTGTTCCTCTTGTCCAGAACAATGTTATATCTGATGTGCAGTTAAAGTCCGCGCAGGCTGCCTTAAATGTTGCGAAAGCTAATGTGGCGCAGACGTCAGCTGCGGTACAATCGGCACGCATCAATCTTGGCTACACATCTATAACTGCGCCGGCAAGCGGATACATCGGGAGGATTCCTTATAAAACGGGAAGCCTTGTCGGGAGGTCAACAACTGATCCGCTGACGGTTCTTTCAGAAACAAAAGACGTGCGTGCCTATTTTTCAATGAGTGAACTGAACTTTCAACAATTTAAAGAGCAGTTTCCCGGAAACACGATCGCAGAAAAAATAAAACAAATGCCGCCGGTTGAGCTGGTCCTGGCAACGGACAGCGTCTATGCGCAAAAAGGAAAAGTAGAATTGGCAGAGGGGCAGTTTGATAAAACAACGGGTACTATAAATTTCCGTGCAACATTTCCCAATGCGCAAGGTCTATTGCGATCGGGCAATACGGGGAAGATAAGATTGGTAAGAAATCTTGGTAGTTCAATTGTAATACCACAGGAAGCCACCTTCGAATTGCAGGATAAAATATTTGTTTATGCAGTGGGTGATAGTAACAAAGTGGCAAGCAAACCCATTACAGTTGCGGGCACAAGCGGTAACTATTACCTGGTGCAGAGTGGGGTAAACCAGGGAGAAAAAATTGTTTATACAGGTCTTGAAAGGCTAAGAGATGGTGCGGTGATACAACCGCAACCAATGTCAATGGATAGTTTATTAAAAGCGAAGCCGATGTTATAAACCTTGGAATCCACTCACCACAGATTACTCACCACTCACGACACAAACCAACAGGCATGATTAAAAGATTTATAGAAAGACCGGTTTTATCCACAGTAGTATCGATCTTACTTCTTTTATTGGGATTAATATCATTGTTCTCTTTACCCATCACTTTGTTTCCGGATATTGCTCCGCCTACTGTGCAGGTATCAGCCAGCTATCCCGGAGCCAACGCCGAGGTTGTGGCAAGGGCCGTTGCAACACCAATAGAAGAAGCCATCAACGGAGTGGAGAACATGACGTACATGACATCCACATCAAGCAAAGATGGTTCAATGGCAATAAATGTCTTTTTCAAAGTAGGAACGAACCCTGACCTCGCCGCCGTGAATGTACAAAGCCGCGTATCGAGAGCGACAAGCCAGGTACCGCCTGAAGTACTACAGGTGGGAATCTCAACACAGAAGCAGCAGAACAGCATGATCTTTATTCCGCTGATCTATTCCACTGATGGGAGTTACGACGAAACATTTATACAGAATTATGTTAAGATCAATATTGTTCCCGAACTGCAACGCATACCCGGGGTAGGCCAGGCTTTTGTATTCGGTGCAAAAGATTATTCGATGCGCATCTGGCTTAAGCCGGAACGTTTGACCGCCAACAATCTTTCCCCGCAGGATGTATTGAATGCCATCAGGGAGCAGAACCTCGAGGCCGCGCCGGGACGATTTGGAGAAAGCAGTACTCAGTCGTTTGAATATGTTATTAAGTATAAAGGCAAACTTTCAAGGAACCAGGACTATGAAAACATCATTTTAAAATCAGCACCGGATGGCTCCGTTCTGCGGTTAAAAGATGTTGCAAGGGTTGAATTTGGTTCGTTATCATATGGCATAAACCTCACCGCGCAGGGAAAACCTGGAACAGGGATTGGTATTTTTCAAACAGCAGGTTCAAACGCAAATGACATTCTTATTGAAGCCGAAAAGGTAATGAAAAATGCGGCTGCCAATTTTCCGAAAGGCCTTGCCTATTTCAATATGTATAGTGCAAAGGAATTTTTGGATGAGTCTATCTCGCAGGTGGAAGAAACTTTATTGATCGCTTTTGTGCTTGTGTTTATCGTCGTCTTTATTTTCTTACAGGACTTTCGTTCTACATTGATCCCTGCGATAGCCGTGCCCGTGGCACTGATAGGCACATTCTTCTTCATGACATTATTTGGGTTCACCATTAACCTGCTTACTTTATTCGCCCTGGTTCTTGCGATTGGTATCGTGGTCGATGACGCGATCGTGGTAGTAGAAGCTGTACATTCTAAAATGGAACGCACCGGTTTGCCGGCCAAAGAAGCAACCGTCCAGGCCATGAATGAGATCACGAGTGCTATCATTTCGATCACATTGGTCATGGCGGCCGTGTTTGTCCCGGTTGGTTTTATGCAGGGTCCCGCGGGCGTGTTTTATAAACAGTTTGCCTTTACATTGGCTACAGCCATTTTAATTTCTGCATTGAACGCTTTGACCTTAAGTCCCGCCTTGTGTGCGCTGTTTTTAAAGAATCCTCATACAGAAGAAGGACGAAAAAGAGGATTTACAAAAAGATTCTTTCGTGGATTTAATGCGGGCTTTCGTGCTACGACAAAAAGGTACGGGCAAAGTGTACAATACCTGATGCGCAACAAATGGATCGCGGTTGTTGCCCTCATTGTTATAATACTCACCACTTTTTGGATGATGAGGACGGCACCCACCGGTTTTATTCCAACAGAAGACCAGGGCTTTATTGTTTATTCAGCCAACCTTCCGCCAGGTGCTTCTCTTGACAGGACACAAAAGGTAATGAACCAAATAGATAGTCTCCTGGCCCAGGTCGAGGCCATCGAAAAAAGAGGCGCCGTAACCGGATTGAACTTTATTGCGAATGCTTCCTCATCAAACTATGGTGTTGGCTTTATACATATGAAAGCTCCCGGCAAAAGAGGTCCTGTGAGTAAAGTGGAAGATGTGATGGGAGTGATCAATCAAAAACTAAGCGCCATAAAAGAAGCACAGGTCTTCCTGTATCAATTTCCAACGGTACAGGGTTTTGGCAACACAAGCGGTTTTGAATTTATCGTGCAGGATAGAACCGGTGGTTCATTGGAAAAATTAGCCAATACCGCTTATGGTCTTATGGGTGCACTGATGCAACGAAAAGAAATTGCCATTGCTTATACCACGTTCAGTACGGGCAATCCCCAGTATTTGTTGAATATTGACGAAGCGAGAGCAAAACAACTCGGAGTTTCGGTCAGTGATCTTTTGCAAACTTTGCAGGTTTATTATGGAAGTAGTTTTGTATCTGACTTCAATCGTTTTGGAAAATTTTATCGTGTTATTGTACAGGCGGATATTCCATATCGTGCAAATCCCGCTACGTTAAATGATGTTTATGTAAAGAATAACCTCGGAGAAATGGTACCCGCGAACACAGTTGTGACCCTCCAGCGGGTATACGGTCCCGAAACTGTTTTCAGAAATAACCTGTTTAATTCAGTCACATTAAATGGACTTCCCAAGCCGGGTTACAGTACGGGTGATGCCATCAAAGCCATACAGGAAGTGACCCAACAGGTTTTGCCAAGAGGCTATTCTTATGAGTGGTCAGGACAAACAAGAGAAGAGATAGGAGCAGGCTCTCAGCAAACATTGATATTTATTCTCAGTCTTGTGTTTGTTTTCTTCCTTCTTGCAGCGCAGTATGAAAGTTATATTCTTCCATTTGCTGTTATCCTTTCGGTGCCGACAGGTATTCTTGGTGTGTTTACGTTTATCCAGCTAAAAGGCCTGGATAATAATATTTATGTCCAGGTTGGTTTGATCATGCTTGTTGGTTTGCTTGCGAAAAACGCGATCCTGATCGTTGAATATGCTATCCAACGAAGAAGAGCCGGCAAGGGTTTAATGGAATCCGCACTGGAAGCTTCGCAGCTGAGGTTGCGTCCAATATTGATGACCTCATTTGCATTTATTGTCGGTTTGCTTCCACTCACATGGGCGAAGGGAGGCTCTGCATTAGGTGACCGCTCCATTGGCACAAGTGCATTAGGGGGTATGCTCACCGGAGTGTTGCTGGGTGTATTCATCATTCCCGTTCTGTTTGTCATCTTCCAATGGATACAGGAAAAATTGACGGGCCCACCAAAACAAACCGACGAAACAGTTAGCCACTTGGCTGAATAGACTTTATTAAGAACAAACAAACGATATGATGATTGCTAAGAAAAAAGATAAGCGATATACATTGAAACGAATAGAAAGGATGTTATTTTTTTTATGGATCCGGCTGCGTGGCCGCTATCAACTTTTGTTGCTTGCTCCGAAGGAGCCCCTTCGGGGCACTCTTGTACGTTCGGTTCGCTATTCGGCGAGGACCTCACCCTCTCGTCCTTCTCCCTATAGAGAACGACAGTACCGCATCACAGATCCCAACTTCATAACTACCCCATCTGCTTCACAACGTTACTTAACATTTTTGAAGTGTTCTTCCCCTTCGGGCGGAATCAGAGTGGGTTTTGCTGTGCGTCGATGGTTCTCCTTGTTACCGATTGCTTATAGTCTATTGATCATCTCTTCCTGCAAAGTCGGCAAAGAATATAAACGTCCGGATCTTGAATTACCGCAGCAATTTACCACTGTAAGTTTTGCCGATACAAGCAGCATCGCGGACATTGAATGGAAAAAATTTTTTACCGACCCTGATCTGCAAACCCTCATCTCAAAAGGACTTACTTACAACCAGGATCTGCTTGTGGCGATGAAGAACATGGAAATAGCGCAGCAGAGAATGAAACAGGCCAAACTTATATTATTGCCTGACTTGAATGCACAGATAACAGCTCAAACCTTTAATCCATCGAACAACAGTCTGAACGGGATAAGCACAAATAGTTTTTTGGGAAAAAATCATATCGAAAACTACCAGGCTGCTGTCAGTCTTTCCTGGGAAGTGGATATATGGGGTAAGCTGCGAAACCAAAAAGACGCAACATTGGCTGAGTATCTTCAAACGTATGAAGCAGCGAAAGCCGTGCAAACACAATTGGTCTCGGATATTGCCCAGGGTTACTTCAACCTGCTGATGCTGGATAAACAACTAGACGTTGCGAGATCGAATCTGGCTTTAAATGACACTTTCTTCCTGGCTACACAATTGCTTCGTAACGCCGGTCTTGCAAACTCGTTAGCCGTAGAGAGAGCTTCATCACAAAAACAAACAACAGAACTGTTGATACCGCAACTTGAACAGGACATTGCTATCCAGGAAAATGCTTTACAGGTATTAGCCGGGCAATTGCCTTCCAGGGTTTCAAGAAGTGCCACGTTACAAGATTTTGTTGTGCCAGATTATCTTTCTGCGGGCTTGCCCATATCTATGGTAAGCCGTCGCCCTGATGTTCGTTCCCATGAAATGGCTTTGATGGCCGCCAATGCGCAGGTGGGCGTCGCGCAGGCAAATATGTATCCGGCGCTGAACATCACGGCCGGTGGCGGATTTGAATCATTCAAATCAAGTAATTGGTTTAATATCCCCAGTTCTATATTTGGTATTGCTGCAGGAGCAATTGCTCAACCGATATTTCAGAGAAGAAGATTGAAAACAGATTTTGAAGTGGCAAAGCTGCAACGTGAGCAAGCGGTTATTCAATTCAGACAATCAGTTTTAGTGGCTACGGAGGAAGTAAGCAATGCCCTGGTTCAATTAGATAAATTAAAACAACAAAGAAACATATCAACGGCGCAGACCGACACGCTGCGGGTCGCTGTTGATAATGCTAAACTTCTATACAAAGCCGACCTGGCAAATTATCTTGAAGTCATTACTGCACAAACGGCTCGCTTGCAAGCCGAACTTTATCTCGCCTCCGTTCAACGCCAGGAATTAGCCGCCATGGTTGAGTTGTACCGTTCGTTGGGAGGTGGGTGGAAGTAAGAGATAACCGTCTTATATCATATATTTATGTGCTAGGTACTCCTAACTTAACAAGGCAAAACGCAATTATAACTATTGTGCTTATGGGAAGTTTCATAGACTTAAATAGCGCGAACGATATTGAGATTGTTCAAACCACGACGGAAGACCTTGACACCGTTTTTTTGTTATTCAAACAAGTTACACGGGCACAGTCAAAAGATGGTTACAAGGTTTGGAGCAGTGTCGATAAAGAAACTCTTGAACGGGATGTTGAGGAACGGCGTCAGTATAAAATCGTAAAGGGAGATGACATCCTTGTCTCTTCAGTATGCTCTCAAGTGATCCGTTTATCTGGCGGGGCAGGGAAAATGGAGATGCTATCTATCTTCACAGAATTGTTGCGAACCCGGATTTCAAAGGTCAAAAACAATTTGAAAAAGTTTTGGTCTGGGCCATCCAGTATGCTCACCAGAATGATATAAAATTTATCAGGATGGACACCTGGGCAGACAATGAAAAATTAATTGACTACTATAAGTCATTTGGGTTCGAATTCATTGAAAACTATAAAACTCCTGATATACCGGAACTTCCCAGGCAAAACCGGAATTTGGATCATGCATTACTGGAATTAAAGGTGACCAGCTAAATAAAACCGGACCTATTCGCTCATGATGATAAACGATACAATACTTGGGCTTGCAAAAAGACTTTGGGATTATCACCACATGGATCATGCGCTTGAAAAAGCTGATTGCATCCTGGTGCTGGGCAGCCATGACACACGGGTGGCCAAACGTGCGGCAGAATTATACCTGGAGGGATGGGCACCGATGATCATCTTCTCGGGGGGACTCGGCAATTTTACCAAAGACATGTGGACAGAAACGGAGGCAGATCTTTTTGCTGGTATTGCGAAAAAGATGGGCGTTCCGGAAGAGAACATTCTTATCGAAAATAAATCGACAAACACCGGCGAAAATATTCGCTTCACACAACAGTTGCTGGCACGGAAAAACTTCGACATGAAAACGTTTATCGTTGTGCAAAAGCCATACATGGAAAGAAGGAGTTATGCTACATTTAAAAAGCACTGGCCTCATAAAAAACTGATCGTTACTTCCCCGCAAATTTCTTTTGATGGATATCCAACAGAAGAGATACCGATGGATAGAGTTATTAACATCATGGTAGGTGATCTGCAGCGTATAAAATTTTATCCCGAGAAAGGTTTTCAGATCTTCCAGGAAATTCCTCCTGATGTCTGGAACGCGTATGAACAACTTGTTGAAAAGGGATTCGATAAACACTTGATGAAAGAATAGTCTTCAAATGCGCTGGCAAAGGAGAATCGTTCTTTTGAAATTAGCGAGGCTTCATCTAGACCGTTGTTGGTCTTTTATTGGGAGCATCCATAAATTTTCAACATCCAACAACTGCAGTGAAACGAGTTATTCAATTTTGGATTATCGGTGAAATGATAAGTCGGAAATTATAGAGGCGATCAAATGAACCTGGTTCTGCGGTGCGCACTCTCTGAACAACCAAATATTTCCATTTTTAGTAACGATGTAAATTGTAATTTTATAAACAATTAAATGATATGCGGATCTTATTAGTGATTATCACATTGGCATCTTCTTTATTCCTCGAAGCTCAAGCTCCAAAACAAAGTTTTAAGGATAGCAATTACTATCTTCAACATACGCAAAGCAAGAAATGGTTTTTTACTTCATACAGTAATGTCGGCATTGGTTTTAATTTTTTTAATGGAGGCACAGCCACGGTAGTGTCTGCACCTGTGGGCTTACAATTAAACCGCCAATTGAATAATAACCTTTATGCTTTTACCGGCGTATCACTGGCGCCCACTTATGTAAACTTCAATCGTTCTTTTCTTTCACCCGGCATTAAGACAAATACCGCCACCGGTTTGAAATCCGATTATTTTGGTTTGCACTCATCAGTGAATATGGGACTGATGTATGTAAACGATGCGAGAACTTTTTCCATCTCAGGAAGTATAGGGGTCGAAAGAAGCCCTTATCCCGTATTGCTTTATCCGCCTGCAAACATGCAGCGAATAAGCAATTTTACTCCACCCCCGTATACAGGTGAAAAATATTAAGACTCATCTTTGGTATTCCAGTGATTTTGAGAAGTGCATTTCTTGGTACATCGCGCTGTTTTTCATAATCACCGCTACGGACGTTTTTGTTTTCAAATAAAATAGTAAGTGGCGCGCCCGTGGTTTTATGGTTAAAGATGCCGCTTTTGAATGTGGGTAGGTCCTCTTCCTGTGAGCGGCACAGGGATGATCCTCTCGCGGCGCTACCAAATAAAGCTCTCGGCGGGTTTGTAAAAAATAAATACCCTGGAAAGGTGTGCCGTTTATGAATTAGAACTGGGTGATTGAAAATGATTGCATGTCCTTTATCCATCAATCTTCGTATCCACTTTTAATAATAGTGGAGATCATTTTAAATTGTTCATTGGCGTTAAAGCAATGAGCAGAATGGGCAGGAATGATGATTGCCTCACCCAATCTAAGCTTATATTTTTTATCCCCGATTGCAACCTGCGCTGCGCCATCAATTATTTGAACGAACGTATCGAAGGGTGATTTTTTTTCCGCTAACTCCTCACCCGCATCAACGGCAGTAACCGTGATGTCGCCTGTTGTTTTTTTAATAATGGTCTTGATCAAAATGGAGCCGGGTACATACTCCAGTATCTCCACAATTATGTGTGGTTTTGATTTTTCCAGTTCTTTATTGTCAAATTGATTACTGCTGACCATTTTTGAAAGGAGCTCGTTTGTGTAAAGATCATTCTTTGGCAGGCAGAAAACATTACATCATTATACGAAACTGTTGCAGAATTTATTGTTCGTCGCCAGGAGGACAAATAAAGAAATTATTACAAGTTCTCGAGCGCGATCAGTCTTTTATGTTTCATTTTCTTAAAAAAAGTAGGAGTTAAACCGGTGACTTTTTTAAACTGGTTGGATAAGTGCGCGACATTGCTGTAATGAAGTTTCTCTGCAATTTCAGTAAGTGTCAGCTCATTGTAAATCAGCAGCTCCTTAGCCCTTTCAATTTTGTGGGAAATGATGAAGTGTTCAATGGTGGTACCCTTTACCTCAGAAAAAAGATTAGAAAGGTAGTTGTAGTCGTATTTTAATTTCCCGCTGAGGTAGGCGGAAAAATTTAAAACAGGAGGTTCATCGCTGTAATGGATCATCTCCACAACAATATTCTTTATCTTTTCTATCAGGATGCTTTTTTTATCCTCCAGTACCTCAAGCCCGAATTTCAATAAAGAAGTTTTAAGCTCTTGCTGTTGTTGTGAAGAAAGCTCTTCCGTGACTTCTACTTCTCCCAATTCTACAACCGTGAATGGCAAACCCATTTTTTCCAGTTCAGACTTTACGATCATCTTGCACCGGAGGCTGACCATATTTTTGATAAGAAGTTTCATGTTTTGAAAAGAGTTAGTGGTTGATCACTGACCCTGTTTTAAAAACGATGCCAGCATGAAAAGTTACGCAATAATTCTACCACAAAGCATCTGACAGATCAATTTCATTCGGTAGAATCACATGAATGGATTATCTTTTACTTATGCAGACCAGGCAATATCCGTTCTACATCAAAACCACAGCTATACTTCTTGGCGTTGTATTATTCGTCTATTCCCTTTCTATGCTAAGAGGCATTCTTGTACCTTTTTCATTTGCACTGATCATTTCTATTTTGCTCAATCCATTGGTAAATCAATTTCAAAGAAAA